>ERZ795057.12-NODE-12-length-195886-cov-26.444705_pt1 | contig 195886 bp, 158 predicted proteins | sample MGYA00375141_ERZ795057 | MGnify/ENA primary metagenome ERZ795057 (study PRJEB30186, sample SAMN05720163) | activated sludge metagenome | isolation source: Anaerobic digester | place: Hong Kong | collected 2015-01-26 ...
CTTTTTCGGGGAGTTCGGTTTCAATTTTATCTAATATTCTCTTAACCTGTTCTTTTCTGTCTCTTCTGCAATTTCATTTAGTTTTAATGAGATTTCGTCAGTGACCCTTACGGATAATGTCTTGCTCATACATTGCCTCCACCATATTAAGCTTTAAAACATTGTTTGCAACGTAAGTGAAATTTACAAGTATTTTTTAAAAGTAAAATAAACTACCCCGACTCAAGCAGCAGGGAATCAAATCCTTGTCCGCCTGGCGGATTAAAAAGCATTGAACGCCATTAAAACTTTAAACAGCAGTCAACCGTAGACCAGAATCCAATCTCTGCTTTTATCATCCCTGTATAGATACTTTCCCTTCGTTATATTTGTGAATCAGCATAGAGATGAGGGATTGGTAAGGTAGACCTTCCTCAATCGCCTTTGCCTGGATTTTTTTAAGGTCCCGTTCGGTCATTCGGATGTTGATCCTTTTCTGTTTCGTCAGACTGTTGCGGGCATATTTTTCATACTGCTCTTTTTCTTTTTTGCTGAGATCAGAAACCCAGTCCTCGCTTTCAAGTGACTTTGCCAGTTCCCTTTCATATTCATCAATATATTTTCCTTTTTTCATCTTTTTTCTCCAAGGTATTTCCTGGTTGCCTTGCTGTTGGGAATTATTGTTTTTAAGAACACCTTCTCATCATCCTCAACATATGGCACCGAATATATATACTCATCGATCTTCACCAAAAATATTCTTTGATTGGGGTATTTATCCGGGTTCGGATGTTTTATCCGGTCAATCAGATCCCCCGACACGATAGCCAGCACAACTTGCTCAAACGACACTCCACGCATCTGTTTGAGTAAATCATTTTTTTCATCATTCCAGTCAAAATATTTCATAAAAGTGTGCCTTTTGTATTCTCCTTATAAGGTAACTGAGTTTAGTTCTTCTGTCAAACATTAAGATTATTGAACCGTCGTGATGTTGAATTAAGAGGGTAATAAATTGTTAGAAAGTCAGGGAAGGGCAGAGGGTAAAAAGTATATAATGATTTTTCTCCGCATTTCTTGCGAAGAAAACAGCTTATATTCTCCACACGGATATATTACTGATCAAATGTTTCAGGCTGTTGCATGTGAGGTTGATAGCAGATTCGATCCTGTTCCACTATATTCTTAAAAGGTGATTTTTGATGTCAAAAACACTGCTCTAAGCCAAAAAAATAAGGAGATTTCAGACAATACTGAAATCATATTGAAGCCTTATCTTGGTTCGACCTTTGTCCGGCCGTCCGCGACCACCAATCCGATATTATCTAAAACCCATGAGGCACCAACCCGAGCTTGTTGATAGTCTCATTTACAGATTCCAGGGCTTCATGGATTTGAAGTACTTCCAAGTAATCCCAATACTTCAACTTTTTGTTTAAATCGCCCACATCGGCAGCATGCTTACTTATTTTTTCCAGCTGTGTGGCATCTGACACGGCAACGACACCCTGAACAGCAGGATTATTAAGACATTTATAGAGATTGATGATGAGGCTGTCGATGCTCCCTTTCGTTTGTACCTCAAAAACATAAATTACCCGACCCATATTTCCGATAGTTGCCTCCCAAACAGCATCTACCTGAGAACCATGAGCAACTTTTCTTTCAATGTTGCTGTTGAATCCTAGCCATCTTCCTATATCAGCCAATTTGTCTCTGATTTCGTCGTGGATGAACCTGGCCGCATCGGCATCTTCTTTATCAACCACAGAAATTTCTTTTTCAGCTTCCGTTTTGCTAAAAATTTGACTTAGTTTATCGACTACCTGAAGCTCATCCCAGATAAAATAATCGACTGTGAGAAGAGTAGGGTTCTTAATCCCACTTTTTTCTAATTCAAGAGCTACTTCCTTTGTTACCGATGACAAGTGATTATATTTCTTTCCAGTCATTTGATAATCATATCGAGGAAGATTTTTAATACCGATATAATTTAATCCCACATAAGCCCTTCTATTCCACAACATGCACTCTGTTGGATGAGTATGGCAGAGAATCTCACTAATCATCGCGGGACCCAACCCTTTTATATGTGATCGGAAATGATCCCATCGCTTTTCAATGGGAGCAATTCCCCAGACCAATTCAGCCAATTCTTTCCTGAAATTCTCCAAGCCATTGTTATTAACGATTTTATCAACGACGTAATGTTTATTGCCCCAAATAAGCATGGCCCAGAGTCCTGAAATATATTCATACAAATCATCTTCGTTCATTTTCAGAATTCGTTCTTCAGTCCACGATTGATAGTAATTTGTCCGTTCCTGCCTTTGGGCCAGGTCACGTTCGTGCTTATCAAAGTCTTTTTCTAAGCTCTTTTTATAATTTTCTATGTGGGTTTTCAGTAGCTTTAAATTCATGCTTTCTTCCCCCCTGTGAATGATAAAGGTTTCAAGGATTATCCCCTGAATACATTTTCATTATGCCAGGATACAAATTCACTCGAAGGCTTTAATGCCTGATTTTGCGGAATAAAAAGATTTCTTCCATGCATTGCGTAATAATCCCTGCCGTTTTCATATTCTTCTTTTATACGATGACTCACTTCGAATCGATAATCTTTGGTAACTGTTACATAGCCGTTATCAAAAAGCTTATGGATATCTGATCGAAGAAGCAGGCCATTATCTACTCGATGTGGTCCGCTTTCACTGAATGGCTTGATGTGGGCTGCTTCGAGGGCAGGCAGTGTGCGTTCCTGAGTCACAGCACATCTGCGATTATAGGCATCGGTCACGATTATGCGGAAACTTCCTTGACCCAGGCGTGGAATAACGAGCGTAGGCTCACCATATCCACTTTTTGATTCAGCAATTGATACCGTTGGTTCAGATTTATTATTCCGAGTTTGAATTCTGAGTTGAACAGAATCCCAAAGTTCTGCGCCCAAGCCAACAGTGAGATCATATGGCTTACCGCGAACGATATTCATTTTCCAATCACGCGGCACCGGTATCCAGTCAGATCTATCAAAAAAGAAAGGTTGTTCCAGTAAGATACAACCAATAGGATAATCTTCTTTTGTTGGTGACGATATCCTGCGATATTTTTCAAGGAGCGTCCTCATGTCGTGAAGCGACCTGGCCCCATTCTTTACGCCAAATGCCTGCCATGCCAGGCTGACAGGTAAAATGGTGCTATGAGCATAAAAACCGCCACCGACAATATAATTCAATGGGCTGTGGAGTTTAAAAAGAAACGGTTCGCCGGGAGCAAGAGAACCAAAAATCGTCCTTCCACTCGGTTGCCAGAAATTTACTTCATCAATTTCAGGAATTGATGAAAGAAAAGTAAACCAGTCGTTATCTGTTACACCGACAAAAGCTTTCATTTTCTCACCAACAGTGTAAATTGGGTCTTAGCCAATGAATAAATCCAAGTTGTTCTGACTCAGTATATACTTTTTTTTGAACTGTCTCCCTCTCCTCTTTCTTTTTGCGCTATATGACTGCCTGTTCAACGACTGCATCAGCCAACGTGTTATCTTGGTCCGACCTCCGTCCGGCCGTTTAAAAAAAATAGATCACTTTATTTTCTCAATGGCCTGGAAATGGGCTTTTTCCTTATTAAAACTTTAAACAACAGTCAAACGTAGATCTGACCCGATTCTTCAGGTCTACTATTCAAACAATTTTCTCTGTAGGTGGTTTAGAATCTCTTTACGAATTTTTTGGCTTGAAATGGAATCTATATGATCTGAAATGACCTTTAGTATCCTTGCCTGCATTTTTTCAAGCTCAGGCAGGATGCTTTGTAAATATTTTTGATCAGTCGGCACCTTAACCTCTTCCATTAGGCCAGAATCAATCCATACCTTCAAATACCTTGCCTCTTCCTCATTCACGCAGTGAACAGCTTTTTTACCTGAAACAATTTTCCAGCCGAATAGACTATTCTCAATCGCCACTTCTTTTGTTGCTGAAAAAACTTTGACCTCTTTTAATTCTTTATTACTCAGTATTTTTTCATCATAAAATTTCCGATATAGCCCTTTTCCCAACTTATCCATAATGACTCTTGTGATGTGCTCTATGTCGACTCCCTCTTTGACCTTACCCTTTTTCTTCACGCTTTTTGCCCGGCTAAGTCTCGATCTTACAAGGTCAATCACTGCCTTATAAACCTCAATTTGTTCATCTTCAGTAAGGCCAAGGATATCGCCCATAATAATTTTGTCTAATTTTCTTCTATCGGGCTTTATTTTTTCTAAGGATATCTTTTCAGGTTCAGGATCAACTTCATCAAAAATTGAGTTGATCTCCATTGCGGCGTTTTCTTGAAAAAACTTATTCAAAGCATTTAAATCCTCTTTTAAAAAATGTTTTGGAATTAGAAATTTTTCTATATCAACGCCTTCTGTTTTTAATGCTCCTTGTCCAAGATTTGTCCTGCCACCAAACTCTTTGAACAGCATTCCTACAGTGGATAGTAAAAAACCAAGAAGACCTGATATTTCTTCCTCATTTTTAGGTTTTATTTCAAAAAGGTTGTGATCTACCTGAACTCCATACTTATTATATAAGACTGTTTGCCTTTCATTGTGTATCATTGGATGTAAAATAGGCCATGGCTCTCTTCTTTCTATTCCAAACCATTTCTCTCTGGAACTGCAGGTGGGTCTTTTGTTATATCCTTCTCTTTCCCCATGCCTTATATGGCTTAATATATTCTTTTTTTTCAAAGCCTCCTTTTTCTCAGAGATAAAAAGAACCATCTTATTCAAAAAATCTGGCTCTAAAATAACCTTTTTTCCTTCCCTAGGGCTTATAATAACTTTGTTTGGCACCAAGTTCCCTTTTTCGTCCTCGTGCATCCAATATTCTTTTTCAATTCCTTTGGCTCTAATCTCTTCTTCTGTTAAATAAAAAAACTTATTGGCACCAGTTGTGAATCCCCTTCTTACATCAGCCAATTCTCTTAACGGCACTAATTTCCCTTGGCCCTTTTTAAGTATCTTGAAATATATCTCCGGTGCCCTGAGATATTTTCCCCATTTGGCGCCCTCATAGGCGCCTTTCTCTTTATTATATCCTTCTTCCCACAAGTCTTTCTGGCTTATGGTGAATATTCTAAGGTCGTCTGATTGATAGAGGTCTTCATGGAAAAGAATGGTCTTGATAAGGTCATCAATTGCATTGAGGCGCTCTTTTTGTTTTTCCCAGATATCCTGTGCCGCAGGTATGAAATGGCGTAAAGGTTTAAAGAGGTAAACGAACCTCAACTTGTTTTCTTCCCTCACCTTTGCGTCCTTGCATTTTTCAAGGATAATTATACAGGTGTTTATATCTGCCTCTTCAAACCAGCGTTCAACCTTTGAATCAATAATGGCAATTATCTTGTAGTTTTGTAAAAATAGTTCCTGGAGCCCCTTACCATAATCAACATCCAGCCATGAATTGGAGACAATAAATCCGAACATACCTCTGTCTTTCAGGAACTTGGTCCCATGTACAAAGAAATAGGCGTGAATTCCGGCTCTTTTTGATATGTCGGCAATCTTGTTTGTCCCCATATAGAGTGCTTTTGTTATCAGATCTTTCTTGTATCCGACCTCTCCGCTGATTTCAGACATTTCTTCCTGCCTTGTATAGGGCGGGTTACCGACAATACAGTCATACCATCGAGGATAAGTGACTTCTCTTTCTTCTTTGCCTAATGTCTTGATGATTACTTTTCGCCATTTTTCCGGCAGTATGAATCCATCCTTATCCGCCATCAAATCAAAGAAATCATTCTGGGCAATGTTTGGATAGTTTTTCATGACGCCAAGATCATTAATAGCCAGATTAATCATTGAAAGATGGGCTGGAAACTTGGCGATATCTATACCCCAGAGTGTTTTCAAAATTTCTTCATGAGGGAGTGTTCTATTCATTAATTTTTTATGCTGATATGCTCTTACGAGAAATGTCCCGGCGCCACAGGCAGGATCAATTACTTTATCGGATTCTTTTTTATGACAAAATCGCAATATAATATCCACAACGTCGGCATTGGTGAAATATTGTCCAAGGTTGTGTCTTTCCTTAGATGGGATAAGTTTTTCAAATATCCTACCGATGGTTTCGAAACCTATGCTTGAAAAATCATATCTTTTTAAGATAGCAATTATATCTTTAATATCGTCTACAACCGCTTTATGTTCAGGGAAAGCGATCTGATCAATAAAATCGGTGGAATATATGGTCTCATAATCGATCTGCTGTATTACTGTATCAAAATAGGATTGAAGAATATTCTGGAGTTGACCACCTGCTACAAGATCATCGGGAATCATAAGTGAGGCGAGAATCGTCTGTTTTGACTTAAGAACCTGGTAGAACAGGATCTTATTTGTTAAAAGATAACCTGTCTGCCTGGCAGCCTTCTCAAAATCGCTTTCCTGACCTGTGAAATGCCAATGCTGCTCTATAAACCATTTGGTTAGCTTTTTCCGGAACTTCGGTTCTTTATGAAACCTGTCTCGTATAATCTCTCTATAATGCTTTGAAAGCCGATGTATCTTTTCATGGAGAAGGTGGATAAGTAGTTCATCAATCGGAAGTAGCGGTTCAGCTTTTTTACCCAACTGTACATCCGAAAGTTCAAAAATGAATTTCTCTAATCCCTTAATAATACTGTTTTTGAAGCGCGGCTCTTCGAGGTTGTCAAGGTCTTCAATTCTAGACAACTCATAAATCCCGGCGATCTGCTCTGATTCATGGGCCATCCGATTGACTTCCTCGGTCTTAAACCATAGTAATTTTTGAAAATTAGAAGTAGCGAAGTATTTTGCTTTTCTTTTATTTGCTTTTTTATGGGCATCTTCTTTTAATTCATCTGTAAAGGGATCTATATATGGGAGTTTAAATTCAATTACGCAAATTGTTTTATCACTTTGAGGTGATTCAAATAGGTTAATATCAGCCCTTTTTTTCGTAGCAGGCTGAATCGTCTCTACCTCCGCCATTCCAAAAGAAAGCCCTTGTGTTTCAACAATGTTGTTGATCCATTCTGCGATCTTTGCAGCACCGGTCCATTCCGTCTTATGAACCGAACTGTCGAAAGGGCTTGAGACCCTAATATCCCTACCTGCTAATTTAGATTTTTTCTTGCTCATTTTCTTTTAAGACTTGCTTAACAATCCTTTTTGCTATTTCAAATGCGGCAGCGATCCTGATTATCTTCACATCGGAAAGCCCCTTAATTTCGAGGAATTTTTCCAATGGTTGGTTTGCGAGTCCCTTAAATGAATTGAATCTTTCTAATACTTCTTCGGCGATGTCTTCAGCTGATTTTCCTTTAATACCGGATGAAATAAGAATTGACAGTAATTCTGTATCGGTAAGTGATTCAGGGCCTAGTTCCCTCAATTTTCCACCTGGGTGAGACCATTTTGGCATTTTTTATTTCTCTTATTATTTTAACTATAAAGCGAGCCGTCAAGCCGGGTCGGAGCAAATTATCGAATAATATTTGCAAAAAACATGGATAAAAAACATCTGTTTTTTGCCCTTAAAATCATTTTAATTAGTAACAAAATAGCAGATTTAAAAATACTAAATCCACGCATGACTTGTATGTATTGCAGATTCTATTTTCTCTCCTTTTTCTCATTGTTATAAACGATATATCTTAAATAAGAACACAACCCGCTTTCAATAAATATCCACTGGCAGACTTGATTCCTTTATAGGCCATTCTCAAAATCTACAAGAGATGATTTATATATCATCTTATTATAAAAATTAAGGAATAATAATCTTATTTTTGTGTATTAGTCAAGGCTTTTGATGACAGATGACGGAAAGGCAGAAGACGGAAGACTGATGACGGACTACAGAAGACAGGTGACAGAGGACTGAGGGCGGAGGACGTGGGAAAGAGGAGAAATCTAAGTTTGACTCTCAGTTAATGGCTCCTCTACGAATTTGTGGGTTAACTGAGGCTCAGGCAACTTCCGGGCGCAGACAATGTGCCACTGTCCGCTTGCCCTACGTTATTCTCTTCTTCTCTTTACCGCTCAAACCCTTAAAATTATCACCTGTCACCACTGGTTTGCCAGATCGTTTTTCAATGTCCCGGCGGGTGCTGCCCGCAACCACGCCGCCTTCCTGGGCATCCTTCTTCAGCGGCTCAATTCCCCGGGAATTCCGATCACGATGCAGCTTGGTGGTGGTTGCCTCGCCAAGCATGGTCAGAATCAGCTCAATATCTGTCATATGGTCTCGAAGGTTCTCCCGCGCCAATCCTTTCACTTTCTTGTATTCATCCACTTTCAAATCAAAAGCACCCTGCATGATCTCGTTGGTCAGTATCGCATATTCCAGGCTGGTCCTGGCGCCACGATTTTTCCATTCGCCTGTCAAATCCTGGCGGACGGCAATCCCGCGCATCCGCTTGTCAATCCACTCTTTCGGATACCCTTTTTTCTCATACAGATCCTGCATCCGTTCCATGGAAAGTTCGGGGTTTTCGATCTCCTCAAGCCGCTCATAACCTACCCGGGCCAGCCATTGTTTGAACGGTTCAACCTTTGGCGAGGGAATTGACTGGATGATACGGAACATGGTTTCAGTGTTGGCGCAATCGGTGGCGTAATATTTCCCATCAGCAGCAGCAAATTTCAGTTGTACGATTTTATCGTACAACTCGGAATAACCTTCTTTAGCCAGCTTACGCTTGAGATCGCTCCAATACCGTTTGGGTATGTTGCTTTCGGTAAGCACCTCTACAATATCAATTACAGAAAACCACCATTCGTCCAAATGCATGATTTTGCGAATATGTTTCCCTTCAAAAACCGCCACACGGATTAAATCGGATTTTGTCATGCGACATGCTCCTTTTCTGATGAAAGGGGATGTTCGTGCAGAGCGTGCATAAAAATCCCCAGAAAATAGAACCGACTGCGGTTAAAGCTTCATTCTTCACTGGTGAAGTAAGGTTTAAGAACAAAAATCTTTATATTATCCCCAGTATCATTAAAACTTAGAAAGAATAAGCCTTTTATTGAAGATTGGTCAAGGATATTCTTGATTATTATATTATTCTGCCTAAGGACGGACAGAGGACAGAAAGACAGATGACGGAGAGACGGAGGACGGAAGAATAATGTAGCGGAGAAATGAAGAATCGGGGAGGAGGTTTAAAGTCTACTCCAACAAGATGTGAAATTACCTGATTAACTACCTAATTCATTGGGTATTACCTAATTTCCAGCTCATAGTCTTACGCCACCGAGCACTTTGCCCTCGCCCCATGCATTCTACCCGGTCTTTCTCCCGCAGATTTTTTAATACCCGTCTAATCATGTCCAAACTAACATTCGGGCACTGATCTCGAAGCTCTGCTATGTGGAAAGGGCCGGGAGCCTTATCAATCGCCCGAAGAACAAGATAAGTCTTTTCTCCCCTCGGGCTTTGAAGGCGGCCAAGACGTTCCTCGAATTCCTTGTATGCCATTCTAATAATGGAAAGTATGTAGTTGATATAAGGCCATGGATCGTGCTTTCCTTCGTGCCAACCTTTGGAGCTTTGCTCCAGGGTTTCATAATAACGTTCCTTGTTCTGCTCAATGAGACGCTCCAAGCTGATATATCGTCCGACCTCGAACCCCAGATGGTAGCATTGCAGGAGCATCAGGAGCCGGGATACCCGGCCATTTCCATCACGAAAAGGATGTATGCACAGAAAATCGAGATTGAATGCAGCCAGAAGAACAGGGAGCGGGACTTTATGCTCCTTGATGGCATCATCGTAAAGCTCTACCAATTCTTTAATGAAGACTGGCGTGTCCTTTGCCGAAACCGTTTTGAAGCGGATTCGCGATCTTCCATCAGGGAACTTTTCAATTATGTCACCGTCTTTTTCCTTGTATTTCCCGGCATCCCAGATCTCTCCTCGTGTCATATGATGCAGTTTTAAAATGTTTTCTTCGGACAAGGCAAGTCCTGTACCCTTCTCGTGAATCCATGTCAGGGCTTGCCGATATCCCCGGACTTCTTCTTCATCCCTGTCCCGTAGAAGCGGATTGCCAAGGACAATGGTTGCGATTCTGGATTGATCTACTTCCACACCTTCGATCCGGTTGGACGATAAAGCGCTTTCAATAAGTGCATGTTCGCGAAGAGACTTTAATCGCTGTGGGGATTGCCGACTAAACAATTCCTGTTTTCCCCTCGATTCTCCGAGGTCTGAGAGATACCAGGAAGTAGCAGCAGGAACAGATTCGAACTTGTGTGAAAAAATCCGCAGGGTCATCATGATTCTTTACCTCTGGGTGAGCCTTGCAATTTTTCATTGTTGCAGCAAGGTTTAAGAACAGAAACTTTTATATTCAGTGTTATTGAAACTAAGGAAGAATAATCTTATTTTTGCGTATTGGTCAAGGCTTTTGATGACAGATGACGGAAAGGCAGAGGACAGAAGACGGAGGCCGGGAAGGGGATTTTACACCATTTCCGTGATATACTTCTTTTTAAGCAGTCTCCAGAAGACAACTGCAAAGGCGGTCAGAGGAATAGCAAGCATCATGCCCAGGATTCCGCCCAGTGCGACCCCCCAGAAAAAGACAGCAAAGATTATGAGCGCCGGGTGAAGACCGGTACGGTTGCCCATAATCCTCGGGGTAAGGATATAGCCTTCTATTACCTGTACTGCGCTGAAGACTGTAAGTACCAGCACAAGCCTTAACATTCCTCCACCATCGCCTAAATAGGCCAGAGGCAAAGCAATTCCGAGACCCATGATGCTCCCAAGATAGGGTACGATGTTTAGAATACCCAGCATCATACCAATGACACTGCCATAGGGAAGGCCGACCAGGACAAAACCGACAGCAAAAAGCACACCCTGGGCCAGGGCTATGATGATCTGACCGCGAAAGAAAGTAAGCAGGATGCTGATAAACTGATCAAAAAGATATATAACATCTTCCCTGGTACCCTTTTTCAGGAAAGGCAGGAATTCACCGATCTGACTGGCCTGGAAGGGTTTTGCCATGAGAAAGAAGGCAAGATAGACAGGGAGTACCACCCATGCAAAAAGGCCTGCCGCGGACTGAAACATCTGAAAAACAGACTGAGACATCCGCTTGCCAAGAGCCTTGAGCCAGCCGGCAACCATTTCCCCGTGATCCTGTACCAGACTGCCTAATTCGTTCATCAGACCGTACTTTTTAAGCAGTGCTACACCCTGCTGCATGTGAGAACGGCCCGCCTCCTGAAGAGCACTGATCATGGACGACAGGTCGTCAAACAGCTGGAGAAGCTGATTGAAGGCAAATGCGCCTGCAAACCAGATAAATGCTGCCAGAGGAACCAGTGCGGAGAGAAAAAATAAAATCAGAGCAGCCGCCTGTGATCCATGGCAGAGCTTAAGGAGCAGGTTGTAGTATGGGCGCAGTAACATGGTAAGGATGCCTGCCACCACAGGAGGCAGCAGTACATTCCTGAAAGTGCCGACAAAGGCAGTAAGACCCCACAGGATTGCAGCAAAAACCAGCAAAAGCACCAGCACTGCGCCGAGCGTCATCGCAGCGGCAACGGTGGTGCGCTGCCTTGGTCCAAGATTGAGTTCTTTAAACATAAGGTCTCCCTGGCCTATTTGCCGTCAAATCAAAAAAAGGTAAACGCCCTTTTTATTCAGCATTTCAGTTTTTATGGGTTAAGAAGTCTCAAAAAAAGTATTTTTCGATATTATTCCAGGGTTATTAAAACTAAGGAATAATAATCTATTTTTTGCATATTAGTCAACACAAATGAGCTGCCGACAGTTAATTAGAGTATCTTTTTATTCGCTTTATGCTTGACATCTACAAGCGGTTAATTTATCTGTAGTGACTGCAAACAGTTCAATACCAGGTTTTATTCTGAAATCAAACAAGTGATTTCGGATACGAATTGCAGCATAAGGCTCCTTGCCTGTAAATATACGGTTTCCAAATTTGACGCTTTTCGATTTTAATAAAAATAAATCCTGGATTGACAATATTGCTCTCGTTTCTCAGGTAGGTCTGACGATGGCAGGGTCAATAGTTTTTTGTCTTGCTATCGGGTATTTTCTGGATAAGTGGCTTGGAATAAGAGGTTTATTTTCAATCATTTTTATTTTGCTGGGAATTGCAGGGGGAGGATATACTGCCTACCGACAGATTGAAAAGGTGGTTGACATAAAAGGCAAAGGCCCCTCTTATAAAAAGAAAAATGGAAGAAGTTAAAAGCCTGCAAAAAAAATATTGCTCTCAGACCATGATGATGTCCATCTGCGTGGCTTTCTTTTTTATTCTGCTGGGGCATAAACCTATCGCCAAAGGCTTTCTGCTGGCTTCCATATTCAGTGTTATTAATTTTGTGGTGATGGCCCAGTTAAGCCCCAAACAATTGAATAAAACCAGGCTCAAGGCCAATTCCGTGGCCATACTTTCTATTATTTTGAGATATGCAATAATGGCAATTCCGCTTATTATAGCCGTTAAAATGTCTTCACTTGACTTCATTGCGGCTGCTGCAGGCCTTTTTGCCGTTCAGTTTGTTATTATCCTGGATCAAGTTATACTTAAACGTTTTACCCTGATGCGCAAGGTGTAATTAAGGTTTCTGATTATGGAAGACTTGACTAATATTCCTCAATTTACAATAAATTTATTTGGCATTAATCTGGTATTCAATACAGAGACGCTGATCATGACCTGGATTGTGATGCTTTTGCTGATCCTGTTCGGGTTTCTGGCGACAAGAAAGATTTCCTTTATTCCAAATCCTTTCCAGGTAGTTGCCGAATTATTTGTACAGACCTTTTATGATCTTACAAAGGATGCCCTGGATGAAAAAATGGTCAAAAAGTATTTTCCGCTCATCTGCAGTCTTTTCATGTTTCTGTTATTAAGTAACTGGCTGGGAATTTTACCCAAGCTTTCAGAGCCGACGAAAGACCTTAACACTACACTTGGCCTGGGGGTAATGGGCTTTTTCATAGCCCATCATGCGGGAATCAAAAAAAAGGGCTTCAAGGTTTATGCCAAGGCATATTTTGAGCCCATCTTTTTTATGGCCCCTTTGAACATAATCGGGGAACTGGCCAAGGTGGTTTCCATATCCTTTCGTTTGTATGGAAATATACTGGGTGGTGCAATTATTATCCTGGTCGTCTCGCATCTGATCTATAGTCTGGTTCTACCTCCTTTCCTGATCCTTTTTTTCAGTCTTTTTATAGGGACGATTCAGGCCTTTGTTTTTACGATGTTAACACTTGTCTATATTTCGGTTCAGGTTAAGTAATTATGCTTTCAAATATCGTTACAATTACCAATTTGGCATCATATGCGGGAGCCGGCTTGTGCATAGGTCTGGGTGCCATAGGGGCTGCCCTTGGCGAGGGCTATACTGCCGGATTAGCCAATCATGCCATTTCTCAAAAAAGTAAAAAATCGGGTGACATAATTAAAAACATGCTTGTAGGCCAAGCCATAGCAGAAACTGCAGCTATATTTGCCCTGGTGATTGCGATTCTACTGCTTTTTGTGAAAATGCCTTCTACCTCTATCCTGAAGGCTGCAGCACTTTTTGGCGCTGGCATATGCATGGGTTTCGGTGCAATAGGCTCAGGGGTTGGCTCTGGTTTTCCGGGCGGTGAGGCATGCCTCGGAATTGCAAGGCAGCCGGTCATGGCCGGGCGTCTTACCACCAATATGCTGATTGGATCAGCAGTATGTCAGACACCTGCCATCTTTTCAATGGTTGTTGCCCTGATGCTTATGTTCATGGATTTCAGTAAAATGCCCGTGAGTCCAACATGGGCAGCACTGATTGGGGCAGGTATAAGTACCGGGCTGGCGGCAATTGGATCCGGGTTTGGGGGAGGTAAGGCAGCAGGGGCCAGTTGCGAAGGTATTGCAAGGCAACCTGAATCAATTGCTCAGGTTACTACCACTATGTTAGTGGGTCAGGCCGTTTCTCAAACCCCTGCAATTTTTGGCCTGCTGGTGAGCTTCATTTTGATGTTCAAAACGTTTCCTGAGGCTGTCGCTCTTAATGCATCTATGGCCCTGCTTGGTGCGGGGATCTGTATGGGGTTCGGAGGGGTTGGCCCGGGAATTGGAAATGGGTTGACTGCAGAAAGCGCAGTAAGATGGGTTTCAAGGAATATGAGGGCTACAGGGGAGTTGACGCGGATCATGCTCGTAGGTCAGGCTGTTTCTCAGTCTACTGCAATCTACGCTATGGTCATAAGCCTTGTGCTTATTTTTGTAGTCTGATTTTCTGAATTCCCAGGCTGTTTTTGGTAAATTTTAATATTTTTAATAAATATGTAAACAGAAAATAGGGGGAAGTAATGGCAATTGAAGGTGTTGAGATAATTAAGGCAGCAGCCTTTTTAGGGGCAGGAATAGCAATGGGTTTAGGTGCCATAGGGCCTGGTGTCGGTGAAGGTTATGTTGGTGGTAAGGCATGTGAGGCAATAGGCCGGAGACCTGAAGAGGCTGGTCTTCTTACCAGAACCATGCTTGTAGGACAGGCCGTTTCTGAATCAACTGGTATATATTCCTTAGTGGTGGCCTTATTACTTTTATTTGTTGTTTAATTGAGTAAAAAGGTGGTTCTGGCTTATGATAAGCATTAATGCAACCCTGATTCTGCAGGTGGTTCAGTTTGTTATCTTCGTCTTTATCTTAAACCGCCTGATGCTTCGTCCTGTATTGAAAATTCTCAGGGACAGATCGGAGCATGTTAATAAAATAGGGAACGAAATCAAAGAGTTTGAGCATAAATTTGATGATCTGATTGCTGAATATGCCTCTACAGAAAACGAGGCGAGAAAAAAGGCAATGGAAGAGAGAAATACGCTCAAAACAGAGGCGATGGCAAAAGCGAACGAGCTTTTTAATAATACAAAAGATGAAATATCATCAATAAGGGATGACCTGGATAAAGAAATCAAGAAGCAGATAGAAAAAATCAGGCCGTCTTTAAAAAGAGAAGCTGATAATATTGTTGACGAGATAACTGAAAAGATCGTTGGCAGGAGGATAGCAGCTTGAGTCTAATTTCAAAAAAAACAGTCTTTTTGTGCATTGTAATCTGTTTTATATGTTTATGCGGTGATGTATTTGCCGATGAGGAGGGGATAAGCCAGGGACGCAAGATCTGGGACAATATCCTTTTATTCTTTAATTTCGCTATCCTTGTGGTTCTTTTCATTAAATTTGCAAGAAAGCCGCTTATGAATTTCCTCTTTGGAGAAAGAAAGAAAATAAAGGAGAAGCTTGATTCTCTTAATTCCAAGTTGCAAACTGCCAAGTCCACAATTGATGCCGAGAATGAAAAATTTAAAAACATTGACAAGTATCTGAATGAAATGAGGGAAAGTATCCTTCAGATTGGAAAAGAGGAAAAAGAAAAGATTATCGCTGAAGCTCATATCACCGCTGAGCAAATGCTTGAGAACGCAAAAATGGAATCAGAGTACAGATTGATCGCAGCGAAAAAGGCGTTAAATAATGAAATAGCAGATATAGCTGTATCAGTTGCAGAAGAAAGGTTGATTAAAGCTATATCTAATGAAGATAATGATAAAGTGATTAATAATTTCATAGAAAGTTTAAGTGAAAACAAAAAATACTTCACATTATCCGAGTAAACTGATTGATATATATTCTGCCTTGTTATTTCCGTTAAAACGGGAACCTGCCTGTTTAGCGGTGTTCCCGCACAGGAACCATCGGCTGGAATCATGATTGCAGCTGGTCTTATCTTTTGTTGGGGCGTTAAAAAGTTAAAAATAAAACAAACTTTTAAATCATATAAGATTTAAACGCTTCTTTATGGATTACTTTTGCAGACAATCTTCTGTTCGTTAATTTCCCTTCCACACTGATATCTGTGTCTTCTCCGTTCTTTGAATCACCGTATGAGGCTGTGATAGAGGCGGCTAACTTCAATGATTCTTCTGAAGGACTTCCTGACAGCAATACTGACGGGCCGGGGAAGAAAATGGCTGAAAGGATTTGGTCATCTTTTCCAGCAAGAGCGGTTATTATTTCATTTTCTTCCTTATTCCTTCCTACAACCAGTTTTGTCTCATTACTGATCCTGAAATGCCTGCCATGTTTTAATAGTTCAATTTCCCTTAACTCGGGATTTGCCTTGAAATTCAGCAGGTCTTTTAATCTTCTGGAAAAAACCGTCTCGGTCAACAGGCAGCCTCCAGCAGGAGCAGGATATTCAAATATGCCCATTTTAGATGCCAGCTCCATCTGCGGTTTTCTTGAACGCCCCTTAATATCCATTAACAAGTCAATATCTATCCATTTTTTCTCTTCCGGTATTGTTTTCCTGAGGCATTTTGCCGAAAGAGGTCTAAGCAGAAGACCGTTAAGGCCGCTTTCTTCAGCTATTATAGATAGGGATTTCTTGTTCTGCGACATAGGACGCTGGCCCAGAACCTCTCCGCTTATAATAAAGTGGGCATGTTCTTTTTCAAGCATCTCACCGGAAATTCGGAACATGAAGGCATGGCAGTCAATGCAGGGATTCATATTTTTTCCGTATCCGTATTTCGGGCTCTTGACTATCTCAAGATGTTCTCTGGATACGTCAATAGTTTTTAAGGGAAGGTTGATTGACCGGGCCGATTTGACAGCCTTTTCCGATGAGAAGAAAGGAGTTTCAAAAAAAAGGCCCAGGACATCAATGCCTTGAGACCTTATCAGACCCGCTGCCAGCATACTGTCCAGGCCGCCGGAAAAAACGCAAAGGGCTTTCATGTTGTTTATAATCCTGCCTTTGATAATGACTTTATCAGGGATTCCTGCTTGCTGTTAATCTTTTTTGGAACATCAATGCTGATTTCAACATATGCATCCGCACGTCCGTTACCTTTCATATCCGGCAAACCGCAACCTTTCAATCTTAGTTTTGCATTGTCCTGTGTCCCTGGCGGAACCTTTAATTTCAGCGTCTTCTGATCGATTGTGGGGACCTCGATCTCAGCGCCAAGAATAGCCTCAGAGAATTTAATCTTTTTTTTCAAATAGAGGTCATTATTTACTCTTTTAAAAACCGGATGGTCCAGCAGCTTAACAAGAATGTGCAAATCACCCGGAGGGCCTCCATAATGACCAGGATGCCCTTTTCCCTGCAGCCTCAGCTTTTGCCCGGATGCAATTCCGGCAGGAATTTTGACTGAGACAGTTTCCTGACGGCCATCGACCTGATATGAAATAATTTTTTCAGTGGTTTTTGTTATTTCTTCCAGGGTCAGATTAAGCTCATAAATAAGGTTCTGGCCTTTGATGCCTTTTGGCTGTGAACCGAAGCCTCCGGAAAAGGAATCAAATGGGGATGATCCACCTCCGCGCCGCTGGTATCTGGCGCCTCCTCCCATGCCGTTGAAAAACTGACTGAAAATATTCTGAGCTTTTCCTCCTCCAAATCCGAATTCATTAAAAACACTACCGAAATCAAAGCCCCTGAATATATCATCCTGACTAAACCTGTTTTGAAATCCTTCCGCACCAAACATATCATACTGTTTCTTTTTTTCAGGGTCACTGAGTACTGCATATGCCTCACTTATTTCCTTAAATTTAGCCTCAGATGACTTATCTCCCTTGTTGCGATCAGGATGATATTTCATTGCAAGTTTTCGATAGGCCTTTTTTATTTCATCAGAAGATGCTGTTTTGGAAACATCAAGAATTTTATAATAGTCTTTTCCTGCCATATAATATTTCTTTACCTCTGCAAATACAGAAATGGAAAATCAAACTTCTAATAAACTAAGCATAAGAAAAATTAAGTCAAGGTACTTAGATCACTGCCGCACAGCAATCTGGTAGGAAAAATTTACCCCTATATTCAATCTCGTCGCAGTAACTGAATCAGGGAAAGAAGGGAAGGGTGCAGAAGCTCGAATTGCTCTTGCAGCTTCATTATCAAGAACTGTAAAGCCTGAAGGCTGCAAAATTTCGACATTTATCAAATGGCCCTGCCTGGTTAAACGGAACATAACCATGACTTTGCCTTCTATCAGGTTTCCCCAGGCCTCTTGCGGATATTTCCAGTTATTCGACAATCTGGTTTTTATGATCTTAACATATGACCAGTATCTCTTATCTTCAGTATCCAGGGATATGGTTTCTTCAAGTTCCTTATCTGGCCTGGTTTCCGGTGGAATGAGGGAGTCAAGACCAGCCCCTGTTATCTCCTGAGCTGCCAGGTGATCTATCGGAGGCCGGAGCAGTTCAACATGATAAGTCCGTAAAGGATTGTTAATCCAGTTTACCGGGAAGGCCTTTTGTATAGCCAGAATCAGAATTACATGCAATAGAAGTGAAACAACAAGGCAGATCCTCATGACCATCCAGCTGAATGGTATCTGGCAGGTTTTATCAATTATTATCCTGGTCTTCCTGCCCATTAATCCACCAATCGGTTTGTTTATCAAACCACCATTCCGAGCTTTCAGTTTTTAAAATTTCAGCAGACATCTTCTTTGCAGTTTCTGTCACGAGCCTTTTTTCAGCAAAAAAAAGCCAGTCTCTTGCATTGGAATTACCTAAATCGAGCTGTTCCTTTAATTCCATAATCAAATCCAGCTGATCAGCATCCTTTGCCAGACGTGCTTCTAATGAGCTGACAGTATTAAATTCATTAATCAGTGCCATTATCTCATGGCCGAATTCAAGCCCGTTTAACTGGTCTTTCATGGCCTTTTCTTCGTCAGAAAAAACATATTTTTTATTCACGTAATTATGATCTCCGGTCCTGGCTTCTGGAAAGTCATGAAAAAGGCACATGGAAATCACTTTATTGCGATCAGCATCAGGATGCTTTGAGGCAAGGACATATCCAATTACGGCTGTACGAAAAGAATGATCTGCTACTGATTCACCGCCGGAACCAAGGAATTGATAGCCTGTGCGGCGTGTCTTTTTTAACATTCCTATCTCAAACAGGAAGTTTACAGTGTTTTTCATCATGCATTCTGAATATGTATATGATATAAAAAAGTCAAGCAAGAATTAAGCGTTTATTATAATGGGAACAATGGCTCATATTTGTAAAGATTTAATACTTCAGTTAAAATTATCCCGAAAGTTTGATCTGAATATCACAGGGATCATACTAAAATTATATTTATAAGCACAAGGATGAAAAATGAATGAACTTATTAAAGGAATGAAAATATGTACTTATCCGGATACTGTGCTAAAGTTAAGGGCTGAAGAAATCAAAAACATCGATGGAGAGATACAGGGCCTGATTGATAATATGATAGAGACTATGTATGCTGCTCCTGGAATTGGCCTTGCCGCCAACCAGATAGGAGAACTCAGGCGCCTGATTGTGTTTGATCTGAAGCCCAGAGAAGAGGGAAAAAATCCGGCAGCTTTGATAAACCCTGAAATTATTCTTTCTGAAGGTGATATTACGTGGGAGGAGGCATGTCTCAGTGTAATTGATTTTTCAGCTGATGTCGTTCGAAAAGCTCATGTAAAAGTCAAGGGTGTAGACCGACACGGAAATCCGATGGATATTGAGGCTGAGGATTTACTGGCTGTCTGCCTTCAGCATGAAATTGACCATTTGAATGGAACACTTTTTATTGATCGAATCAGCAGTCTTAAAAGATCTTTGTATAAGAAAAGGCTGAAAAAGATGCTTAAAGAAAGGCAGGAATAGTATTTACGTCATGAAAAAGGACAATAAAAAAGCTTTTCCTTCAAGCCCGAGGATCATATTCATGGGCACACCTGATTTTGCAGTACCCAGCCTGAAATCCCTGGTCGAACATGGTCACAATGTTCTTTCTGTAATTACCCAGCCGGATAAGCCAAAAGGTAGAGGCAGGAAGATGACCCCATCTCCGGTTAAGCAACTGGCAATAGACTATGGTATAGACGTTTTGCAGCCTGAAAAGGCATCTGGCAGGGAATTCTGTGAATTAATTCGAGGTAAAGAACCTGATGTCATTATCGTAGTAGCCTTTGGTCAGATCCTGAAAAATGAATTTCTTGATATTCCTGAGTTTGGGGCCATTAATATCCATGCATCCCTTTTGCCAAATTATAGAGGCGCTGCGCCTGTTCATTGGGCTGTTATGAACAGTGAAGAAAAAACAGGGCTTACTGCCATGAAAATTGATGAAAACCTGGACTCAGGACCTATACTTCTGCAGGAAGAAGTACCTATTTTCTCGGGCGAAACTGCCGGAGCTTTATATGAGAGACTTGCAGCTCTTTCAGGAGAGTTTCTCATTAAAACTCTGAAAGGCATGGCCGAAGGCAATATCTCAGAAAAAGCACAGGATCATGCCAAAGCTACATATGCCCCCAAGATTGGAAGAAAAATGGCCTTGATAAACTGGGATCAACCGGCTAATAAAATTTCTGCCCTGATCCGTGCTCTGGACCCATGGCCAGGTGCTTTTACCACATTTCAAGGGAAGGAGATAAAGCTGTTCCTTTCAAGTGTAATGGATGAAAATAAGCCGGATTTAACACCGGGAAGGGTCTTTGGCAAACTGGATGAAGGTATTGCAGTTGAAACCGCTAAAGGTATTGTTTTAGTGAAAGAATTACAAATGCCCGGGAAAAAAAGACTTGCTGCAAAGGATCTTTTGCTGGGATTTCAGATTGATGAAGGCGCCGTATTCGGGATATGATTTTTCCTTAATGTTATCAACCCGGCTTCTATGCAAAAAATCAGCGATTGATACTAATAGTGAAACCGACAACACCACGAAACCTTGCCCTTTCAATATTGAACAGCCTGGATAACAGACCGGGGTTTTCAGACGGATACTTTGAAAATATCTTTAAAAAAAATCTTTTTTTAAGCAAACAGGACAGGGCATTTATCATCCATTTAGTACAGGGTGTCCTGAGATGGAAACTCAGGCTTGACTGGGTATTAAGACAATCTGTACAATTTTCTTTTAACAAGATTGAGCCGAATATTCTCAACATTCTTAGAATTTCACTGTATCAGATTTTTTTTATGGATCACGTTCCTGAATCGGCTGCTGTAAATGAGGCGGTAAAGCAGGCAAAATTATCTGGCAAGTCACATATTTCGAGTTTTGTAAACGGTATCCTGAGAAATATTTGCCGGCAAAAAAATAATATTGCTTTTCCAGGCTCAGGAATGGACAAAGCCGACTACCTTTCGGTATATTATTCTTATCCAAAATGGCTTGTGAATAAGTGGACCAGGGAACTGGGTCAAAATTCCGTTGAAGGGCTGCTTTCCGCAGGTAATGTTATTCCAAAGCTCACCATCAGAGTTAACAGCATTAAAACTGATCGACCCAGCCTTATTCAAAGACTTAAAGAAGAGGGTTTGAATGCAGTTCCCACAAGGTATTCACCGGAAGGCCTGATAATTGAAGGTCTTAAAGGTCCTGTAACCAGCTTGATTTCTTTTAAAAGGGGCCTGTTTCAGGTGCAGGGAGAGGCCGCTCAGATTTGTGCGCATTTTATTTCTCCCCGGGAAGGAGAAAAACTCCTTGATATATGTTCCGGTCTTGGAGGTAAATCAACACATCTTGCAGAGCTTTCAAAGGATAAAGCCTTTATACTGGCCCTTGATATATCTCACTCAAAGGCCTTAAGTCTTTTAATTAATTCGCACCGTCTGGGACTTCAAAGAATTTATCCGCTTGTAGCGGACGCCAGCAGAGAACTTTCATCGCTGATTAACAGCACCTTTGACAAGATAATTGTTGATGCACCCTGTTCAGTACTGGGGACAATTTCAAGGCATCCGGATGCAAAATGGTCAAAGCAGGAAAACGACATTATGAGGCTTTCCATCCTGCAAAAAAAGATATTGAACAATGCCTCCGCATTACTTCGAAAAGGAGGCAGGATGATCTATATAACCTGTACAATTTCCAGGGAAGAGAACGAGGATGTGGTTTTTGGGTTTTTAGAACAAAATAAGGATATGGAACTTGAAAATCTGAAAAATTATATCCCTGAATGGGGTTTTGATTTAATAAATGACCGGGGACTGTATAAGGTATTTCCTCACATTCACGACATGGATGGTTTTTTTGCGGCCCTGTTCACAAAAAAGACAATCTAATCTGTTAGTTTTTATATCAGGGCTGATATTTTGCCTCAGTGGTATGGTCAAATGCTGTAAACAACATTAAGGAGGTATTTTCATGGGAAAAATAGCCCCATCAATTCTGTCAGCGGATTTCACCCGCCTGAAAGAAGAAATCAATGCTGTAGAAAAGGCTGGAGCTGATTATATTCACATCGACATTATGGATGGACACTTTGTTCCCAATATTTCAGTAGGCCCTATGATAGTCAGAGCTGTCAGACGAGTCACAGATTTGCCCCTTGATGTCCACCTTATGATATCGAATCCTGATGAATATATTGATGAGTTTGCTGATGCAGGAGCGAACATTTTGACTGTTCATGCCGAAGCGGTAGTTCATATGCACAGGACAATTCAACACATAAGAGGGAGGGGGATGCGGCCGGGAATTTCTCTTAATCCTGCTACCCCTCTGAATGTACTGGAATGGATTCTTGATGATCTTGACCTTGTTCTGCTCATGACAGTAAACCCGGGTTTTGGAGGACAGGAATTTATTCAAAGCAGTATCCCAAAAATTAAAGGCCTAAGGGAAATGGTTATGAAAGGAAACCATGTCCCTGAAATTGAAGTAGATGGAGGCATAGGGCCTGATACTGTCGGTTTGGTATCATCGGCTGGCGCAGATGTCTTTGTTGCTGGTTCAGCCATCTTTTCCAGCCCTGACTATGCAAGGACTATAACTATGATGCGGGACAGGATGTAAGATCTAAATGTCTCTAAAGGTCAATGAGATTTTTTACAGTATTCAGGGAGAATCCTCCTATGCTGGAATGCCGTGTGTGTTTGTAAGGCTAACAGGATGTAACCTGAGATGTTCCTATTGTGATACCAGATATGCATATTATGAAGGAGACGATTTAGAACCAATTGATATTCTGAGAAAGATAAAAATATATGGATGTCCATTGGTAGAAATTACCGGGGGGGAGCCATTAGTCCAGAAAGAGACTCCTTATCTGGTTAAAATACTTCTGGAAAATGACAATACTGTATTACTGGAGACTAACGGAAGCCAGGACATTGGCAAAATAGATATTCGCTGCGTAAGGATACTCGATATAAAATGTCCTTCGAGCGGGGAAGAAAAGAAAAACAATTTTGATAATTTCAGCAGGCTTACCCGTAAAGATGAATTGAAATTTGTTATTGGAAACAGGGAAGATTATGAGTATGCCAGAAACATGATAAAAACCCTGCCATTAGAAGTTATTAAGACAAACCCTATTCATTTCTCCCCGGTTTTTGGCAGTATGGATCTCAGGAGTCTGGCAAAATGGATTCTCGAAGATCGTCTTGGAGTAAGGCTTCATTTTCAGCTTCATAAACTGATTTGGGGGCCTGAAAAAAGAGGGGTCTAGTCAGGAGTAAAATTGATGAGCATTAATAAAAAGGCTGTTGTTCTATCAAGCGGGGGGGTTGACTCTACAACGGCTATGGCGATCGCAGTGTCTGAGGGTTATGATATTTACAGTCTCAGTTTTGATTATGGCCAGCGTCACAAAATTGAGCTGGAAGCTGCCAGAAAAGTAGCAGACGCATTCAATGCTAAAAAACATCTTGTTTTAAATATTGATTTGAGAGTAATGGGAGGCTCTGCCCTTACTGATAATATCGAAGTGCCAAAAAACCATAAAAAATGTTTTTCTCACGAATCTATTCCGGTTACTTATGTGCCTGCACGTAATACAATTTTTCTATCATTTGCCATTGCCTGGGCAGAAGTCCTTCAGGCATGGGATATTTATATAGGGGTTAATTCTATTGATTACAGCGGATATCCGGACTGTCGGCCTGAATATATTGAGGCATTTGAAAGGATGGCTAATCTGGCTACCAAGGCTGGCGTACAGGGCAGGGAGAAATTTAGGATCAAAGCACCTCTTATAAATATGACCAAGGCGGAAATCATAAGAAATGGATGTGAACTGGGTGTGGATTATGGTCTGACTCACAGCTGCTATGATCCGCTGCCAGACGGGAGGCCCTGTGGTCAGTGTGAGAGCTGTATAATAAGGAAAAAAGGATTCTCTGACGCCGGTGCAACAGATCCAGTAGTACAACATGTATAAAAGATAATTTTTTCTGCTTAACCTATTCCTTTTCTATCCATCCAGGCATTGGATATACATATCTGAAAATAGCTAATTCTTTCGGCCATACAGGCTCAAACCTTCCATTTATCCACTGGACCATAAAGGAGGGGATTCTGTTTTGCTGACTTTTTTTCCCATAAGATATAAACCTGACCGGGCCAAAAGCAGTCATCATATCAGTCAGTGAAAGGGCATCTCTTAAACCTGAAGGAGTAAGGCTTTCTGCTCTCTTTAATGCATCTAAGATTACATACATGGATGAATATGCCTGGGCAGCATGGTAATCAGGCTGTGAACCATATCTGGATAAAAATTTATTATGAAATTCCCTGGCTTCCGGATAAGGAAGGGAAGGGGACCAGAGGCTTATGGAGCACATATATTCAATAAAATCAGAGCCGTTTTGCTCAATCTCCTGCAAATTTAGATTGCCTGAATGTAAAACTAAAAGCTTAGGTTTTCTTACTAATGCTTTTATATTCTGCATGAATAATGATATATCCATTTTATCAGGGACTAAATAAATGAGATCGGGATTTTTGATTTCAATTCTTCTTGAAATCCTTTCCAAATCAATTTCCCCGGAGGAATAATCTTCTTTAAATACAATCTTGATGCCCATTCTTTTGCAGAATTTTATAAATTTCCTGGCCCCATATGTGCCGACAGAATTTTCAAAAATGATGCCGGCGGTTTTTACAGGTGAAGTCTTGGCAGTATTTGATATAAAGGAGGACAGTGCATCCAGGTGTTCACTGGAAGGCTGGTTTAATCTGAAAATGTATTCCCGTCCCGTTTCAGTAATTTTATCGTCTGATGCCGTAGTTACCAAGAAAGGGATGCCTTTCTGCTGAGCTTCTTCTGAGGCAGCCCACACTGCAGAACTGGAACACCCTCCCGAAATGACGATTGCTTTATCATGATTAATCAGATTTTCAATTGCCGTACGACCTTTTTTTACTTCACTTCCTGTATCCTTAATAATCAATTTGATTTTTTTGCCATATATGGCGCCGGCAGCGTTAATTTCATCTGCTGCCATGGAAAATGCCTGCTGTTCAATTCTGCCTGACGGCTCAAGTTTTCCGCTTAAAGGCAGGAGTACGCCCACATTGATAAATTCGGAATACGCAGGGCAGGCCATTATGCCCAGAAAAAAAATACACAATAAAATGTATATTCCTTTATTCAGTCTTTTCATAAAAAACCTCATTTTTAAAATGCCTTTTACCAAAAAAAAGGGATTTTACATTCTATATCTTTTTTATGCTGAATATTGTATTCATAAGTACTATAAAAAGGCAATTTTTTGAACACATTAATATTTCCTATAAGTTCTACTAATAAAAAATATGCCTGTGCAATACAATGACAAAAAGGAAGAAACAAAAATGAGTATTTATGAGATAACAGATATACCCGGGGTATTAGTTGAGTTGAAAAATATTTCGGATCATCCAGGTCCATATTGCATGAGTTTTGGTTTTGATCTGAATCCACTGGTCAAATCAATAAAAAGATCGGGTATTGTCAACAGTCCAGTTTTAGTGAAAAATTCTAAGGGTAATCTGGATATAGTTACAGGATACCGGAGAGTTATTGCTGTAAAATCAATGGGCTTTAAACAACTGCACTGCAGGATTTTATCAGAGTCAGAATTTTCTCCTTTAAGATGCCTCTTATTGAATCTCAATGATAATCTGTGTACAAGGACATTTAATGAAATAGAAAAAGGAATGGTTCTTTGCCGTTTAAACAATTTTCTTCCGAAAGATGAAATTATTGAGTCCTATATGCCGCTTTTAGGACTTCCATCAAATGAAAACACTTATAGTAACTTTATAAGAATCGATGAGGAACTTGATGATAATATGAAGCAATATGTTGCAGAAGGCCGGATGTCGTTTCAGTCAGCAGAAAGAATTCTGGATATAGATTATGGTTTAAGATCATATATACTCGACCTGTTGCTATCATTAAACTTTAACTTTAATCAACAGACTCAACTAATCGATTATTTATCTGATATCAAACATTCTAATGAATCGCTATTAATTGATATGTTAAATAGCGCTGATTTTAAGCAGATTTATTTAAATGATAAAATTAATAAACCACAAAAAGCTAAAGCTATACTTCAATATTTCCGCGAAAAACGTTTCCCAATAATGGTTAAAGCTGAAAAAGACTTTAAAGAGAAAATCTCAAATCTGCACCTCCCTCAAGGAATAAGGATTAACTATCCGCCTTTCTTTGAAGGTCCTTCTTTTCGTCTGGAAATATCTTTCAAAAACGGGAAACAACTCAAGGAGAAGGTTGATCAGCTGTCAGGGATTAGAAACCTGGAAGACATAAAGCCTCCGTGGAAAAAGGAGGCATGATAAATGACTTTTATAAAAAAGGTATTTATTGATTCCGAAGCACTGGGCTATCCACTTACGCAAAAAGTCCTTAGCAGAGTGAAAAATGGTGTTCCTCATAGAATAATTGAAGAAAAGGGCTCCAGTTCCGGATTTGATGAAGTAGATATGGGAAAGGAAACCCTTCATCTTATCTCTTATAAGGGAGAGTTTTTAAAACCCTGCCCAGGCACTAAAGAGTATATATGCTGCGGATACAAAATTCTAAATATAGGGACAAATTGTCCTCTTGACTGCAGCTATTGCATCCTCCAGTCTTACATTAATATGCCGAATCTGAGAGTATTTGCAAACCTTGAAGAAGAATTAGGCAATGTATTGGATATTTTCGACAGTAATCCTGAAAGCATATTCAGAGTTGGTACAGGGGAATTTACAGACAGCCTCGCTCTTGATCCTGTTACATTTTGCAGTGATTTACTGCTGCCTGAATTCTCAATACGCAAAAATGTAATCCTCGAATTAAAAACAAAAACAGTCAATATCAACAGGCTGATTGCCTCTAAAATCAGAGATCGCATTGTGGTTTCATGGTCATTGAACAGCTCTTTTATAGCCTCAAAAGAAGAACTCAAGGCTCCCGGCATTATAAAAAGACTTGAAGCAGCAAGGAAATGTCAATCTGAGGGATTTGTTTTAGGTTTTCACTTTGACCCAATGTTAATGTATCCTGGATGGCAAGAAGATTATCTCAGGACTCTCGATTTAATGGATAAATACGTTGATCCGAAAGGTATCATATGGATCAGCCTTGGATCTTTCAGGTATATGCCCGGGCTGAAGCCCATAGTCAGGAAACGTCATCCAAACACAACTATCCTTGATGGTGAGTTTATTCAGGGACTGGATGGAAAAATGCGTTATTTTAAGCCTATAAGGATAGATCTTTATTCATTTATGAAGGAACACTTAGATAAATGGTATTCAAACCTGGGACTTTATCTATGCATGGAATCAGATGAGGTGTGGCAAGAGAGCTTGGGCTGGTCTCCCGGTGTTTCTGAGGGACTGAAGTGCTATCTGGATGATAGAACAATTGAATTATTTGCTTAGGTAAAAGAAATAGAATTATTTAAGTGTTTTAATGAAAAATAATCCTAAAACAATGATCATAAAATTAGACTTTTTGAAAAGCCTGTAAGATTTTAGTAGCAATCGAAAAAAATATATGATATCGAAAATTTCTTAATTAATCTTATTTTTAGGGAGAGAAATATGGAACTCAGAAACAAAGTTGACAGTGCCCTTGAAAAAATAAGGCCTGCACTTCAGGCTGACGGGGGCAATGTCGAATTAGTAAACGTAAGCGATGACGGTGTTGTTAAGGTTAAGCTGACCGGAGCATGCCACGGATGCCCAATGTCACAGATGACACTGAAGATGGGCATTGAAAAGGTATTGAAACAGAATGTCCCTGAAGTGAAAACAGTTGAGTCTGTTTAGCGTAAGGAGACAGCCTGGAAGCGAATAAATGACTTATTTGGTCAACCTGATTGACTTTAAGTGGTTATATGTATTTTTTAATAAATAAATCAAACAGATAAGGAGGAGTTATGGAGATTAAAACAATTGGCGTCCTGGGTGCTGGAGCAATGGGAAGCGGTATTGCACAGGTTGCAGCTCAGACAGGATATAATGTTATCATGAGAGATATTGAAGATTCCTTTGTAGAACGCGGCCTGAAAGGTATTAATGCATTTCTGTCTAAAAGCGTTGAAAAAGGCAAAATGGATGCCGCACAAAAGGATGCTATAATGGGAAGGATTAAGGGGACAACTGATATGACCGCAATGAAAGATGCGGATTTCGTGATTGAAGTTGTACTCGAAAATCTGGATCTGAAAAAAAAGGTCTTTAAAGAATTAGATGAGCTCTGTGGCCCTGATGTAATTCTTGCTTCAAACACATCTTCCATGTCTATAACTGAAATTGCAGCCTCTACAAAGAGGCCTGAAAAGGTCTGCGGCATGCATTTTTTCAATCCTGTACCATTAATGAAGCTTGTTGAGGTTATTCGGGGATATTCAAGCAGTGATGAGACAATTGCTACGGTTTCCGCCCTTGCTGAAAAAATGGGAAAGATTGTAGTTGAAGTCAAAAAAGATTCTCCGGGCTTTGTAGTAAACAGGATTATGCTTCCTCATTTTCTTGAGGCTATAAAAATGGTGGAAGAGGGTGTTGCAAGCATTGAAGATATTGATAAAGCGGTTAAAAATGGACTTAATTATCCAATGGGTCCCTTTGAATTGATGGACCTGACCGGAATTGACATTGCCTATGCAATCACTGAGTATTTTCATCAGGAACTGAATAAGGAATTGAAGTGGGTGGCGCCTAATCTTTTCAAGAGTATGATTCGCGCCAACAAATTGGGAAAGAAAACCGGAGGAGGCTGGTATAAATAACTGCAGGCCCTCAGGTATTTAAAACAACAAGAAGGCAGATCCATTATTATCAGGGTCTGCCTTCTTGATTTTATACGTAAAGGCCAAGGGAACGTTTACTTGTTCTTATGACGCATCTTCTTCTTTAACTTCCTGTGTTTGTGTTTGGTTATCTTTTTCCTGCGCTTTTTTACGACACTACCCATCTAAAACGTCCTCCCTGGAATTAATTGTTTGAAATCTATTACTATTTTAAGACAAAAGATGTCAACATGAATTTCAAAAAAAAAGAAATAATTATTAGTTTACATAATATATATTATCAGACATTAAAAATAAAGCGTTAAAATCTTTCATTGAGATCTTTTTATTTCTGTACATTCGCTCATCAGCCTTATTTACAAGGTCCTCCGCGGTCATTTCCTCCTTAAGACCTGCGTACCCTGCAGCCGCAGTAATTCCGCATGATTTATGTATACTTTTTTTAATTCGGCTCGCTATTCTCTGGGCTATATGCCAATCAGCATCAATTACTAAAATTGCGAATTCATCACCGCCATATCTGTATCCTGAGTCAACGCCATTACGAATCTGAGTCTCAATAATATTGCCGACATTATGAAGAATGCGATCTCCAGCAATATGTCCGAACGAATCATTATATTTTTTGAATCCATCCAGATCGATAATTATCAAGCCAAGATTTGTCTTCTGCCTTTTTGCTCTTACAATCTCTTCATTAAGGCGGGAATAAAAATGTCTTTGATTATATAGCCCTGTAAGGGAATCTGTAATTGAAAGCCTGCTGAGTTCTTCCCGAGTATTCCTTTCTATTAATGCCCTTTTAATCTTTGCCTCGAGCTCTTCTATTTCTACAGGCTTATCAATAAAATCGCATGTTCCGGCATTGATAACATCTATATACCGGTATTCTTCAGAATACCCTGTGATTGCAATTATACCTATTTGAGGATAATTAGCCTTAACTTTCTTAATCAAAGTCATACCATCAATTTCAGGCATCCTCATGTCAGTAAGCATAAAAGTATAATCGTTACTTTCAAGCGCAACAAGCGCTTCCCTGGCACTTCTAACTCCTTTCGCTTTAAAACCGATATAATTCAGCATCTCAACAACAACGTCACGTGCATCATTGTCGTCGTCAACTACGAGTATTAACTCATCATTATAATTTATTGAATTTTCTGCACACATGGCATAATAACCTTTATTGTTTAGGGCCTATTCCTTAGCAAGTTCTCCCTTTAAGGAGTTAGACATTCCTAATTTAATCAAAACATTAACTAAACTGCCTACTATATTGTTATTACAATTAAAATTAACAACCTTGTTAGAGCCTGTACGGCCTCGGAAAAAACCTCCTTTTTTACTAACTCCTTCCACTAAAACAGGTAAAATTCTTCCTTCAAGTGCTTTATTTTTCATAAGTGTTATCTGTTTTTGAAGGTCTTGAAGTTTAATCAGCCGCAAGGCCTTTTCAGACTCATCAACCTTGTCCTTCATTTTTGCTGAGAGAGTCCATTTCCTGTCAGAGTACTTGAAAGAAAAAAGAGAGTCAAATTGAACCTTTTTAATAAGATCGAGGGTCATTTCAAAATCCTTTTCAGATTCCCCGGGGAAACCTACCATTACATCACTGGTGATTGCTATATCATGATTTGCTTCTCTCAACCTGTATATAAGATCCAAATACCTTTCTCTGGTATATCCCCTTCTCATTTTTTCAAGTATAAAGTTTGATCCTGCCTGGAATGGCAGATGAATGTGCGGGCAAAGTATACTTTGTTTGTCAGCGAAGCAATCAATAAGATCATCAGAGAGGTCTTTTGGATGAGAAGTAGTGAAACGCAATCTATAAAGACCTTTCAAAGCAATTAATTCACGCAGAAGTGATGAAAAATTAACTTCCTTACCGTTTCTCCATAAATAGGAATTTACATTCTGCCCAAGCAGGGTAATTTCCTTCACTCCGGATGAAATCATGTTTCTGGCCTCCAGTAGAATATCATCCGGAGATCGAGAGATTTCACGCCCTCTGACAAATGGTACGATACAATAACTGCAAAAATTATTGCATCCTACCATAATGGATATTTGACCCAGAATTCTGCCGTTAAAAAACCCCGGACAATTAATTGGAGACGGGGGCTCGGATTTTATATCCGTAATAAGGATTTTCTGCCGGGCATTAATTATTTTATAAAGGATTTCATTTACCTTACCGATATCTCTGGGACCCATTACAAGATCAAGCTGAGGGAATCTTTCTAAAAGATCGGAGCCCATTTCCTGAGCAAGGCATCCCGTAATACCCAGTATTAAATCGGGATTTTTCTTCTTGACAGCAGACATGCGACCCAGCATGCTTAGTGCCTTTTGTTGTGGTTTTGCCCTTACAGTGCATGTATTTATAAGAATGATATCCGCTTCATAAGGATCATTAACCGGGCACAGGCCATAATTGATAAGGGATTGAGCCAGATAATCTGAATCATATTCATTCATCTGACAACCCATAGTATTTATATAAAAATGCTTGAACAAAATTTAAATTCCATTAAATAAAAAAGTAAACATTACCTTCTGTCTCAGGTTTCAAAAATCGATATGCCATCCTCATTTCTTAATGAATCAATCAATTCATCAACCTGCTCTTCAAAACCCGGAGGGATTTGTATTTCAATAACGGCTGTCCGCGGATTCAGGGTGCTTACAACTGCCATTCCATCATAGGATTCAATAGTAGATCTCAGGTAATTAATATCCTTTCGGTCTACATGAAATAGTTTCTTAATCGTTTCCATGTATTTGTATCATATTTATATCCTGATTTTTATCAGGGATTATAGTGAGATCCTCCCCATCTGAGCTTGGTCCGCAGAATTTTGAAATAGCTATGATCCGGTGGCTTAAAAAGCCTTATCTTTTCTTCTGATCTGTGAATGAACACTTTATCTCCATAATACAGATCAAAACCAACCTGTCCGTCAAAAGTTAACAAAACAGTCTCTTCGCTTTCTTTTCCCATTTCAATTTGAATTTCAGCACTATGGGGTACTATGATAGGGCGATTAGTAAGGGCAAAGGGGCAGATTGGAGTTAAAATAAGTGTTTTCATAGTCGGATAAAGTATTGGCCCGCCCGCAGACAGATTATAGGCTGTAGACCCGGTGGGAGTCGAAATAATAAGGCCATCTGCCCTGAAGGTTGTCAAAAATTCGCCATTAATCAATACATCCAGGTCAATAATCCTTGATAATGTGCTTTTATTAATTACCACATCGTTTAAGATGTGGAAGTGGCAAATTTCCTCATCATCGCGCCAAACTTTTGCTTCAAGCATCATTCGGCTTTCAATTTCAAGTGTTCCGCTGATCATCATTTCAATTACAGGATAGAAATGATCAAAAGGGACATCTGTAAGAAAACCCAAACCTCCCAGATTGACACCCAAAATAGGAACCCCGTATCGCCCTATTCTTCTGGCTGCCCCTAAAAGTGTACCATCACCACCCAGTACAATAACACAATCAACAGTCTTTGGAATGGAGGATTGCTCTTCAGAAGGCCAGCTTAAGTGCCCCTTTGTTTCCATCTCCTCCGAAAAAACTCGAAAGCCTCTTTCTTTAAGCCAGTCTTCAAGTTTTTCGGCCTCTGATTTTGCCACTTCATGGTGATGCTTAAAGATAATTCCAATTGATCTGAGGAGCATTCTTATTGCCCTCCTGATTGTTTTATTAATTACTGAAAATCAAGAAATACAACTTCCCTTTAATGATCTTAATAATGGTTGATCAGAGTGGAAAATTGAAAAGCGGCACGATTTCAAATCGGTTAACATCCACCAGTCCCTTATCTGTAAGCTTTAATTCAGGAATCACAGGGAGAGCCAGAAAAGATAACGTCATAAAAGGGTCTTTAATCTTAGCGCCCAGAGCACTCGCTGCATCATTTGTCGCCTTCAATTGTCTTACAAGAGAATCCATATATTGATTTGACATAAGGCCCGCAATCTCGAGCGGTGTTTCAGCAATGGTTTTTCCGTTGCAGACCACTGCGAGTCCGCCACCCATCTTCCTCACATTTTCAACGGCATAAAAAATATCTTCATCACTAACTCCTGCTGCAATCACATTGTGAGAATCATGAGCCACTGATGATGCAATGGCGCCGCGCTTCAGACCTAAGCCGTTTACCAGACCAAGTCCGATATTTCCTGTGGCCTTATGTCTTTCAACTACACAAATCTTCAATATATCTCTTTCAGTATCAGATAGAACCAGGCCGTTTCCTGATTTTGGCCTTTCAAAATGCATGCGTGTTATGACCTGGCCCGGAATAATTTCAATTACTCTTGCATCACAACCTGCATCGGGTATGGAAAAGCTGTCCTCTTTTAATGGCGAAATATTAAGTGGTTCGGGCTTCTTAAATGACAGCTCTTTTTCTTTTACCGGAAAGTTGATCAATTCTCCTGAATCAACGACCAGATTCCCTCTTTTATAAACAGACTCCACTTTAAAGTCTTTAAGATCATCTAAAATGACAATGTCAGCAACATAACCCGGGGCCACAGCACCCCTGTCCTTCAATCCAAAGTATTCAGAAGGATTTAAAGTAACAAGCTGAATCGCTGTCAATGGATCTAATCCAAGCTGAACAGCTTTCTTTAACACAAAGTCTAAATGCCCCCTCTTCTGTATATCTTCAGCATGCAAGTCATCTGAGACAAAACAGAAACGTCGGCTGTTCATATTGTTAACAAGAGGCAAAAGTTCCTGGAGATTCTTGGCGGACGTACCTTCACGAATCATCAACATCACGCCGTTTTCTACTTTTTCAAGCCCTTCTGAAAGCAAGGAAGATTCATGGTCTGAACGTATTCCTGTTGAAACATAGGCCTGCAGATCATAATCCTTTAGTAACGGACAGTGGCCGTCGAGGACTTTATGTTTAAAAAGCTCTATTTTTTCAAGAACTTTTTTATCGCACATCAGTACACCCGGGAAATTCATCATTTCAGCCAGCCCAAGGATGCGAGGCTCGTTAATCAGCCCGGAAAGTTCAGGTGCCCCAAGATTTGCACCCGAAGTTTCAAGTGCAGTAGCAGGGACGCATGAGGGAGCCATAAAATAAATATCAAAAGGGATGGAAGAGCTGTCTTCAAGCATGAAATGGATACCTGAAAGCCCCATTACATTTGCAATTTCATGCGGGTCGGAAATAATAGTTGTTGTTCCATGGGGCAACAGGGCGGCAGCCAGATTGAATGGGCTAAGCATACTGCTTTCTACGTGAATATGGCCATCAATAAGGCCGGGGACAACCCACCTTCCTTTCAAATCCCTTTCTTCTTCTCCCTTATAATCTGAGCCAATGCCGACAATAACGCCATCATAAACAGCTACATCTTTTTCCTGAATTGCTCCGGAAAAAACATTAACCACCCTTCCCTTTTTAATTACTAGATCAGCAGGAATTTCTCTTCTTGCAGCCAGAATTCTTTTTCGCAATGATTCAGTCATATTATTCATAATAAAAATAGTATGAAGCTCACTTATTATCTTGCTGTTATGTCAACTATAAACCAGTTTTTGATATCATCCGAGGCAGTATCCACCATAACATGAACAATTGAAAGATCAGGATAATTTTTTTTTATATCTTCAATATCCACCGGTTCGAAATTATTCAGGTTATTATAAAAGGCCTGTTCTGTAATTGCATTTGATTCATAGCGCTCTCTCCCTCGCTGAGAAATACGTCTCAGACAGACTTCATCGGGGCAGTGAGTCTGGAGTATAATTAACGTCATCCCATGCCTGTCCGCAATAAATGCAGCTTTTCTTCTTAATAGCTGTGTAAAAAATGTGGCATCGAGAATGATTCCATTGACCTTCCCGGCAATTTCATCTGCCTTTTTAAAAAGTTCCTCGTATACAAGAGATCTTTTATCATTATCAGAAGCAACTTTTTCATCAAACACATCTTCATCTCTGAGTACTTCAAGACGTATGATATCAGTGCTCAGGATCTTATAGCCCTTGATTTTCTGGACAGCACCGGCACATACTGTTTTTCCGGACGCAGGCAGACCACAGCCAATCAACAAACTATTGGTTTTAAGTTCATTTTTTATGAATTCTGTAAAATCTTTTTTCATAACATACTCGAGAATCTTTTCCATTCTCTCAGCCGCTATAAAATATAAATTATACCTTTAAAGATAGGAGCGTGCGAGCCGGAAATATTTAACGGCCTTTTGAAATGCTTCCTCTTTTTTATCTTCCGGAATTCCTGTATCATCTATCTGAAAGCTGTTCACCTTCCCACGTACATAGGCCCGGTATACTTTATAAAAGCTCAAGAGCAAATCAACATTCTTTTCGCCTGTTCTCTGCCTGTAGTAATCCCATAATACCTTTGAAAAGGAATGACCTCCATTATATTCAAGATCCATTAGCAAAAATGCAATGTCTGCAATAACATCGCTGTAGCGAAAGCGGTCATTGAATTCTATGCAGTCAATAATCGGCAGATCTTCTGTCAGGCAAATGTGTTCCATATGAAGATCGCCATGACAATCCCTTATTTTTCCTTCTTTTATTCTCTCGTGAAATATATCTGCATTTGATATGAAAAATTCATCAGTCCATTTCTTTATGTCTTTAAAATCGCCCTCTGTAACAGTTAGTCCGATAAACCTCTCAGTCTGCTCAAAATTTTCGTCTGTGTTCATCTTGAAATTTTCAGGCCTGCCAAACTGGTCTATTTCATCTGATCTCTCTGCATTAACATGAAAATCGCCCAGCACTTCTGCAATTCTCTTCAAATGACTATCCTGAATTCTTCCATCAAGAAAAAATGATTTCATCAGCATTTTTTCAGGTATTCTTTTCATTTTAACGGCATAATCCACAATATTTCCCGAAGCTCTTTTAAAACTGTGTCTTTCTCCGTCAAAGGTTACGGGCAATACATCGATATATATATTTTTTGCCAGCCTTCTGTTAAGGTCTATTTCCTGGTGACAGTAAAACCTTCTTTTTTCAAGGCTGGAAAAATCCAGAAACCCGAAGTTTACCGGTTTCTTGACCTTATAGACAAAATCATCTGCCACAAAGACGATTGAAATATGCGTTTGAATAACGGATATTCTTCCTGTTTTATCAGGAAAAGCATATGGATTCTGTAAATCATCGATCATTGAAGACATAATATTATCCATTAACTATATTAATTAACATTATGATTTTCTATACTGTTATTCCAAATTGAGTTGCAACATAAGATGGAACAGGAACTGTCCCCATTATAACAGGATTCTGATGACAGTCTGAGCCTCCAGTTACCAGTAATGATTCACTTCTTGCAGCCTCAAGATAGGCTGAAACAGCTCTTTTATCATGGCTGGAATGCCAGCATTCAATGCCGTCCAGATATGGCAGCATTGATTCTTTAATAATCTCAATCTGTTTTTGAAGTGAAGGTGTAAATGAAACCAGAGAAGTCCCATTTGAATTATTAGGGTGAGCCAGAATAATTTTTCCTCCAGCCCCTCTTACAAGGCTTGATGCTTCTTCCAGGGATACAGGTAATTTTGGGATATCACACTTGACCAGATATTTGTCAAAGGCCGCCTGCCTGCTGGAAACAATATTTTTCTTTACCATGTAATCGGCAATATGAGGCCGGCCAAATGCACCATCCACTGTTTCCTCAATCGCCTTCAAATCAGCATCAGAAAAAGGCTGGATATCCCTTCGGATCAGTTCCTCATTAATTTTTCCAAGGATGCGCTCAGCCCTTACCCTTCGATGTTCTCTCAATTCAGCAAGTTTCTGTGATAATGATCTGTTAAAGATATCAAACTGGTAGCCAAGCACATCAAGTGATATAGGCTTTGAATCGTTGTATCGAGGATGAGAAAAAGATATGTTCAGCTCAACCCCTGTTATGTAATGCATTGCATATTTTGATGCCAGGGCCTGTGCAGATTTCTGGCTTTCTATAGAGTCATGGTCTGTAATGGAAATTACCGTTATATGCCTCCGGTGGGCCTCATCAAATATCTCAGGCAATTTCATTCGGCCATCTGAACCTTCCCTGGAATGAATATGGAGATCAATTTTCATATTGTCTGATCAAGTCCCTCCCGATATCAAGCGCCCTGTAATTAATATCAAGTTTTGACTCAGGAAAAATACTCTTCATGACTTTTTTAATCAGTGTGCTGTCTATGGGAAAATCCTTTATAGCACACAACGCACCAATCATAATCATATTAAGCATTATCGGTCCGCCTAATTCTATGGCAATATGAGTGGCTCCAAGCCAGAAAAGCCTGGCGGTGGATTGTGTCAGCACTTTTTTTATCCATTCAGGTTCAGGGTAATCCACATCCCCTGCGATAACATTGAGAGGATAAATCGGTCTTGAATTTACAATAAAAACAGTATCGCTGTTGCCATATTCATTGAGAATCCTGAGTGCCTCTAATGGCTCAAGTCCCACAATAACATGAGCGAGATTTGGTGGTATAAGAGGCCCATAACGCCTATCCTTTGAAATACGGATATGGCTCATTACGGGTCCGCCGCGCTGAGACAATCCAAAAGTTTCGCCAATCGTTACTTTCAATCCATTTTGAACAGCTGCGCGGCCGAGAATCTGTGAAGCCAGGACATTTCCCTGACCACCGACACCGGTTATAATAAGATTCAGGGGATTCAATGAATTTGGTGTCATTCCTGTCTGTGTCATGACTTTTTCTCCCTTACTATTGCCCCTTGCGGACATATATCAGCGCATATCCCGCAACCAACACAAATCACATCATCGATACATGCCTTTTGAACCTGTTTATCCCATATCAGACCCGGGCAACGGAAAATTCTTGTGCAAAATCGGCCGCAACCGCATTCCTCTCCAAGGCACTTATCCTGTTCAACATGCATATTGTAAGGGAATGCCTCTTCCCTGCCCTGGACAAGCGCGCATTTGCGACGCATAATAATTACCCTTGGACCTTCGATTTTCATAAACTCATATATTGTCCTGGCCGTATCTGCCATATCATATGGATCTGAGACTGTAACTTTAATATCCAGAGAACGGCAAAGTGCCTCAATATCTACCGGTTGACTCTTTGCTCCCATTGCAGTCACACCTGTTCCAGGATGAGGCTGAAATCCGGTCATGGCTGTTGCGCTATTGTCCAGTATCAATAAAAGGATATTGGAATTATTGAATTTTGCATTAATAATGCCGGGAATGCTTGAATGAAAAAATGTGGAATCCCCGCAAACAGTTACAACAGGCTGATCAAACCCGAATTTTTCGAGTTTCCCATAACCACACGCCAGGCCGACTCCCGAACCCATTGCATGTACTGATTTCACCTGCCTGAAACCAGTAGGCCAGATTCCCATTGTGTAACAGCCAATATCTCCTGAAACAAATCCATTTTGATCATTCCATGCCAGGGCTGTTTTTATGGCATAATAAGACCCTCTATGTGGACAGCCGGGGCAGAAACCGAATTCTCTTGGAGGCACATTATTTTCTGTTATCTGTATTACGTTATCTCTGAACGATTTGTTTTCCCATGAGATTTCAAAAATATTGCCTATTACATCCAGGATATTTGCAGGAGCTATTTCACCACAGGATGGGATATGCCCTGAAGCCTTTCCAAAATAGGTTTTTAGTCCAACCTTTTTCCCAAGATCAGAGGCTAATGCCTTGACGTTGTTCTCAAGAAACGGGTCCACCTCTTCTGCAAACAGCACCTGATCACATGTCTTCAGGTGCTTTTCCAGTAATTTATCCGGTAAAGGCCAGGTTGTGCCCAGTTTAAGAACCCCCACCTGATCATCAAGTCCCAGGATTTCAACCGCTTCGTTAACATAATTCCACACACAACCACTTGATATAACAATCAATATTGGCTCAGAAGGGCCTTTATAACTGTTAAATGCTGATGTCTCGAATAATTCCTTTGCCTGATCGAGCTTTTTATGCCTTCCATCATGTTTGTTCACAATGGGAAAGGTGTGGAAAGGATTTTCCGGATCAAAATACGGTTTAACATTTACACTGGGTAAATCCCCGATAAATACATTTGAACGTGTATGCGAAAGTCTGGATACGCTTCTTACCATTACAACGTTTTTGATTTTTTCAGAGAGCTCAAAAGCCCAGCGAGTCATTTCAAGTGCTTCCTGGGGGGTGGAAGGTTCAAGCAAAGGGATGTCTGTCAGCGGGGCAAAAGGTCTCGCATCTTCTTCATTGGTGCTTGAAATACCTGAAGGATCATCACATGTAACCAGGACTATCCCGGCCTTTGTCCCCGAGAGTGTTAAATTGGTAAGGAAATCGGATGCAACATTGACCCCGTTCTGTTTCATACATACAAGGGCGCGACACCCGGCAAATGAAGCGGCTGTAGCAGCTTCGAGAGCAACCTTCTCATTAATGGACCATTCAACATAAACAGGCAGATCCCTTGTCGATTCAGCGAGGGTCTCGATTATCTCTGATGACGGATTCCCGGGATACCCGGAACAAAACATGACTCCGCCTTCAAGAGCACCACGGGCAATTGCTTCATTTCCCTGAAGCAATAATTCAACTCCTCCCGATTGTTGACTGATTCTGTTCATCCTAAACCCCGTACAAATATTAAAGGCTGACCGCCATATTACTCAAGGCTCTCTTTTGTTTATTAAGAGCAGCTTCCTTAAGATGGATAAAGTTCTCCTCAGGCAGCTCATCCAACTCCAACCATCCCTCTGCCTCAGCCGCATTTATAAGCTCATCACCTGCGTTGGTTCTGACTATTACCGTGTTCCACCCTTCACGGCCTTCTACCGTTCCTACGGAAAGATCGGCTTTTTCTGCTGTCATGTCCCTGCATATTGTGCAACCTTTCTGAATAAATGGTTTTACTGAATCAAGCGGGATATCAATCCATCCTGTTTCAGTTTGAACACAGAATTTTTCTGATGGTGGAGGCGAGATGTCGAACTTTTTTATTTTTCTATCAGGATATTCGTGATTTAAAAACGCCTCCAGACCGCGATATTCTAATGCCCAGGTACAGAACAGACCAATCTTGATGGCAATACGCTTGCTTCTCTCCTCTCCGTCCGGCTTTGCCAGTTTAATTCGTGCCAGGGCATCCATTTGGCAAGGGAGCCCCACCACCCCTATCTTGTCCTGTCCATCACTGATAGCTCTATTCAGAGCAGAAAGACTTCCTGAGGCTGAATATATTGATTGAGCACAATCGAGAATAGAAGTCCGGTTTTGAGAAATCCTTCCACCTGGAGAAGACTGTCCTCCTTTATCTGTTAAAACAGCTGATTTAATAATACCCTTTTCCAGGGAAAATATAATCAGGGAGGATACAGTGCCGCCATACTGGGCCTTGTTCCTGATGTCTTTATCAACGGCTCGTGCAATAACAACCCTGATGAAAGGGCCTACTTCTTCTGAATTGAAAACACCCTCGGCTTTCCTTTCCAGATGTATGCCTTCATAATCAGCCTTGGGACAGATTTGCAGGCATCTCCATACATCTGCGTAGCATTGATCCATCACAACAACTTTACCGTCAAAGTAATTAAAATACGGGCAAAGTCCTACGCATGCTCCGCACTGGACACAAATGCCCTTATTAATTACTTTTTCAATCAGACTGCGTTGACCTTCTGATTTAAAAGCTTCCATTTTCTATTGACTCCCCTTTAGGCCAGTTTTGGTGTTTATTTTATATTTTGGTTTGAAGGCGAGGTCAAGGTTAAAAAAAGACACAAATTGACAGGGGAATGCTTAATGAATAGATGCAGCAAAAAAGAAAACAGAAAAGGCCTCTTTTCCATCAGGCCTTTTCTGTTTTAATTGGTTTTTCATCTTTATAGTACTGATAATATTCAAAAACCTTTTCAATATAATACCTTGTAGCCCCAATAGGAGGAATTCCCTGGTATTCTTTTACCCTTCTGATACCAGCATTGTAAGCTGCCAGGGCCATTTTGATATCCCCTTTAAATTTCTTTAAAAGTTGTTTGAAGTATTTAACCCCGCCATTAATATTGTGTGCAGGATTGAAGATATCTTCAACCCCAAGTGCTTCAGCTGTCTTTGGCATGAGTTGCATGAGGCCTTTAGCGCCTTTTTTGGAAATAGCCTGGGGATTATATCCTGACTCAGCCATAATAATGGCTTTTATCAGGTCAGGATCAATATCGTGCTTATTTGCGACCTGTATAATAATAGGCGCAAAAAATTGCTCAGCCTTTTTTCTGCTGTTAAACTTTACAATATTCCTTTTTTGGAATTCAGACTGATCAGATTCAAAAATTAACGTTTTATTTTTAGCAGCTTGGTTTAACTCTCGTCCTTCAAAAGAAATAATACCGGACACAAACAGGAATATCAGAACGGCATACAACCACCGGGATAGCTTAATCGCAAAACCTCGATTAAATGATTCTTCGTCCATACTAGACCTCCAGATATGCATAAAAATTCTATATTAATTATTAATACATGCTGCCTTTGTCAAGGTATTTTTCAAGAGCTTGAATAATAGACAGAATATATGCTAATTTAACTGTTTTAATATAGCTTTTTCCATTTTCTAATAAGGCCACATTCAACTGAATTTATCGACTAATAGTTTAAACTCATATATTGCTTGAATTATCCTGTATAACGTGATTATATTATGATAAATAAATCAGCTACCTTTGGGAGATAAATTATGATTGAAAATATATCTGCTGCAGTGGAATTCCTTTCATCCATGATACAGGACAAACCAAAGATAGGAATGATTACAGGGACCGGCCTGGGATCCCTTACTGATAAAATTGCCGTTGATTTCACTCTGCCATATGAGGAAATTCCGAATTTTCCAAGTTCTACAGTTGAAGGACACGGAGGGAAGCTTATTTTCGGTAAACTCGCCGGAAATGCCATCATGGCGATGGAGGGCCGATTTCATATCTATGAGGGATATTCACCGAAGGAAATTACTCTCCCGGTCAGGGTGATGGCAATGCTGGGTGCAGAATATCTCTTTATTTCAAGTGCTGCCGGAGGCCTGAATACCCAATTTGACAGCGGAGACCTTATGATTGTAACAGACCACATAAACCTGACCGGCACCAATCCCTTGATAGGCCGTAACATGGATCAATTCGGCCCGCGCTTCCCTGATATGGCACAGGCCTATGATCCTGATTTGATTGCCCTTGGCAGACAAAAGGCTCTTCAATTAGGAATTATGATAAGGCAGGGCGTATATGTCGGCCTTGCCGGTCCCAGCCTTGAGACACCTGCAGAAACACGCTTTTTGAGAATGATCGGTGCAGATGCAGTTGGCATGTCCACCGTTTCAGAGGCTATTGTCGGTGTTCACTGCGGCCTTAAAGTTATGGCAATTGCCGCAATAACCAACATAAACCTGCCAGATTGCATGAGTAGAATTTCAATTGAACAAGTGATAGATACCGCTCAAAAAGCCGGCAGTTCCCTGTCACTGCTATGGGAAAAGATTATTGCCGGCCTGCCAGTTTAGAACATGAAACTGAAAAAAATTCCATTGTAATACGATGCCTCAGGAATATACTGACTTGCTTTGATTAAGCCATCTCTATCAATACCTTGAGGGCATCCACCATTGAAGCCCGCTCAAATGCAGTAATAGCTTCCTCAACAGGGTAGTTTTCAGTGATTAGTCTTTCAAGTGGCATATCAGGATAAGATTTCAGCATCTGTATCCCGACCTCAAACCTGCCGCATCGGGAACCTATAAGATTTATTTCCTTTACAACAATAGGCGCAAGATTAAGATCTGCCTTTGAGGCTACTGTTGACTTTAATACAATTGTACCGCCTGGCTTGCATATAGACATGGCTTCACTAATTCCTGCGCCGGAACCGGTTGCATCCACGACAATATCGGCTTCATTTTCAGTTTTGAGAGGACCTGGTGCACTTTTAAGATGACGCCATTTTGAGATATCAAGCTTTTCAGGGTGATGTCCGAACAAAGTCACATCGTTAACAACAGTTGAAATAGCCCAGGCGCATAAAATTCCGAGGCGCCCGTCTCCAAGCACAATCACATGTTCATCTCCCCGGAATGAAACCTGATCAATTATTTGGCAAGCTGCTGACAGGGGTTCAATAAAAACTGCTCTGTCATCAGTGATGTTCTCCGGTATTTCAAAAAGATTTGATACCGGCAAAACACACCAGTCAGCCATGCATCCATCAAGTTTATCAATACCTAACACTTTTCTATCAGGGCAATGGTTTCCCAATCCCTTTTTACACAATGGGCATTTTCCGCATGCAACATTTATTTCGCCCGTTATTCGTTTGCCTATCCACTCCAATGCACAACACTTTTCCACAATCCCAATAAATTCATGACCGAGCACACCTTTGAATGACTTATATCCTTTCATAAGCTCCAGATCAGTCTGGCAGATTCCTGCCTTTTTTATTCGTATTAACGCCCAGTCTTCAGGCAATTCCGGTATAGGGTAATCGGCCGCAAATCCAAGTTTACCATCAAATACCACTGCCCTCATACCCGATCTATTACTGTTCATTATTAAATCTCCTGCAATTAAATGATGAATTATAAAGGTCTTTCCCTGTGAATTCAAATCCTATTTGCCGAATACTAATTCCAGCAATTGCCTTTCTGAACACCGCAGGATAATCGATCTGGAAGAAAGGAGGTGTATGGTGAAAAAAGTATGTCTGTAATAATGGTCAGGCGATCAAAATCGGTTAGGGATATATTAATAAAATTATCCGATTGCTATTTAACTTACAATATATAACACTGCATTTAACCGGATAGTTTGTATTGGATATCTTTTTTATTTGACAAATGTAAATTGTTGTATTTGACTGCTTAAATCAAACCTTGTGAGGAACCTTATGAAATCTCTGTTTTCTGCATATAGAATTAAGGGAATAGAGCTCAAGAACAGAATAGTCATGCCTGGGCTTGCATCATTTCTATTGAATGATGATGGATCTGTTAATGAGGGGACCATAGAACACTATAGACGAAGGGCTGCTGGAGGGCCAGCTATGGTTATTATGGAGGCATGTGCAGTGTCACCTGAGGGAATTGTCTCTATACATCAACCAAAAATTTGCGATGACAGATACATAACCGGGCTCTCAAAGATTGCTGAGGCCCTCAAATCAGAAGGAGCTGTACCAGCTATTCAAATACATCACGGCGGAAGACAAACATCAATTAAGGTTATCAAACAAAAACCTTTTGCCCCCTCCCCTATTCCATGCCCTACAATTCATGGTGATGTTGAGCCTCTTACTATTCAAGGTATCCACGATCTGGTCAAAAAATTTGGAGACGCAGCAGAGAGGGCCATTGAGGCGGGCTTTGAATTAATAGAAATCCATGGAGCTCATGGATATATAATCAATCAGTTCCTTTCACGCTTTTCTAATATCAGGGACGATGAATATGGTGGCGATACATTTGGCAGGACTCGGCTTGCAAAAGAAATAGTTTCTGAAGTTAGAAATCGTGTTGGAAATGACTTTCCCATATCTTTCAAGATCAGCGCCACAGAATTTGTACCTGACGGCCTTACAGTCAAAGAAAGCATCAAAATTTTAAAAATCCTGATTGAAGCAGGCATTGATATTGTGCAGGTGTCAGCTGGAAATGACGCTACACCCGAATGGATTTGCCAGCCCATGTTCATGAAGAAGGCCTGTCTTGTTGATTCGGCTGAAAAAATAAAATCCAGTTTGAATATTCCCGTTATGGCTGTCGGAAGGATTAACGATCCTGTAATTGCAGACGAGATTATAGGACAGGGAAAGGCTGATCTGGTCTGCATCGGCAGGGGCCTTCTGGCTGACCCTGAAATGCCTAATAAAGCAAAAGAAGGGCGTCTGGAAGATATAAGGATTTGTATCGCATGCAATACATGCATGCAATCAATCTTCCGAAGAGGTCGAGTTGAATGTCTGGTGAATCCATCTCTGGGGAGAGAAAGGGAGATGGCCTTTTATCCTGCTGAGACAGCAAAAAAGATCATGGTAATAGGAGGAGGCCCGGGAGGGTTAAATGTGGCATGGGTTGCTGCCAGGAGAGGTCATGACGTCCACCTGTTTGAAAAACAAAAAGCCCTTGGCGGGCAGCTTATTATTGGCAGTATTACAGCTTATAAAAAGGAACTGCAAAGTCTGATAAAATTCCAGAAGAGGCAGATCGAAAAATATGGGGTGAAATGTTACCTTAATACTGAAGCTTCAGTAGATACTGTTAAAGAGATGAACCCGGATGTTGTGATCCTTGCAACCGGATCCTTGCCATTCATCCCGGACATAAAGGGAATTAATAGAGATATTGTTGTCCCTTTTAATACAATCCTGAATGGAAGTGATCCTTTATCCAAGAGGACAGTGCTTGTCGGAGGCGGGGCCACAGGATGTGAAGTGGCTATACATCTTTCTGAAAAGGGATGCCCGGTTACTATTGTCGAAATGCTTCCTGATATAGGAGAAGGCCTTGAAACAATGACCAAAAAAATCCTCGTCAAAAATCTGATAAACAATAATGTCCAAATCATGACTGAATTCAAAGTGACCAGAGTGGAGGATAATGGCGTTTTTGTTACAGGAAAAGGCAATGATGAAATATTTATAGAAGCGGAGCGTGTTGTGATTGCGGCAGGATTCAGGCCGGAGAACAGTCTTTATGAAAAAGTGAAAAATCTGGGATACGAAATACATCAAATAGGAGATTGCCTTGAGCCGAGAAGTGCAAAAAGTGCTATTTATGAAGGTGCAGTCTTAGGTCGCTCCATTTAGTGCCCTTTAGAAGTTAATTCCTGATAGGCCTTGTTTATTTCCTTAAAACGCACTTCTGCGAGTTCTCTGAATTCTTTTCCTAAATATGACACCTTATCGGGATGATACTGGTTGACAAGTTCTCTGTAGGCCTTTTTTATTTCTTCCTGTGATGCCCCCCTGTTTATACCCAAAACCTCAAACGGATCTTTTTGTGTATCGTCCCCCTTGTTCTGGAAGGCTTCCCCTTCTCTTCTTTCCTTAAAATGCTGGTTATTTTCCTTTTGAGAGGTACTGTAAATTTTCCTTTTATTGGCAAAAAAATACCGCCAGAGAAAAAACAAAACAATCAGATCATCAATCCAGCCTAATCCAATAAAAAAATCCGGAATTAAATCATACCATGAAATAACATACAGTATTGCCAGGATAGCCAGCAGGACTTTCATTATTTTAAGCCGTTCTTTCTTGATTGTCCTTTGTTTCGGCTTCTTTTATCAGCCTTTCACCAAAATTCTTAAGGAATAGACTAATATCCTTTTTCCATTCGTTCATCGTATTCAGGCCCTGAGTCTTCAGGCTCCTGTTTTCCAATATACAATTGGCAGGTTTTTTTACTGCACCCTGGACATCTTTCAGGCTGCAGGGTTCAAGGGATGCATTTATTCCCAGTTTGTTTAGTATATATTTTGCCCACTCATAACGACTGCAATAGCCTTCAGACGTGATATGGTAAGTTCCTCTTGCGTCAACATCTAAAAGCTTCACTGCTTCAAGGGCAACGCGATAGGCCCATGTTGGTGAGCCAAATTGATCATCTGGTATTCTTAACATTTTTGTTTTCTTTCGGATTGCCCTGGTCACAATAGACTTGACGAAATTATCCCCATTTATTCCATACAGCCATCCTGTTCGAATAATAATATAATTTGGAGAGTTATCTCTAACAGCAATTTCACTATCTTTCTTGCTTTTTCCATATGCTGAAAGCGGATTCGGGATATCATCTTCAAAATATGGCTGGGGAAACATCTTCCGTCCATCAAACACATAATCACTTGAGATATGAACTAATTTTCGCTCAAATCTTGCGCAGCCCTGTGCCAAATTTCTTGGCCCTTCTATATTTATCTTTCGTACCGCAAAATCCTCCTTTTCACATGCTTTCAAATCAGTAAAACCCGCACAATTAATAACGATATCCGGTAATAACCTTTGAAATATATCTATAACCCCATCCCAGCTGGTTATATCGAGTTCCGTCTTATCTGGCGAAATCACCTCATGATTCCGGCTGAAGACACGCCTGCATTCACTCCCAAGCATGCCTGTGGCCCCTAAAATAAGTATCTTCATTTATTCCCCCAACCTGATTTGTTATTTTTTTCGCTTCTTTATCATATAATCCAAATAAAATAAACAAATTCTTTTATTTAAGCATTGCAGCCCGAGGATTTTTATAAATGCTGCTAACTTGACGTCACGGAAAAAAATCAATTATTCTCCATTTAGAATAAGAGGTTGATTTCCAATATCCTGAAGTGGCATTTCTCAACTCTCCAAAAATACCTGTGAGTAGAGCCGCCACAAGCATATGATTTCTTCCTGCATTATAAATAATATACTCTCTTATTTAGATATTTTACAAAACCCATAAGATTCAGACTTGCGCAAATCCGTATTTTAATGTAATTTCAAACTCTAAAATCATTTTCATTCATTTTAAAAACCCGCTTGACTGAATGTGTTGAGAAAACATTATTTCTCCATTTCAAGGCTGTATTAATTCAGGCATGAATAAGGAATTGGCAAAGCAGGGCTAAAGATCTACACTGATCAAACAAAGGGCCGTTTCATGAACAAAGGTTATCTGTCTGCAGAATTTTTCCTCCGGATCTGTTTTTTAATTTATTTATTTTCAGTCACTCTATTTTTTTTCTTTTCAGCTGCTGATTCTATTGAAGCCTCCGACATTCCGTATTTCCAGGAGGCTGATATTAAAAAAGATATTATAAGAGGCATTGACCTCCTCTATAATGAACAATTTGATGAAGCTGAAAATATTTTTCAAAAGGTAATAACCGCTTCCAGCGAAAGGCCTTCCGGCTATTTCTATTTAGCTATGGTTAGCTGGTCACAATTGTCTTCAGGTTTTTGGTCTCCCTCTGTTGTCGAACAATTCAGAAAACGTATAGACAAAACAATCAGTGTTGCCGAAAATTGTATTCAGAATAATGGTAATAATAGTTATGATTATTTTTTTCTTGGCGGGGCCCTTGGATTTAAAGGGAGATTCAGACTTATGCAGGGAAAATGGTTTTCCTCATTTCTCCTTGCAACTGATGCGGTTGAGGCCCTGAAAACATGTATTAATATGGACCCTTATAATCGCGATGTGCTTCTTGGTCTTGGAACATACGATTACTATACTGCAAGGCTTTCCGGCGTTCTGAAATTTCTGTCATACCTTCTAATACGCTGGGGCGATAAGGAAGAAGGCCTGAGAAAGTTACATCTTGCTGCTAAAGAGGCAGTATATTCTTCAACGGAAGCTAAAAGCATGCTTCTTCACATATATCTTTTCCTTGAAGAAGATTTTTCAAAAGCCCTTAACCTGGCCGAGGAATTATCAAAAGAATATAAAAAGAATAACCGCTTCGAACTTTTAAAGGGTGTTTGTTATATAAGGCTGGGTATGGATCTCAAATATAAAGATCTTGCTGCAGATTTACGTAAGAGATCCTCCGATATTCCTAATTTTTGGGAAAAACGTGCTCTTTATCTTGAATCCATTAAGGACATTTATAATGGAGCATATCCTGAAGCAAGATCAAAAATCTCTGAAATACTGAAGGCTCCTGATCCGGTTAACGATCCGGTGATGATTGCATGGCCGTTACTAAAAATGGGCATGATCTTTGATCTTATTGGCAAGAGGGAAGAGGCAAGAAAATATTACCTCAAAGTCTTAAATATGGAAAATGGATCAGGAGCACAATTTCTCGCTGAAAAACTGCTGAAAGAGCCGCCTGGAAAAAAAGATCCCTTTATCGGCTATTAACCGGTGTTGTATGAAAAATATCTCCCGTTTACTACTCATTGCACTTTTGCCTGTCCTTTTCCTGTCAGGCTGTATAAAGCTTGCACTTCAATTCTCACCAGATCTGATATCAAATTTGAGCAATGCCATATTTGAAGAATGTGATCCGCAACTTGCAAAAGAGTCCCTGCCGGCTGATCTGAAATTAATGGAAGGTTTACTTAAAAATGACTCTGGAAACAAACAGATACTGTCCACGCTTTGCATGGGATTCACCGGTTACTCAATGCTTTTCGTTGAGGAAGATGATAAGGAAAGGGCATCACTTCTTTACCTCAGGGCCAGGAAGTATGGCTTCAGTGCTATTGGGCTGAGTAATTTAAAATTTAATGGATCAACTCCTGACAGGGAAGCCCTTAAAAAGAAACTCATTGAAATTGGAAAAGATGAACTTGAAGCGCTTTTCTGGACAACCATGGCATGGAACCTATGGATTAACATAAACCTTGATAAACCTTTTGCACTGGCTCAATTGCAAATGGCACAGGCCTGTCTGAACAGAGTTATGGATATCAAACCGGATTTCTTTTATGGAACTCCATACATTATGATGGGAACAATTCTTGCCAGCAAGCCACCAATTATGGGTGGCAGTGAAGTCATGTCTAAAGAATACTTTGAAAAGGCAATGGAACTGACTCAGGGAAATTTTTATATGACCCGCTATTTTTTTGCAAAACACTATGCTGTAAGAACCCAGAATAAGGAGTTATTTTTTGAATTGACCAGGGATTCCGATAGTTCCGGTTTTGAAAAATTAAAAGACGTCTGCCTTGTAAATGCTGTTATGAAGGAAAAGATAAGGCATTTGAGAAAAATGAGCCAGGATCTGTTCCTGTAGGGGGTAATATTGCCAAATAAGAAACAGGTATTAATGCTGTTTTTCTTGTTCTCATTCTGCATGAGCTGTTTTTTTATTCAGGGGGATTATTCAATCGCAGAATCCCAGTATGTAATCAAATTCGCCACTGTTGCCCCTGAAGGCTCAACATGGGTGAAACATATGAGGAGACTTGCCAAAGATATCTTTGATAAAAGCAATGGCCGTATTGACTTCAAGATATTTCCGGGTGCAGTTCTTGGGGACGAACTTGACGTCTTGAGGAAAATCAGGGTCGGGCAGATTGATTGTGCGGCATTTTCAGGGGTAGGATTCGGACAGATACTCCCTATGGTAAGGGTTCTCGACCTTCCCTTCCTTTTTCGAAATTACCAGGAAATTGACATGGTTCACCGGCAATTGCGAGAGTTTTTTGCATCTGAATTCAGAAAAAGAGGTTTTGAACTCATCGCATGGGCAGAAGTCGGCAATACTCATCTTTTATCAAAAAAACCCATAATAAAAGTCAGTGATCTTTCAGGGCTTAAGGTATGGACATGGTCAGGCGATCCCATAGCAAAAGAAACTTTTTCCGCAATGGGAATTAATCCCATCCCCCTTGCAATTACCGATGTAACTACTGCAATAAATACAGGAATGATCGATACGGTATATGCTCCGCCCCTTGCTGCCCTGGCCCTTCAATGGTACACCTCCATGAAGTACATGACCGCCCTGCCGCTTGTACATTCAACAGGTGCTGTCCTGATATCTTCAAAGTTCATAAAAAAACTGCCCGGGGACCTTTCTGATCTTCTCATGAGCACCTTTGACCTCGCAATGGCAGAACTGACTTCAGCATTGAGAGAGCAGAATAAGGAAGCAATAGAGTTAATACGGAACAGCGGAGTTACAATAATTCCTGTCCCGTCTGCAGCCGTATTAAACGAATTCTACAGGATACATGACCGTGTTGCGCAGAAATTGATGGACGATATTTACCCGGGGGAAGTCCTGCACCGTGTCTATGATATTTTAAAAAGGCCCCATTGACATATTTTACTTTTCAGAAGTTCATCACTCATGAATGCATTAAAATGGCTGGATAACAGGATAGCAAGAATCGAAGGCTGGACAATTATTGCCTTCCTCTGGCTCATGGTAGTCCTGACCTTTCTGCAGGTCAGCCTGAGAGGACTTTACACACACGCTCACCTCGAATGGGCAAATGCCATGATGGGATATCTTGACTGGTCTGAGTCATTAGTCAGGCTCCTTGTCCTTTGGTTGACCTTTTTAGGGGCATCTCTCCTAACAAGAGAAAACAGGCATATCAGAATTGATCTTTTTTCCTCCCTCCTTCCGCCGAATTGGCTATGTGCTCGCGATGTTATACTTTCAATTGCCGGAGCCCTTGTTTCGGCTGTTATGCTTGTAGCATGCATCAGTTATATCCGCATGGAAAAGGCTTTTGGAGGGAATATCTTTCTTTCCATACCCAACTGGATCGGACAGCTGATACTCCCCGTTGGTTTTGGCCTGATCCTTTTTCGCTTTGTGATCAGATCACTCGACAGTGGCATTGATATCATAAAAGGCAATGTCAGATGATTATTTTATTGTCATTACTTCTGATTATACTGACAATACTTGGCCTGCCCGTATTTGTCGCCATCCTTGCGGCAGCCATGCTAGGTCTCTATGCCAGCGGCGTATCATTTGCAGCGATTCCCATAGAAATCTTCCGTCTGGCCAATGCTCCGGTTTTACTCGCTATCCCTCTTTTTACTTTTGCAGGTTATTTGATGTCCGAAGGAGGCACGTCCGCACGCCTTGTTAGGTTCTCAAAAAGCATTTTCGGATGGCTCCCTGGAGGTCTCGGCGTAGTAGCCCTTGTCTCATGTGCTTTTTTCACTGCAATTACCGGTGCTACAGGGATAACCATAATTGCACTTGGCGGGCTGCTTTTACCAGCCCTCATTTCAGAGGGATATGAGGAGAATTTTTCTCTCGGACTTATTACAACTTCAGGCAGTCTTGGCCTGCATTTCCCTCCGAGCCTCCCTATCATATTGTATGGTTTCGTTTCAGGCGCAAGCATCGAAAAGCTATTCGTGGCTGGATTGTTTCCGGGAATTCTCCTGGTCGGAGTCCCATGCCTGTTTTCGATTTTTATGGGAAAAAAATGGAAACTCAATCAACCGCACTTCTCCAGGCATGAATTTCTATCAGCAACAAAAGATGCTGCATGGGAATTGCCGATCCCTTTTTTCATTATTGCCGGTATCTATTCAGGCTTTTGTACGGCCACAGAAGCTGCAGCACTTACTGTTGCATATGTCCTGTTTGTGAAGGTTGTTGTGTTTCACGAATTGAACCTTATCAGGGATTTACCCGGGATAATGACCGAAAGCATAAAAATGGTAGGCGGCATTATGATAATACTTGGGGCTGCGCTTGGTTTTACGAATTTTCTTGTTGATGCGTTCATACCCATGAAGATATTGAACCTGATGGAAGGAATGGTTGAAACCAGAACAGGTCTTCTTCTGACTCTCAATGTCTTTCTGATCGTGGTGGGCTGCATGATGGATATCTTCAGCGCCATTTTGATCGTAGTCCCGCTTATCGTCCCGCTTGCAGACAAGTTCGGAATCGATCCGGTCCACCTGGGTATAATCTTCCTTGCTAACCTCGGAATCGGTTATAACACCCCACCGGTAGGACTTAATCTTTTTATCGCGAGTTCAAGGTTCGATCGTCCTGTGATACAGTTATATAAAGCAACTTTGCCTTTTCTGTTACTACTGCTTTTTACCCTGCTTCTGATCACATACTGGCCCAGCCTGAGCCTGTTTCTGCCAGGCTTGCTTAAATCATGATCATCTCTTTAAAGACCTTTTACAGGATACTTTAAATATTTTTAAGCAGTTTATTTTCAGGGGATTTCTCAATAAGGCTGTTGAATTCTTCAAGGCAGTCGGAAATATCTTCCAGCTCTCTTGATTGGGCAACGGGTATATTGTCTGTCCCGGCCCCTTCCAGGGCATCCATGACATACTTAATAGTCATTTTTTCAACATCCTGGGATGGCTGGTAACCGACCGTACTGTTATAATCAAGATACACCCTTGATATAACCCCGGATTCAGCAAGTTCGTATAAGATTTGACGAACCAGTCTGATCGGCATATCGAGCTCGTGAGAGATTCCATCTTCATCCATCGGATCAAGCCCTTCGGAAAAACGTTTTATAATAAAATTTGAAATTCTCAGACTAAGCAGCCTCTTGAACGAATAATTTATTCTGAGGCAGTCAGGTTCGAATTCGTATGTGTCCACATTCTGAAAGGCAAATGATATTTCCGCACCCAGAAGAACAATAAGCCAGCTCACCTGCATCCATATGAGGAAAAGAGGCAGGGCTGCAAAACTCCCATAAATTGCATTATACCTGGAAACACCTATTTGAAACGTAAGGTATGCAAGCTGAAATAATTGAAACATGCTGCCTGCAATAATACCCGCTATAGCACCTGATCTGAAATTGACCTTTGTATTGGGCATGAATATATAAATAAACCCGAACAGTATCCAGAGCACACAATAGGGCAGGAACTTGAGCACAAAAGATATGACAGGGCTGAAAACCGCAAAAAGCGCAACCCTGCTGGTAATATACTCTAGCTGGCTTGTTATGATGACTGTCATAGTACTTGCTATGACGAACAAAAACGGGCAGATGAGCATAAGGGATAAGTAGTCACTGATCTTCCTTACAGCAGTTCTCGCCTTTTTAATCCCCCAGATATCATTGAATGAATGTTCAATATTTGAAAGGAGTTTTATAATCGTGTAAAAAAGTAGAACAACGCCAATGCCGGCAATAAGACCTCCTTTTACGCTTTCAAGAAGGGACTGTGCAAAGGCAATGACTTTTGCAACAATTTCCTCCTGCCCTTCCAGCTTCTCAATAAGCTGCTTTTGAAGCAGCTTTTCCATACCGAATCCCTTGGCGATTCCGAAAAGTACGGCTGCAACCGGTACAATGGAAAGCAGCGAATAAAGGGTGAGTGAGGCTGCCCTTAACTGGCATTTGTCTTCAGCAAGGCCGCGCACGGATAATACTATGATCCTCGCCAGCCTGATCAGAAACCATCTTGAACGAGGAAGTGTCCCCTTTCTGATCCTCCAGATTTCGGTCTTAAAAAAGTGAACAGCCTTTTCCTTATTCATAATCTCAACCCCGCAAAGATGTTCAAACATCCTCAAAAAAGGATTCGGAGCAAATTCTTAATCATAATTTGCTCTTGTATCTTCATCACTCATTGTCGGTGCAATAATGGATTCCCATTCAGGCTTTTTCCATGTTCCAAGAGAATTATGCATATCAAGATACTTCTCAGGGATAGGGTGAGTTCCTACAACTATTTTTACTCCGTATCGTTTTTCAAGGAATGCCTTAAACGTATCGATATATGGACAGGGAGGATAACCAACCACAAGGCCGGTAGCAAGATGAATGACTTCTGCCCCATTTTTAACCATTTCTTCTCCAGCATATTCTATGTTGCCTCCAGGACAACCATCACAGGTCGTAAAACCAACCAGCTCGGGTTCTGTTTCCCTGTATATGCTGAAAGCCCCTTCCCTGTTTTTCATCGCCCGCAAACATTTCCCTCCCGCACAGCGTCGGTAGCGATCACAAATAATTATTCCTAGCTTTGTCTTTGAACTCATCTCATATCCTTTCTATGCTCCTCCCTGCCTGTGCCGCGGCAGACAGTGAAATAACAAAATTCGAAATCCTCATCTCCTGAATATTTTCGGACAATGAAGAGCAAATTACAACCATAAAATTCCAGTAAATTCAATTGCTGTGCCCTAATAATGAAGAAAAACTGACAGCATTTCAAAATACACCCGGACATGTCACAAAGGCATAGGCCTATCTCTTTCTGAAAATTACACCAGAGATTAGCCCCCCTATTGTATCTGCTGTCACGTCATATAAATTTGCATCTCTGCCCGGTACAAATGATTGATGAAATTCATCCAGCCCTCCATAGAAAGCAACCATAAGTGTTATTAAAATGACCCTTACAAGAGGTTTCTTTTCCTCATGCGGCCTGAATGAAAAAGCAAAAAGGAACCCCAGGAAGCCAAAACATACTATATGCAATACCTTGTCCATTCCATAAAAGACAATTTCTACCGGCAGCTTTGGTCTGGAAGAAAGATAAAAAATAGTAACCATCCAGAAGATGGAAAGCACCCTGAAAATCCGGTAATTATTGATAATATCTTTCATTTTTTCATACAATATAATACAGGCAATTAATAAATGAAATGCCACTTGAACAACGGCAGTTTATAATGCTACGATAAAAAAATTGCAAGCGCCCCTGATTTTTATGTTTTATTTGAATGAAAATAAGCAGACAGAATAAAAAACTGAACTGATAACTGTAAACGAGGTAACAAAAAGTGAAACTTGATCAATTCCCTGAAGATATTCGTACATATTTATTGCCCGATCCGAAAGGGCAAATGATCTATAGATGTCTTTCATGCCATGCAGAGTACGATATCGACCGGCTCCTTTATACATGCCCTGAGTGTGGTTCTGTGCTGTTACTCCATGACATAAATACCAAACACATCAAAGACATTGACGCCGGCAGACTGCGAAGGATATTTGATTATCGGAAGATGCTGAATCATAAGTCTTTAAAAGGAATTTTCCGTTTTTATGAATTCATCGCTCCGATAATTCCGCTGGATCGGATTGTATACCTCGGAGAGGGCAATACTCCGTTGATTGAAGCAAATGAGCGCCTTAAGACGATAGCCGGGATTCAGTTTTATTTCAAAAATGACGGACTTAATCCCAGCGCCTCTTTTAAAGACAGGGGCATGGCATGTGCGCTCAGTTATATAAATTATCTGGCAAAAAAGAAAAATATGACCAGTCTCCTGGCCATTTGTGCATCAACAGGTGATACTTCAGCTTCCGCCGCACTTTATGCTTCTTATCTTGAAGATTTTCTAAAATCAGCTGTGCTGTTGCCCGAAGGGAAAGTAACCCCCCAGCAGCTGTCACAGCCTCTTGGCAGTGGTGCAAGAGTAATTGAGATTCCAGGTGTTTTTGATGATACGATGAAGGTTGTTGAATCTCTTGCAGACAATTATCACGTTGCACTTCTTAATTCAAAGAACAGCTGGCGCATACTGGGACAGGAGTCTTTTGCCTTTGAAATTGCACAGGACTTTGATTATGAAGTGGGAGATAAGGTTATTTTCGTGCCTATCGGGAATGCCGGTAATATTACGGCCGTTATGAGTGGTTTCCTGAAATTTCGTAAGGCCGGGATCATAGATCATTTACCCAAAATTATTGGTGTTCAGTCCGAACATGCAGACCCTGTTTACAAATACTATCTGGAAGATGAGCCTGAAAAAAGGCGTTTTGTTCCTGTAACCGTTAAACCCAGCGTAGCACAGGCAGCCATGATAGGTAACCCTGTTTCCATGCCGAGAGTAATACAGCTGGTTCAGGAGTATAACATTGCAGCAGGCGGAAAAAGGGTTTTTGTTGTCCAGGTCCGTGAACAGGAAATCATGGATTCAATGCTGCTTGCAAACAGGAATGGTAATATTGCCTGTACTCAGGGTGGAGAATCTTTTGCAGGTCTTTTAAGGGCCGTGAATGAAGGTCTTATTGAATCATCTGAAATTGGCATACTTGACTCAACAGCTCATGCCCTTAAATTTTCTGTTTTTCAGGACATGTATTTTAACGACACTTTTGACCCTGAATTTAACATCATTCCAAAATCAGAACTCAGAAATGCACCTGTAAGGGTGCGCCCGGCAAGCATATCGAAATACCCTGAACAGGGGAAGCCTCTCCCGGAAAGAGAGATGAAGGTTTTTGTTGAAAAGATGACAGAAGAAATAGCAGGGATGTTGGGGTTGGAACGAATCAAAAAAAGCTCTTAAAAGATTTCTTTAAAAACCATCAGATATCTTTAAAGTATTTTGTGAATTAACGCTGCTATCCATTGGATATTTGATCTATATTGATTATTACCTTTTTTCATTATGCAGAAAATCAAAATTATTGTTGTCGACAGGACAAAATCTCCTTTTCTCAGACAGGGAGAATTGTTTTATCTGGACCGGCTGAAAAGATACGCCAGGGTTGAATGGATGGAGGTAAAACAGTCAAAGATACGGAAAGGCGTGCCGGTTGACAGCATTATTTCAACGGAGGGAACCGCCATAGAAAAAAGGCTCCATCCGGATGATTATAAAATTGCACTGGATTCATCAGGAAAAACTTATGATTCGACAGGCCTGGCAGAATTGATTAAGCGATTATCCTTAAAGAGCACTGTGCCTGCTTTTATTATTGGAGGCCCTTTAGGGCTTTCAAAAAATACTCTGGAAACTGCAAAAAAGATATTCTCTCTCTCCAGGTTAACCCTTACTCATGAAATGACCCGGCTCATACTCCTTGAGCAACTGTACAGGGCATTCACCATTATTAATAATGAGAAATATCATAAATAGTGTCCATCCATTAATCGAAAAAGGGCACTGAAAAATCACCAGAGCCACTGATTACCTGGATTTCTCTGCGGCCTCCAGGGCCATTGCTATTTTGTTCTTAAGTTCAGTCAAATCAAAAGATTTTATCACATAGAAATCAGCTGCAATCGATTTTACATCTTCCTTAAAGGTATCATATGCAGTACAGAGGATAACAGGCAGATCATAAACCTTATTACGTATATCTTGAAGCAGGTCAAGTCCGTTATAATCGACCATCTTGATATCCAGTACAACCAGATCAGGCTTTTCCTTTTCAATCGTTTCAATGAGCTTATAGCCGCTGCCGGCTGTAATGACTTCATAACCCGCCTCGCTCAACTCTTCTGAATAGAGATACCGGATATGTTCTTCATCATCGACAATCAGTATTTTTGCCATTACCCTATCCCCTTCGCTTAAGACTCAGAACCTTCTCAGCCAAATAAAACCCGACCTTAGGTTAGCTCTGGACATCCTTTTTATTGCGTACAATCAGTACCGAACACTCAGCCTTTGAGGCGACCCTTTTTGCAACACTTCCGAAAAAAACAAGCCCCATGCCTGAAAGGCCGTATGATCCCATAACAATCAGGTCAATACCATTTTTATCGATAAAATTCAATATCTCGGACGAGACATGCCCGTCAAGAACCAGAAGTTCAGAATCAATAGACTTCTTTATCTTTGAACCATATTCCAGACGCATTCTTTCTTCAATATCCAGAATCCAGGTTTTTTTTGGTTCTTCCGGCATAACCCAATCTGTCTCTATTGACATGGGATTAATTAAAGGAGGCAACACATGAACAACATAAAGTTTGGCCTTGTATTTTTCTGCCAGATCAAGGGCCTGAACAAATGCTGACTTTGAGTGTTCAGAAAAATCAGTACAACATGCGATCTTTTTTATTGTCATAATTTAAACCTCCCAATGCTACAGTTGTTATCCCAGTTTACGTGTAACTTGAAAGAGACCTTTATTATACATAATTTTACATGCTATCTAATAGAATCACAACCATAATTTTGTAAAAGAAAAATTCCTGCTATTTTAACTGCATAAAATCTTTTTTCAATCATAGCTATATTCAAGCACTTCAACCCTTAATTTTCCTGTGAATTCCAAACATTTTAAATTAATGTCCGCCCCCCTCTGATTCAGCTTGATATGGTAATAAAATAAACCGACCGGGTAGAGTAGGAAACTGACAATGCACAGCCATCGAGACTTTCAATTGACGCCTTGCCGCACGCAGCTACTGCATATCAATCAGTAGGAACGCAGAATCAGCCTCCCCTCATCAAACCGTGCATGCGATTCTCCCGCACACGGCTTTCCGATGTTCTTCACCCCAAGGCATGCGCTCTCGTTCATCCCGCTGTCGAAGGCACTTTATAAACACCGTAACGCTCATACAAATCATGCTTCGGAATCCGTACATAACCGTTGTTACGATACCTGATCTTGTATCTTTTCCTAAGATGATTCCGCACCTGTGTGGATAATGGGGACGCCTATGCTTTTATGCATTTTTGGAATCGGGATTGCTTTGTTAGGTTTTTGATATTATACTAAATAGTGACAAAATCAGGCTTGGATTTGGTCTTAAATATTTAAAGGGGTAATGGGTAATAGGTCAGGGGTAATAGGTCAGGGGCATCTGGGCTGGGGTCGGAGTCCAGCAGCCTGAAATTCAGGATATCTCGTCGCTTCGCTCCTCGAAATGACAAAACAGGGTGCTCCTTGAAATGACAAAACAGAGGTGTTTCTTGAAATGACATTCTAAATAGACTTTGACAGAATCTCTACAATCCTTTCTGCTGTTCTTCCATCCCATATTTCAATGGGTCGTCCCTTTTTTGCTTTTCCGTCAAGAACATTGTCCGCTTCCATGATGATTTTTTCCGGGTCATCTCCTGCAAGGACATTTGTTCCATCTGTAAGTGTAATGGGCCGCTCTGTTGTGTCTCTCAGTGTTATGCACGGGATGTTGAGTACCGTTGTTTCCTCCTGTATGCCGCCGGAATCGGTAAAAACCATTTTGGCATGTGCCATCAGGTTCAGGAAATCCAGGTATCCCATGGGATCAAAACAATGAATCCTTCCTTCATTGCTGACTTTTTCATCATGATTTTCATGCAGGATATCAGTAGAACTGTGAAAAACAAATGCGTCTTTAAGACCAAAGGCTGTAATCTGTTTTCGTGTCCGTGGGTGTATGGGAAAAATAAGTGGGATTTTTGAGGCTACCTTACTGAGTCCTGAAAGTATTCGCTTGAATGTTTTCGGATCATCAACATTGGATGGCCTATGGAGGGTAAGCATGGCGTAAGGTTGAATTCCCGCCCTGCCCTTCTTTTTATCTGCTGATTGGAGACCCAGTCCTTCAAGTATATCAGTCTTTTTTGCCTTCTCAAGGTTAAAAAGGAGGCTGTCAACCATAATATCCCCGACAAGGAATATCTTTTCCCTGGCTACGCCTTCCCGCAAAAGGTTATCATCCCCGTCCGGTGAAGGTGTGAAGAGATAATCGGATAAGGCGTCCGTCAGGATACGGTTTATCTCTTCCGGCATCTTTCTGTCGAAACTTCGGAGTCCTGCCTCCACATGAGCAACTGGAATATGAAGTTTCACGGCGGTTAGAGCACATGCAAGCGTGGAGTTAACATCTCCCACGACAATAACCAGGTCCGGCTTTTCCGACAGGAGCACCTGCTCGAAGGCAATCATGACGTTGCCGGTCTGCTGTGCATGAGTGCCGGAGCCGACACCTAAATGAACGTCAGGCTTTGGAATCTGCAGTTCCCGGAAAAAGGAGTCTGACATATTGTCGTCATAATGCTGTCCGGTGTGGACAAGAAAAGGTTTTATGGAGTTGGCGTTATATAGATTACTGGCGGCGATTGCCCTCATAAGCGGGGCAATTTTCATGAAATTGGGCCGCGCAGCTGCAACGAGGATCCATCTTTTTTGTTTATCGGGAGTTTTATTATGGCGTGTTGGGGGCATTCTATTATTTGTATGGATTGATAATAATCAGAATATTAGGCAATTATACAGCTCCTTACCTTTACTTACGGTGAGAACTTTACAAAACTCTTGTGCGCCTCAGGCTCAATCGTTATTTGTACCAGCCAAAAACACAGGCTGGTAATCCCGCCCAAAGACTGGCGGGTAAAATTTCGACGCCCGATTTTCATCGGGAGGAAAGATCCTAACACAATTGAATCATTAAGATTTCTCGTCGCCAACACTCCTCAAAATGACAAATTTCAAATGGAGGCACACCTTCTCCCCAAGTTAAGGTATCACAGTTAAAAGATATCGTAACTAATAAGTATTATTGGTATTTTATGTTTTTATTAAATTTTACCGTTTTTATTTTTAAGAGTGCCACCTAAAAATGTACTTTTATTATTTTCATAAAAGTTATCTTACTCAACTATAATTTTTGGAGAGTTATTTAGCACACACAGTTTACAATGTAAATACCATTTAGCCAGTGGCATGAAGTATAATTTTGAAATTTTAAAGGAAAGAACTTGAAATCTGAAGTATTTGGATTTGTAAAAGGAAAGGCGAGCATCATAAGTGTGCCCGCCTTTCCCGGTGGATTGAAAAGACTGTGCAGGGGAAGAGTTAATATTTTTACATTTTATACTTTCCAAAATCCTCAGGATTAAGATTTTCAAGTATATCCTGCCATTTTTTCGCACTCTTTGACTTATCCTGAGGTTCTGCCTTAAGATCGATCTCACTTGATTTGCTTATAACCTCTTCGGCTACAAAAATAGGGACTTTCAGTCGCAGGGAAAGAGCAAGTGCATCACTCGGCCTTGCATCTATTGACATTTCTTTTTCACCGTGCTTGAAATGGATAAGCGCATAGTAGGTATTATTTTTGATATCACAAATCTCAATCTTGAGTACTCTGACATCCACCATTTCCATTATATTTTTAAAGAGGTCGTGTGTCATGGGCCTTGAGAATTTTATTCCTTCGAGTTCACTGGCTATAGCTGTTGCCTCAAGCAATCCAATCCATATAGGCAGAGTCTTTTCACCATCAGTTTCTTTAAGTATAACAATTGGAGTGTTGGTTAATGGATCTACGGTTAGACCGGATACTACCATTGATCTATTACTCATATTTGCCTCCATCTGGTCTGCCTTTGGTTTAAGATTACTGTCGTCTACATTTCTATTGTTAAACATGCATTTTCTTTTGTCAATATCAGTATGAAGATAGTTGGCTTAAAATACAGGCGGCCACTCCATACATTACTGTCCTGCCTGATGTTTTTTACGGTTTAATAATGACGGCTTCGTAAAAATCCCATCTCCCCGCAAAGGCGGGATCTAATGAGCGGCGTTCCGCATCATCTTTAGTCATTGCTGCGTACCAGTAAATACTCCTCATTTTAATCTGCCAGTGTTTGTGGCGGATTTATCCGCCAGTGTTTATGGAGGATTTATCCGCCAGTGTTTATGGAGGATTTATCCGCCAGTGTTTATGGAGGACATAAAGATTTGCGCGCCTTGTCCCGCCTTGCGGGAAAGCTTTTTTCAAACCCGTTCTGAAATTGACTTTTTGCTAGTTCATCAATAATGGGTTGAACATAATATCAAAAAACAGTTGAATTGCTTTTATTTGTTGAGTAAACAATGAGATATGATTATTTGAAGTTTTTTTTGAGCAAACGAAATTCCTATCTTTTAAACAGAAACAGTATTAAAACTTATTCTCTTCAAGATCTTTTTATTTAAACTGAAATAATATGGATAATTACAAGAAAAATGCCTGTTACCCTTTTGTACTGGACCACAAACCCGGTTTCTTTTTATCCTGGTTTTTTTACAGGCTTTTTAAACGCGTAAAGTTTGAAAAAAACATTACGGAAACATTGAAAAAGATTCACAGGGAAGGACCTGTCGTATATGCCATAAAATACCGTGGCCATCTGGATTATCTGCTTTATCACTACCGTTTCCGCAGAAGCCGGCTTCCATTTCCAAAGATAGCCTTTGATTTGAACATGTTTCTGTTCCTGCCCATATCCCAGCTTTTCAGTGTTCTCATATACTACATAACCTATTTTTTTAAATATGGAAAACTGCCCAGCCCTTTTAAAACAGGATTTTTCAGGAACGAAATTATAAAAGGAACTACATCTCTTCTCTGCCTGGTAGACCCTAAAGGTTTTGCAAAGCACTTTATCCATGAGGAAAAAGATTATCTTCAATTTCTTCTTGAGACTCAGACAGATATGGACAGGCCTATCCATATAGTCCCTCAACTCATTCTCTATAAAAAGACCCCGGAAAAAGAATACTCGACCTTCCTCGACATATTTTTCGGTTTTAAGGAAAAGCCCGGTTTTATCAGAAAAATTGCTCTTTTTTTCAGATATAATCGAAGAGCCTTTATTGATTTCGGCAGTCCGGTAAATCTAAAATCCTTCATGAATGAACAGCCTTCGGATGCTTCACTGGAAGACACTGCCTCACTCTTAAGGAAGAGCCTCATTGACAGCATAGATATTCAGAAGAGAATTATTTTAGGGCCTGTTATGAAATCAAGGCAGCAGTTAAAGGAAATAGTTCTTAAGGATGCGGCTTTTAAACAAGACATGGACCATATGGCCGCAGGCAACAAGAAACGCCTCAAACAGATCAGGAAAAACGCAGGTGAATACTTTGATGAAATCGCTGCGGACTATAACATTGCCTACATACAATTTTTTCATACTTCCCTGAAATGGCTCTGGAAAAAGATGTTTCAGGGTATTGAAGTGGATCTTTCAGAACTGGCTGTTGTCAGAGAATGGGCAAGAAAGGCTCCAGTCATCTACGTCCCGTCCCATAAAAGCCACATTGATTATCTTGTTCTTAATTATATCCTGTATGAAAACCATATGCATATCCCCAGAATTGCTGCGGGAAATAATCTGGCCTTCTGGCCAATGGGGCATATTTTCAGAAAATCAGGCGCATTTTTTATTCGCAGATCTTTTAAGGGAGCCAAACTTTATTCAAAGGTCTTTTCAAAATACATAAAAGTCCTTCTCAATGAACGTCATCCACTCGAATTTTTTATTGAAGGCGGCCGCAGCCGGAGCGGCAAACTGACACTGCCAAAAACAGGGTTCCTCTCCATCCTGCTTCAGGCATATCATGAAGGGTATTGTAATGACCTTGTCTTTGTCCCTGCTTCCATAAGCTACGACTGGATCCTGGAAGAAAAATCCTATGTAAAGGAACTGGGAGGTGAAGCAAAAAGCAAGGAAAGTTTCAAACAGATCCTGAAATCAAGGCATTTTCTGAAAAGAAAATACGGCAAGATTTACATTCGCTTCAGCAGGCCCCTTTCACTGCAGGAATATATGTCCGGCAGGAATTATGAAGATGAAGAAACTCACAGTGATCTGGCCTTTCATATCATACGCTCAATCAACACCGTTACACTCGTCACTCCTCTGGCGCTGGTTGCATCGGCAATACTCAACAAACACCGCCAGGGATTCTATCTGCACGAATTGAACTCTACGGCCGGATACCTTTTCAATTTTATAGAAACACATGGATTCCCAAGGGCATTGAGTTTAAGCAATCTGGATAATACAATTACAGAGACACTGTCTACCCTTATCAACAAAAAGGTTATCAGCTTTCTTAAGGAGGTGGATGAAGAAGAGGCATTTTACTGTGTTGATGAGGAAAAGCTTAATCAACTGGAATATTATAAAAACAGTATAATTCATTTCTTTATTTCCTTTTCCTTTGTCGCCGTATCATTAATTAAAGGCACAGAGGAAGTAAAGACTCGCGATGTCCTGATTGATGACTATACATTTTTAAGAGATCTGTTTAAGTATGAATTTATTTATGACGATGAAAATGAAATCAGCCGGACTGTGGACGAAATTATCGCCTACTTTCTTGAAATATCTCTGCTGGAAAATTACCATGGAGGATACAGGATTATGAAGCTCGGTTTTGACAATCTTCCTGTTTGGGCAGGCATGGTAAAGACATATCTCGAATCTTACTGGATTGCTGCAAGATCTTTTATTGGGACAATTGACAAACCAAAGAATAAAGGCACTCTTCTAAAAGATATGGCTTCCCAGGGAATGAAATTCAGAAAAATGGGTCTTATAGACCATGTTGAGGCAATTTCACAAATCAACTTTGCAAATGCATTCCGGTATATCACCAGAGAAGTCCTGAAGGATTCAAATGAACCGGAGGGCTACAGAAGTCAGGGCAAAGAAAGGTTGTCACAGTTAACTCGCCGATTATACGACTTATCGCAATACAAGAAGTAAAATAGAATCTACTATCATTTCTTGAAAGGAATGACCTTCGCAGACATGTTTACTGTCTTCTTGTCATCAGATTCAACCGGAGTTTTCTTGACCTCTTCGAGCCTGACAGGCATTCCATCCATTGTGAATGGATCTCCGTCAATGTAGGATTCTCTGAGTATCCAGGTTACTGTTCGGCTGGGAATAGTCAGAAGTAGCAGCGTAATATGATACCAGCCTCTCTTTATATCAGTCTCAATAGCCTCAATACGGGCATAAACGGTTGGCCTATCCATATAATAAACCAACAGGACATCACCCTCATGTCTCATAACATGCACCTGCTCTGCAATCAATCATAAGCGGGAGTCATCTTTTCTTGACTCTAAACCCCTGCTGAAATGAAAACAGCCTTAATAATATTTCCTGCTTCTTCCTGTATAAGTTCAAGGTGTGCCCGGCCTTTGAAGCTTTCTGCATAAATCTTGTATATATCTTCCGTCCCTGAAGGTCTTGCGGCAAACCACCCGTTTTCTGTAATGACCTTAAGCCCCCCTATTGCAGCACCATTTCCCGGGGCTTCAGTCAGCCTTGCCATGATCTTTTCTCCGGCAAGGACTGAGGCAGTCACCTGGTCAGGAGAAAGCCTCTTTAACACATCCTTTTGCTTCGGAGTCGCTGCAGCATCTATTCTTTCATAGACTGATGCACCGAATAACTCTTCAAGTAAACGGTACTGCTCACAAGGATCGCGGCCGGTTCTGGCAGTAATCTCCGCAGCAAGAAGGTCCATGATAAATCCATCCTTATCAGTTGTCCAGACACTTCCATCCATTCTTAAAAAAGAGGCGCCTGCACTTTCTTCTCCGGCAATTCCGCACGAACCGCTGATCAATCCATCCACAAACCACTTAAATCCGACCGGCACTTCTGAAATGTTCTTTCCCAGATGGCCGGCAATTCTGTCTATCATGGAACTGCTGACTATCGTTTTACCGATTGAGGCATCATGCCTCCAGCCTTTTCTTTCTTTGAATAAATAGTCTATGGCAATGGAGAGATAATGGTTGGGATTCAAAAGACCCCCTTCAGGGGTTACAATGCCGTGCCTGTCAAAATCAGGATCATTACCAAAGGCTATATCGTATTTGTCCTTCATTTCAATAAGGCCTGCCATGGCATACTTTGAAGAACAATCCATCCTGATTTTCCCGTCCACATCAACAGTCATAAAGCTGAAAGAAGGGTCTGCGTATCCGTTTATTATGTCGATATCCAGGCCATATTGTTCCGCAATCGGGCTCCAGTAGGCAAAACCTGAACCGCCCATAGCATCAGCCCCAATCTTCAGTCCGGCTGACCTGATAGTCTCCATATCAATAATATTTTTAAGATCCTTAACATAGTGCTCAATATAATCATGCTCATGAGTTGTATCGGATTTAACAGCCTTTTTGAAATCAATCCTTTTTACATCACTGTTATGAGACTTTAGCAACTCATTTGCCCTGGCTTCTATCCATCCGGTTATACTTGTATCAGCAGGACCGCCCTTCGGGGGATTATACTTAATACCGCCGTCCTCAGGCGGATTGTGTGATGGGGTAATTACAATTCCGTCTGCAAGACCTGATTCCCTTCCTTTATTGTAGGTAAGGATAGCATGGGAGATAACAGGAGTCGGGGTATATCCGTAATTCTTTTGCACCATTACATCGATGCCATTTGCTGCCAGAACCTCCACGACGTTAATAAATGCAGCCCCTGAAAGTGCATGTGTATCCTTCCCGATAAACATAGGGCCGTTTATACCGGATTCCTTTCTGTAAAAACATATCGCCTGCGTTATCGCCAGGATATGTTCTTCATTGAAACTGCCTTTAAAAGCACAGCCTCTGTGGCCTGATGTCCCGAAACTTACTGACTGATCCCTACTGTTAATGTCCGGCCTTATAGAATAATATGCTCGGACAAGTCTCGGTATATCAACCAGCATTGATCTGCTGGCCGGCTTTCCTGCAAAAGCGCTAACTGTCATAATATAGACCTTCCTTTTGATAAACCGGATAAATTAAAAATCCTCAATGCCTGCCCGCGGTACTCACGCAGATCTATTTCCCGGCATGCTTTTCAATCCTGCATGGTATGCCTCTTAAGGCAGTAGTCCCCAAAATCGGATCATGAGGCGGCTCGGCATCAGTCAGGACATTCACATTGGATTCTCTCCACGCAAAAAGCTCGCCCTCCCCTCTTTCCGGAAACCACCACCCATAATCAGCCATAATGACTTCAGGATGAAGTGACCCCGTAATCATGGCTGTCTGTACTATCCTGCCCTTAGGTGAAATAATATCCACTTTATCGCTTTTTGAAATACCGAATTTTGAGGCAGTCAACGGATGTATTCTGACCCGTGGATCAGTATGTCTCTTCCTCAGTGATTCGAGACTGCGGTAGGCAGAATGAAAAAAATATTTCGGCTTAGCATTTATCAATATAAGGGGATACTGCTCCACAGTCTTCTGGCTTGAAACAGCTTCAGGAAGTGGTTGATAACCCTGTTTTTTTAAAATGGAGGAGTATATCTCAATCTTTCCTGATGGAGTCTTAAAACCTTCATCCCTGTATCTATAATAGCGTTTCTTTCCCCTTATCATGCCTTTTTCGACAAACTGTTCATAATTAAGGCCGGAAGGCGCCAGCATCTCTGCCAGAAGATCCTCTGTATCTTTCCAGAAATATTCAGCAAATCCAAGTCGTTTTCCGAGTTCATTGATAATCTTGATATCAGGCCAGCATTCTCCTTGTGGTTCAATAACTTTTGGCCGGGCAAGCACATATCCATGCGGAAGTCCGTAATGCCCTATATCATTGTACTCCATGTTTGTAGCCACTGGAAGCACAAGGTCGGCGATTGCTGCCGTAGGAGTCATAAAAAGATCGGAAACCATAATAAAATCAAGCTGCTTAAATGCCTTGAATGTGCTGTCAGAGTCAGCATAACTAATCATCGGATTGCTTCCCTGAATAAACAGAGACCTGACAGGGTAAGGCCTTCCGCTTAAAATAGTCTTTATCAGTAATGAGCTTGGTATAAGGGGTAATCCCGGAGATATGCCGTAGTATGTTTTTATTGATTTTTCTGTATCCTTGCGTAATAAATCAATTCCTATCAATTTTCTGAGGCTCATAACCTCGGGCAGGGCAGCCTGTATGTTTCCGCCCGGGGCATCCAGGTTCCCGGTAACAGCCATAAGAATCACAAGGGCACGGCAGGTCTGTGACGTGTTAACGCCGTTGTTATCAACAGCATTGCCCCAGTGAATAAGGGCCGGTTTTGAACGGGCATAAATCTTCGCAGCCTGAAAAATCTTTTCCTCCGGGATCCAGGTTGCGTTTGAAACTGTTTTCGGGGTGTATCTCTGGACATGTTCCTTCAAGTCATCAAAACCTTGAGTCCATTGTTCAACAAATTGCTGATCGTACAGCTTTTCATTGATAATAACATGTAAAAGGCCGAGGGCCAGAAAATCGTCTGAACCGGGTTTAATCTGAAGCCACAGACGGGCCTTTTTTGCAATTTCGCTCTGAAATGGATCAACTACAATCAGTTCCGGATTTTCCTGCAGCAGTGAGCGCTTAAGATGTATTCCAAGAATTCCCTCTTCATTAGTGTTATATGGATTGCCGCCCCAGACCATAATGCACCTTGTAGGCATTTCATAATCCGGAATGGGGAGGAAACCGCATGTAACCCTTCCCATCAACTCCCGAGGCATGTGACAGACATGCTGAGTTCCGGCCACATTCGGTGAACCGAATACATTTGCCAGCCTCATCATCATAAGGTATTCAAGGCCTTTAGGCGCACCCTGAGCAAATGTTACGGCTTGAGCACCGTTTTTACCTTTAATACGATTGAATTCTGTTGCAGCACAGTCAAGCGCCTGATCCCATGAAATCTTTTCCCATTTACCACTCCCTCTGTCTCCCTTGCGCCTCAAGGGAGTGAGCAGTCTTTCCTTATGATATATTCGTTCAAGGGTGGCCATGCCTTTAGGGCATACATAACCTCTGCTCCTCGGGTCAGTGCTGTCCGGTAAAACACGAATGACTTTTCCATCTTTTACCAAGACCTTCAGACCACATCCCCCATGATCAAAACGAGAGCAGTGTGTTTTTTTCCATTCCCCTTTCATGATAAAAGCTCCGTATGTATCCTTTTCTGAAACACTCAACAGTTTTATAAAATTATATGATATTTAGAACAAATGCAAGGCATTATAGTTGTAGTCTATTTAATATTACAGATTAAAACTATCCATAAAACCCTGTAAAAAACGTGCTTGACACATAGCCGCAGCTTACATAACATATTTGTTTTATAAGAAAAAACCATTTCTTTATTCCTGAAGGGGCTTAAAAATGAATGTAATGAAATTCGGCGGCACATCTCTGGGGTCGCCTGATCTGATTATTAAATGTGCCGATCTGGTTGAAAGAGAAATTGATCATAATGGCGAGAATCCCCTGATTGTCGTTTCCGCAATTGGAGGCACCTCCTCTCAGCCCAAAGTGACCGATTTACTTTTAATGGCAGCAGAAAATGCAGTAAAAGGTGAATGGGAACATTATTTTAAAGCCATAGAGGATCGTCACTATGAAATACTTGACGGCCTGGGTCTGCCGCATGAAATTGCCTGTAAAAACCTGAGGGAATTGAATGACCTTTTACGCGGTATTTACATTGTGAGGGAAGTTACGCCGCGACTCTATGACTTTGCTGTCAGCTTCGGTGAGCGTATCAGTGCAAAGTGTTTTGCTGCCCTGCTTCGAAAACGAGGCCATCAGGATGCTGAGGCAGTAAATTCATATGATCTTGGTCTTATAACCGATTCCAGATTTATGGCTGCAACTCCGCTTGATGAAGCATATGAGCGGATAGCGGAAGCTTACAGAAAGTATATGGGAAAACTGCTTGTTGTCACCGGATTCATTGCTAAAGACAAGCGTGGTGAGATCACTACCATAGGCCGCTCGGGCAGCGATTTCTCTGCGGCAATCTTTGGAGCGGCAATTGGTGCAAAAGAAATCCAGGTGTGGAAAGATGTTCCTGGTGTCCTGACAGCTGATCCTTCACTGGTTCCGCATGCAAGAGCCCTGGGTCGTCTATCATTTTCAGAAGCTTCCGAACTTGCATACTACGGCGCCGAGGTGCTGCATCCGGCAACTCTAGTTCCGGCAATTAAACATGGGGTGCCGGTTCGCGTCCTTCATACATTAAACCCTGAGGCACCCGGAACAATAATTTTGGCAGATACATCAGCTGATCATAACCATCCTGTAAAATCAATCGTATATAAAGAGAACCAGTCTTTAATAAATGTAAAGAGTGAAAGGATGCTGGGCAGCGAATCTTTTATGTCACAGCTATTCAATATCTTTGAAAATCATCATATTGTCGTCCACATGCTCTCCACAAGCCAGGTATCCGTATCTCTCATAACTGACGTTACAGATATAGAGCGTCTTGCAGCCCTGCGCCGGGATCTTGAATTGATCGGAAAGGTAGAGATTGAATTTGATAAGACTATTGTCGCTGTTATCGGCGAAAGTATGAAAAATGTTATAGGCCTTGCATCACGTGTCTTCGCTGCTGTGGCAGGTGCGGGAGTAAATCTACAGATGATCAGTCAGGGGGCAAGTGAAATTAATCTTGCCTTTCTGGTTGACAATAGCGAAATACCAGCGACAGTGCAGGGATTACACAGGGAATTTTTTGAAAAAGACTCGTGATATATCTTCTATCCTTTTTGCATGGAGACCGCCTGAGAAAGCAATGATCCATAGCGGCCAAGTGACCATACCGTACGTTCAAACAGGTTTGTAATATAAAGGACAAGGGATCGATCATCAATAGAAAGCCCTTTTTCCGAAGACAGATATGAACGACGAATTTTCTCCATCATCGGTCCTCTATCAGCTGTTAAAGTTAATAATATCTCCAGATCAGCAGCATCAAACGATTCTGTTGCATCAACTGCCGTCAGCACAATTGCGTCCATACTCTCAATAATATTGGAAATAAGCCTTTGACTTTCACGTGACCCTCCATTATCTGAAAGAAATTTGCACAACTGATAGGCATTATCCTCAATACCTATGAAAAGGTTATGCCGGTCCTGGATATTCAACAGGGTTTCGGAATTCCCGATTGTCAGATCCTTGTGAAGGACATCAGCGATAAATGATTGGATCTCATTAGAGACATCCCTGAAGGCTTCATGGTACACATCAAGATCCATGTCCTTATTCTCGCTGTTTTCAGGTCGTAGACGATCTAGATAGTAAGGAATACGATGAAAAAGCCTTAGCAATTCTTTTTCTAAAAGCAGCGAGGCCGTCTCTGGCGTATCTGCGGCATGTTCGTGGATAAATTTGATTTTTGAAAGTGCCTCTTCCTCTCTAGGAGGCCAGAAATATGCAAGCATGCGAGAGAAGGGGGTCAACAGAAAAGACAATATAAATGGAACAATAAAATTGAACAACAGGACCACCCAGGCTGCCTGTTGTCTTATGTCTCCTGATATGGTCCCGACGAGGGCCTTGACCAGAGGTACATCTCCATATATTTCAATATAGAACATAGCACTAAATAATACCACGCCTATCAGGTTAAAGAGGACCTGTGCCATTATGGATTGTTTTGCAGACCCTTTAATGCTGTAAGAGAGGACATAAGAAGTCATGCTTGAACCGGCATGAGCACCGTAAATGATCATAATGGTCTGGTTAAATGTCAATATACCGGAAGTGGTCATGGTAATCGCGATAATCATGATGCCGATTGATGTCTGGGAAACAAAGGCCAGTATTCCCCCAATAAAGAATGCAAGCAAATACGAATCCTTTATTTGAAAAAGGAGTGATTTGAACCACGGGTATTCTGAAAAAGGAGATGCCCCGTTGCTGACCATATTTAGTCCGAAGAATAGCAGGGAGATCCCGAACAGGGCGCCCAGTGCATATCGAAAACGTTGGGGGTGGTCGAAAGCAAAACAGATTCCCGTGACCCCCAAGAGAATTAGAACAAAGTCTTTAATATCAAGAACCGCAAACAGGACCAGCGTGGAACATCCGGCATTGGCCCAGATAATAATGGGTAGTGACTTGCGTACGGTAATCAGCCCGCTGGAAATTAGGCTGGCGACTATAAAAGAGTTTACGGATGTACTTTGGGTGATGAATCCCGAAATAAGACCCCACAGCCCGGAGATAATCCCACTGTCAGTAAACCGGGCTATAAAGAGCTTGAACCTTCGGCTGGTCATCTGCTTGAGATTGTTGCTCACTAAGCGAATTCCAACAAAAAAAAGGCCCAAGCCGGCGACAAGCATGGAAACTGATTCAATGGGCATCGTTCGATAAAACTCTTTTCTTTAGAGTGAATTTTAAATTATCTATTTAAATAACCTCAAAATTTTTGAATAGTTATTAAAGATTAAAAAATTGAAGTCACATTAACCTTGAATCATATCATCGATTTTTTTTCAATAGAAAATTGAAAAAAATCTTACTTATATAAAAGCACACTTTTCAGAAACTCCAACCTTTCTGCTTGCAAAAACAAAAAACATCCTGTAAATAAATGTTAACTATATTAATATTCAATCTAGATCTAAAAACCTTTAGGCCAAAGTTTTGCATTAAATTTCATATAAGTTTTCAGGAGAGTTAAATTAACCTTTTAGCCAAAAAAGGAGGAAAATGTATGAGACTTTTCAAGTTATGCATTGTAGCAATGGCATTGGTCTTTGTTTTAGGTGGAATGGCATCAGCCGGCACTCTGGATGAAGTCCGGTCAAAAGGATTTGTCCAGGTCGGTGTAAATGGAAATGTATTCGGTTTCAGTATGCCGGACGAAAAGGGTGTCTGGAAAGGCCTTGATGCTGACACGGGACGTGCGGTTGCAGCCGCTGTATTCGGCGATGCAAACAAAGTGAAATTTGTGGCCCTGACAGCGGTTCAGCGTCTGCCGGCCCTTCAATCAAAAGAAATCGACGTTCTGTGTCGTAACACCACACAGACACTTACCCGCGAGACTACCAACGGTCTAAATTTCTGCCATCCCAACTACTATGACGGCCAGGGTTTTTTGATCTCCAAGAAACTGGGAGTAAAAAGCGCCAAGGAACTGGAAGGCGCTACAGTATGCGTACTTCCCGGAACAACTACCGAGATGAATGCAGCGGATTATTTCCGAGCAAACGGCATGACATGGAAACCTGTTGTAATCGAAAATACTGCTGAACTCAACAAGGCCTTTTTTGCAGGTCGCTGTGATGTCTTGACATCCGACGCCTCTCAGTTGGCCGCACAGCGTTCCGTTTCTCCCAACCCGGCAGAGTACATTCTCCTGCCGGAAATTATATCCAAAGAACCCCTTGCCCCTGTTGTCCGACACGGCGATGATCAATGGTATGACATTGTCAACTGGACGGTCATGGCCCTGATTCAGGCCGAAGAATTCGGCATCAATTCGAAAAACATAGATGAAATGCTTAAGACCCAAAATCCAGGGATTAAACGCTTTCTGGGTGTTACGCCTGGTATGGGCAAGGCCCTTGGACTTGATGATAATTGGGTTTACAATATTATCAAACAGGTCGGTAACTACGGAGAAATATATGATCGCAATGTAGGACCCAACACATCACTCGGCCTCGATCGCGGATTGAACGCCCTATGGACGAATGGCGGTATTCAGTACGCATCACCATTCAGATAAAATTAAAAAAAGGTGCCTCTACTGAGGGGCACCTTTTTTTGACTAAACAGTCTTACTGGTGCAATTCGGAGTGTCCTATTAAGCGCACGCCAGGGTGCTCTTTAGAAGGAAACTACAATTTATGGACGATATCCAGACCGAAAAAATCCCTTTCTGGCTTGATCCCAAGAAAAGGGCCATCATTTTTCAAATCGGTGTCTTCTGCGCCGTGGGCCTCTTAGCTTACTACCTTATATCCAATACCCTTATCAATCTTGAAAAACAATCCGTTGCTACCGGATGGGGCTTTCTTCAAAAGGAATCATCTTTTGAAATCGGTGAGTCCCCTATTGAGTATTCAGCTGCCAGCACCTATCTACGCGCCCTAATAGTAGGAGCTCTGAATACCCTCAAAGTCTCTTTTATTGGCATCGTTATAACGGTGATACTCGGCACGATTATCGGAGTGGCCCGGCTGTCTACAAACTGGCTTGTATCAAAAATGGCGGGAATTTACATTGAGGTCATGCAGGATATCCCTGTATTACTCCAGCTTTTTTTCTGGTACGCCATTTTTTACGAAGCCCTCCCCGGCCCACGTCAGGCCCTTGCACCAATTAAAGGCATTTTTCTCTGTAATCGCGGGGTAGCATTCACGGTTCCTGCTTCACACCCGGCCCATAAATATATGTTCCTGGCAATTGTTGTGGCATGCTTCTCAGTCTATTTTCTTCGTCGATGGGCAAAAAAAAGACAGGACGAAACAGGGAAAATCTTTCCCACTTTTCGTGTTGGAATTTCAACCATCATAGGGCTTCCACTGCTGACATGGCTGGCATTTGGTGCACCCATTGCAATGGATACTCCAAAACTTGTTGGGTTCAACTTCAAGGGTGGCATGATGCTCAGCCCTGAATTCATTGCCCTGCTTCTGGGTCTTGTTCTATACACCGCCGCCTTTGTGGCTGAAGTGGTACGTGCAGGGATTCAGTCTGTAAGCAAAGGCCAAACCGAGGCTGCCATGGCAATCGGCCTGAGACCGGCCCTTGTGCTGAATCTGGTCATTTTACCCCAGGCCCTGCGTGTTATTATTCCGCCGCTGACCAGCCAGATGCTTAACCTGACAAAAAACAGTTCTCTGGCCGTAGCAATAGGTTTTCCGGATTTTGTTTCCGTGGCCAATACTACCATTAACCAGACAGGACAATCAATTGAGGGGGTGGCCCTCATAATGGCCGTGTACCTCATTTTCAGTCTGTCTACTTCGGCCTTTATGAACTGGTATAACAAAAAGGCAGCCCTTGTTGAAAGATGATTAATTCATAAAATTAAATGCAGTTCTTTATGGTTTGATATGCAAGATATGGCTCATGAAATATATACGGACGACATGAAACCCCCTGTCACAAGCGTTGGGGTCATCGGATGGGCGAAGGCCAACCTTTTCAACGGCATTTTCAATTCCATTCTCACTATCATTACTATTTTTATCCTCTGGAAATTCCTGCCGCCTTTTATTCGATGGGCATTTGTTGACAGTGCCTGGAATACAACCGGGGCTGCATGCAGGGAAGCTAGTGGTGCATGCTGGTCTGTAATATTTTCAAATTTTCGCTTTATCATATTCGGCTTTTTTCCCTACGAATCCCAATGGAGACCATTTGTAGCCATGTTGATCCTGTTCGGCCTTCTTTTTTACAGCCGTAACAGGAATCACTGGTCCAAATACCTTGGTTACAGCTGGATTATCGGACTTATAGTCATGGGCCTGCTGATGAAAGGAGGTCTTTTCGGACTTGCTTCTGTTGACAGCACAAAGTGGGGAGGGCTGCCTCTTACACTTCTCCTATCCGTTTTCGGGCTCACCGCTGCCTATCCCCTGGGGGTTATACTGGCCCTGGGACGTCAATCCAAAATGAACGGCGTCAGATGGATCTGTATTGTCTATATCGAGGCTATCCGGGGCGTACCCCTTATCAGCCTTCTTTTCATGTCATCCATCATATTCCCGTTATTTCTGCCTGAAGGAGTCACCTTCAACAAGATTCTTCGGGCTCAGGTTGCAATTATACTCTTTACCGCCGCCTATATTGCAGAAGTGGTTCGCGGCGGATTGCAGGGCATGTCCAAGGGTCAATACGAGGCGGCGGAATCCATGGGGCTGAATTACTATCTGACCATGCGCCTGGTAATCCTGCCCCAGGCACTAAAAATCGTTATACCTCCCACGGTGAGTATACTCATTTCCGCCTTCAAGGACACGTCTCTGGTGGTGATCATCGCCCTCTGGGATCTGCTCAAAACCACTCAGTCCGTGCTTTCCAACCCCGAATGGATGGGATTCAGCCGTGAGGCATATTTCGTCGTTGCAATCATCTATTTTCTGGGCTGCTTCTCCATGTCCAATTACAGCAGGAAGCTGGAAAAGGAGTTGTCCGCCGGGGAGCAGCATTAACACCCGCAATGTAATCAGCACTTTCTGACATGCGGATTTTTTTATTAGGAGAGGTTCTTAAATGAACGAAAAAGCCACTGAACATGACATCACGAAGACCTCCGGCAAGGCCATGATTGAAATTATTGGAATGCACAAATGGTATGGCGATTTCCATGTGCTCCGGGGCATCGATCTAACCGTGGCTGAGCAGGAGAGGATAGTTGTCTGCGGTCCTTCAGGCTCCGGAAAATCGACAATGATCAGGTGTATCAATCGTCTTGAAGAACACCAGAAGGGACGGATCAGCGTTGATGGCGTTGAATTGACAAATAACATAAAAAATATCGAGAAAATCCGTGCCGAGGTAGGTATGGTATTTCAGCATTTTAATCTCTTCCCTCATCTTACTATCCTCGACAATCTTACCCTTGGACCCATATGGGTGCTAAAGATACCCAGGAAGGAAGCAGAGGAAGAAGCCATGCACTATCTTGAAAAGGTGCACATTGCGGAACAGGCCCAGAAATACCCGGGGCAGCTCTCTGGTGGACAGCAGCAGCGTGTAGCTATCGCCAGGAGTCTCTGCATGAAGCCGAAGATTATGCTCTTTGATGAACCCACCTCCGCTCTTGACCCGGAAATGATCAAGGAGGTACTCGATGTCATGATTGACCTTGCAAGAGAAGGAATGACCATGATAGTGGTAACCCATGAAATGGGTTTTGCCAAGAGTGTAGCCCACCGGGTACTTTTCATGGACTATGGCCAGATAGTGGAAGGAAATACCCCTGAGGAATTCTTCAACAACCCCCAGCATGAAAGAACAAAACTTTTCCTGAGCCAGATACTCTAAATAATTTATTATCTTTTATTTCCGGCTGATCAGGCATTTGAAGGAATCTTTCTGTTTACGATATATACCCCTGAACTGACCAGAATAAGTCCAATGAGGAGAGAAGCAGTAATCGGTTCTCCCAGTATTAGAAAGGCAAGCACAACAGCGCTGATTGGAACAAAATTAATGAACTGGCTGGCTGCCGCAGGGCCCATTCTCTTTATTCCTTCATAATACCAGACAAATCCTATTGCCGTACCAAACAACCCGAGATAAATAATACTCACCCATTCACTGCATGTATATTTCCATAAATCCTTTAAAAGACCTTCATATATCGCAGGGATAAGCAGTCCTATTGTACCTGCCACTGAGGCATATGAAATTGATACAAGCGGTGAAAGATTTGCCGTTATTGACTTGCCAATTAAAGAAAAGGCGGACCAGCTTAAAACACAGCCGAAGATAAAAGTCTCCCCCAAACCCAGACTACCGCTGAATATTTCGGAGAGATTTCCATCTGTAATAACTACCATTGCACCTGTGATTGAAAGAAGAATCCCCACGATACGGGTAAGGCCAAGTTTTTCTTTAAAAAAATATGCTGATAGCAATGCAATTGCAATCGGGTTGAGTGCAATAATCAATGCTGCACGACCCGCATCAATCATTTTCAATCCGGAGAAAAAAAATATATTATATAAACAAACCCCTGTCAGACCAAGGAATATAACAGGAAGCCAGTGACGACGCTCAAGCCGCGGCATTCTGCCTTCAATTTTATAGTTAATTATCAGCAGTATTACTGATGCGACTACAAACCTGAGGAAAGAGGCGGAAAAAGGCCCAACATTATCTGCGACTATTCTTCCAGCGATAAAGGTCCCGCCCCAGAAAAAAGCAGTCAGTAATAATTTCAGGTAAATTACCATATAAATTCATGCCCGCCAGGAGTTAAGAACAAAATGCATTTTAAAATGATAAAAGGGGTCTGTTGAATTACAGACCCCTCGAATTTACATGGTGGGCGGTGGGGGATTTGAACCCCCGGCTTCCACCGTGTGAGGATGGCACTCTCCCGCTGAGTTAACCGCCCTGATCAGGTAATGACAATTACTATAATACACAGGGTGTTGCAAACAAAAAATTAGGCAAGTCCTACTATTTTTTTTAACTCCCTTACCTCTACTGCACTAAGATGACGGTATGCACCCACCTTTAAATCACCAATCTCGATCCCGCCAATACCTGTTCGTATTAAATGAACCACTCTGAACCCTACAGCCTCAAACATTCGCCTTACCTGCCTGTTCCTGCCCTGGGTAATTACAATTCGAACCGTACTGTTTCTATCATTCCGTTTGATCAACTCAATTTCAGATGGTCCGCTGGGGCCGTCTTCAAGCTGAACACCTTTCTTTAAGGAATTTAAAGCTGCGTCAGTAACCCTTCCCTCTATATCGGCCTTATAAGTCCGCTGGACCTGATAGCTTGGATGGGTTAGTCTGTATGCCCATTCTCCATCATTAGTAAACAGCAGCAAACCCATTGAATCAAAATCAAGGCGGCCAACGGGATAGACTCTTTGCTTTATTCCCTTAAGGAGTTCCGTGACAAGCGGCCGGCCTTCCGGATCACTCAGCGTACAAACATAGCCAAATGGTTTATTTAAAAGGATATATAATCTCTCAGACAGCCGTGGAATTTCCTTCCCGTCTACCTTTATTCGATCCTGATCCAAATTTGCACGAACTCCCAGTTCTCTTACAGTATGATCATTGACTGTTACTCGTCCGGATATAATCAGCTCATCGGCCTTTCTCCTTGAAGTGATGCCGGAAAGAGAGAGTATCTTATTAAGTCTCTGCGGCCTCAAATGCCTCTCATCTGACTTCACTTTTCCCATCTACTGACTCATCTTCACTGGAATCATTTGCAGTTTCCGAATTAATAGAAGTCAATGCCATCTGTTCCTCATCAGAGCCGAGACTCCTTATCTCTTTTAATTTTGGAAGGGAATCCAAATCCTTTAGATCAAATACTTCCAGGAATCTCTTTGTAGTTCCATATATCAGGGGTCTGCCGGGGATATTTTTACGGCCTACTATTCTTATCAGATTCTTTTCTAAAAGTGTTCTGAGAATTCCACCCACATCCACTCCCCGCAATCTCTCTATTTCCTGCCTTAGAACTGGCTGCTTGTAGGAAATTATGGCCAGTGTCTCAAGAGCAGGTCGAGATAATCTGGTTGGAGAGGACTTCAGCATTCCAAGTATGTATGGAGCATACTTTTTTTCTGTCCTGAACTCATATCCATTTGCAACTTCTTTTAAGACAAAACTCCTTCCCATAGCCATAAAATCAGATTGCAGTTCCTCAATTGCCGCCATAATATCTGAAAGGTTTTCATCCGGCAGGCAATCCTGGATCTCTCTCGCGTTGAGAGGTCTGTCCGAAGCAAACAAAAGTGCCTCTGTAATCAGTTTAAGCTCTTTAGCCTTCGACATTTTCAGCATCTCCTCCAACCGAAAGAGTTATCCGGATTTCGCTTTCATGCGTAGGTTGAAATACCTTTACAAGGCCGATGTGTATCATTTCCAAAAGGGCCAGAAATGTAACAATAAATTCCGAAAGGCTTTCATTATTACTGAAAAGGTCTTTAAAAAAAGCGGATTTCCTTTCTTTTAAAAAAGCCATTAATATTTCAGTTTTATCCTTGATAGACCATTTTTCTTTTTGAAGCCTCATTTGAAAACCTGGCTGAGCCTGATCAACTATACGTTTGAATGCATCAACCAGTTGAAAGATATTTACATCCAGTTGTGCATCTGCTTCATTTATTTGTTCCTGAAAATACTTCGGCACGCTTCGAGCGAAGACATCCCTGCCCAGCACATCTCTATCAGAAAGATCGTCTGCAATCTCCTTTAACTTCATATATTCAAGAATAGGTCTGGTGATCTCAAGCCGTGGATCTTCACCTTCTTCCTCATCCATAGAACCCGGAAGTAACATCTTAGATTTAATATGAATCAGGATAGATGCCATAAGCAGAAAGTCGCCTGCTATATCCATATTAAGAGACTTCATAATATCCAGGTGTTCAAGATATTGATCTGTAATAGTAGCTATAGGAATATCAAAGATATCCATCTCATTTTTATGAATAAGATGGAGTAAAAGGTCTAATGGGCCTTCGAATGTTTCTAATTTTATTTCGTAAGGCATAGACAACTATCAAAATATGATAAATGAAATTGTTAATGAAAAATATGCAACAAGGATTATACTCAGCGAATAAACCAAATCCTGAATCCAGATGTCTGAAATACACATTAAATGCTTATACTCCCTTAACCGTTAGTACCCCCTCAGATTTTTATAGCCTCTCTTACTTCCGACATGGTCTTTTCCGCAATCAATCTTGCGCGCCTGTTCCCTTCATTCATAATCTCTCTAATTCTGCCTGAATCATTTTCCAGATCCCTTCTCTTTGCCCTGATCGGCTCTAATCCCTTTTTCAGACTGGAAGCCATAATTTTTTTACATTCCACACAACCTATATCGGCAGTTCTGCATTCACCGTTTATCCTTTGTACGACCTCAGGATCGGTATAGATTTCATGAAAAGAAAAAACATTGCATACAGCCGGATCGCCCGGATCATTTTTTCTTGCCCTTTGCGGGTCAGTAATCATCTGTCCCACCTTTTTGTCAATTGTCTTATCATCATCAGAGAGATAAATTGCATTATCGTAACTTTTGCTCATTTTCCTCCTGTCAATACCAAGCAATTTTGATGTTGGTGCAAGGAGAACTTCAGGAATAGGAAAAACTTCTCCATACAGGAAATTAAACCGCCTTGCTATTTCCCGGGTCAATTCCACATGAGGAGCCTGATCTTCACCAACAGGGACACCATTCGCCTTGTACATAAGAATATCGGCAGCCTGAAGAACCGGATAACCTAAAAAACCATATGTATATACATTTTTCTGAGAAAGTTCATTAAGCTGCTCCTTGTAAGTAGGATTTCTCTCCAGCCACGGCAATGGCGTAAACATGGAAAAAATCAAATGGAGTTCAGCATGTTCATAGATCTGGGACTGAATGAAAAATGTTGATACTTCAGGATCAAGTCCAACCGAAATCCAATCGATTATGATATCAAAGGTACTCTCTTTAATAATCTCCGTATGAGCATATTCACTTGTGAGTGCATGCCAGTCCGCAATAAAATAGAAACAGTCATATTCTTCCTGGAGTTTCTTCCAATTCATCAGTGCTCCATGCAGATGACCGATATGCAATCCTCCTGTGGGCCTCATACCACTAACTATTCTCTTTTTTGACATAATTTTACTTACTCCGATTTATTTTTCTAATGGAGAGGAAAATTTTCCATAACAAAATCGATTTCCTCTTCCCTGCTTTTAATAAGATTATTCAAACGTGCTTCCAAAAGTGCATTAAAAATGTCCTTAAATATCGGACCGGGTTTAAAACCAATCCGTGACAAGTCTTTACCGGTAAGTTTAATTTTCACTCCCTTCAATTGTGTAAAATAGAGAGAAATATTACGCTTGATTCTTTCGTTATTGGTCCTTGCCATAATAAAGAGCAGAGATTCAGTATCGAAAGGTGCAAGCAAGGAATAAAGCTGATAATTATCCCCACTTAATTTGAAAAGATCAGTTAAAAGTTCCGGCATTGCCAATCTCTGTGAAACAAGTCTTCGACCTTCCACATCAGTCATGCCCAAATTTTCGACAATAGTTTCAAGCGCTGTCTTTTCAAGTGAAGAAGTAAGCGTATGCCAGTAAACCTTCCAGGGTTCTAAAGGATGTTCAACATATGTAAGATAATACCAGGCAATCACTTTCTTTGTTTCCTCAAGCAGGAGTTTGATCTTATCTGTTAGTTCTATCTCTGGTGATATGAACTGTAACAGATCAAATTCATCCATCCTGTTGATCGCTCCAATAGGATCCTGTTCCTTTAAAATGAGCTTTAATTCCAGGAATAAACGTCTTCCTGAAACATCCTTAAAACAATTGATTTTTACCGCATTTCTCATCAATGAAAGAGTCAATCTCCCAATCTTGAAACCGAATCTTTGTTCAAACCTTATAGCACGAAACACCCTTGTTGGATCTTCAACAAAACTCAGGTTATGAAGTACTCGAAGGACGCGGTCCTTGATATCCTTTTGGGCGCCGAAATAGTCTACCAGGACACCGTAGTCTTTTTTATTCAGCTTTACTGCCAGAGCATTAACTGCAAAATCCCTTCGATAAAGATCCATCCTCAGAGAGCTCGATTCAACAATGGGAGGCGCTCCAGGAAACTCATAATACTCCATTCTGGCCGTTGCTACATCAACCTTGAATCCGTCAGGAAAAATAACTACTGCAGTTCCGAACTTTCGGTGGCTTCTAACCCTTGCCTTGTGGTGTTTAATAAACTCATGTGCAAATTTTATCCCATCGCCTTCAATTACTATATCAACATCCAGATTTTCAATTTTTAATAATACATCCCTTACGAGCCCTCCAACAAGATATGCATTGTATTCAAGCATATCAGCAACTTGACCAATTTCTTTAAGCATTTTAATAATATTTCTTGGCAGCCGTTCCTTTAGCAGGGCGGCCATATTTTTCTTCCTTGTGTAATGTGATGCACTCTTTGAATCATAAAGAAACTGCGGAATTAAAGGCTCACCAAGAAGAATATTCATGAGATCTGTCCTTGTAATCACTCCCAGAACCTTCTCATCATCAACAACCGGAAGCACTCTAATCTTGTTTCTGATAATTAATTCCTGAACTTCCTTAAGCGGCGCTTCGGGGTTAATTGTTGAAAAATCAATATTCATGTATTCATTTGCCTTAATGTCTTCAAGTCCAAAAAACACGGCCTTTTCAACAACCTGCCTCGTGAGATAGCCCTTTAGAATTCCATTTTTGTCAATAACCAGCAAAACGTTTATATTATACCGTGTCATCAGGCTTGTTGCCTGTTTCAGGTTTTCATCAGGACCAATATGGATTACAGGTGAAGACATCATATCTCTTGCTTTTTTTATAGGATTGACCCTGCTCCTTAATAAACTGCGCAATAATCTTTCAACCTGAGCCAGCGTTTTGTCTTTTACAGAGGCCGAAGCAGCCTGAGGATGACCACCTCCACCTAAAGCAAGAGCTATTTCTGCAACATTTACTTCCTCTATCCGACTTCGGGCAATTATATGTATTCGATCCTGCATCTGTGCAAGTGCAAAAACTACATCCAGATTCTCCATTTCCATGAATTTATGCACCATAACAGCAGCATCACCTATATAATCATCCCTGACAATCTTGGTAATTACTACTTCAACCCCATTAATAATACTGGTCGTTGCAGATTTGGTTAAATCATTAAGGAGCCAAACCTGTTCAGCGGTTAATTCCCGCGTCAGCATATCGGCAATGATATTGTGTTTTGCACCCTGCTCCGTTAACCAGGCCGCAGCTTTGTAGTCTTCAGCGGTAGTGGATGAAAAAGTGAAGGAGCCCGTATCCTCATGAATACCAACACACATAATTGTAGCTTCATCAGGCGTAATCGAAATACTTTTCTCTTTGATGAGGGGAGTGAGGATTGCAGTACATGAACCTAACTTACGTATCACTTCAACTTTGCCGTGCATGTCTTCTTCGGAATCAGGATGATGATCATATATATGTATCTCTACATCATTCCTGTCAGCCAATTCGGCAAATTTTCCAATTCTCGACCTCTGCCTGGTATCCACGAGAATTAATCGTTTAATATAACTGAAATCAATCTGTTTAAGCTTTACAAAATTGAAAAGGTAGGATGTTGAATGAAGAAAAAAATTTCTCAGGTTTTTTTCCTGAGATCCTGGAAAGACAAGAGCGGCATTGGGATAAAGTTTTCTGGCAGCAATCATGGAAGCCAATGCATCAAAGTCTGCATTTATATGGGTGGTAATTACATCCTCATATTTTTCCCCGGTGTTTCTTTTATTATATTTTTTTTGGTAGTATTTGTCGGACATCATTACACCGTAATGCACTCAAAATAAAACCTGATTTCAGGCAGCAATTTAACAATGAACAAAAAAATGCCGGGCATTTATTTTGCACCGGCAAAGTTTCTGGAATTAAGAATTCAGGCATTCGTTTTTTACCTATTTTTGCCCTCCGTCTTTTTCCCAACTTCACAAAACTATAACCCTCTTAGTTTTTCATCATTCTCTTGCTTTTTTTTGCATTCGATACACAATGTTGTTACAGGGCGAGCCATCAGCCTTTCCACTGAAATCTCCTCTCCGCACTTTTCACATATGCCAAATGTCCCCTGTTCAATTCTATCCAAAGTATCTTTTATTTTTTCGATCAATTTTCTTTCCCGGTCGCGTATTCGAAGCTCAAAATTCCTATCTGACTCCAATGATGCTCGGTCTGTCGGATCGGGAAAATTCTGTCTCTGGTCGGTCATGACACTAACTGTCTTGTTGGCTTCACTCAGAAGAGTTTCCAGCCTTTCATTTAAAAACTTTTCAAAATATTTTATGCTTTCCTTTGTTAACATGACTTTTAAGCAGCACTCCGATGTAATAATTTATAAATTATACCTCTGTACAAAAAAAGTTAAATTAGCAAAAGTTGAAGGGCTTGGCAAACGATTATTCTAACTTTTTCGATTATTTTCTTCCAAAGGCCTTCCATTTTCTTCCTTTGCCCGATACGGTAAGGCCCTCTGTTTCTGCAAAGGCTTCCAAAAGGTCCTTTTGCCTCTGAGATAATTTCTGCGGCACCTTGACAATAACCTTCACATAAAGATCTCCTCTTCTATGGTATCTCCTTATACTTGGCATTCCCTTTCCATCAACTTTAATTACATCACCAGGCTGAGTTCCATGCGGGACGTCAAGTTCATAATCCCCCTCTTCTCCAAGAACCGGGATATTTACTGTACTACCTAATGCAGCCTGGACAAATGAAATTGGAACTTCACAGATCAGATCATCTCCCTCACGCTTGAAAAATCCTTCTTCATTTACATGTATAACCACAAAAAGATCGCCCTTGGGACCTCCGAAATCCCCAGGCTCACCTTCTTCTCTTAACCTCAACTGAGATCCAGTATCAACTCCAGGAGGTATCTTGACATTAATTGTTCTTTCAATTCTTACCTTCCCCTGACCGCTGCAATTCCGGCAAGGGTTCGTTATGATTTCACCTTGTCCATTGCACATCGGGCAAGTGGAGCTTATTTGAAAAAATCCCTGCGATCTAATAACCTGCCCTCTTCCCTGACAGGTTGGACATATCTGTGGTTCACTGCCGAAACTTGCTCCTGACCCATTGCATTCCGGACAAAATTCCTGCCTGTAAAAAGAAATTTCCTTATCTTTTCCATAAAAAGCCTCTTCCAAAGACAATTCTATATCATAACGCAGGCTTTTTCCCTGTTTTGCCCTTGCTTTTCTTCCTCTGCTGCCTCCAAACCCAAAAAAATCATCAAAGATATCTCCAAAACTCGAAAATATATCCTCAAAACCGCTAAAACCTCTGAAGCCTCTCCCTTCAAGGCCCTGATGTCCGAATCTATCATAGATATCTCTTTTTTCTCTATCTCTTAAAACTTCGTAAGCCTCAGCAGCTTCCTTAAATAGCTCTTCAGCTTCTTTATCACCCTTATTCCTGTCGGGATGATATTTTAATGCCAGCCTGCGATAGGCCTTTTTTATATCATTTTCTGCAGCATTTCGAGGGACGCCCAAGATATCGTAATAATCTCTTTTAACCATTATTCTGTCTCTTCGGTAATATTCCCTGAATTATCAGTTGTTCCTTCATGAAAAACATCTTCAATTGTTTCGGGAATTTCTTCAGGAAAAGATTGGCTCTTGCCCTGGATCAATTTATCGTTACCCTCTTCTCTTACCTGAAAAACCTTCCCGGCAGCAATTTCTCTCAAGGAAACTACAGTATCCTTATTTTTACAGACTACTAAGGGTTCGGCCCCTTTTCTCAATTGACGAACCCTTTTAGCTGCCAGATGAATTAATCCAAAGCGATTATCCACCTTTTGTAGACAGTCTTCCACTGTAATTCGCGCCATTTATATTCTCCCTTTCTCTATTAACATCCTGAAAACCAAATTTTTATTCTGATCCCGCCTCATAGCTGTTTACAATAATATAAAATGAGTTTATGTATAGTTTTGTTTAAACTGGGTATGACAATTATGTAGTATAACTATCAGAGACTTAAACAATAAAGTATATATTCCATTTTACTAAATGTAAATATTAAAAATTGTTTTTCTATCTTATTTAGGAATTTAGCCTGTTCAATCTGTCTCCTGGAACGACTGAACTTTCTATAAACATTAACATAATATGACCATGCCAAAGGAGATAATCTTAAATGCTTGCAAGGGTCCTCAGTAGCGCAATAATCGGCATAGACGCTTATACAGTAGAAGTCGAAGTTGATATTTCACAAGGCTTGCCTTCATTTGCCACGGTAGGCCTTCCGGAAGGGGCTGTTCGTGAAAGCAAGGAAAGAGTAAAGGCCGCAATTAAAAACTCAGGCTATCATTTCCCTTCAGATCGTATAACAGTAAATCTTGCGCCTGCAAATATCAAAAAGGAAGGCTCGGCGTTTGATCTTCCTATGGCGATAGGCATTCTTTCAGCTACGGGGTTAGTAAAAAGGTTCTCTTATTCCGAGTATTTGTTTTTAGGTGAACTGTCTCTTGACGGACTTATCAGACCAGTAAAAGGCGCTCTTCCCATAGCTATAGCAGCAAAAAATTCCGGGATGAAGGGTATTTTCCTGCCCGTAGAAAATGCATCTGAAGCCGGAGTGGTTGAGGGAATCGACATCTTTCCCGTCGATACCCTGGCACAGGTTATTGACGTCTTGGCAGGTGCTTCCAAAGTATACCCATTTGAAGTCAAAAAAGAAGAACTTCTTATAAGCCCTGATTCCAATATGGATTTTAAAGACGTTCGAGGCCAGGAAAATGCCAAAAGGGCAATGGAAATCTCTGCCGGAGGAGGCCACAATCTAATAATGATCGGTCCGCCAGGCTCTGGAAAAACTATGCTTGCAAGACGCCTCTCAACCATTCTTCCTTCGCTTAGTTTCGATGAGTCACTTGAAACTTCTAAAATATACAGCGTAATAGGACTCATGCCTAAAGGTTATGGATTGATCACTCAGCGTCCTTTTCGATCACCTCACCACACCATCTCTGATGCTGGTCTGATTGGAGGAGGTCAAAATCCTAAACCAGGAGAGGTAAGCATAGCTCACAATGGCGTTTTATTTTTAGACGAACTTCCTGAGTTTAAAAAAAATGTACTGGAAGTACTGCGACAGCCAATGGAGGATGGATATGTAACTATATCAAGGGCAAATGCATCTATCACCTATCCATCCAATTTTATGCTGGTAGCCGCTATGAATCCATGCCCCTGTGGTTTTTTAGGCGATCCAAAGCGGGAATGTTCGTGCTCATCTTTACAGATTCAACGTTATCGATCAAAAATATCCGGACCTTTAATGGATAGAATTGATATTCATATAGAGGTTCCTTCAGTGCCCTACAGAGACTTATCCAACACCAGTGATGGCGCTTCTTCGGCTGATATTCTGGACAGGGTTATGCGGGCAAGAGAAATTCAGCGATTAAGATTTCACAACTCCAAAAACTATACAAACGCAGGAATGAATACTCGCCAGATAAAGCATTTCTGTAAGATCGATAGCGAGTCAAGTCAGTTGCTGGAAAAGGCAATGGAAAAGTTCGGACTTAGCGCAAGAGCACATGCCCGAATATTAAAAATATCCAGGACAATTGCAGACCTTGAAGGAAGCCGGGATATAATGGCACCTAACGTGGCAGAGGCCATTCAGTACAGGACGCTTGATCGAAAAAATTTTGTTTAGGAGTTGAGTCAGAAACACTTTATCTGACGCTGAGGTCAAAAAAAGTAAGGCTTTCCAGAAATGTCTCATTATTACAATTATTAAGCTGTCCTTTAATTTTCCCTCCTTTTCATACGCTCAAGAATATTCTGCACCCTGGCCCTGGTATTCAACAAATAGGCAGGCTCGGGCTGCTTGGGATATGGATTTGGGTCCCACTCAATTTTCTTTACTCTCCATATAACTTTTTCTACATCTTCCTGCTCCTCGTATAAAAACCTTTCCACCATTTCTGCATAACTGTAGGCTTCATCTAAAGAATGTCTGAAATATTCCTGAACATCAGGACCTGTCAGCACAACTCTATGACCCGGACATAATATCTGACAATCAAGTTGAGCTAAATTCTTAAGGGAATTAATATAAGCATCATAGTCAACCAGGAATTCACTGACAATATGACCGTTACCATCATCACACCCTGCTGCCTCCGAGGCTATCAGGATCTTTTTTTGAGGCACCCAGAAGCTTAAAAAGTCCCAGGTATGGCCGGGAGAATGAATGACTTCAACCCTGCAACCTGATCCCTGTTCTATTTTCATTCCATGGCTTATTATCCGATCTAACTCAAAGGGCTCAAAAGCAGCCTTTTCGGAAGGATGGATACCCCACCGCGACAAAGCTGCTGCTCCTTCATTATTAAGTTTCTTTATTAACTTGACAGCCCTTGCACTATTTAGGATTTCTCCTGTTTTTGCAGAACCTGCTATTTGCATTTCAGGCCATATCCTTTTGAAATATCCTGCTGATCCAATATGATCAAAATGAGCGTGAGTCAAAAGGAGAAAACTGGGGCTTCGTTTACCGAGAATAGACTTAATGTCCTTCAAATAGAGAGGAGCCAATGCTGAAAATCCCGCATCAAATAATAAAGGGGAAGGTCCGTCTAAAAGATAGACAGGCACCTGATAGCTCCCAATTACATAAAAGGACTCAGCTATTTGTCCGGTTTTACAAGTACGCATACTTTTAACAGAATATTATACATTAATTGTGTATTAGCCAATTCAAATGTCAGGCAGTTTTATTGAACAATATATTTTATTAGCTGTAAACCAGCTTAAGAGTCAAGATAAAGAATAAACCGAAACTTTTATTTCCAGTTTTTGTCCTCTTTTTTATATACTGCTTCAGTTTCGATAATCTTGATTGAATTTTTTTTTGGAAATTGTTAGCTTAAGCATCCAAATAAGAAACCCTATTTGGATTTTGTCTCGTTTCCATTGAACGACTTATCTCTCCCCGGATCGGTAAAACCCATCCGGATCCACCGCCTATGACGGTGGTTTAGTTAAAACTATTTTTATTGAGGTAATTGAACTTGAAAAGAAACAGGATTGCTGATGTTTTGTCATCAAATAGAATTGGTGACATATTTACTGTAATGGGTTGGGTGCGCACAAAGAGGGATTCAAAAGGCGGCTTTTCCTTCATTGAAGTCAATGACGGCTCCTGCTTAAGTTGTATCCAGATTGTTGCAGATGAAAAGCTTGAAAACTATGAGGATCAAATACTTAAATTAACAACTGGATGCTCTATAAAAGCTGTCGGCATCCTGACAGCTTCACCCGGTAAAGGACAAACCGTTGAGCTCCATGCCGAAAAGGTGGAAATATTAGGATGGTCCGACCCGACTACCTATCCACTTCAAAAAAAGAGACATTCATTCGAATTTCTACGAGAGATAGCCCATCTGAGACCCAGAACCAACACCTTTGGAGCAGTTGCAAGGGTACGCAATTCCACAAGCCATGCTATTCATTCATTTTTTCAGGAACGGGGATTTATATATCTTCATACTCCTGTCATCACCGGAAGTGACTGTGAAGGCGCCGGGGAGATGTTCAAGGTTACCACTTTTGACCTCGACAACATACCAAAAAAGGAAGGGCATACTGATTTCACCAGGGACTTTTTTGGGGATCCTGCCGCTCTTACCGTAAGCGGTCAGCTCGAAGCAGAAGTCTATGCACTTTCCATGGGAGATGTGTATACATTCGGTCCTACCTTCAGGGCTGAAAATTCAAATACGTCCCGACATCTTTCTGAATTCTGGATGGTTGAGCCTGAAATGGCATTCTGTGACCTTGATGATAATATATCAGCAGCAGTGGATTTTTTGAAATACATATTTGATTATGTATTGAATAATTGTATTGAGGATATGGAATTCTTTAACAGATTCATAGACCCAACAGTAATTGAAACCCTGAAGAATCTTATTTCACAGGAATTTGAAATCCTTTCCTATACGGACGGCATAAAACTTCTGGAAAAAGCCACGGAAAAATTTGAATTTCCTGTAAGCTGGGGAACAGATCTTCAGTCAGAGCACGAAAGATACCTTTGCGAAAAGGTGTTTAAAAAACCTATTGTTTTGATAGATTATCCCAAAGAAATAAAAGCCTTTTATATGAAGCTCAATTCCGATAAAAAGACGGTGCGCGCAATGGACGTTCTCGTGCCTAAGATTGGCGAAATAATAGGCGGAAGCCAGCGGGAGGATAACTACGATACTCTTTTTGAACGAATAAGGGAAATGAACCTCAACCCTGATGATTACTGGTGGTACCTTGAATTGAGAAAATATGGTTCTGTACCACATTCCGGTTTTGGCCTCGGATTTGAGCGTTTGATACAATTCATGACCGGTATGGCTAATATAAGGGATGTTATTCCTTTCCCCAGAACACCTGGAAATGTGCGTTTTTAGAAAACATATACAATCAATGGGTTGCAATTGTATTGGACATATCTCATTCTTCATGATAATAAATTTTTTTTGATTATATTGACGAATTCATTGGTACTAAAAGGAAGCGGATTAGACTTTAACAGGAAAATTAACAGTAATGTGGAACTGAAAATGAGCTGGCTTTTTTAATGGTCAATGAAAATATTGAATTAAAGTTGACGACTTTTTACGAAGCAGTCAAAGTCACAAGTGATATAAACCCCCTATTTTAATGAATTAAAATAATAATCTGACAAAATTTAATTTAAATTTCCGGAGGAAGAGCTTAATGCTGCTGGGTATAATGAGGAGACAGGCAAAGTCCTGGTTGATAAAATTTTTGATTGGTATCATCGCCCTGGTTTTTATCTTTTATTTTGGGTATTCATTTCGTTCTCAGCGGGGCATGAAGATGGCCTATGTGAACGGAGAAGTTATAAGCGAGCAGGAATATCAAAAAGCATTCAAGGAAACTATTGAGGCTCTTCAAAGGCAATATAAGGATTTCTGGAATGATAATCTTATAAAGGCTCTTGATCTGAAAAACACTACCCTTGTAAACCTTATAAATCAAAAACTGATAAGCCAGGAAGCTGAAAAACTCGGTCTTGATGTCACTGAAACAGAAATTCAGGAAGCAATTATTAATTACCCGGCATTCCAGATTGACGGTCAATTCTCAATAGATCGGTATCGTAGGGTTCTAGACATCAACCGAATGAAATCAGAAGACTTTGAAGAAGACATAGCAAAACAACTGCTTTATATGAAACTAAGGCAGTTTTTGTTTGCATTTATGGAAGTTACTGAGCAAGAGGCTCTTGATTTTTATGCATTTGAAAATGAAAAAATCAAAATCAGTTTTGTTCAATTCAAGCCGGAAAAATTCAAAAAAAAGGTAGAGGTTAATCAGAGTGAACTTCAAAACTTCTTTGATAAAAACAGATCCAAATATAGAATCCCTGAAAAAATAAAATTCTCCTATATAGAAATAGATTCAAATTCTATTAAAAAGGATATTTCAATTACAGAAAAGCAGATCCAGGATTATTATGAATTCTCAATTGATACCTTTTCACAACCAAAGCAGGTAAGGGCCAGACATATTCTTTTCAAATTAAGTCAGGATGCTACTACAGAAGAGGATGAGAAAGTCAGGTTAAAGGCTGAAAAGATCCTTGAGCAGGCACGAAAAGGATCTAAATTTGAAACTCTTGCCAGGAAATATTCTGAGGGCCCAACAAAGGAAAAAGGAGGTGATCTTGGTTATTTTTCGGCAGGGCAAATGGTAAAGCCTTTTGAAGATGCCGCATTTCAGTTAAAAAAGGGTGAAATCAGCGATCTTGTACGTTCACAGTTTGGCTACCACATTATTAAGGTTGAGGATATCAGAGAAGCAAATATTAAACCCTTAAATGAGGTGCGTGATCAAATAGTAGGAATTTTGATCAATAATACCAGAACCGAACTTGCACACGAAAAGGCTTTATCACTTCTTGATCATATGCCTTACGACGTTGATCTGGTCAATTATGCCAAAGAGAATGGAATTGAAGCAAAATACCTTGATTATTTTTCTCAAGACAACCCAATACCAAAAATTGGAAACGTCGAGAAAATAAAACATGCTCTCTTTTCTCTTGAAGATAACGAAATAACTGAACTGATTGAAATAGATGGAAAATACTATATTTTTCAGATAGCAGATAAAAAGGAATCATATCTGCCCGAATTAAAAGAAGTTTCGGATAAAGTTAAAGAAGATTATATTTCTTTTATTTCGAAGGTTAAATCCAAAGAAGCTGCCGGGGCATACCTGGAAGAGTTGCGTAATGGAAAAGACTGGGACAAACTTTCCAAAGAAAAAGGTCTGGAAATTGAAAAAACAGATTTTTTCTCACGAAACGACCCAGTTCCTGAAATCGGTAACATGCCTGGACTTGAAGATATAATATTTCATCTTAATAATGAAAATAGATATCCAAATAAAGTATTTGAAAACGATAAGGGAGTATTTGTTTTAAGATGGGATGCAAGAAAGGGAATCAACATGGAGGAATATCAAAAAGAAAAACAAGAATACCGATATTCACTGATGCAAAAAAAGCATAAACGCTCTTTTGAAAACTGGCTGCAAAGCTTAAGAAATAAATCTGATATTAAAATTGTTGCTCCTTTTGCAAATAAATAACAATATACATTTCTGATTACACTTTTCTGTAGTGTAGTGTAGCATAGAGAATTATTTTAACACTCAAGGCAGAAGTCATTTAAGAAGGTGCCATGATGAAAAGAGATGATTTACTTAAAGGGAAAAAAATCCTTATTGTCGATGATGAACCTGATATACTGGATACCCTTGAAGACAGCCTTTATATGTGCGATATTACAAAGGCAAATAGCTTTAATGAGGCTATTGATTTATTAAAAAGTATGCACTTTGATTTAGCTGTTATTGATATAATGGGTGTTGACGGATATAAAATCCTGGAAATTGCAAACGAAAAAAAAATACTTTCCGTTATGTTGACTGCTCATGCATTAAACCCTGAGAATATTATTAAATCATATAAAGAGGGCGCAGCTTCTTATATCCCTAAAGACAAAATGGGTGATATTACAATATTTCTTACTGATATTTTAGAGGCCAAAGAAAAAGGAAAGCATTTCTGGTGGTGCTGGCTTGAACGACTGGACTCTTATTGTGAAAAAAAATTTGGAGAAGATTGGAAGAATATCGATAAAGAATTTTGGGATGATTTTGGTTATTTTATGTAATGATATCTCACCCTCTTTTATAATATTTAAAATCAGCTGTTAGCTTTTTTAAAAATCTCGGTAAAAAAATACATTTCACCTATTGAATGCCGTGCTTCTCAATTAACTGCTCTCTCTTCATCAGAATATTTCAATCAATATTATATTTTATCTGCCATATGACGCTGAATTAAGACTAATAAAACATATTTTCGTGATATCAAAAGAGATTGCCAATGCATAAAAATTCTGAATTTCATGAGTTAAAAACGCCATCTTTCATAATTTTTACTGATTTGGACGGTACCTTACTGGATAATGATACCTACGAATGGGAAGAAGCCCTTCCTGCAATAAATCAATGCAAAAATCATTCAATACCCCTTATAATCGCTTCCAGCAAGACAAGGGCGGAAATATCTCTTCTAAGAAATAAAATGTCATTATCAGATCCATTTATATCAGAAAATGGGGGAGGTATTTTCTTTCAGAATAACTTCTTCCCTGAAATACCTGAAGAGGCTTCTTTTGATAATGGCTTATGGAGTATTTCTCTCGGAATGCAATACAGCTTACTTGTAAAAAAGCTTCATGAGATACGGGATGATTTGGGGATAGATATTAAAGGTTTTTCAGATATGAGCATTGAAGAAATTTCGGAACGTACAGGACTTAAAAGGGAGGATGCCCTTCTAGCCTCTTTAAGAGAATATGACGAACCTTTTATAATAAATGAAAAAGAAGCTGTTAATAATGATGAATTAATTTGGGCTATAAAGGAGAGAGGGCTTTCAATAACTACTGGAGGTCGTTTTTACCATTTGCATGGGAGAAATGATAAAGGACATGCAATGACACAGATAATGTCCATGTATAAAAAATTCCGCAATACAGCAATTTCCATTGCATTGGGGGATAGTCCTAATGATTTCTCCATGCTAAAAAATGCAGACCATCCGGTGCTAATAAGATCTGAACATGATTTTTATGTGCTGAAAAAGCAAATTCCATCACTTACGATAACAAGATCAACAGGTCCAAAGGCCTGGAATGATGCAGTATTGAATATACTTAGAAGATTTCCATTTTATGATGATAAATGAAATACCCCGCCCCGAGCGACTTGGGCTTGTCTGCCTATGGTAGAATAAACTACCCCGCCGCAGAGCAGCGGGGTATCTTAAAAAGCATTGAACGCCCCAAGGGGCGGGGACTTGTCTGCCTGAGGCAGGATCGAACCCTCGTCCGCCTTTTACCAGCCTTTGGCTGGCTGGCGGATTAAAAACTCCGCCCCATAGGCTTACTGCTTGCTGTATGTGATTTTTGTATTTTGCAGATTTTAAAATGTCAGGAATTAACTGACTGATTTTAAAGACCATTTATTTGCTAAATATCTAACAGGCCATAAAATTAAGGTTTTCATATACGCATATTAAGGCTATAATAATATTTTTAAAAATAATAATCCTGTATAGGTCTGCTTGAGGCTGAATTGTGGAATGCCTTGGTTTGGCCGCATATTATTCTGCTACCTGACTGACTGTATTGGAGGCTAAAGATGTCTGATTTGTTCGAAAGCGAAGTCAATCATGAAAACATAGAAAGCGCAGAAATGGTAGTCTGTATACCGTCTTATAATGAGGCCGATTCTATCAGCTATCCAACTCTCCAGGCTGACAAGGGACTGATAAAATATTTTAAGAGTAAAACCTCCGTAATAATAAATTGTGACAACAATTCTCCTGATGGTACAAAAAAAGTTTTTCTCGAAACCCCAACAAAAACACCAAAAATATATATTTCTACGCCTCAGGGTATAAAAGGTAAAGGTAATAACTTCAAAAACCTTTTTCAAAAAGTTGTTGATCTTAATGCGAAGGCAGTTGTAGTAGTTGACGCAGACCTGAAAAGTATAACTCCTGAATGGGTAAAAAACCTGGGAGAGCCTCTTTTCAGTGATTTTTCCTATGTAGCTCCTTTGTATGTCAGGCATAAATACGACGGCACTATCACAAACGGGATCGCCTATCCAATGACAAGGGCACTTTATGGAAGAAGAGTGAGGCAACCTATTGGCGGGGATTTCGGTTTTAGTGGAGATTTGGGTGCGGTTTATCTTAAGAGTAAAATATGGGATAATGCCGTTGCCAATTTTGGTATAGATATCTGGATGACTACACTGGCTATTAATCAGAAGATTCAAATTTGTCAGTCTTTTATGGGAAGGCCGAAGATCCACAGGACCAAAGACCCGGGAGCTGACCTTGGGCCTATGTTCAGACAGGTAATCGGGACAATTTTTTCCATGATGAAAGACTTTAAACAATTCTGGACAAAGGTGAAATACAGCAGACCTACGGCCATTTATGGCTTTGGCCTCGGAGAAGTTGAGTCACCGCCCAATGTTGAAGTTGATACTGAGAACCTGCTTCATAAATTTCATGATGGTTTTGAGCAATTCAGCTCCCTTTGGAAAAAACTTCTTATTGAAGATGTTTACAGAAAAACCATTGAAATAAAAAATATGAAAAAAAATGAGTTTAATTTTCCTACTGACCTTTGGGCAAGGGTCCTTTTTGATATGGCAATTGCATATCATAATAACAGCATTGACCGGTCTTTGATGGTTGATTCCCTTGTGCCTCTTTATTTTGGAAGGACCCTTTCATTTGTAAAAAAAACCAGAAGAATGTCTATTAAACAAGCTGAAGAGGCAATTGAAGAAGATTGTATGACTTTTGAACTGGCAAAACCGTATTTAATTAAGCGCTGGAATGAAAACGTTAAAAATTAATTTTATTTTATAACCCAAACTTCTCAGTTTCCCATATCACCCTTTAAAAACAATGGGGGAGCAATATTAAATCATTGAATTGATCTGTATGCACGTCTGGTGATAGTAAACGATTTCTGATTTCACATTTAGTGGCATCCGAGGAGAATTTTTAAAATACTGCCATGTCTTCATCTATTTTACAAGAACAAGCCTGATGTCCATTACATTGGTTTTGGTGGGGCCGGTAAAAAGCAGATCCTGTGTATTCTCAAAAAAGTGATATGAATCGTTATTATTAAGAAAATCATTCGCTTCCATGCCTGCATCCCTTCCCCTTCCGACTGTGCCAGGCTCTACTATAGCCCCTGCTGCATCAGTAGGCCCATCGTTTCCATCAGTACCACCGCTCAGCATGACAACCCGTGGAGGAAGCCCTTCCAGTTCAATGGCTGCAGCCAAACAAAACTCCTGGTTTCTTCCTCCGAGACCGTTTCCCTTTATAGTCACAGTAGTTTCACCTCCAGAAATAATGCAGGCCGGACAGGATACAGGAAGGCCTGTCTTAAGGATTTCCTTGGCAATACCAGTGTGAACCAATGCTACTTCCCTGGTCTCACCTTCTATCATTGATGAAAGGATTAAAGTCTTGTAGCCTAATTTCTCTGCCCTTTCTCTTGCTGCTTCAAGTGCTAGAATATTGCTCCCGACAATAAAATTTTGAACTTTCTCGAATATCTGTTCATTCGACTTGGGCGTCTCATTAACCTTTCCCTCCAAACCTGCTTTAAGGTATTCCTGAATACTATAAGGCACATCCTTCAACTCATATTTTTTAATGATTTTCAGGGCATCCTCAAAAGTTGAACTGTCAGGTACAAAAGGACCCGAGGCTATAACATCCATTTTATCGCCCACAACATCTGATAACATAAGATTTACAGTAGTAGCAGGAAAAGCAGCCCTTGCCATTTGTCCACCTTTGGCCGATGATATATGCTTTCTTACCGTATTTATTTCATCAATACTTGCTCCGCATGCCAGCAGGCTGCCTGTGATATGCTGCTTTTCCGAAAGTGTGATTTTGCCTGCAGGATAAGGCAAAAGTGCCGATCCCCCTCCCGAAATCAGGGAAATAATCAAATCCGACTCTCCAGCCATTTCAAGAAGTTCAAGAATCTTTCTGGTGCCTTTTACCCCTTCAATGTCCGGCAGGGGATGAGCAGCCTGGGTGACTTTTGTATAAGAAAGATCTTCTGCAAAACCATATTTAACATTTATAAAGCCTTCTGAAATTCTTTCTCCAAGCAGTTCTTCCATGGCCCTGGCCATAGGGGCTGTCGCCTTGCCACCGCCAACAATTGAAATAGAATTAAAATTCCCTAAATCAAGCTTGAATAATATGCGGCTATCAACGCCTATAATTAAGCTGTTCCCTTCAATATGCACAAAGCGCTTAACCGCACGATAAGGATCAACCGAATTAATCGAGCTCATGAATATTTCAGCTGCTTCGAGACGCATTTGCTTAAGAAGGCTATCACCCATTTCAATTCTCCTCTTACAAATATAGATTTTTAATGCTTATGACTGCCTGCCTTTATTCCCACATATAACAGGTTCGGGTTTGATGCCTACTGCTTAGACAAACATAATGCACTCAATAATCATATGCAAGGCTCAATTTTATTACCAATCGCCAGGGCTGATTGAACTGATTGGCTTCATGAACGGTTTCATCCTTGACACAAAATTTCCACTTCTCTATATTGTCCAAGACTTGATATGCTTTCTTATGCAATTTGTCTTGGAAAAATCCATCAAAATAACAATAACAGAGGAACTTTTTATGCCAAAAAATGTCGATATAAAAAAGGTTATGATTATCGGCTCTGGCCCTATCATCATAGGACAGGCATGTGAATTTGACTATTCGGGAACTCAAGCCTGCAAGGCCCTGAGGAGCTTGGGCTATGAAATCGTTCTGGTCAATTCAAATCCTGCTACCATAATGACTGATCCGGAAATGGCTGATTTTACATATATTGAACCTCTCAACCTGGATTCAGTAACAGAAATTATCAAAAAGGAAAGGCCTGACGCCCTGCTCCCCAATCTTGGAGGACAATCCGGCCTTAATCTCTCTTCCGAGCTCGCAAGCTCAGGAGTCCTTGAAAAATACGGCGTCAAGGTAATCGGTGTAGAAGTAGACGCTATTCAAAGGGGTGAAGATCGAATTGCCTTTAAAGAAACTATGGACAAGCTCGGAATAGAAATGCCCAAAAGCGAGCCTGCCTTTAGTGTAGAAGAGGCTGAGAAAATTGCGGATGCCCTCGGATACCCTGTTGTAATTCGCCCTGCATATACCATGGGCGGGACAGGTGGAGGTCTCGTTTATAATGTTGAAGAACTCCGTACTATTGCAGGTCGTGGTATTTCAGCGAGCCTCGTAGGACAGATTCTAATTGAGGAGTCAGTCCTGGGATGGGAGGAATTGGAGCTTGAGGTGGTGCGGGATGCAAAGAACAACATGATTACTGTCTGCTTTATAGAAAACGTTGATGCTATGGGCATTCATACAGGGGACTCCTTTTGTACCGCCCCCATGTTGACAATTGACCCGGAACTGCAAAAACGACTTCAAAAACATTCCTATGACATCGTAGAGGCCATCAGAGTTATAGGTGGTACAAATATACAATTCGCTCATGATCCAAAAACCGATCGCGTTGTTGTCATAGAAATAAACCCGAGGACATCAAGGTCATCTGCCCTTGCGTCCAAGGCAACAGGTTTTCCAATCGCACTTATCTCAGCTTTACTTGCAGGGGGTTTGACACTCGACGAAATACCCTACTGGAAGGAAGGTACTCTGGACAAATACCAGCCTTCCGGTGACTATGTGGTGGTAAAATTTGCCCGCTGGGGTTTTGAAAAGTTTGTCGGGGCTGAAGATAAATTAGGCACCCAGATGCGGGCAGTTGGTGAAGTTATGAGTATAGGAAAGACCTATAAAGAGGCCTTGCAAAAGGCGATTCGGTCGCTGGAAACAGGCAGATACGGCCTCGGTTTTGCCAAAAATTTTAATAAAATGTCTCTCCAGGATCTTCTTGACCTCTTATCAGAGCCTTCCAGCGAACGTCAGTTTATAATGTATGAGGCTTTGAGAAAAGGCGCAAACATTGATATGCTCCATGAAAAAACCCATATTAAACACTGGTTTATTCAACAGATGAAAGAACTGGTAGAACTTGAAGAGGAAATACTCAGGTTCAGAGGCGTGCAAATACCTGATGCTTTGCTTGAACAGGCAAAGAAAGACGGGTTTTCTGACAGATACCTCTCTAAACTCCTGCTTATACCGGAAAAGGATCTTAGGGCAAAGCGAATTTCATTAAATATTACCGAATCCTGGGAGCCTGTTCCTGTCAGCGGCGTAAAAGATGCTGCCTATTATTTCTCAACCTACAATACTAAAGACCAGGTAGGTGTAAGTCAAAAACGTAAAATTATGGTACTTGGTGGAGGACCAAACAGGATCGGTCAGGGTATTGAGTTTGACTACTGCTGTGTTCATGCCGCATTCGCCTTAAGAGATGCAGGATTCGAGTCTATAATGGTTAATTGCAACCCGGAAACCGTATCCACGGATTATGACACATCAGATAAACTTTATTTTGAACCCTTGACTGCTGAAGATGTCTTGAGCATTTATGAAAAAGAAAAACCGGAAGGAATCATTGTGCAGTTCGGCGGACAGACACCTCTGAATCTCGCCAATGAACTTGCCGCTGAAGGCGTTAAAATTATAGGAACGTCACCTGATGCTATTGACCTTGCGGAAGATCGAGATCGTTTCCGCCATGTAATGAATAAACTCGGAATTCCTCAGCCTGAGTCGGATATGGCCAGCACATTCGAAGAAGCAATTAAATCCGCGAAAAAAATTGGATATCCGCTTATGGTCAGGCCTTCTTATGTATTAGGTGGGCGAGCAATGGAGATCATTCATGATGAGGCAATGCTTAAGCATTACATGGCTGCTGCCGTGGATGTAACTCCTGAGCGCCCAATCCTTATAGACAAATTCCTTGAAAATGCGATCGAAGCTGAGGCTGATGCTATTTCTGACGGCACTACAGCATTTGTGCCTGCTGTTATGGAGCACATAGAGCTGGCAGGAGTTCATTCAGGAGATTCTGCATGTGTCATTCCGCCTATAAGCATACCACCGAAACACCTTGATACTATCTATGAATATACCAGGAAGATCGCCATTGAACTTAATGTAGTCGGCTTGATGAACATACAGTATGCCATTGCGAATGATACGGTTTATATACTTGAAGCCAACCCCCGAGCATCACGCACCGTGCCTCTAGTATCAAAGGTCTGTAATATTTCCATGGCACGTATTGCAACCCAGATCATGATAGGTAAAAAACTCGCCGACCTTAATATCAAACCAAAATTGATAACCCACTTCGGGGTCAAGGAAGCTGTATTCCCATTTAATATGTTCCCTGAAGTTGACCCTCTACTTGGTCCTGAAATGCGGTCAACAGGAGAAGTCCTTGGAATGGCCGATTCTTTCGGACTGGCATATTTTAAGGCACAGGAAGCAGCACAACAAACGCTTCCCTCTGGTGAAACGGTCCAAACAGTCCTCATTACTGTTTCTAAAAATGACAGGCCGGCTGTTATAGAGGTGGCAAGACAATTCGATAAGCTCGATTTCAAAATCAAGGCCACTAACGGAACACATGAATTTCTATCCAAGCATGGAATCATTTCCGAGAAAATCCTTAAAATGCATGAGGGTAGACCAAATATAGTGGACGGAATTAACAACAAAGAGATTCAACTGATAATAAATACACCCAGCGGCAAGCTGAGCAAGCATGATGATTCCTACATTCGCAAGGCAGCTATCAAGTATAAAGTTCCTTATATTACAACTCTTTCCGCAGCACTTGCGGCGGCAAGAGGTATAGCGGCAAACCGCCTTGGACATGGAGTTGTAAAGTCTCTGCAAAGCTACCATGCTGACATAGGTTAACAAGCAATATTAAAATTGGTTACCACATACCGTACAGGTTTTAAACAGTATCCCGAGGAGAAACAGGCATGGATGGAATTGTCGGCATTTACAACCCTAATGACAAAGAGCTGGTAAACAAAACATTTCTGGCAACAGGTGCATGCCAGCACAGAGGAAAGGCCAGCACTGGTATTGCAGTAGGTAATGGCAAAGGTATTTATATTTATAAAGGGTTAGGTAGAATAGCTGAAGTAATTGATTATAATATAATGAAGATATTTCAGGACCTGGAACCCTGCGCTGCAATCGGAAATATAGGATATACAAAAAGAAACATAGCTGAAAAAACAAATGCAGAACCAATAGAAATCCATCCAAAAACAGGCTCAAAATATAAAGTAGTCCTGACCATGGATGGCTATCTTTTAAAAGAGGATGATCTTAAAGCTGAACTTGAGCCTGAATACAGTTTTCAAACTGAAAATAAAACTGAAACCATAGGTGCTTTGATTCATAAGTATGTCAACGAGTCAGGAATTACTTTCGAAGTAGGTGAAAGAATTGTTGCCAGACTCCATGGCAGAGGTACATTTGCACTGAATGCACTTATATATGACGGTAAAGAGACCACCCTTGTTTCATTAAATGACGACAGGGCATTCGAACCTTTATGTTATGCATTGATTGATGGAGCCTTTGTTGTAAGTTCCGAATCCTGTTCGCACAGGAGACTTAACGGTATAATGGAGAAGGAATTTAAAGGCGCAGAAATGGCTATCTGTTCGTCAAAAGGTTATGAAATAAAAAGATTGAGTGACAAACCTTTGATGCCGGATATATTTCAGGGGGTTTATTATGGAAATGTCGGCTCATTGTTCAGGGGAAAAGAAATATTCCAGTTGAGAAAGGAACTGGGTATTGAGCTCGTTGATAAATATAAAACTTCAAAGGCAGACTTTGTTATCCCGAATCCCGAATCAGGATGGGGAGTTTCCGTCGGAATTGCAGAGGGTTTGAAAAAAAACCTGTACCCTGCCCTTATTAAACTGCCACAAGCTATCAGAACTTTTCAGGAAGGCGAAAGAAATACAAGGTCTCAGGAAGTGGGATTAAAATTCGGAGGCATTGACTCCCTCCTTAAAGGAAAAAATATTGCAATGGGAGATGACAGTATTGTAAGGGGAAGCGTCAGCGAAGGAGGTTCTGTCTGGGTTGTTTATAATGCGGGGGCCGAATTCCTTGAGTTCTGGATTTCCTATGGCCCGATGTATTTTCCTTCCTTTAAAGAATGGCACCGCGGTCCTGAGTGCCTTAACGAACTTGCGATACAAAGGGCATTCAAGAATGATAATCCTTATGACAAAAGCATTGATGAAATAAACAGGGCAATATCCGAAATGATCGGCGTTGATGAAGTTAGATTCAACTCTCTGGACAGGATAAAAAAGGTTGCCGGTGACGGCTCTTTCCAGTCATTAAATGCAAGTTATCCTATTTCAGAAGAGTTCTGGCCTGATTGGATCAAAAATGAAGTTGAAAAGTTTTACAATTACCATACAGAATAAAAAACATAAGGCTGGCACTTTATCTTTTTTTGACAGGATAGACAGGATTGACATGATGTGGGACTTCACCGTATCCTGTAACCCTGTCAAGAATTTGCCTATATAAAGCGTGCACCTCAAACAAGATAAGGCGCCCACTGTTTAGCGGTTTCAAGTATATACCCCGGCTCCACTTTTTCAACAATTCTATTGTGCCCTGGAAGCAGGATATCAACATCTAATTCAGCAAGCCTCAAAAGAGATTTTTTTAATTGAGCCCCGCTGGCTCCATAGAGATCGAATCTCCCTATTGCATAATCTGCATACACAACATCGCCCGGTATAAGTATTCTTTCTGCAGGATCATAAAGGGCAATGCATCCCTGTGAATGTCCCGGGATATGAATTACTTCCCAGATAATCCCTCCAAGCTCCAGGGTTTCTCCTCCTTCGAGTTTATTATTCACATTAAATTTGAACGCACCCTGTTTAAGTCCGTATTGGCCCTGACACATGATCTGAAACATGTCCATACCATAAACGGTTCTCTCGTCTCCCTGCTCGAGCATCTCCGCCTCGCTAACATGCATCCAGAGTTCCGCATCGGGCATTTCTTTTAAAATTTCCGGCAGGCAGCCTATGTGGTCCAGATGTGTATGAGTCATAATTACCCTTTTTATGTCAGAAAGCTCAAAACCTTCATTCCGGATTTCCCTGATTTTATATGCGCCCTTCCCTATCAATCCAGCATCAACAATACTGAGGTCCCCTGATGAAGGATTTCCTATTACATATACATGCGAATCAGGAATCATTTCGTCCTGACCAGGTATAAAATAAACACCTTCCGTAATTTTCTTCATGTTAATCTCCTTAAAATTTTTTCATACCATATACGATTCGTATCGCGGATTCAAGAATTTAAAGTTTCATTATAAACGAACGAGTCCCGATTCAATTCCACATTTTCTTCCACAATCAATATCCATTTTGCTCCAACACTTTAATATGACTGGTTTTTTTATCCTCCAGTTTTTTATTGACCCATTAACCTGATTTCCTTAGACTCTTAACTTAGAGAATAAAATTTCATATAGTTGTAAAATTTAAATCGAAAAGGTTTGAATTATCCCATGTTTTTTATTATAGCCGGTATACAGCCCAAAACAATAAATCTGGACGAACAGCCAAGACTGTGTCCATCCTGCGGTCTTTACCAGGCCCGCCTGCAAAGGACAGATCACTATTTTTCATTTTTCTTTTTACCTCTTTTCCCTGTAAGGAAAGGGGATCCTTTTCTTCAATGTCAAAGATGCGGAGCCGTCATCGGAGAATCAGGAGAGACTAATTATATACCACGACAGGATGGTCGTTTTTCATGCTCAAGCTGCGGAAAACCACTGGACTCTGAATACAGGTTCTGTCCTTTTTGCGGCAAACGGCAATAGAAAACCTGCCTCAAATTCACTCAGACTAAAATTGAGTGTTATTGTCCATTATGTAATAAATCCCGGGACATGGCAGTAAATCAAATAAATCCTTAGTAAAACGCCATATGGAAAGCAACAACTTAAAGCTCTGGAACCGAAGATTTATTTTTCTAAATCTTTCTTTTTTTCTCATATTTTCAAATATCTCTTTTCTCTATCTTTATCCTCTCGTACTTGACACTATGGGTGAAAACCATAACGTAATAGGCCTTACAATGGGTATTTTTTCAATTGCAGCTGTAATATCCAGGCCATACATGGGCAAACTGGTCGCGTTAAAAGGCGAATATAATATTATGTCATATGGTATTGCCGCAATACTTTTGTCATCACTCGGTTACAATCTGTTGACAGATTTTGGTCCTGTAATGCTTATAATAAGAATAATTCATGGTCTTGGCTTTTCAGCCTTTATTTCAGGCAGTTTTTCCTTTGCAGCCAAAACATTCCAGCCGGAAAGGCGGGGAGAGGGTTTCAGCTTGGTTGGGGCTTCAATTATGGCTGCTGTTTCATTGGCGCCAGCCTTCGGGGAATTCCTGATAAAGTATTGGGGATTTAATGCTCTATACCTAGCGGCTTCCGGAACAATTGTACTTGCATGGTTTACAGCTTTTGGTGCTGTAAAACATCCGATTGTTTTCCAGCTTAAGAAAGAAAAAAAAGCTGCTACTTATCGTAATGTCTTAAAAAACAGATCATTTATTTTCCTTTTATGCTCCACATTTATATTCTCACACTGCCAGGCTACCGTACTTAATTTTATTGTCCTGATCTCCGCAGAATATGGTACGCCAAGCGGACCATTCTTTTTTTCCTCCTACCTGACAGCAATTATTATCCTTCTCAGCATGGGGAAATTATTTGATCATTTTGCCAAAATCTCCTTTATACTTCTTGCTTATCCTTTCTTTGCAATAGGAATTTCGATAATACCCACATTTATGAAATCCAGCTTTTTTCTCATCCCTGCTCTCCTTTATGGACTCGGAGTCGGCTTTCTGTTTCCTCCATTAAATGCATTGGCAGCAGGATTCGGCAGTGAAGCTGAAAAGCCGGAGACAATGTCTGTTTTTACAGTTGTTTATGATTCAGGGTTTATTACAGGAGCTGTTATTTCAGGTTGGATCGCATCCATTACCAGCCTTGACATTCTTTTTCTTTCCTGTGGTATATTTGGCGCTGTCGGTTTCTTAGTAGTTATATTATTTCCAATAAAATCAAAATAGTATCCAATATGGCATCAGAGAATATGAGAATCATTGTTTTTTCAATTACTTCTTCAGCTCGTACAGTCGCTTATTATAATCTGTGTTCAACTCACTCCTTATTTTTAACCACTCCAAAGAGTTCTCAGCAAGCGGTTCAACAGCAGATCCGGATATACCAAATGACTTTAATTCTATTCTCTTTTGTTCCTTAAGCCTTCCAAGGTTATCCTTCCATGTCTTTTTCAAAATGCTTTTGTATTCATCTAACAAGGCTTTTATTTTATCCGCCGGATCCGGTCTGCCGGAAAACTGCATTATTCCTGCCAACGCCAGTTCAGTCTCTCTTATATTTTCAACATCTATTGCATCAAAAAGGCCTGACAAAAAATATTTAACGATCATATCTTGATCATCCTCATCCCGTTTTTGAACCTCGGTCTCAATCTCCCGCATCGGCAGTCCGTCAAGGTAACGCTTAGCCAAAGCTTCGCCTGCTGTAATGAGTTCTTTTTCTCTTAATCTGCGGCTCTCATCTTTTGATAGTGTTCCAAAACTATGAGCCCGTTCCATTACAATATCAAGCGTACTCCTTATTTCACCGTTTTTATCTGACATACCAATGTTTTTCCTTTTGCTTAAAGATATGCAAATATGTTTGCCCTTATTGAATTGAAATTACTTTCAATCCGTTCTTTACCCTTTATAATTCCAGGCCCCCCATATTGATGTCCTGTAAAGAGATACTCAATATCAAGACCGGCAACACGTTCAATACTTTTTTTAAGCATCTTTGCGTTCCCACCAGGAAGATCTACTCTACCGGTGCTGCCGTAAAAAATCAGGTCTCCTGCCATGAATACTTTTTCCCCGGGCCAGTAGATACCTATGTGACCTTTTGTGTGCCCTGGTGTGTGATGGATTTCAGCAAGATGCTTCTCACCAAGCCGCAGGTCTCCTTCTGTAAGATAAAAATCAGGATAAAGCCTGGGAAGCTCAAAACCTGGCTGATTCATCCCTGATTCCCCTTCGTCTAAAATCATCCTGACGAAATCATCCTCCTCTTTTCCAATCGCTACTTGGGCCATGGATAATTTCCTGACCTCTTCGGAAGCACCATAATGGTCAGGATGGGCGTGTGTGTTAATAATCAGGCCTGTGTCCTCAATCCTCAAGCCGTCCTCCTCCATTCCGGCAATAAGCCGATCCAGGCATTTCATGCCTGTCTCATTTGTTATCATGCCCGGATCGACCAGGACATGCCTCCCACCGGGGAGGGCATCAGCTACAATATAGGAATTACAGTTATTTCCATAAGCCTGCATCTCAGCATTTGTTAATCCCGGCCAAAGATATGCATAAAAATCACCAGTTACTTTCAATTCATATCTCCTCAATCAAACAGGAAAGGTTTTTTGGTTATTACGCCTACATTATTTACTCCTTTTTTTCAACCCTGCAATGACATTTCAATAAGAAATGTCAATCTGCACAATAAAAAATTTGAGAAAGACATCAAATTCAAAATGTGGGATAAACTATATTCTTGAAATTTTGTTTGCCTTGGTTTTTTAATGCCTATAATATCAGGTCAAAATTTTTTGAACATATTGTAAATACTTAATCAAAAGGAGTAGCGCATGAAAAAAAAGGCAACTGTTATAGGGGCAGGTAACGTTGGAGCAACCGCCGCAATGCTTATTGCTGAAAAAGAACTGGCTGATGTTGTCCTTATTGATGTCATTGACGGTATACCCGAGGGAAAGGCGCTTGATCTTCTGCAGGCAGCGCCCATTGAAAAGCATGACTCCAGAATAACAGGTATAACTAATGACTACAGCTATGCAAAAGACTCAGACATTGTTATTATAACAGCCGGAATTCCCAGAAAACCCGGAATGAGCAGGGATGATCTTCTGGGCACTAACATGGAAATAATGCATTCCGCTGTATCAAAGGTTTCAAATGTAGCGCCTGAAGCCATTCTGATTATTGTCAGCAATCCTCTTGATGCCATGTGCCATGTCGCCCTTGAAGCAAGCGGATTCCAGAAAAACAGGATAATAGGAATGGCAGGCGTTCTGGACTCTGCCCGATTCAGGGCTTTTATTGCCATGGAACTTGATATATCGGTTGACAACATTCATGCCTTTGTTCTCGGAGGGCATGGTGATACAATGGTCCCACTTCCGCGTTATTCTACAGTAGCAGGCATACCAATTACAGAACTGATGGCTGAAGACACAATCGAATCTCTTGTCAACAGAACAAGAAACGGAGGCGCTGAAATTGTAGGCTTGCTCAAGACAGGAAGCGCTTATTATGCACCTGCATCAGCGGCCGTAGAAATGGCTGAGGCCATACTTAAAGACAAAAAGAAGATCCTCCCCTGCTCGGCATATCTTGAAGGGGAATATGGCATAAATAATCTCTTTGTCGGAGTGCCAGTAAAGCTGGGAGAAAATGGCATAGAAGAAATTATTGAGATTAAGCTCACGGATAATGAAAATATAGCCTTCAATAATTCGGCAGATTCCGTACGAACCCTGCTGAGTGATATGAAACGCCTGAAGGAGTCAGCTAATAAAAAATAACCGAAAGAGACTTTTTTACCTTCCTGGAAATTTTGCACAAGAACGGGCCAAATGGCCTCTAATGACAAGGTGACCCTGAATGGATGAAAAGGCAGTCAGAGCAGGGCTTGAGGCATTGGCGGACAATCTTGATATTGAGGTTCGCCATGAAAATCTTGACCCTGATATGTCCTTTTCTCCCGGAGGGCTTTGCCTGATAAAAAACAGGCCCGTAATTATCATCGATAAGGCAGGTTCAGAAAAGTTAAAAATCAAGACCCTTATCCAGGCACTGAGGCGCTTTGATCTCAGCCGGATTTATATAAAGCCTGCACTCAGAGAATTGCTTGAAGCTCACAATAAAGAGGAAACCCCTTAAGATTTATTCTTTTTTCTTTTCCTGGTGGGAGATGCAGTCCGTGTATACAGCTCCAGATACTTCGCAACTGTATTTTTCATATTTTTTCTTTCAGATATTTCCTGTATCCCTCTGATGTCATGAAAATAGTCAATATCATTATAAATACCACCTGAAATTTTGTGCAGGAAATCAGATCGAACCAGGTTCTCATCTACTTCAAATCCACTCGATTTCATTACCCGTGGGCCTGCAAATATTACCAGAGCCCCGGGCTCGGCTATGATTATATCACCAAGTGAGGCATAACTTGCTATGGCTCCTCCGGTTGCAGGATCTGCTAAAATTGATATAAAAGGCAGTCCACGCTTTTTCAGGCGATTTATCGATTCAATGGTTTTCACCATCTGCATAAGAGCAGATATTCCCTCATAAAGCCTTGCTCCTCCCGAACAGCACAGGCTGATAAACGGTATGTTCTCCTCAAGGGCAAAATCTATTCCTCTGCTGAACTTTTCTCCAAACACTACCCCCATGGAACCACCACAGTAATAAAATTCGCTAATCGCCATGACCACGGGGAAATGAAAGATCCGGGCACTCCCCACAACAAGCGATTCATGAAAATGAGATCGGCCTTCCTGTTTGGCCAGGAAATCACTATAGTACCCTGTAATAGATTCCTCTTCAAGAAGCTGATCCACTGTCAAATTCCTGTAAAGCTCATGAAAAGTTCCCATGTCCGCAAGGCAGTCAATCCATCCGGTTGCCCCAAGGGTGTAGGAATAGCCGCATTCAGGGCAAGTATTGAAGTTGTCAAGAAAAGATTTGAGTGGAACAAGCCTACCACACCCCCTACGTCTTGCGTCGCCTCCCTGTCCGCCGCCGCATTCGACATATTTGGTATCAGTCTCTTCTGTCATCATACTGCCATACTCATCATCAACCTCAATCCCGCTCGAAAAATTGACGATCCTTATATCTAAGGGAGGTTTCCTGAAAGCCATCTTAATGGGTTTCTCAATATATCTTTTAATGTCATACAGGGCTCCGCTTCCCTTGTTTACACCATATTTCCTGGCCCTTCGCTCTCTTTTCTTTATAAGACTCTTTATTCTGGAATGAGAAATATCCTTTATTGACTTTGTAAGGAACTCCTTAATTTCTTCAGCCATTTCCTGACAATCAGTCACATCTTCGGGAGAAGGCACAACCCTGTCAATAACATCCAGGTTTTTAAGCTCCCTGGCTGTTGGCTTCAGTATTGCCAGGGCATCCTTTATTCGAGTAGGATCTCTGAAAACAATTGAAGCCATGCTTTCGGGTGGAGCAGTAGCATACAGAGCATCATCCATTTGACCCCTGATGTCAGTGACCTGAGTAGCCAGTGCTCCACCACTCCCCCCTTCACCTAGAATCAGAGAAATTGTCCTGACCGGGATAGTTAAAAATTCACGTATCAGCTGTGCTATAAAAAATGCCTGGAAACGCTGTGCTGAGTACATTGAGATATCGGCCCCGTAAGTATCTACAATCGAAAAAATATAAGTATTTTCCCTGTCAGACGCACGCGCCTTTTTAAGTACTCTCAGGACAAGTGAATGCTCGTCTGATGTAAGCATTCCGTAATTAAGCCTTTTCAGGTCTTCAGTGGTCTGAAGGTCCTGAGGTTTTGGTTTCTGCTGAGCTATAATGAATAATTGTTTGCCAAGAAACTGACAGGGGCCTGTAATCAAAGAAACCCCAGGGTTTTCAAACGGCTCAAAATCAGGGAATACTCTATCAATAATATCTGAAGCCCTGGGCCTGAATGGATGCCTGGTTCTTTTCTTGAAGATATCAACAATATCTGTCTTGATCATCATTCTCCTCTCTATTTTGCCTGGAATAGCAAAATCGAATGCTTATTGTTTTGGGCTTAAATCTATTACCATGCATTGGATTTTTTATCAACAGATTCAATCAAACAAGACACACTATTTGCCATTAGTCATACCCTTAATGATCCGTGAAGGGGTAAGAAAGATGCGCTCAAAAAAACCTGCCACACCGGTTCCCCAATTTTTAAGAGGAACATATCGCACATCTGGATTTGATATGGGCCCGGTTACCTTAAAATAGTAAACAAGGATTGATTTTTCTTTCCCTGCTAAGATATACCCAATTATTGGTATCCTGCTTATAAGATAATCTATGGTACCTAATGGTTGAACACCTATATCAAAATCAAGCTGATCATTGCACAAATTCAGCCCTCCTTTGAATGCACCATTAAATACAGGGCTGTTCATTACAATACTATTACTTTCAAAAACGCCTTCATTAATTGCAATTTCTCCTGAAATGTTTTTAAAATAAAATCCTTCCCCTGAGTTATCTGCCTGTTTTTTCGTGAACACATTCTGGAGGCTCAAAAATTCAAGGACATGAAGAATTATATTCGATTTTTTTATCTTTCCATTTTCAATCAGGAAACTTGCACTGCCTGTAAGACTTGAAAGCATTTCCTCCTTATCTCTTCCCCTTGTATAAAAGACACCCTCTATGGTTATGATGCCATCAAGGTACTCTTTAATACCAAGTGCATTAAGATAATCGCTTACAGGCTGATCTTCCATCTTTATATACCCAGAAAAAAGCACTTCAGGGCTTTTTCCTGTCAACATATGACCTTTAATGGCCAAAACTCCATGCTCTTTCTCAAATACTGAGTTTTTGATAATAAAATTCCCGGATCTGAAAACACATTCAGCCTTCAAAGGGCCAAATAAAATCGTTTTCCATTTTCCCTTATTGACATTAAGGTTCAGGTTGATTTCAGAATCATTTATAAATTTGTTAAGCCTCTGGTTAGATATAGAATCTGTTATTGAAGTGCCGGCAAAACTCCTTTTTTTTGTTTTTGAAAATAATTTGTCTGCATAATTCTTTATTAAATCAGTAACATTAATATATTCAGAATTTATTTTCAGTGTGCCCTTAAGCCCCTGCCATCCACTCAGATTACCTGATATTTTAACAGGATTGTTCCCAACCCGCATTTTGAATGAATTGATCAGAATATCTTTGCCTTTAAATATTGTCTTGAAATTCAAATCTTTTATTTGAGAAGGCAAACCACTTAAAAAGAAAGAGATGTTTTTGGCTTTAATTTCCCCATTTGCAGTAGTTTTAAGAGGGTTCTGAGGGAAAGCTGTAATTTCAGACCAAAATGAAAGAAGGCCTTTTGCATGCACATTCCCTTTTGTATAAAATATCCCCAAATCTTCCAGTGAAAAATTATTTGAAAAAGACTTCAGCTTAAAAAGATCCCGTTTTTGCAGATCATAGTATCCACTAATGTTTAATGCCGATTTATTGAAATTGCATAACAGATTTTTAATGTATAATTTTTCCCCGGACTGAAGATCAAGGTCGAAGACTAACCTGTTCTGAGTTCCTCCGGGTTCCATTAAAAAGGAGGGGGTTTCCATTCCAAATCCTTGCAGATCTGCCTCGCCATGACATGACCATGCCCCATCTTTTTTATTCAGCACAAAATAACTGTCCAAAGCCGACTTGAATCTGAAAGGTATTTTCTGATCAGCATAAAGCATTTCTACTATTTCATTCATGTCCAGGTGTATGGCCAGGTTAATGCCAGCGCCTGCTAGCAGATTCTCTGTTGAGCCTGAAATAACAAAATCCGATTTCCCCAAAAACCCCTTTGCACTGAGGTCGCATTCACCCCCTTCTGTTATCTTCAGTAATGCATCCTGAATTTTTACTGGCAGAAATATCTTTTCATGGGAAATTGAACAATCATTTAGTTTAAACTCGCTTTTTTGTATCCGTGGATATTTCCATGCTTCTTCATAATCAACCTCAAGGCAGGCCTCCAGATTTCCAGACACTTGATCAACCCCCCCCAGCTGATTACGAATATAATCAGGCATAATATCAGTTTCCAACTGATGTTTCAGGTCATCGAGAGCAAACTTTCCTTTGACCAGTGCCTTAAATACAGGAGCATCTGAATACAGCCTGCTCACATGAAGAGATGCATCATTTATATCAGAGCTGCCGAATTTTCCTTTTAAATTTGAAACAACCAGATTCCCACTATCTATACTCAATTCTCCTGATACATCTCTAAATGATACTCCAGTGGTATCTTTTAATACCTCAAGATTTTCACCCTCAATTTTCAAAAATAAAGCCCCAGCGTTTTCAGGCAGATTAAGATTATAAATCTGATTTATTGTACCCTTAAGTGTAAATTGCCCAACGCTTAGATTACCGCCTGAAAAAACAGGAAAAATACGGTTTTCGACAAATTCCGGTAAAACAGGCGTTGGAAAGGCTTTTTTCAGAACCTGGGACGCCATGGTACTGCTTTCAATGCTGAGATCGAGATAGGGATCAGATTTATCTTTCATGCCGAGGAAAGCCTTACCTTGGAGTGAAAAATCCTGTGTAACCAGCTTCATGGATGAAATTTCTATTAAAGATGCTGAGAAAAAAGAATCAAAATCAAAATTTAAAAACTTGAATGTGAACCCTTTTTTTGTCTCCTGATTAGCAATAAAAAAACCAGTATTACTGGCAATAACTTTTCCCTTTACCGATAAAGGCCTGTCCAGCGTACCATTTATATCAATTTTCGCCTTTGAAAACCCTGTAAATCCGTAAAGGTAATGAGACGAAGGAACCAGGGATAACGGGATCCTGTCCGATTCCAATGTCATGTGAACTGATGGAGATTTGCTGGAATCCTCCTGTATAATACTGCCTTTCAGTTTAAAGTCTGCCTTTTCAGAGCTGAATGCTATTTCGCCGTGCGACCTGAAATCAAAACCTGCAGGGAGTGGAGATCGCTGAGAAATATCCAGATACAGATTCTCTATCCTGAAAGGATAGTCGTTGATGATTATCTCGGCGCTTTCAAGTGTTACCTCAGGAAATACAGCCATCCTCTTTAAAATACTGCTTTTAGATACAGAATCTTCTCCATTTGCCTCAATATAAGATGAGAAAAATTTCTGGGCGGGCAATTCAATCCTTGGCCTGGACAGAAAAACACTGGAGGGTATAATTTCCCCTTTCATAAGACTGTAAGGATCAAAAATGACCCTAACCATAGGAGCTGATATTTTTTCGGGTCCGAGTGTTGACTTTGCCTCGAAATCATCGGCACTGATCCCGATTCCGCCCCAGAAACTGACTTCTATGTCTCTTGCACTGAGTTCATATCCTATTGAACGTGAAATCTGTTTGATAATGTACTGCTGAACTGAAGGCTTCTGCAGCAGACTGTTAAGAAGGAGAATAACTGAAATAAAAAGAATAAACAGTAACAGGCAGGGTAAAATAAAAGGCTTTAACTTCTTGATAGACATTTTTCGAAATAGTCCTCAAGAATCTTTCTATGGTCAAAGGCCACCGGATAGGGAATTGAATTCCGATAAAAGATGCCTGCATCCATGGCATCATCCGCTGCCTTTGGGCTTCCTTTTGCCCTTGAAACAAACACTACTGAAATCGTATGATGCCTCGGATCTCTTTGCGGATCAGAATAGGCACCCAGCTGGTATAACAATTCAACCTCCAATGAAGTTTCTTCCCTGGCCTCCCTTACAGCAGCATTCTCAAGGCTTTCCCCATAATCTACAAATCCCCCTGGAATAGCCCATCCAAAGGGAGGATTTTTCCTCTTGATCAAAACAATGCCGCACTCTCCTTTCCTGTTTACAGATATATCAGAGCCGGGCTCAATCTCTATGATAATATCCACTGTAGGAAAAGGATTTCTGTAGTTCTTTACTACCTTGCCGCAGTGCGGACATAAAAGGCTGTTATTTTTATTTTGTCGGGATTTTTGGGATTTAGGGTTTTTCTCTGTCAAAAGCGTATTCCATTTACTTTACTATGATAGATATTTCAGGTTGAAAATGATGATTTTTTGGAAAACACTATCAGAATAATATGAATATGTCAAAACAACATAGGCAGGTTATCGGTTATGAGTTAGAGGTTATAATTTTTACTATTACCCCTTACCTGATTTTGCTATCCATAACATGATGATTTCAGGCTTGATACATAAACGATATGGTGGATTTGGAGCACAAATAAACCAACTGAATGAAATACTGATTTATAGTGAAGCGTCCTTAATGTTCTCATAAAAAGCCAAATTCCGAACGGGTTTGTAAAAAGCTCCAAGTTCAAGTCGAATATCCCGTCTTTTGCGGGGGCGGGCTAATCCGGGGAACCCGCCCATCCACCTTTTACCCTGTGCCTTAAACCCTGAACCCTTCCATTATCTTCTTCGCAGTGGCAACGAGATAAAGCCCAATGCAGATCCTTCGATCCCGGTCTTGCGGGGAATTGGGTCTTTTACCAGGCCGTCATCATTTGTATTTCTGCATAACCCGTGCAAACCCAGTCAAAGAACCTTCGATAGTCCTGTCATCTACGCAGTAAGCAATCCTGAAATGTCCTGGCCCTCCAAAAGCAGAACCGGGAACGGTAAGTATATTCTCCTCCTGCAAGGCCCTGACGAATTCCACATCATCGGGTATGGGGGCCTTCGGAAAAAGATAAAATGTCCCGCCCGGCATATTGAAATCATAGCCCGCTTCTTTGAGGCCTTCAGAGAGCCTGTCCCGTTTTCTTTCATAGTCAGCTATATCTACACTGTCGTTCAAAAACGATGGGATTAACCTCTGCATCAGAGCAGGAGCATTGACATACCCGAGTATCCTGTTGCACAGAATAAGTGCATCCATAATGATGTTTTTGTTTAGAATGTCAGGATTGACAGCAATATAGCCTATCCTTTCACCTGCCAGAGAAAGGTCTTTTGAAAAGGAGGTTACCAAAATACTCTGCTCATATGTATCAAATACTGATGGACAGACAGAACCATTGAAAATTATCTTGTTGTAGGGCTCATCAGAAATCAGGAAGATAGTTCGCCCCAGCAGCTCACTATGATGCCTTAACAGCTCCCCAAGCTGCATCAGGTCATCCTTTTCATAAAGCCTGCCAGTGGGATTATTAGGATTATTTATCAATATTGCCCTGGTATTTGGATTTATCGCCTTTTCAATCGCAGAAAGATCAAGTGAAAAATCAGGATTCGTGTTAACAGTCTTCGGAACACCGCCGTGATTATCAAGATAAAAATTATACTCTACAAAATAAGGAGAGGGAATGATTACTTCATCACCCGGATCAAGAATGGCCTTAAAGACAACGTTTAATGCGCCCCCTGCTCCGACCGTCATGACAATATCCCCGGCACTGAAGGAGTGACCGTTTCTTTTACATAAAAAATCAGCTACAGCCTGCCTGGTTTCAATAAACCCTGCATTCGGCATATAGCCATGAACTCCAAAGGAATTAGAAGAGGCCAGATCCTTCAGTACACTTTCAAATCTTGCAGGGGGATCAAGATTTGGATTGCCCAGGCTGAAATCAAAGACGTTTTCCGGACCGAATTTAGCCTTTCTTATTGCCCCCTCTTCGAACATTTTTCTTACCCATGAAGATCTTTCAATTGAACTTTTGATTTTTCTTGAAATAGGCATGTCCCATTTCCTCCTCTTTTGCTCATCTACTGTTAATGGATGGGCATTAATTATGAATAAAAAAAGCCGTGAAAACCCTTTTTCCACGGCCTTTTGATCTTACAGTCTCAATATTTAGTCAGGGCCGTGGATATAAAAATACCCCCAAAAATAATAAGCAAAAAAGTACCCGATTAATAAATAAGATTCTTTTTTCATCATTTTCTCAATATTTCTTAAAGCAATATGATATTAAGATTAATAAGTTATGGTTCAACCGATTAATCTCTATGAGTTCATTTCCCCGAAGCCTGCTTCTTCTTGTCATCCCGGACTTGGAGACTGTGTCATAATTCCATTTTCGTCATTCCGTGCAAGCGAAGCGCGACACGGAATCCAGTCCCGCCTTGGCGGGATTCAATATGTTCTGGATACCGGCTTTCGCCGGCATGACTGTCTTGATGGTACTTTTGAGAATTGCGACACAGCCTCTTGATCCGAATCCAGTTCTTCATTTTAACTCTTATAAAATTTTAGGCTTTCATCATGCAAGTCAGTATAAAAAAAAGGCCGTGGAACCTTTTTCCACGGCCTTTTGATCTCTTATTCATATGTTCACTCAGGGCCGTGGATATAGTTCTCCCCAAAAATAATAAATAAAAAATATATAGCTTGAATATAAAAACCTTTTGGTCATTTTCCTCACAGCCCTTAATTACTTTTTTTTACAGATAAAGGAACAATATATAATTGTCAATAAAATTTTTAAAATCTGGTAAAATTATTAAAAAAATAATAAAGCTCAAATGGTTATCATCTGCGCATCTCAACTTCTGACATCAACGGCAGACTGTAGGCAAGAGCAGCAAAGACCATGACCCATACAAACCCAAGCTCAACCGCAACAATTGTTGCAACCGCCGTGCTTATGACAGAAACACAGCCGTTTATTCCCCAGGCCCATGGGACCTGCCTGTAACTGTGTTCCGCAAGATAACTGATGCCCACCGGAAACGGCATTCCCATCAGAAAAGATACTGGTGCAATAAGAATAAATGCAAATATTATCTTTGCAGGAAGAGGCAGGGCGATTGACCAGTTAAGTATCGAAACAAGCTGTATCGCGTATAAAAAAAGTATAATAATAATGCTGACCAGGATTGTGGAAAGATAGTCCCATATCCTTTTTATCTTTGAAGATACATAACTTCCAATGCCCGAACAAACAAGCATGGAAGTTATTACAACAGCTGCCGCATAAATAGGATTTCCAAAATAAAGTATAAACATCTGTATAAGCACAATCTCGACGAACATGTATCCCAGGCCAATCCCGCTGAAATAAAAGAGAGTCCTTAATATATGTCCGCCTTCCCAGCCTATGAAAAATAAAGGCAGGATGACCAGCACAACAGCGATAATCAGAATCTGAAAAAATGTCAAAACAACAATCAAGTAACCCATTTCAAAAAACGGGAGGGCATGGGCGCCAAAAAGCTTTGCCAGATTCGGAATGCTCTGCCATTTATAAAACTGAGAAAAATAAGGACGATTATCTGTTGCAGGCCTTATATTAAAATCATATTCGGAATATAGTTTTTCTCTTTCAGAAGAAAGGATTTCATCAATATATTTAAAAAAATCATCATCCTGCAATACATTGAATCGTGCCCGATCTTCCTGTACTAAACCGGGCAGAATTGCAGGGTCAAATGACATCCGTTCACAGAATTCATGTACACGCTCTGCTTCAATGCTTGAAATGGGTGTCTTTTTCAAAACAAAGGTAATCGTCCCCCAGCTTCTGACTGCAGTTATATAATTCTCAGGGCTGTTTATACCATCATATTCCAGCATCTCAACAATGGTTGAAAGCAGTTTCAGTGGCTTTCTAACTGGATAGTCCATCCAGCATGTTGCGCTGATTACTCCTTCTTCTGATAATCTCCGCCACATTTCACTCAATGCATTTTTTGTTAAAATATACTGTTCCTGAAGAGCATACAGACCTGCATTTCCGCCAAAAGAACCTGTCATTGGCAGCTTAATTAAATCATAGACGGATGTGTCCATTGAAAGGAAAGTACGTGATTCAATATTCTGCATTGAAACAGATGGATGATCTAACAGTGAATCTGTTATTTGAGATAATTCATCTCTCATTAAAGAGAGTAGTGCAGAATTGGGCTCTACTCCAAGAATTTCTTTTGCCCCACGACTAATCGCATGGAGCATACCAGTTCCTGTTCCGGCGTTCAGGACCAGAACCCTTTCCCTTTTGTTCATGGCATAAGCAAGGGCGTCCGTTGTATAATCCAGGACAAAGGCTTTATCACTATTTTTGCGTTCAATAACAGGCCCCAACCAGTCACCATTCGCAAATACACCTTCTATTACAGGAAGATCCTTCCGGTAATTCAGGCTCAATCCCGGTGCATATCTCAGGGCTGGCGATGAAACTGTCTGAATAAAACCGTAAGGACTGTTTTTTTCCAGATCAATCTTTGCCTCCGGCAAATTAAGTGTCCTTCTCAGATCCTTGAATTGAGATAACTCCAGTCGTGGAGGATTCAGAATAGAATAGACGATAATTACCAGTGATATTAAAGCTGCAACCGATACCAGTGCTCTTGATTTCTTTGACAGTGATATTATCCCGGAAACAACAGGTACGATGGATATAGCTGCAGGAATTTGCTGGGGCAGCAGGAGCCATATCAGACCGATTACAGCAATACCTCCTGCACCTGAACCCACCAGGTTTGCAAAGTATAATTTTCCAATTTCATTAACAAACTTTAAAAAAGTTAAACCGATTGCCAGTGCAGCGAAGAAAAAAGGACAGAAAAAAAGGAGATAGGTGAAGACAAGCTGCCAAATATGGGAAGCCTCAGAAAACAGGAGATAACAATCAAACCTAAAAAAAGGAATTTGAGCTATCCGGATAACCGCCGCCATTGCAATGCCGGATATAATCATCAGTAAAGGCATTAAAACCTCTGACTTCTCCAGCATCCATTTTCTGAAAATAGACAGGAATGTTCCGGCTGCACCAAAACCCAAAAGAGCTATGGAAATAACCATGTAGGCAAAATGATACCACTGGACAATGGACAGGGTCTGCATTAAAACAAGTTCAAATGCGATGATTGAAACGGAGAGCAGCCCTAATGAAAAATACAGTCTTTTCGGTACACAGGCCCTGGGTCTCAATTACTTCTCCTGAAAGGAACAAAACGGACAGGCATCAGGCTGGTTGTCTTTATATTATCGCCCTTCTTCTCTACCAGCATCAATGTCTGAATAAGGAAAGGGGAACCAACCGGGATCACCATTCTTCCTCCATCCTTCAGCTGTTCTATCAACGGAGGAGGGATATATTCAGCTGCGGCAGTAACAATTATTGCATCAAATGGCGATTTTGTTTCCCAGCCGTGATATCCGTCTGCGATCTTTGTATGGATATTTTTGTACCCTAGATCCTTCAGTCTGGCAGTTGCAGATCTGCCTAATTCCTGGATGATCTCAATCGTATAAACCTCTTTTACAATTTGAGCCAATACAGCCGCCTGATATCCGGATCCTGTACCTATTTCGAGAACCCTTGAATCAGGTTTTGGCTGAATTATTTCTGTCATGTATGCAACGATATAAGGCTGAGAAATGGTCTGCCCGTAACCTATTGGTAACGGCCTGTCATCATAGGCACTGTTTTTAATCTTTTCAGGCACAAACAAATGCCGCTTGACTGTACTCATTGACTGAAGTGTTGCCTTGTCCTCGATTCCTCTGGCTTCAATCTGGGTCTTGACCATAGTCTGTCTTTGTCTAATAAAACAGTCATTTTCAGATGGTACACCCGCAATAGCAAAAGTCAGGCTGAGAATTAGAGCAAGCATTTAATTCAACCCCCCCGTCATACATCTTCCATATAAATTGAGGCGAATATCTTGGCATCTGTTATGGTATCTGATATGGGACAATATTCATCGGGCTGATGCGCGGAATCAAAACCTGTATTCCATACTACAGCAGGAAAGCCTGCCTTTCGAAAAAAGGCGGCAACCGTCCCGCCTCCAATACCTACAGTCTTTGCATCTCTTCCCTTGACCCTTTTTATCGCCCTTTCAAGCGCCTTTACCACAGGGGCATCAGGTGATGTCGGCTCAGCCGCATCCAGCCGGTAACAGTCCTCAACCTCTATCTTAAGGCCATACTCGTCACCGATCTTTACAGCAATTCCCTTTGCATAAGAAATGACTTCATCCACCTTATACTGAGGGAGGACCCTGCAATCCAGATGAAACACATCCCTGCCCGGAATGGTATTTATATTGGGCACATTGGGCTCAACTTTTGTAGGCTCAAATGTTGATACCGGGGGGTCAAAGAGATCATCGGAGATATTGAATTTATCTTTCAACTCTTCAAGAGCCACTATCAGCCTTGACATTCCAGCAAGACTGTTATTCCCCTTTTCAGGTGTGCTTGCATGGCATTGGTGACCGATTACTGTAAACTTGAGCCATAACATTGATTTTTCTGCAATTTCTATCAAGACACCTTCTTCATCGCCCCCGTCAGGTACAATAATCAGGTCATCTTTTGTGAAAAGATCCGGATACGTATTAAGCAGATATGAAAGGCCGTATTCACTTCCTGTTTCCTCGTCTGCTACAAAAGCCAGTGATACAGGCCTTACCAGTTCTTCTCCTATTTCCCTTATTGCCTTCATTGCCAAATATGAGCTTACAAATCCATGCTGATTATCAATAACTCCTCTGCCTATAACCCTGTCACCCTCTACCCTGACCTTATAGGGATCCCCGGTCCACAAAGAAAGGTCTCCCGGAGGTACAACATCCGAATGGCTGAGCACCCATACCCTCGGCCCTTCATTCCTGCCCCGCCATCCTGCTACCAGGTTAGGGCGGTAACCGTCACGAGCCCTGTTATCAGGGGCATTGTATTGCTCCAGCACATCTGGATTCAGGGTCTTAAACAGACCTTTTGCATATTCGGCCTTTTCATGTTCACCGCTACCTCCATTATCCGGTCCAAGAGCCACTCTTGATGTTAGCTCCGACTGAAACTCAATTACTTCATCTCTATATCTGTCTATCCTGTCGAGTATCTTTTGCAAATTTGACATAAAATCCTTCTCCTTCTGGCTTAAAGCCGTAAAACCGATATCCGTTTAAAAAGCTGAATGCCGGGCGGAATTTAAAAACCATACCTATAATTCCGGGCGGATTGATTCAGCGCCGCCCATATACGGCCTCAATACCTCAGGAATTGTAACGCTACCGTCAGCCTCCTGGTAGTTTTCAAGAATAGCAACCACGGTTCTTCCAACGGCCAGGCCCGAACCATTTAATGTATGCACAAGCTCTGTCCCGGAAGCGCCCTTTTTCTTAAAACGTATACCCGCCCTTCTGGCCTGAAAATCTTCGAAGTTACTGCATGATGAAATTTCCCTGTAAAGGTCCTGCCCCGGAAGCCAGACTTCAATATCATAGGTCTTGGCTGAGGAAAAACCAAGATCGCCCGTACAGAGTGATACGACCCTGTATGGAAGGTCCAAACGCCTCAAAACCTCTTCCGCATTACGAGTCAGTTTTTCAAGTTCTTCATAGGAATCTTCCGGCCTTGAAAATTTTACCAGCTCCACCTTGTTGAACTGGTGCTGACGTATAAGTCCTCTTGTGTCCTTGCCATATGACCCGGCTTCTGAACGGAAACAGGGAGTATATGCGACATAATATATTGGAAGATCCTGCTCCGATAGTATCTCCTCACGATGTATGTTGGTAACCGGAACCTCTGCAGTCGGGATCAGATAAAAATCCAAACCCTCAATCTTGAATAGGTCTTCCTTGAATTTTGGCAACTGGCCTGTGCCTATCATACAGTCCGAATTAACCATAAATGGGGGTAATATCTCCGTGTATCCGTGCTCGTTCGTATGCATATCGAGCATGAAATTTATTAGAGCCCTCTCCAGCCTGGCTCCTAATCCGCGATATAATGCAAATCTGGCGCCTGCCAGTTTTGCTGAGCGGGTAAAATCCAGTATGCGGAGATTTTCACCTATCTCCCAGTGAGGAACAGGCTTAAAATCCATTTTGCGGATCTCACCCCACTTCCTGATAACCGGGTTATCGTTTTCATCCGATCCGACCTCTACAGATTCATGCGGCATATTCGGGATGAACATGAGCAACTGGTCTATCTTTTCTTGAAACTGCGGAAGCTCTTTCTCCATTTCCTTTATATCGGATGAGACCTTTTTCATTTCTGCAATCACGTCAGTAGCGCTTTCACCCTTTTTTTTCATTGAAGCGATCTCTTCGCTGACAACATTACGGCGGTAACGCAATTCCTCAAGATTTTTCAGTCTCGTTCTTCTTTCCTGATCCAAAGCCTCAAATTGGGAAATATCGAGGTCATATCCCCTGTTCTTAAGCATTTCACTGACAATTTTAAGATTGGACCTTACAAATTTCAGGTCAAGCATAAAACCTCCTTAAACTCCAGTATTATTTAATACTTTTTACATGATATATATAGCAGGGTCAATTTTTTTGAAAGAAAACAATTTCAAAACGCCCAAAATTAATAAAATTGAAGTTCACCTTAATCCATGTTATAAGTCTCTCACTTTTACTATCTCTAAACATTACAAAAGAGTATTTATGTCAACATCCAAATCAAAAAACCTAATTCATTCAATCTGGAACTTTTTAGGTTCTGTAAAGCTGACCATTGCCCTTTTAGTAATACTCGCTCTTGTATCCGTTTTAGGTACTCTTATACCCCAGCAAATAGATCCCCTTGAATTCCAGGGAAAAATACATCCAAGGCTTTTTTACCTTATATATTCCCTTGATATGTTCGATTTATATCATTCTCTCTGGTTCAAATTTATAATTGCATCTCTTGCCCTGAATCTTATCGTCTGTTCTATCATAAGATTTCCTGGTACCTGGAAGCGCTTCAGTACCGTTCCAAGACCCGACAGAGAAAAACCATTTGAATCTCTTCCTCCTGAACATTCCTTTATTGTAAATAAAAACCTTGATGATACAGCTTCCGCAACTGAAATATTTCTTAAAACACACTGTAAGAATCTAATAAAAAAGAAATCCAAAGAACAATGTTTTTTTTATTGCGAAAAAGGACGTTATTCCAATTTTGGTGTTTATCTGGTACATCTCAGCGTTCTGGTTATTATCATAGGCGGCCTTTTGGGGGCCTTTTTTGGATTTGAGGCGTATGTTACCATCCCTGAAGGGAAAACAGTAAACAGTGTAACTCTCATAAAAGGTGGAATCCCCTTGGCCCTTGGATTTGAGATTCGCTGTGATGAATTCAATGTGAGTTTTTATGATAACGGCACACCCAAAGAATTCAGATCAGAACTGACCTTTCTTTCAGAGAGAAAGGACGTTGAGAAAAAAACGTTACTTGTAAACCATCCTGTTAATTACAAAGGTATAAAATTTTATCAGGCCAGTTACGGAGCAGCTTCTATAAAAAAGATTCATCTTAAGATAAAAGAGAATGGAAGTGAAAATAAAGCGGCAATCATTGAGGCCGAGCAGGGAAATCCCGAATTACTTCCTCAAGGTGAAGGGCAATTCATGATTTCAGAGATCAAAGATAACTTCATGAACATGCTGGGCCCCGCGGTTAAGATTTCAATAAGGCCGAAAAATGGACCTGAAAAAGATTTCTGGATTTTCCGAAATTATGAATCGATAAGCAAACGCTTTCCGAAATTGATTGAATCATCTCCAAGGCTTAATCCTTCTTCCTTTAAACCATATGTATTTTCTCTTGAAGGGTTTGACTATAATTATTATACAGGCCTTCAGGTCAATAAAGACCCTGGTGTCTCTATCGTATGGGCAGGCTGTTTCCTTATGGTATGTGGCTTTTTTGTCACTTTTTATTCATCCCACAGAAGGATCTGGGTACGGATTTCTATTGAGAAAACAGGACTTGAAGTAAAGGTAGCCGGAACTTCCAGCAAAAACCCTGTGGGTCTTAAAAGAAATATTGAAAACATTATAAACGGACTTAAAACGATTCTCGCATAACAGGTGCTACATCATGCACAGTTCAATTATTTTGAGTTATATAACATTTATCTATTTCGTTTCATTCATCTCCTATCTGCTTATGCTGGTCATGGGGAAAGGCCTTTTAGGCCGTATTGGCACATGGAGTTCATTTGCAGGATTACTGGCTCACAGTGCAGCTATTATACTCAGGTGGATAAACTCTTACAAATTAGGTATGGGGCATGCCCCTTTTTCCAACCTTTATGAATCTCTGGTCTTTTTTTCATGGACAATTGTTATCCTTTACCTTGTAGTGGAATTTAGAACGAAAAACAGGACATTAGGTGCATTTGTCATGCCGCTTGCGTTTCTGGCTCTGGCTTATGCCTCTTTTTCGCCCGACATTAGCAGTCATATACAACCGCTTATCCCGGCACTTCAAAGCAACTGGCTTATAAGCCATGTTATTACCTGTTTTTTAGGATATGCAGCATTTGCACTTTCTTTCGGGCTGAGCATTATGTATCTTCTCAAAAGACTCGACAGAGATGAGAAAACAAAAATCTTTATGAAACTCATCCCGAAACCGGGCGTCCTCGATGACTTGAATAATCAGATGGTAGTAATCGGATTTCTGATGCTTACCCTGGGGATCATTACCGGTTCTGTCTGGGCACACTCCGCATGGGGCAGTTACTGGAGCTGGGATCCCAAAGAGACATGGTCATTAATCACCTGGCTGATTTACGCCGCTGTGCTTCATTCCCGAATGGTCAGGGGCTGGCGGGGGAAAAGGATATCAATACTCTGCTTAATTGGATTCGGATGTGTTCTTTTCACCTATTTCGGAGTCAATTACCTTCCCGGTCTACACAGTTATGCACAATAGATTTACGACTTTGTAAAAGCTTAAATTTCTAAGCTATTGCTCTCTTTCGTTTATACCTCGACGCAGCTTCCTTCTCTTTGAACCCCGGCTTTTATAATCAGCACTAACTACATTGCATTAGTATCCGTTTCATCTATCATGCGGTTCAGTTCTTTCTTTAGATCATCAGGAAGGCCTATTATATCCAGAGAAAGAAATCCCTTGACAATCAAAGACGTAGCCTCATTCTCTGAAAGACCTCGCGCCATAAGGTATTCTATTTCTTCCTGAGCGATTTTCCCGACGGCTGCCTCATGCGACATGTCAAGGTTAGCGGCTTTGCCCTGAAGCTCAGGTATGGCATGAATAACGCCCTGATCAGAAAGGAGAAGCCCTTTACATTCAAGGTGGGCCTTGATTCCGGGTTTTTCTCCAACAAGATCTCCCCTGGCTATGATTTTACCGCCCGTGGAAACGGCCCGCGAAATAATCTCGGCCTTACAATCTTCCGCCTGAAGAATAACCCGCGAACCCACATCCATAAGAGAACCGGGCCTGGCCAGAAGAACAGTATGGAATGTAGCGACAGCACCTTTTCCTTTTATTATTGCAGTAGGATACATCTGAAGATCTCTCGCAGGCACGAGGCAGATATAATCGGAAATATAAGTTCCCCCTTCTTCGATTATCACGGCAGATCTGGGCCTTACCGCCATATCTTCAGCCCAGTTGTGAATCATGGTGAATGAAAGTGTTGCTCCCTTTTTTACGTAAAACTCCGAAACCCCTACGTGCAGTCCTGAACGCACATTTGGAGCTGTAGCGCACCCTGTAATGATATTCAGCTTTGAACCTTCTTCGGCAATAACGATATTATGAACATCCTGTGACAGCTTGTCCTCGCTGAGATATAAACATGCCTGCAGCGGATAATGTACCACAGCTCCCGGCATTGATCGGATAAAATAGCCGTGCTGCTGATGTTCGTCCGCACGCCTTGTATAATAATCCTTATCAATAGGCACTGCTTTTCCCCAGTAATCCTTAAGCCAGTCATACTTTTTACGGGCCTCTGAAGCAGACATGATCTCCGCTCCATCAAAATTTGTCTGGCAATGGATTACGGAATGGTCTTTTTGAAAAAAGCTGCCTGAACGCTCCTTTCCGGATGTATCAATCCCAGACATAAGAAGGACCTTCTGATCCTCAGAAGAAAGTCTTGAAAGATCGGCCACTTCAGGATGCTCCTCTGCAACTTCATGATATAAACTAAGATCCAGATCACCAGTTTGAATATCTTTATTATTCGCCATGCTCTTTCTCCTTTCTGAAGCAACGAAAACATTCTTCAAAGCCGCATTCAGTAATGGTATGGAGCATCTCACCCGGATTTGCCTGGCAGGCAAAAACACCCTCCATAAGCACATGGCCTATATCGACGTCCAGATAATTAAGTATATGACCTGTATGTGTTATAATAAGTCCCGACTTCCTCCGTTGTCTGTAAAGCTCTTTCATTGTTTTGCCTTTCTCAGGCTCCTGATGTCTCCCGATCAGTATATTTGTATATTCACCAATAAGAGCAATGTTCTCAAGATCGACTCCTGATTCCGGCTCATCCAGAAAAATAATTTCGGGGTCCTGAAGAATCAATTGGAGGAGTTCTGCTCTTTTTATCTCCCCTCCTGAGAAACCCAGATTTACATCCCGATCAAGAAATCCAGTAAGGTTGAGTTTTGCAGCATAGTCCTCCATCAAATCATCTTTCCCCATTGCGCTTGTTGTAATAAGATTTCTCAGTTTAACCCCTTTTATTGCAGGAGGCCTCTGAAAGGACATTCCAATCCCTAATCTTGCCCGTTCATCAACAGGGAGATTTATAATATCCTTCCCGTGTAACAAAATCTTTCCACTTACCTTATACCCTGAAAAACCCATGAGAACATTCAGAAGTGTGGTCTTGCCTGAACCATTAGGCCCAAAAATAACATGAACTTCTCCCTTTTTTATCTGGAGATTAATGCCTTTAAGAATCTCCTTATCACCCACCCATGCATGGAGGTCCTTGATTTCCAATAATAAGTTGTTTTTCATTTCTCCTGCCTCCAGCCCCGTTTAATTTAACAGAATGAACAATTCCATTTGTAGACCGCTAGTAAACCTCTATGCCTGGTTTATCTTGACCTGAACTGCAACATTGAATATCATTACTGAAAAGCAATTTAATAACTTTCCCTTACGGTCTCCAAGCAATTATTAGAATTAGCACTTTAATACTGACAATGCAATTGAAATCTCATATACCCGAATTCGTTGAACTCGTCTGCAAGAGGCTTAATGATGCAGGATTTCAGGCCTTTATCGTGGGTGGTGCTGTAAGAGATATATTTCTTCAGAAGCCTTTTTCAGACTGGGATCTGGCTACTGATGCCTTGCCTGAAGAAATAAAAAGGGTGTTTCCTGACATAAGGCATTTTTCACTGAAGCATGACACAGTAACGCTCATTGATTCAGGACATAATTTTGAGGTAACCACCTTCAGGGGGAAAAAAGCAACAATCTTTGAAGACCTTGCGCGCCGTGATTTTACGATCAACGCAATGGCTTATGATTTAAAGAAAAGGGGTATTATCGACCCGTATGGAGGTACGCAGGATATTGCCGGAAAAATTATCAGGGCTGTGGGAAACCCCCGGGAACGTTTTCAGGAAGATTCCCTGCGCCTTTTGAGAGCCGTGAGGCTGGCAACGGAATTAGGTTTCAGGATCGAACCTGATACAAAATATACAATTGAAAAGATGGCAACCAAAATTCAGGCAATATCCCCTGAAAGAATCAGAAATGAAATTATAAAGCTGCTGCTGAGCTATAAACCTTCAAAGGGTTTCTATCTAATGGTCAGTACAGGCCTTTTGAAATACCTGATACCTGAGTTGCTGGAAGGATATCTCAAGCGGCAGAACAATTATCATAAGCATACGATTTTCAGGCATATCATGGAAACAGCAGATATAGTGGAGCCTGTTCCTTTACTGAGGCTGACAGCCCTTTTCCATGACATAGGGAAACCACGTACAAGAACTAAAAGTCATGGCAAATGGATATTCTATGGGCATGAGGAAATAAGTGCGGTCATGGCAGAGGAAATTATGTACCGTCTGAAGTTCAGCAGGGACATTATTAAGAATGTTAAAAATCTCATAACGCATCATATGATAAATTACAATTCAGAATGGAGCGACTCCGCAATAAGAAGGCTTATAAGACGCGCAGGACGTGAAAATATTATAAATTTAATGAAATTCAGAAGATCGGATATACTGGCACATGGACTGCACCATCCGGAAGGGTATTTAATTGAAGAGCTTGAATCCAGGATAAAAGATCAATTACATCCGGAGATTCCTCTTGAACCAAAAGATCTTGCTATAGACGGCAACAAGATTATGGAAATACTGGGTCTGTCACCAGGACCTGATATTGGAAGGATCTTAAATAAACTGGTTGATATAATAACAGATCACCCGGAAATGAATAATAAAAACAAGTTGGTCACCATTATTAAGAAAATTCATCCCCTGATGACATTACCAACAATGTAGAATATCTCATTTAATATTTTTGTTTAGAGCATTTGCCGATAAATTCTTGACCATCTAAAACCAATTTCCTATACTCCCTGCAAAGAAAAATCTGACTGATCATAAAATATTGTGGATTTAGGTTCATCATCAATTGATTTTCAGTCCATCAAAAACATCTTCTGGGAAAAGGAAAATGTATCAAAAAATATCAAGCTTCTGGATTATTGCCGTTCTAATTATTCTACTAGTTTCTCCCTCATGTGTAACTGATACTTCTCATGTTTTACCTGATGATAAAAGACAAATAGATAATACTGTTGAAGCAAAACCAGAGGAGAACGTCTCATCACTGGATAACCCTGTGGGATCGGAAATTGCGGACAAAGAAATCCCGAATGATATCGCGGCTATTCCTGAAAAAAAGGATACTTTACAGACTGAGGACTCTCCTGAGGATTCTTCTCAGCCTTCAGATGAAAAAATACCAAAAAATCAAACTCAGGAATTGCTTGATTCTGCCCTTGCATTCTGCCAGACCTCAAGTGACTTCTGGGAGCAGGGTGACCTGGAGAATTCCATTGATGCCCTTGATGAGGCCTATTCTCTTATATTGAAAGTAAATCCTTCAGAAGCGGACCCGGAAATTCTTCAGCAGAAAGAAGATATACGCTTTACAATATCAAAACGAATTATTGAAGTTTATTCATCCAGATTTACAGTAGCAAACGGAAATCATACAGCAATTCCGCTAGTTATGAATTCTCACGTTGAAAGGGCTATCAAGCTCTTCAAAACAAAAGAGAGGAAATTTTTTATTGACTCATATCGCCGTTCAGGAAAATATCGCCCGGCAATTGTATCCGCGTTGAAAGAAGCCGGGCTCCCTGAAGATCTCTCCTGGTTGCCTCTCATTGAAAGCGGTTTCAAGACCAGAGCTCTCTCAAGGGCCAGAGCCCTCGGCATGTGGCAGTTTATTGCATCAACAGGGTATAAATTTGGTCTTAAAAGAGATACGTGGGTCGATGAAAGAATGGACCCTGAAAAATCTACAGCAGCAGCAATTTGCTATCTCAAGGAATTGCACCAGATTTTCGGAGACTGGACGACTGCTCTTGCCGCATATAACTGCGGAGAGGGAACTGTTTTACGACGCATCAGAGACCAGAAAATAAACTATCTGGATAATTTCTGGGACCTGTATCAGACTCTTCCATTGGAAACCGCTTTTTATGTGCCGAAATTTATGGCTGTACTACACATCTTAAATGACCCTGAGCATCACGGTTTCACCCTTCCTCCATTGGATCAGGAGATTGAAACCGAAAAAGTTACTATAGAAAAACAAATCCATTTAAAGACAATGTCAAAATATCTTGACATTCCCTACAGTGTACTGGAAGAACTTAATCCCGAATTAAGGCATAACTCAACCCCCACAGGAACCTATGTCTTTAAGGTGCCAAAAGGTAAAGGCCCGGTTCTTCTCTCCAAACTGAACGAAATACCTGTCTGGCATCCACCGGTTCCTGAATATGTGGTACACAGGGTTAAAAAAGGGGAGTCGCTGTCTGTTATCGCACGCAGGTATAGAACAAGTGTAAGGTCAATCATAGCCTTAAACGGTCTCAGAAGGGCTCACTTTATTAAAGCCGGATGGAAACTCAAGATACCTTCAAGGAGGACATATGCCTCATATCAGAAGGATTATTCCACTACCATATCTGCCGGTGGAGAAGAGCAGATTTCCAAATATATAGTAAAAAAAGGTGATTCGCTCTGGCGAATAGCCAGAAACTTTGGAACTACTACCAGGGCAATTGAAATAAAAAATCACCTGAAAAGCAACCGGCTAATCATAGGACAGGTTCTTATTATTCCTAAGAACGTTACTGCTCTTGGAAAAATCAATACACAACCCTATCAGGTTATGAAAGGAGATTCACCTTATCTTATTGCAATTAAACACAAAATGGACCTTGTAGAATTCCTGAGGCTTAATAACCTTACTCCGCGAAGCACAATCTTTCCAGGCCAGATACTGCTGGTTAAAGCCGGTTAAATCTATTCAGTAATTTAGGGGAATTTTCAGGCACTTTACCTTAGACATTTTTCAGCTCATCCAAAAATCTGACAGGCAGGTTGTCGAAGCCACCGTTTGACATAATCAAAAATACATCACCTTTTTCGGCCTTTTTTATCATTTCACTGAGTAACTGATCGGTATTTGAAAAATAAAATGCCTTTACTCCCCTTCCAACAAGATCATCAACCAAATTCTGAGAAGAGAATCTTTCATGCTCCGGAATTTTATTCATCAAAGGCGGTTCCGGTATCATTACAAAATCGGCATTATCAAATGATAAAGAATACTGCCTCTGAAATACATTTCGCCTGCTTGAATTAGACCTCGGTTCAAAAACAGCAAACAGGCGACGTTTTTCATACCTTTCCTTTACTGCAGTTATTGTTTTTTTAACAGCCGTAGGGTGGTGGGCAAAATCGTCCAATACAGTAACGCCCTGTTCCTCTCCAACAATCTCCTGTCTCCTTTTAACGCCCTTAAAATCCCACAGGGCATCTTTTATGATTTGTTTTGGTACCCCCAAAAAATCCGCCATTACAACTGCAGACAGGAGATTTGATATATTGTGAAGGCCGTAAAGGCGTGTGGAAAGTTTCAGGTGGTCCTTCCCTGCTCTTTCTATCGTTAAGCTTGTAATGCCTTCATTAAGCCTTATATCCGATGCTCTCCAGGGAAGGTCTTCAGACAGGCCATACAGTGCAACTTTGCAGTCTGCCCTTTCCGCCTCTTTTTTAACAAGCGTTGAATCTCCGTTCGCAATAAGAATCTCATTATCACTCATGAGATCTATCAGCCTTCTAAAGCTCTCTATAACGTGATCAAGATCTCTATATATGTCTGCATGATCAAATTCAATACTTGTAATAATTGCCGCCTTAGGAATATAATGAAGAAATTTCGGGCCCTTATCAAAAAAAGCAGTATCATATTCATCGCCTTCAATAACAAATAAAGAACCATTTCCAGTCTTGAAATTAACACCAAAATTGAGCGGAATTCCACCAATCATGAAGCCTGGAGATCTGCCTGCCTTTTCAAGGATCCAGGCTATAAGTGAGGATGTGGTTGTCTTGCCATGTGTCCCGGTTATAACGATAGGGTATTTCCCATTTAATGCGAAATGTCTTATAGCCTGCGGAAATGATAAATATGGCAAACTCAGGTTGGACAGCTCAACAGCCTGTGAATTATCCCTTGTAATCACATTCCCTACTATCACAAGGTCTGGCTTTGGGTGAAGATGGTCGGGACTGTACCCCTGCAATAATGTTATGGATAAAGAGTCAAGCAGGGTGCTCATTGGTGGATAGATATTTCTGTCAGAGCCTGTTACCTTGAATCCCTTCTCTTTAAGAATACCCGCAAGAGAAGCCATGCCGGTCCCGCAAATCCCCATAAGGTGAATATGATGCAGTTCTCCAGGAACTTTGTTTAGTGCTGGTGATAGTTCGGCAGTTTTCATCGCTTCCTTCTTATTAATATTAATAATTCCTAAAAAAATACTTGATATATACATCAGGCTTTGTTAAATAGATTGATTCTAAAAAAAACCATATGGAGATATGAAATGGCAAAAGTATGCGAAATCTGTGGTAAAAAACCTGTAATCGGTTACAATGTCAGCCACGCTCATAACAAAACAAAAAAACGATGGGAACCTAACCTTCAGAAGGTTAGAAACATCCAGAAAAATGGACAGGTGAAAAGGATAAGGGTCTGCACGAATTGCATTAAATCCGGCCGGGTTACTAAGCCCTGACTTTTTAATAGTCCGTCAAGTCATAATTGAAAGTTACTCTAAACATGTTTGATACTGGAATTCGATATCAAAGTCTTTCCACTATAAGAACATGTTTAAGCTTTTTTATCCCTCTCATAATATCTTCAAGCTGTTTGTAGTTTCCAACTTCGACGGTGAAATGGCTTATGCCCTTTTGATCCATCGTAGTTTTTATGTCGGCCTGCATAATATTGCCGTTGTTTTTTGTAATTACAGCGCTTATATCTGCCAGCATCCCCTTCTGATTTACACTGATAACTCTTAGTTTTGCAATATACACATCCTCCTTTGAGGACTCCCATGAGACTTCCACAAGCCTTTCAGGATCTGCCCTTTGAATGTGCCTGCATTTCTGATGATGAATCGTGACGCCACGCCCTCTTGTAATAAAACCAATAACAGGCTCGCCAGGAAGAGGATTACAGCAATTTGCAAAGCGGATCAGCATCTCGCCGATGCCCTTAACCTTAATTCCACGATCAGCTTTCGTCCGCCTGAGTCGAACCAGCATTTTGCTGACAATACCTGTAGGCTTTTCAGGTTTCACTCCCATTTTTGTTTTGAGACGTCCAACGACCTGCTTCAGTGAAACTTCCCCAAAACCTATTTGAGCAACCAAATCTTCTGCCGTATGAAATGAAAGGTCTTCTGCAATAGCCAGTATCTGCTCACTTTTCATTATGTTTGGAAGGTTCAGGCGCTCCTGCTCAAGCGCCTTTTCAAGCATGCTCTTGCCCAGATTAACGCTTTCATCCCTTTCCTGATTTTTAAGCCATTGCTTAATTTTGGTTTTGGCCCTGGGAGTCTTAACGAATTCAAGCCAGTCTTTGCTTGGATGCTGTTTCGAAGATGTGACAATTTCTACAATATTGCCGTTCTTCAACTGCTGGCGGAGCGGGACCATCCTGCCGTTTATGCGTGCACCCATGCATTTTTCTCCTACTTCGGAATGAATACTGTATGCAAAATCAACAGCCGTAGCCCCTCTTGGAAATGATTTAACTTCCCCTTTCGGAGTGAATACATAGACTTCATCAGGAAAAAGGTTCATCCGGACAGTATCAAGGAACTCTTCGGGGTCATTTAGGTTTTGCTGCCATTCGAGAAGCTGCCTTAGCCATGAAAATTGTTTTTCATCCGTTTTGCTGGCAATCAATCCCTCTTTATATTTCCAGTGTGCAGCAATACCCTGTTCCGCAACCCTGTCCATTTCATGGGTTCGAATCTGCACCTCCATTCTCTGACCCAGTGGGCCAATCACAGTTGTATGCAATGATTGATACATGTTTGCCTTCGGGACAGAAACATAATCTTTAAATCTGCCTGCAACAGGCTTCCACATGGCATGTATAAAACCAAGGGCCTCATAACACTCTTTAATAGAATTGACAATCAATCGAAATGCCAGGACATCATAAACCTGGTCAGGGGTAAGATCCTGATCCACCATTTTTGTATATATACTGTAAAAGCTCTTCGGTCTTCCTTTTACAATAGCCTGAATGCCGAATTCTTCAAGCTTAGTTGAAATAAGTTCTTTAACATCCTGAATAAATGACTTATTTTCTGTCTTTCTTAAGGTTACTTCGGTCTTGATTTTCTGATAGGCCTCCGGCTCAATATAATAAAGGGCAAGGTCTTCCAGATTCGTTTTGATATTGTGTATACCCATCCTGGCAGCAAGAGGGGCATAAATCTCCAGTGTTTCTTTTGAAATTTCTCTTTGTTTCTCAGGGCGCTGGAAGCCTAATGTTCTCATGTTGTGCAGACGGTCAACCAGTTTAACCAGTATCACGCGAATATCAGTAGACATCGCAAGTATCATCTTCCGTATATTCTCGGCTTCGCGATGCTTGCGACTGGTGAAGTGCATTTTGCTGATTTTTGTAACACCATCTACGATATTTGCAGTTTCCTCCCCAAAAAGTTCCTTCAACTCCTCGGGCTCAGCGGTAGTATCCTCAAGGGTGTCGTGAAGAAGCCCTGCTGCAATGCATACTACATCCATTCTCATCTGGGCGAGTATATAGGCTACTTCAAGCGGATGAGAAAGATATGGTTCACCCGAAAGGCGAATCTGTCCCTGATGAACCTTGGCTGAATAGACATATGCCTTCTGGATCAATCCGATATTGGCCTTCGGGTGATAACTCAAAATCTCGGATATGATATCATTTAATCGAATCATAAATGTCTTTTACTTTTTTCATTATAATTTCAGACGCATCTTCAATTGGTATTTCCATTATTTCAGACTCGTTACGTAATTTCAGCTCCACTTTACCATTCTTAATCCCCTTTAATCCCACGGTAATACGAACTGGTACTCCAAGAAGATCGGCATCATTAAACTTGATGCCTGCACGTTCATCCCTGTCATCAAGAAGAACTTCAATCTCGTTTTCAAGCAGGTCAGTGTATATCCTGTATGCTGCCTCAATCACATCTATCTCATGCATCTGAAGAGGAAGAATGATAACTTCGAAAGGCGCGAGAGGAATAGGAAAAATAACTCCGTCCTTGTCATGATTCTGTTCTATCGCAGCAGTAATGGTTCTTCCGACTCCAATTCCGTAACATCCCATGATGATATTCTTTTCCTTTCCCTGTTCGTCAAGAAAAACCGCTTTAAGTGCCTTGCTGTATTTCTCACCCAGCTTGAAAACATGCCCGACCTCAATTCCGCGGTTGAATTCGATTTTACCCCCGCATTTAGGACAGATATCATCCGGAGTGATTACTCTCAAGTCCCCAAAGAGATCTACTTTAAAATCCCTCTCCAAATTCACATTCCTTATGTGAAAATCCTTTTTATTTCCTCCCGTAACAGCATTTATCATGTGCTTTATTGAGTAATCGGCAATCACCTTTACTTTTAAACCAACAGGGCCTGCAAAGCCTGTAGGCGCACCCGTGGTCTCCTCAATCTGATCATGTCCCGCCAGTTCAACGGTTTGAGAACCAAGAAGGTTTTTAAGTTTGGTCTCATTTAATTCATGGTCTCCTCTCACCAATGCAGCTACCAAATCATCATCAGAGACAAAGATAAGCGTCTTTATGAGCTGATCCGCTGAAATACCAAGAAAAGAGGTCACTTCCTCGATGGTCCTGATATCCGGAGTATGGATTTCCTCGATGGGCTCCATTTGTTTGTTTTCAGATCCAGTATTTTCATCGGCCATACGGACTTCAGCTCTCTCAAGATTCGCAGCGTAATCGCATTCTGTACAATTTACTATCTGATCTTCTCCGGTATCTGCCAGAACCATAAACTCGTGGGAAAAACTTCCGCCTATTGCGCCGCTGTCCGCTTCGACAGCACGGAATGTGAGTCCGCACCTTTGAAATATTCTTTTATATGCCTCAAACATGATTTCATAACTGCGGTTTGCTCCTTCTTCATCCGCATCAAAGCTGTAGGCATCCTTCATAATAAATTCGCGACCGCGCATGATACCGAATCTCGGTCGAATTTCATCTCTGAATTTTGTCTGTATCTGGTAAAAATTAATCGGCATTTGCTTGTAAGAATGTATTTCTCTCCTCACAAGGTCAGTAATAACCTCCTCATGTGTAGGCCCCATGCACATTTCGTGGCTGTGACGGTCCTTGAACCGCAATAATTCGCGTCCATAATAATCCCACCTACCGCTTTCCTGCCATAGCTCGGCAGGTTGAACCGCAGGCATAAGAACTTCTATTGCGCCTGCCCTGTTCATCTCTTCCCTTATAATATTCTCAACCTTTCTGATAGACCTGAGTCCAACCGGAAGATAAGTATAAATACCGGATGTAAGTTTCCTGATCATGCCCGCCCTAAGCATCAACTGATGGCTTATTATCTCAGCATCAGCAGGAACTTCCTTATGTGTTGGTATAAAATAATTTGAATATCGCATAATAAATTTCAATCTCCCCTGTTATCGTTCGACCATTTTCCTAACTTCATCAATCAGCACATCTGCCAGATCAGCTTCCGGAACTTTTGCTACAATCTTTCCCTTTCTAAAAAGAATGCCCTGCCCTCTTCCGCCTGCAATCCCAATATCCGCCTCTTTTGCCTCCCCGGGCCCATTGACCACACACCCCATTATGGCAACTTTCGGGGATGCCGCAATCCCCGAAAGAGCCTTTTCAACTCTTTCAACCAGGCTGAAAAGGTCAATCTCGGTCCGGCCGCAGGTAGGACAGGAAATAATTTCAGGCCCCCTGTGCCTGATATCAAGCGCCCTGAGGATCTCGTATGCTACTTTTACTTCATCCACAGGATCCCTTGTTAAAGACACTCGAAACGTATCTCCAATCCCCTTTGACAACAGATATCCAATCCCTATAGAGCTTTTCACAGTACCTGAAATCAGTGTCCCTGATTCCGTAACTCCCAGATGCAGAGGGTAATCCACCTCCCGGCTAAAGAGCTCATTTGCAGTAATGGTATCTATGACGTTTGAGGATTTTAATGAAATTTTTATCTGTTCAAACCCCAGTGTTTCGAACAGATTAATATATTTCAGAGCGCTTTCCACCATAGCCTCAGGGGATGGATGTCCATACTTCAGCAGTGTCTCCTTGTGAATGGAACCTGAATTGACTCCGATTCGAATAGACGCATTATGCTTTTGCGCAGAATTTACAACTTCCTCAATTGCTTTTTTGCCCCCTATGTTTCCCGGATTGATCCTGAGGGCATCTGCCCCCGCATCCAGTGCCTCAACAGCAAGGCGATGATCAAAGTGAATATCCGCTATAATGGGTATTTTGACCTTTGATTTGATTTTGGCCAGGGCTTTTGCCGCTTCTTTATCCGGAACAGCTACCCGGATAATCTCACAGCCGATATTTTCAAGGCTTTCTATCTGTTTCACGGTTGAAGGTACATCTCTGGTGTCCGTGTTTGTCATGGACTGAACCACAACAGGCGATTCTCCGCCTATTGTCACATCTCCGACATAAATCCTGCGCGTCTTTTTCCTTTTTTCTATCATATTAGCATCCACATCGTCCCCCTGATTCCCATCAAGACATCATCTGCCGCTACGAAAGGCTCATTCCCTGAGAAAAGGCAAAGAGGAGCTTAAATTATAAATTCTATAGGGTAATGCCGATTTTGAGTGGAATAGGCATATAATAACCTGCATTTGGACAGGAATACTCAAAAACCAGCTGATTTTAAACTTGATACATAAATCAGTTTGAGCCAGTTGACAAAATCCGTTCATCGAGGAGAGCGAAATCGGACAAAATGGATGTTTTTTAAAGGTCTTTAATACAGGAACATCGGCTTGCCACTGACATGCCGTATTTTTGGTCTATATTCTTTTACGTCGTAAAGTTCTCTCACGTCAACTCTCTTTTGTCCGGTACTTATCGTGCTTATAGGAATATCCGTATATGTTCCTCCGCTCAAGGCAATAAGACGGCCAAAAGATCCTTTCAGAAACAGATCAATTGCCATATTGGCAAAATTAACAGCCACCATAAGGTCCAGTGAATCAGGCGCGCCGCTTCTCATCAGATAGGACAATTTCTGGTTAAGGATATTCTCTCCTGTCAATTCTTTAAGAATCACCCCTGTTTCCTCCCCTATGCCTCCCAGCCTCATGTGACCATATGCATCGCACTCCCCTGACATAAGCATCTCTCCACCGATCATCCTGGCACCTTCTGAGATTGTAATCATTGCATAATTCTTGGGATTTTCCACCTTATCCTTCATTATAAGTTCTGCAAGCCGTTTCGGGTCAAACGGGACTTCGGAAATGATTGCACGGTCTACTCCGGCCAGATAAGCGGATATTAGAGATGTTTCACCGCAGTACCGTCCAAAAAGCTCAATAACGGCAATACGCTCATGAGAACCGGTGCAGGTCCTGAGGGCATGAATGAAACCGACACCCCTTGTGACTGCCGTAGAAAAGCCAATGCAGAAATCCGTGCCAAAGACATCATTGTCCATTGTCTTTGGAATAGCTATCACCGGAACCCCTTCCCTGCTGAGTCTTTCGGCAAAGCTGAGCGTATCATCCCCCCCAATAGGGATAACTGCGTCAATTTTCAGTATCTCAAGGTTTTTAACGACCTGAAATGTAAAATCCTTTACCTCATCTTCTCTGATAAATTCCTTTTTAAGAAAGTCAGGGGCCTGCTTCATTTTGACAGAACTAGGGTTTGTTCTGGAAGTATGGAGATATGTCCCGCCTGATCTGTCAATAGTTCTTACTTCAGCCGGAGCAAGTTCCTGGATACATTGTTCTTCAGAAACGGGATCTTCAGGGTTGTATTCCAGTAGGCCTGCCCACCCGCGCCTGATTCCAATTGTCCTGATGCCTTCACTGGCTGCCCTGTATACAAGCGTTTTAATGCATGGATTAAGTCCCGGCACATCACCGCCGCCGGTTAAAATGGCAATAGTCGGCTTGTTTTTCCCTTTTTTCATCGGCAGCCCTCCCATGCTGAACAAAAATAATGCGTTTTGTGCATTAGTCACTCTTTGCAGTGCAACTTATGCCGTTTTTCAATGTCTATAATATATACTAAATTAGAGAAACACTTCTGCCCTGTCAAGATCATTTACCTTCAGCCGATCAGGTCTGGTTTATATCAAGGTGCAGATTGTGTGGCAAAAAGCCCAAACCATAAAAATCAGTTTTTAATTACTGCCAAAACCTCTTTACTATGTTCCTTCACCTTCACCTTTGGAAAGACTTTAATTATGATCCCTTTCTCATCAATGATAAATGTGGAGCGAATCACGCCCATATAGGTCCTGCCGTACATCTTTTTTTCTCCCCAGGCACCGTAAAGCCCGGAAACCTCATGATCCGGATCGCTCAACAGTTTAAATGGCAAATTGTGTTTGAATTTGAAACCATCGTGAGATTTTACAGTATCCGGACTGATTCCTAAAACCACTGCTCCAGCCGAAGTGATTTCACTATAATCATCGCGAAAGCTCAGGGCCTCGGCAGTGCATCCTGATGTGTTGTCTTTTGGATAGAAATAGAGCACAACCTTCTTTCCAAGATAATCGGACAAAGAGACCGCCCCCCCTCCGTCTGTCGGCAGGGAAAAATCAGGGGCTTTCTTTCCTTCAGTCAACATATTTTCTTCCTTTCAAATATAGAGCATTACATTAATCGTCCGGCTGTTTAAAACCCTGCCATTGAGCAACAGACCGAACAGCCGGATCACAAATTCGGCTTCTCCAATATATCCCGCAATCCGTTCGGATCATTAACAGGCCGATTACATACAAAGTTCCGACATACATAGGCAGTGGCCTTGCCTTCCAGCTGAACTCTGTTCTGCAGCAAAGGCACTTCGCATTCAGCAAGCCCCACAGCCACCACTTGATGCGGGGCGAACCCCCTGTTTACTTCAGCCAGCAGTGCCCTGGTATCTGCCGCGCCCGGTTCACCTATTACAGCAATTTCAAAAGGCCGGGACAAAAAATAATCAAGAGCAATGAGCCACTGGCCGAAGCCAAGAGGATTCTGAGCAATAAGCGGCTGTATTGGTTTCAGACTCTTTTCCGCCTCTTCTGCATAACGGGGCTCCATGCTCAATCCGGATAGCATAATCAATACAGTTACCGCCATCCCGTTACCGGAGGGTGTTGCATTGTCCTGCATTTCCCTTGGGCGAAACATTAGGGTTTCATGATCGATGGTAGTATCGTAAAATCCCCGCGGAGCTTTGAAATACCTGATCATCAGATCACTTAATTCTCGTGCCTGCCTGTACCATTCGGGATCGTAGGTAATCCGGTAAAGTTCCAGAAGACCTCTTATTAAATGTGTATAATCCTCCAGATAGGCGTTAAGTCTGGCCCTACCCGCTCTTTCACCCTGTTCATAATGAGCTTTCCAGGTTCGCACCAAACGTCCATTTTTACTGCGCATTACCTCCATCAGGAACCGTGCATTATTCTCAGCAGTCTTAAGGTAATCATTTCTTCCCAGAACCCGGGCTGCCTCGGCAAAAGCAGCCAGCATCAGTCCATTCCATGAAGTAATTATCTTTTCATCCCTGTTGGGGCGAACCCTCTTTTCCCTGACAGCAAGCATACTTTCCCTGGCTTCCGCCAGCTTCGGCCGCAGCTTCAGGTCATCCCTGTATTCGAGGATATTGCTCCCCTCGAAATTGCCCTTATCACTAACATCATAAGCATTTATAAAATTACCGGCACCCTTTCCAAGCACCGATTCAACCTCATCCTTAGTCCAAACAAAATATTTACCTTCCTTGCCTTCGCTGTCAGCATCCTGGGTTGAATAAAAACCGCCCAGCGGGTCTGTCATCTCACGCATCACATAATCCAGAATTTCTTCAGTGATTGTACGGAAAAATGTCATTCCAGTAACCTGCCATGCATGTAAATATACCCGCGCCAGTAGCGCATTATCGTAAAGCATCTTTTCAAAATGAGGCACCAGCCAGCGATTATCTACAGAATAACGATGAAAACCGCCTCCAAGCTGATCATACATACCACCCCTCGCCATAGCCTCGAGACTCTGGGTTACCATCTGCAGGGCATCCGGGTTTCCGGTTTTTCGATGATATCTCAGCAGAAATTCCAGTACCATGGAATAAGGAAACTTCGGGGCTGAGCCCCAGCCCCCGTTAGTTTTGTCAAATTGCTGCTGAATATTCCTGAAGGCTGTTGTCAGGGTTTCCTGTTTCAGCCCCTGCCCTGCCATATTTAGACCAGCCGCCCCCTGTCTTACGATAGCTTCAACTAGTTCTTTCCCGCCCTTTACTATCTCTTCACGCCTGTTTTTCCATGCATCTGCCACTGCCTTCAATACTTCCGGGAATGAAGGCATATTGTATCGGGGTACGGGCGGGTAATATGTCCCACCATAGAATGGGATTCCATAAGGTGTAAGAAATACCGACATGGGCCAGCCCCCGCTGCCGGTCATTGTCTGTACAGCGGTCATGTATATATTATCAAGATCAGGCCGCTCCTCCCGGTCTACCTTTATATTAATAAAGTATCGATTCATTATAGAGGCAGTTCGTTCATCCTCAAACGATTCGTGAGCCATCACGTGACACCAGTGACAGGCTGAATAACCGATGGAGAGGAAGATAGGCTTGTCCTGCAATTTTGCCAGATTAAGTGCTTTTTCGCCCCAGGGATACCAGTTCACCGGATTTTCGGCATGCTGAATTAGATAGGGACTGATTTCTCCGCCTAATTGGTTCGACATAATTTTTTTACCTTAGTAAGTTTATTATCATCAAGCTAAGCGTTATAATACTCAACATGTCAGTTTTATATCCAAAAAGAGGCTCCCCCGTTAAAAGATCAAACGGGCGGAGCCTCATAATAGCACAGATGCACTCAAATCATAGAAATTTTATTTGATTATAACCAGATCCACCCTGCGGTTCCTGGCCCGTCCTTCAGCTGTCTCGTTCGAGGCTATGGGCTTTGACTCGCCCAGGCTCAGCTTTTTGAGACGGTTGGGATTGATGCCTTTGGACTTCAGATAGTCGAATACCGCCTCAGCCCTTCTATCGCTCAACGCCTTGTTATATTCCTCGCTTCCAATAGAGTCGGTGTGGCCCTGGAGTTCGAGCACCGCATCAGGACTGTTTTGCATGATCTCCGCGACCCTATTCAATTCTTCCCTTGTTTCAGGCGTCAGATCCGATTTATCGAATGCAAAATACCCCGAATGGTAGCTGATGGGCTGCTTTGCCGGTGGAGACGGTGGAGGCGGTGCCGGTTTTGGAGTTGGTGCCGGTGGAGGCGGTGGCGGGGTAACAACCCTTGCAGGAGGTCTGCACGATTCGGCTTCTTTTGCCAATTCATTAGCTTTTGCAAGAAGGGCCATGGCCTCTTCGGTATGGCATGCCCAATAAACCTCTGCTGCTTTTTTACCCAGCACATTTGCCGCGGCGATTTTTTCCGGGCAATACTTTGCGCCTTCAGATCTTTCAGCGCTCGCAATAGCTGCCTCTGTCTGCTCGAATTCAACAGGAAGCGTTAAAGCCTTATCGCGAACACCAAAGTGAGTCGTCTGGGTGCATCCCGCAATAACTAAAAACATAACACACACTGAAAGGAACAATTTTTCTCTCATAATCCTGTCCTCCACTTAGATATAATTGTTTTCAAAACAGGAATATTTCTTTTTTCCTGTCCCCTGATATAATATACTTTATCAGTAACTCATTTGTCAAAACTTCGTACCATAATCTCCTCACGGTTTGCTGACCTTGGCCTCTGCCTTTATATTACCACTGCTTCTTTGTCTGCTCCGATGATGTTACATCCTTTTCTGCAGCCCTGATAATTCCTCAGCGCCTGCAACAGCAGACTTACCAGCTATTAGCCCCATATCTGTCTAAACTCGCTTTCACTATTCCATAGACAAAAAGATTTATGCTTAAGAATAAGCCTATGGTAGTGATGCTAATTACCAGTAGCAGACAAAAGGTGATAATTAAGGAAAAATACATGATCAGCTTCCCTGAACAACCTTTAATTCACAGATTTTGCGGAAATGATGACCGTAAATCGCAAGGGTTACAACCAATGCAAATAATCTTGGACGACGGAAAAGAGTCCAAAACAAGATTTTCCAGTATTGGAATCGCTCCTTTCCAAAAATACCCAGGCGAATGCTTGAGCGCAAGACTGCCAGCAGGCGTTGAAAATCCAGAGGAGTCCTGATTTTCGGTCTTTTATACTCCCTGAGAAAAGTCATAGCTCTTTTGTAGTAATGCTCTGGCGAGTAAATGTGCTGCATCAGGTTTTCGTATCCTTCCCGCAACACATCAAGTCCCATTATGGGAAGTATGTTGGTTGTTCCATCTATGTTATCTCCGGAGATTAAGTCAATAAGTCGGCCTTCCTGGTTCATTCGCTTATAAAGCCTTGTGCCGGGAGGAGCATTTAGTAATCCCACCATTGCCGTCACAATACCGCTTTGTTGGATAAACTCAATCTGGCGCTGAAATATGGAAGGAGTATCGCTGTCGAATCCCACGATGAAGCCTCCTGTGACCTGGAGTCCGGCCCGCTGTATGAGTTTTACACTCTCCAGCAGGTTGCGGTTGCTGTTTTGCTGTTTGTTGCATTCAGCCAAACTTTCCTCATTAGGTGTCTCAATACCTACAAAGACTGTATCAAAACCAGCCTTGACCATCATCTCCATTAATTCCGGATCATCAGCCAGATTTACTGACGCCTCAGTGTTAAAAGGAATTTCCTTCCTGTCTTTCTGCCATTTGATGAGTGCCGGCAAAAGCTTTTCCTTCAGATAGGCTTTGTTGCCGATAAAGTTATCATCCACAAAAAAGACCTGTCCACGCCACCCCTGGTTGTAAAGCCCATCCAGCTCGGCAATAATCTGTCTGACTGTTTTAATGCGTACGCGATGTCCGAATAATGTTGTCACGTTACAGAACTCACAATTGAATGGACATCCGCGAGAAAACTGGATACTCATTGAAGCATAATGTTTTAAATTCATCAATTCCCACAGAGGAACAGGGGTCTTCTGAATGTCACAAAATTCAGATGTCTCGTAGATGTGTTGAGCGCAACCTTTTTCCAGATCCGCCAGAAAGGGGGGAAGGGTCAGTTCGGCCTCATTGAGCACAAAATGGTCCACATCCCCAAATTGATCGTATTCGCTGGTGAAAAGCGGTCCGCCGGCAACAATCTTAAGGCCCGCCCCCTTACACCGGGCGATGATTTCACGAGCTGACTCTCTCTGCACAACCATACCGCTGATAAAAGCGCAATCAGCCCACGCCAGGTCTTTTTCAGTGAGCTTTGCCCCATTCATATCAACCAGTTTTTTGGGCCATTCTTTGGGCAGCATCGCTCCTAATGTCAGAAGACCCAGCGGAGGCAAGGCCGCCTTTTTGCGAATGAATTTCAGGGCGTATTTAAAACTCCAAAAGGTAGCCGGGTATTCAGGATAAATCAGCAAAGTCTTCATAGTTCTCCTTTCTTATATCAAAATTATACTTGCTCATTTCTGTACGTTCTTTATGAACCTGTAATGACCTGATTCGGTTCCATAAGACTCTTTTTAGAGTTCCCCTTGGCCCTTATTTCAGCTATTACCTCATCGCCTTCCGAATTGGAAACTGTATGGATTTTCATTTCCATAGGTTTGGCCAGAAGGGTCTTTGTTCCAAGCAAAACACTGAATTTTTCAGATTGTATATGCCGTTCCAGGTCTTCCCTGGTTTCCCACTCCTCGATCAGATTAAAAACAGGGTCTCCTTCGATATCGCAAAAACCTTCGTAGCTCCTACATCCCTTTTCTTTTCCCGCCGTCTCAATCATGGAAACAAGCGTTTGCATCATCTCAGTACGTTTTTCCATGAGTGCCTTCATTGTAATCCTCACTATAATCACGAATGCCCTCCTCTCCCGGAAAGTCCCGTCAAAGGTTTAGGTCACGGTTTATTGACAAATTCAGAAATCTCTACGGTCTGTATGCCGTCTCGAAAAACAAGCTCTTTATTATTATAGTACAAACTTTGTGCCATACTGGGTGAATGGAATTTTATTTGATGTAAGATGTTGATCTGGCGATTAAAAGTAAGCTCATAAGGCTGATGAAGGGGGGGGGGCGGGTTGACGTAAAATATTGGTCATATATGGTAAATGTTCATATATGACCAATATTCCGGTGTATTTCATATAAAGAGAGTAGGGCCTGGTGAGGATATATTATCAGAGAGAAAAATAATTTGCAGTTTTTATGTATTGAGGATACCAAGTTTTCGCATTCTGGCGCGCAACGTGCTGCGGTTCAGCCCAAGTATTTCGGCTGCCCCGTTTTTTCCACTTACCTTCCCGTGAGTTTGCTCAAGGATCTGTACAATATGGTCGTGCTCGACCGCTTCCAGCGTTTTTTGAGTAGTAGATAAATCCTTTTGCTGCTTTTTCAATTCATCAACCAGGTGCAGCTTGGGGCCGGATGAGTTGATAACCGCCCGTTCAAGGACGTTTTCCAGTTCCCGGACATTGCCGGGCCAGTGATAACTCTGCAAGGCATTCATTACGCTTGTCGGGATGAACTCAATGGACTTGCCCATTCGTCTGGAAATCTTTTTGACGTAAAATTCAACAAGAAGCGGAATGTCATCCAAACGATCCCGGAGCGGCGGCACGGTAACCGGGAAAATATTTAAACGGTACCAGAGATCGTCACGAAATCGGCCCCTGCGCACCTCTTCTTCAAGATTGCGATTTGTGGCCGCAATAATCCTCACATCGATCTTGATCGTATGGGAGCTGCCCAACCGTTCAAACTCACCGTCCTGAACCACTCTGAGCAGCTTGGGCTGCAATTCCATGGGTAACTCGCCGATCTCATCCAGAAAAAGGGTTGCGCCGTCAGCCACTTCAAATCGCCCCAGGTGTCTGGAATGTGCTCCAGTGAAGGCACCTTTTTCATGACCAAACAGCTCGCTTTCTATAAGATTTGAAGGCAGTGTGGCACAGTTCACTTTCACCAGGGCTCTATCCTTGCGTGAGCTCAGGCCATGAATAGCCCTGGCAACGAGTTCCTTGCCGGTTCCGGTCTCTCCCAAAACCAGGACTATTGTATTACTGGGGGCAATTTGTTCAACTTTATAGAGCACATATTTTATAGCGTCACTCTGACCAATAATATTTTCATGGTTATATTGCAGTTTGATTTCTTCCTGTAAATACGCTCTTTCAGCTTCAAGCTGGTCTTTTAACTTCTCAATCTCAAAAAATGCTGCCTCAGCTGTTTGTTTACCTTTTTCCGCTTCTTCCCTTGCTAACGTGCTTTCGGCCGTTCGCTTTTCAACAAGGTCCTCAAGATGTCTTTTGTAATATTCACGCTCTGTCACATCCTCTAGGGCCAGGAGGATCATCTGTGTCTGCTTCGAGTCCCTGTAGATCCTTCTGGCGTTCAGATGCATTATCTTTCGGCCTATGGTCTCAAAGTTATGTTCAACCTCAAAGTCATTAAATGTGGAATTCTGAGGAAGGATCTCTTCAAGCAATTCCCTTAGTTTTGGAATGTCCCATTGCCGGTTGCCTAGATCATATATCAATATGCCCTCTGTTTCCTCTGGTTTGACCTTGAATGTCCGGTAAAAGGAATTGTTGGCCTTTACGACCTTAAAATCGGAATCAAGCAATACCAAGGGTTCCCGAATCGAACCCAGGATGTCGTCAAAAACTTCTATAAAGGCCTGTAACTTCCGTTTATTGTATCCTAATGCCTTCATTGTATGTTCATATTTTTTAAACGATTGCTTGCTATCCATTGCGGAATTCTAAATTTTAATTTGTTGTATTATTAACATGTTAAATCCAGTAGAAATATAATCAATTATATCCCGTTATGATATGAAAGGCAAGCCCTGTAAGATTTAACAAATTAACCATTTATGAAAAATTTCCTGTATGCTGGGCTTTGACATATTAAGAAGTGGTTGGGAAATTTGACATAATACTTAAAAAATCAGTACGATGAGTTGACACAATCCATATAACCGTCCGGGTTCATATTGCCCACTGCACAGCGATAGGCAGGCCAGTTTAGATCTTTGATATTACTGGCTTCGTTGTGTCCGGCATAGTAAAATCTACGGAAGCTATCCTCTTTAGCCCTGTCTGAAAAAAGCTCAGGGTAAAGTTCAGACAAGGCCCCGTTAAGTGGTGTCATAAAGCCATAGGCCTGAGAGAATGTATATAAGGTCTGATAATCCAATGCATGGTTTTTGAGATCAATAGCCTCGGTGCGGTAATCCAGCAGATCCCAGTCTTCTGCATCCATGGTAAATACCCTGTATGCTGGATTGTTTCCAAATAGAGGAGTTACGGCCGGGTTAATAATCATGAGCATATCTGGTTCGACCTCATTTGACAATGACATTCGGTATTCCTCCATGTGGGTATGTCCGCCAAAAGAGATCTTAATAATTTTTTGATAACGGGCAGTGATTTCCATGAAACGCTCGTGGTATTCCTTATTCCACAAGAGTTCTACCTCTGAGATATGGCCAGTTTCGTCCATATAACTGCTTACGGTCTCGTAAATATCCGGACCTGGCGGTATGTGACTCAAGAGCCATATCCTTCTGCCCTCAGCTTCGGCACGCGCCAGAGTCTGCTCCAGCCATTCAAGCTGTTTCCATCCCTCGTCAGTGAGAGATCTATGCGTTGAGAATAAAACCGTATTAAGGCAAACAAACATGACTTTTTCTCCCCTGGGGAGAGCCGAATAGTAGCCGCCCTCCTCATAAGTAGTAAAAAAGTCCGTTGGATCGGCATTTCCTTTTAACAGTAAATCATAGAACAGTTCAGCAGTATCGTCCAGGAAACGGCCTCCTGCCACCAGGCTATAGTCTCCGGCATATGAGTCATTATTACCGAGAACAAAAAAGACCGGAGCACTGTCGAAACGATCTCTAAACTGCAGCATGATAAATCGAACTGTCTTAAAAACAAAGTTTCTTAGAGCTTCCTCATCCTCGCTGCCGAAGAGGGCGAAGAACTGCTCCCGGAATTTATGAGCAAGGATGTCGCCCAGAAAGATAATAAATTGATCCCGTTCCACGGCAAAGCCCGCATTTTCAAAGGTTTTTACAAGCAGGGGATAATTGGTTTCCTGGCCCCACGAAGGCAGGGCTTTGATACTGGATGAAGAAAATATGGCAGCCCAATCCTCGGCCTCGGCCTGGACAAGTGCGTCAAACAGTTCATGGTCATAAAACGGGGTAAAATGAATGTCGGTAATGACCACAAAGCTTTCAGAAGATGTTATATGGAATCCGGATGATCCCAATCTGCATCCAACTGAAAAGCCGAAAATAAAAATCAGGATCAAAAATAAAAACTGATTGACCAGCTGCTTATGAATTGATCGAAAATGCATCAAAAATCTCCATTTTTCAGTTTCTAATCTGACAAATCTTATAAAAGCAATATAATTATTGGGTTGCAGAAAATACCTCATCTGAGAGAAAATGCACGACAGTCTTAAGTGTCATCTCTTAAGAATTTCACTACTTTTAAAGATAAAATACTTAGGATAACTATTTTAACTTTTTGACTAACATGTGATTATTAGAACACAATATCCTGCTTAGATAATAGTTAATAAGCATGAAGGTTTCCGAAATTAATGTCAATCAAACCGGTGATAAATAAAGCTTAGAAATATGCTTTGACAGCTACATAAAAATAGGGCAGAACCTTAAAGGCGAAAAGATGCGTAAAATAGCAATCTGCTTATTTGTTCTTTTTGCCTTCTCGTCCGAAACTGTATCACATGCTGAAACCAATCTGGTTGTCCCGGGTATTACCACCGCTATTAAAATGGCGGGCAGGCCGGAGATTAATGTAAAACCAATAACATTTGGGACCTTAACCTAATACATGGAATCCTTTTTCTCTAATATCAGAATATATTTTTTTGAATAGATATCCAGACATTAAAAGTGTACGGTATTTCTAAATCAAACTTACGGCAAAATAACTTTCTTATATTTTGAATTAGACTCACGTCAAATCAAATAGCTATAAATACATATCTCTCCAATATGCAATACCAAGGGGGAATAAAATGAAGGTAAATCTCTCACTGATAAGCCATGGATTGAAAAGACATCTCTCACATATATTCATGGTTATTTTTCTCAACATATCACTGTGTGGTTATTCTTTTGCGTATCTAGATCCCGGCAGTTTCAGCTCTCTTGGCACATTTAATCCCTCTAGTAACGTCATCGTCAACATGAGCACACGGTCGATGACCGGTGGGGTCACCGCTACCGGTGTCATGTCCGGTGATATACTTGTTTTTACTTTCGATAGTTTTAGCCTTGGAGCAAGTTACAGCATCTCCTTTTCGAATATTACTGATAATGACGATAAGATAGCTTTTCTCTCAAAAGGGGATATGACAATAAGTGGGAGTATTTACGCAAACGCCTCGGGTACCGCTCCCGGACCGGGGGGGAGGAGGGGTGGCACTTCTAAACCGGAAGTCGGTCAGGGCACAGGGGGAGGGCAAGTTGACTTAGACGGAGGAAATGACGACGGTGCCGGTGGCGGTGGGTTTGGCGGCGCTGGTGGTGCACACGGGTATGGCGCTCCCGGAGGAACAACATATGGAAACCTTACTACTGCCCTCGAGGGGGGAAGTGGTGGAGCCCGTTCTTACTATTCGAGTGATGCGAGTGCCGGCGGTGGTGGAGGTGGCGGCGCACTGGAACTCGGAGCACTTGGTACAATAATTCTGAATAGCGGCTGTAATATCGAAGCCAAAGGGGCTGCAGGTTCAAACTCCGATTTGAGTGGGTGCGGCAGTGATGGTGATGGGGGAGGAAGTGGGGGAGGAATATTAATCCACGGAAATATCCTCACATTTAACTCCGGTGCAAATGTGGATGCTTCCGGTGGAAATGGCGGAAACGGTGATGACGGTTGCCCGGGTGGAGGAGGTGAGGGTGGCAGTGGTGGCGGTGGCGGTGGCGGACGTGTTCGTGTCGCTTATAATTCCAGCGGAACGAATAACGGTAATATTTCTGTTGCCGGTGGTTCGGCTGGTTCCGATTCTGACCATCCTGGGAATGCTGGTTCCGCAGGTGTTGTCCAATTCGTCCAGGACTCAAATGTGCCGGTGACCAGTTCAGGTCCCGAGATATCCGTGTATGGAAATTCGGTATCAATCAATGATGGAGACTCTACACCCTCCATCACTGACGACACGCATTTTGGCGATGTCGATAAAGACAGCGGCACTGCAACACATACCTTTACGATAAAAAATACCGGCCCGGCCACACTGACCATATCGGGTGGGCCGAATTATGTCTCGGTTGATAATGCTGTTTTCTCGGTCACTTCACAGCCCTCTGATGTAAGCCTCGAACAGGATGAGACAACCACATTCTCTATTCAATTTGATCCGGATTGCATCGGCATCGAAACGGCGAATGTATCCTTTGCCAATAATGATGATAATGAGAATCCTTTTAACTTCGTGATAGAGGGGAATGGTACGTCCGCTGCAAGCCTGTATCTCGATGGCCGTGACTTTACCTCTCTCGGCTCTTTCAATCCTTCCTCGGATGTGAGTGTTAATATGTCCACAGGCGTCATGACGGGGGGAATATCAGCAACCGGGACGGTTTCAAATGGCATTCTGGTGTTTACCTTCGATGATTTTACTCTTGCTTCTTCGCGGAATATCAATTTCACAAACACGGAGAATTCGACCAACAAGGTAGCATTCTTATCGCTCAGTAACATGACACTGTCTGGGGCAATTAACGCGAGCGGTTCAACATATACCCCCGGTCCCGGCGGCGGCGCGGGCGGTACGGCACGACCTTCGGATGGGACCGGCGCCGGTGGTGGTGGAAGTGCTGACGGAGCCGGTGGAGCCGGTTTCGGAGGAGCCGGCGGGAACAGTGGTAACGGTGTGGGCGGCGGTTCGACATATGGTGATTTGTCGGTATCTCTCAGCGGGGGCAGCGGCGGCGCCAGATCAGAGTACTCAAGCACAGGAAACTATGGAGGAGGAGGCGGTGGCGCTTTACAGCTCGGAGCTCTGGGAATCATTACAATAAATTCCGGGGCGAGCATAAATGCCAATGGTGTGACAGGGTCTACAAGTACAGAGGCTTCTGCGGACGGCGACGGTGGCGGCAGCGGTGGCGGTATTCTGATTCATGGACAAACAATACAGCATAATAGCGGATCAACAATATCAGCGAACGGCGGAAACGGTGGCGGTACCTCCGGAGCTGGTCTCGGCATTGGCGGCGGCGGTGGAGGCGGCGGACGGGTGCGTCTCGTTTATCACACATCGGGTGCCGGTAATATCGTACAAGACGGAACGATTACCGTGAACGGTGGTACAGGTGGTACTGATGCGACGCCGGGAGAGGCCGGCACATCCGGAACCTCGTCCTGGGCATCTGATATTAATGTGCCTATTGGCGGCCCGGAAATATCCATAGAAGGGAATTCAACTGTAATTTCGGATGGAGACACAAGTCCATCAGTTGATGATGATACTGATTTCGGAAATGTTAATGTCGCTTCAGGAAGCAATGCCAATACATTTAAGATAGAAAACAGCGGTGGCGAGACTCTTAATTTAACCGATTCTTCTCCTTACGTAACTATAACCGGCCATACCTCGGATTTTACACTTACCTCAAATCCTTCAAATTCTATATTGGCAGGAAGCTCAACGACATTTGAGATCACCTTCGATCCGACGGCCGGAGGGACGCGTTCCGCTACCATCAGTATCGCCAATGATGACAGTGACGAGAATCCGTATAATTTTGATGTACAGGGTACAGGAATATCATTGCCGGTAATCTCAAACCTCAATGGGGACAGCCTGTCTTACAACGAAGGAGACGGGGCGATATTACTAGACCAGGGCACTGCCGCCAGTGTTTCGGATGCAGACAGCAGCGATTTCAATGGTGGGAATTTGACAGTAACCATCAGCGCAGGAGAAATCGCAACCGAGGACGTTCTGTCTCTCGGAGGCACTGTGGGACTCTCAGGCACCACAGCAGGCAGTAACGTATCGGTGGGCGGCACAGTTATCGGCACCCTGGCCAACAATATAGCGACCGGAAACGATCTGGTAATTAATTTTAACGGAAATGCTACACCTTCCAGTGTTACAAGTCTGATCCAGGCAATCACCTATGAAAACACCAATACTAACAACCCTACCTCAGGCGCGCGTACAATCGATGTAACAGTTAACGATGGAGACGGAGGTATTTCTAATACTGCCAGCGTTACTGTGACTGTAAATAACATCAACGATAACCCAACCATTACCGGTCTTCCCACAGACATCACCGTAACTGAAGAAACAGCGAGTAACGTGGATTTCTCTTCGGCCACCTTTTCCGATGTGGACTCCGGTGCGGCCAATGTTACCATGACTCTTGCAGCGGGCAGCGGCACCCTTTCAGCTACAAGCGGAGGCGGTGTCACCATAGGAGGATCAGGAACCAGCACCCTGACATTAAGCGGCACAGTCTCTAACATCGATACCTTTCTTAACACAGCAAGCAACATTAAATACACAGGCACAACCGATATCACGGGCAATGACGCTGACACCATCACTGTTACTGCCGATGACGGCGGCAACACCGGCTCCGGAGGCGGAGGCAATATATCTCTTGGCACGGTAAATGTAGACATCACGCCGGTCAACGATCCGCCTTTGGTAGGAGGTGTGTTCGGAGACACCAGCTCTCAGGTTGTTGCAGGAGCCGGATCCCAGAACGTCACCGGGCTTGATGACGCGACGGTGATCAACGCGGACTCTACAAACTATGATGGCGGCTTTCTGACCATCACGCAATCAAGTGGAACCACCAACGGCAGCTGGGGAGTGGATGGCACCACTGCCACATCAGGCGGAGACGCAACCATTGCTGCTGGCGAAACCATTGCCGTGGGAGGTACTTCTATTGGGACTGTCCATGCTGCCAATGACGGCCAGGGCGGAAACTCCCTGCGTATCGATTTCAACACGGCCAACTCCACATCGGCAAATATCCAGACCCTGATTCGCGCAATCACATACTCGGCGCCCAGCAGCCTCGGCGCACGGACCTTCACCCTGGCCCTGAACGACAACGATGGAACCGCCAGTGGCGGGGACGAGGACACCTCCGGCAACTTCGTAATCACTGTGACTCCAAACCCACCGGTAATCGCGAACTTAAATGGTGACAGTGTGGCTACCCTGCCAAACATATCCGTAAATGTGGATGCTGGGGGCAATGCCACAGTAACAGATGCAGACAATCCTAACTTCAACGGCGGTAATCTGACAGTGACACGCACCAGTGGCTTTTCCGGCAACTTCTCCCTGAGCGGCAGCGGCGCCACAGGGGTAAGTTCCGGCAGCTCCCCTGGCACTGCGGACGGCACGATCGCCAGCAGCGAAATCATTTACGTTGACGGCGTGGCAATCGCCGCTGTAAGCGCAACCTCGAACGGCCAGGTCTGGAACAACCTCATAACAAACTTCGGCAGCAACGCAACACCTGCCCGGGTCCAGTCGCTGATCCGTGCGCTGCTGTATGGCTCGGCCACAGTCGGCGCCCACACCTTTTCTATGACCATCACTGATTCCGGCTCAAACGCAGCCACCAGTTCGCCTTCAAGCTTCACCGTAAATGTTACTGCCCCGGAGATAGATATCAAAGGAAACGGCACTTCCATACCAGATAATGACACGAGTCCGGACACATCGGATGACACGGACTTTGGATCAACAGGCCTTGTCAGCGGCGGAATCACTCACACATTCACCATTGAAAACACCGGCTCTGCAACCTTAAACCTAACAGATTCCTCTCCTTATTTAGTAATCGCAGGAACCAATTCAGGAGACTTCTCTTTGGGTTCTATTCCTTCCAATACCATTGCTTCAGGTGGAGGGACCACTACTTTTGATATCACCTTCAATCCGAGTGCCGTAGGACTGCGTGAAGCCACCATAAGCATAGCCAATAATGACTCCGATGAAAATCCATATAACTTTAGTATACAGGGAACAGCTCTTCCTGACGTTACCATCTCTGGCACAGTCACTGACGGAACAAATCCAATACAGGGGGTAACCATAACCTTCTCCCATGACGGCCATACGGAAACCACTGCTGCAGACGGTACATACTCATATACAGTATCTTCCGGCACAACAACGACTTTGACTCCATCACATCCTGGATATGGGAGCTGGAACCCCGCAAGCCGCGAGCTTTCCAATATACTGGCTGATCAGCCCGATCAGAATTTTCAGGCAACGATCAATACCTATACTATATCGGGAACTGTGACAGACAGTGTCAATCCCATCGAAGGCGTGACTATAACTTTCTCCCACAACGGCCATACCGAAACCACCGCTGCCGATGGTACATACTCCTATACTGTAGACTACAATACTACCACTACCATCACACCGACTCATCCGGGATACGGCAGCTGGAACCCTGCCGACCGCACTGTTAATAATATATCTGCCAATCAACCTGGTCAGGACTTCCATGGGACGATCAATACCTATACAATATCAGGGACTGTTACAGACGGTGTCAACCCCATACAGGGAGCTACCATCACATTCTCCCACAACGGCCATACGGAAACCACTGCTGCGGACGGAGCCTACTCTTATACTGTAGACTACAACACCACAACTACCATAACCCCAAGTCATGCGGGATATGTCGCATGGACTCCTGCTGACCGCACTGTTAATAACATATCTGCCGACCAGCCAGGTCAGGAATTCTTATCAACTTCCGACTCGGATGCAATACCCTCACAGGAGGAGAGCGGGCCCGATGCAAATGATCCATCCTATGATGGAAACGCCGACGGAGTACCGGACAATAACCAGCCCAATGTTGTTTCATTCCACACCGAAGACGGCAATAACTATGTCACTCTTGCAGCCCCGGACGGTACAATCTTTGCTGATGTCCATGCCCTTCCTTCTCCGGCCCCTGGTATTTTTCCTGAACTGCTCTCCTTCCCTTACGGGATGTTCAGTTTTACCCTGACCGGAGTAACACCGGGAGGGGCAGCTCAGGTAGTCCTGTTTCTTTCAGGAGAGGCCTCCATAGACTCATACTGGAAATACGGCAGGGAGCCGGGTGATGAGACAGTGCACCCTTATGAGTTTATGCTTGCAGACGGGACCGGCGCTGAGATTATTGGTAATACTATCATACTCCACTTCATAGACGGAGAAAAGGGCGATGACGGCCTTATCGCAGAAGGGACAATCGTTGATGACGGTGGCCCGGGTGTTACTGCAAATACTATCCCTGCACTCTCAAATGTGGGTATGATTGCATTGATAATCATGCTCTTTACGCTTGCATGGTTCATGATAAGAAAGAGAAGGCTCCAAAAGTTATAATAGCGCAATGCTGTTATATTGCGCTCATAAAGTCCAATATGTAAACACACTCAATGGATCAAAAACCCTGACAAACATTAGATAATTGATTTCCTGCTCCCAGAAAGGAAGGCCGGTGATGTTTTAAGATTAAAATATGTAACGACTATACATTAATAACCTTCCTTTTTATTCCATAACATAATAATGTTGTATACATACATTTTTCCACCAGATCAAATAAACATATATCAATTGCAAAATAATTTTATAGATATTTATTAATGCAATCCATTTTTTATCTTAATAGAATAATTATATATTTATTTTAACTACTTGAACACCAAGAGATATCAATTTATTATTCAAATAATTAATGAACTCAATTCTATTGCTGATTTTCTTAATAGAGACATATATTTTGGGTATCAATTTTAAAATTTTTTTAACACAATAAAATATTCCATTATTTAAAGAGGTTATTTATGGCCAGTATTATATATCAAAATTTTAGGACATTCAAACTATTGATTCTTTTCATACCCTGTTTCGTGGCCATTATCCTCAATGCACATATAGCTAAAGCAGATTGCGTAAATACACCGATATCCATCGCAGCTGGTTCAAATACAATTACGGGAACCTTAAGCACAGACTGCAATAATCTTTACGGCTACGGATATAACTACGCCCACTATTCCTTTACTCTTTCATCAACAAAGAAGACTGCAATTACGTTAACAATTTACAGCAACAGGGCATGGTTTGGTGTTGTTGAAGGTACAGTAACAAATACAAATTATCCAACCGGTCCTTATGTTATTGCTCCGGATCCTCCGATAGACAATCCCGGCTTAAAGTCTGCCACATTAAACGCTGGAACTTATACAATAGAACTCGGCCCCGGTGCGTGGCCAAATGGCAATTATAATTATCGTCTGAGCGTTTCCACAATACCACCTACCGCAACTACAACTGCGGCAACAGATCTTGGTCTGTTTAGTGGCACTCTTAATGGAACAGTGGATGATAATGACGCCGGCACTACGGTTTCATTCGAATACGGTACTACTACCGGATATGGCTCAAGCACAGGTACCGTGGGAACGATTTACCATGGAGATGGTTCATCATCTTTTTCCCGCGCTGTCAGTAATCTTGAATGCGAGACGACCTACCACTATCGAATTGTGGCTACCAACGCTATTGGCACATCCTACGGAGCAGATCAGACCTTCACTACTACAGGGTCATGCCCTACTTATACGGTTTCCACATCAGCCGGGGATCATGGGGACATAACTCCTGCAAGCGTAATAGTTAAACATGGAAGAACCACTTCCTTTAATGTTCTGCCTGATACAGGTTACCACACATCCTCTGTTACCGGATGTGTTGGAAGTCTGGACGGCGATACTTACACTACCGGCCCCGTAACATCAGCATGTACCGTCACCGCTAATTTTGCCATTAATACCTACACCGTCTCTACATCAGCAGGAGTTGGAGGTACAATCGATCCTGCCAGTCGCATCGTGGACCATGGCTTACCGGCCTCTTTCACCATTACGCCTGACCCTGGTTATTCGATCTCCTCGGTTACCGGATGCGATGGTACACTTGACGGCGATACTTACACCACTGGCGCAATTACCGGACCATGCACTGTTACAGCCACCTTTGTGTACTTAAAAGAAATCGAAATAAAGGGCAACGGCAATTTGATCCTCGATGGAGACACAAGTCCATCAGTTGATGATGACACGGATTTTGGAAGTGTAGATGTAATTTCGGGAACGAATGCAAATACTTTTACAATAGAAAATCTTGGAGGGGGCACCTTAAGTTTAACTGGATCTTCTCCATATGTTTCAATCACCGGCCACACCTCGGATTTTACTCTGACTTCAACTCCGTTAAATTCCATATCAGCCGGAAGCTCAACGTCATTTGAAATTACATTTAATCCTACAGCTGGGGGCACACGATCAGCATCTATAAGCATTGCCAACGATGACAGTGATGAGAACCCTTATAACTTTGATATACAGGGAACCGGCATTTATATTGCGCCCACCACGCAGGCCCATACTGTGACATTTTCAAATGTCAAGGCATCTCAAATGACCATCGGGTGGACGAACGGAAGCGGAGCCAACCGTGCAGTGTTCCTGTATCAGGGAAGTTCCGGGACTGCGTCCCCTGTTGACAATACAACATACACGGCACATACCGAGTTCAAGGCAGGAACACAGATAGGAGCAACAGGCTGGTATTGTATTTATAACGGTACAGGCTCATCTGTTGCCGTTATCGGATTGATGCCGGGATCCACTTACCGTGCAATGGTATGCGAGTACAACGGGACGGCGGGTTATGAGTCATATGTAACCGACACGGCGTCGGATAACCCGGCCAACCAGCCCATGGATCAAATTATGATCAACGAGGTTGATGCTGATACCCCCGGATCAGATGTCGCCGAGTTTATTGAATTGTATGACGGCGGGACCGGTAATGTCAGCCTGGACGGACTTGTGGTCGTATTCTATGATGGTGCAACTGATCTTTCCTATAACTCAATTGATCTTGATGGATATTCAACTGATGCGAATGGCTATTTCGTTATGGGCAATTCCGGTGTCTCCGGAGTGGATTTAACATTTCCAAACAATACTCTACAGGACGGGACGGATGCCGTTGCTCTTTATGTAGGGAACGGAACAAACTTCCCGAACGGCACAGCCTTAACAACAACGAACCTGGTCGATGCAGTAGTATATGATACTGATGACCCGGATGATGCGGCGCTCTTGGCACTTATTTTATCAGGAGGTCAAGTAAATGAAAACGCAAGAGGAAACAGTGAAGGACATTCCAACCAGCGCATACCCAACGGCACAGGCGGACTGAGAAGTACCTCTACCTATGACCAGCAGCCCCCAACGCCTGACGCGCAGAACTATGCCTATCCGGAGATCATATCTGCTACCTATGACTATAGTACGAATCAACTGGTTGTCACAGGGGCTCATCTTGTAGCCAATACCGGGGCCTACAACGACGTCTCTGTATCCATGCTAACCTTTACCGGTGAGGGAGGCGGCACCTATACCCTGTCAAGCACAGGGGATGTTGAGATTACATCATCGACCCAATTCAGCGTAACATTAAGCGGGATGGATATACCGAATGTGGAATCGCTCCTGAACAAAGACGGAACAAGCTCGTATGGGGGGACAACTTATAACCTTGCGGCAGCCGATAACTGGATGACAGGTTCGCCGTCGGCAGACGATATTTCGGATCCTACAAACGGCATAACAGTCAGCAACTATGCCATCCCGGTAATTACTTCAGCCACTTATGATGCAGCGACCGGTCAGCTTGCAGCTATCGGAACCAACTTTGTACTAAATCCCGGCGCAACAAATGACGTTGATGCTTCATTATTTACGTTCACAGGTCAGGGAGGAGGAACCTATACACTGACAAATACCAGTGATGTGGATATAGCATCATCCACCCAGTTTACTCTTATCCTGAGTGCGACAGACAAGCCTGATGTAAACGGATTACTCAACAAGAACGGGACCCAATCATCTAATGGCGTAACATATAATCTTGCAACTGCTGATAACTGGATGCCGGGCTCACCTGCAGGAAATAATATTGCAGATGCAACGACCGGAATAACCGTAAGCAATGTACCTGTCCCAGCGATAACATCAGCAGCGTATGATTATTCGACAAACGTGTTGACTGTGACAGGTACGGACTTTATTTCCAGTCCGGGGGCAGCGAATGATGTTGATGTGACAAAACTGACTGTCACGGGCGAAGGAGGCGGAACCTGTACCCTGGCAAGTTCGGGCAATGTGGAAATTACCTCATCAACCGAGTTTAGCGTGACCATAACCGGATCGGATTTGCCTAACGTAGAAGCGCTGTTGAATAAAGATGGAACCAGCTCATACGGAGGTACCACCTATAACCTTGCAGCAGCGGAAGACTGGATGACCGCTGCAGATCCGCTGGAGAACATAGCGGATTTAACCGGAAATGGAATAACCGTAAGCAACTATGCAAATCCGGCAATCACATCAGCTGCTTATGATGCGAACACGGGACAGATGGTTCTTACGGGAACAAATCTGGTTGCCGAAAGTGGTGCTGCAAATGATATTGACGCATCTCTTCTGACTATTACAGGGGAAGGCAGTAACAGTTACCAGTTGACCGACACCCCGGATGTTGACCTGACATCTGCCTCCTCATTTACCGTAACATTAAGTGCTGAAGACAGGCTTCATGTTAACGGGCTGCTGAATAAAAACGGGTCCAGTTCGGCAGATGCGACAGCATATAATCTGGCTGCAGCGGATAACTGGGCAACAGGAGCTCCGGAGGCTGACAACATAGAGGACCTTACCGGTAATCCTGTGACAGTAGGCAACGTGCAGATCCCGACAATCACAAGCGCGACTTATGATTCTGATACTGGAGTATTCGTAGTTACCGGGACGAATCTGTTCAAAAAGCCCGGCGCTTTGAATGATATTGATGTTACCAAATTCACTGTTACGGGTGAAGGAGGAAATTATACGATATCCGATGCCATAGCGGATGTAGAGATTACTTCCGCAACGGAATTTACATTCACTGTAACAGGCACGGACAAAACCCAGGTGGATTTAAGGCTTGATCTCTTCGGTACTCAGTCAAGCGGTGGAATGACATATAATCTTGCCGCCGCCGAAGACTGGCTGACCGCTGCCGACCCTGCCGCAAATATCGCCGATCTCTCAAATAATGGTATTACGGTATCTATCTCCCCTAAAATAGCAAGTGCGACTTATGATGCCTCAACAGGAGTGCTGGTTGTTACCGGCACCAACATCCAGGAGAATGCCGGCGGTTCAGATATTGATGCGTCAAAATTTACTCTAAAAGGTGAAGGAGATTCAGAATATACATTGACGAATACTCCTGATGTTAATCGAACCAGCGCTTCCCAGTTTACACTGACTTTAAGTGTAATCGATAGAGCCGCTGCTAATCAGATAATGAACAGGAACGGAACCGCTTCAACAGGCGGAACTGTTTATAACCTTGCCGCTGCGGACGACTGGTGCACGAATGTAACAGATGGAAACACTGATGATTTGAACGGTAATGCTATAACAGTGACCGATGTACCTGTGCCGACAATAACTTCTGCCACCTATAACGCCACTACAGGTGTGCTGGTTGTTACCGGTACCGGCATGTTAAAGAAAGACGGGGCCTTGAATGATATTGATGTTTCCATGTTATCCATTACAGGTGAAGGCAATGAAACTTATCAGCTTACTGATACTGCCGATGTGGAAATTACTTCCGGAACTGAGTTCACGATTGTCCTAAATGCAACGGATAAAAATGCCGTTAATATGATTATCAATAAAAATGGTACTACATCAACTTCAGGAACAACATATAACCTTGCCGCAGCAGAAGACTGGGCTGCAGGCGCTGACCCGGCAATTAACGATATTGATGCAACAGGCAATCCAATTACTGCAAGTAATGTATCAGTTCCAGTGATTACTACTTCTTCTTATCACTGGAGTAATGGAATATTAACTGCGACAGGAACAGGCTTTCTGAAAAAGGAAGGTGCAAACAATGACATTGATGCCTCGAAATTTACCTTCCGCGGTGAAGGAGGGGGAACCTACACACTCCTCGGCAGTCCGGATGTTGATATTACTTCAGGTACGGAATTTTCGATCATACTTGATGCCACTGACAAGGCAGAGGTGAATCTGCTCCTGAATGAACCTGGAACATCATCCATTGATAATACTGTTTATAATCTTGCCGCAGCAGAAGACTGGGCAACAGGCGCTGACCCGGCCGTTAATGTTGTTGATGCAACCACACCCATTACTGCGTCAGGATTCAGCGTTACCATCTCTGGCACAGTCACCGACGGAACAAACCCCATACAGGGAGCTACCATAACATTCTCCCATGACAGCCATACGGAAACCACTGCTGCGGACGGTACATACTCTTATACTGTACCCGGAGGTATAACAACGACCGTGACCCCCTCTCATACTGGATATGGGGGCTGGAATCCTGCAAACCGGACCTATACTAACATATCTGCCGATCAGCCCAACCAGGACTTTCAGGGGACGATCAACACCTATACCATATCAGGCACGATAACAGATGGGGTAAATCCCATCGAAGGCGTGACTATAACTTTCTCCCACAACGGCCATACCGAAACCACCGCTGCCGATGGTACATACTCCTATACTGTAGACTACAATACTACCACTACCATCACACCGACTCATCCGGGATACGGCAGCTGGAACCCTGCCGACCGCACTGTTAATAATATATCTGCCAATCAACCTGGTCAGGACTTCCATGGGACGATCAATACCTATACAATATCAGGGACTGTTACAGACGGTGTCAACCCCATACAGGGAGCTACCATCACATTCTCCCACAACGGCCATACGGAAAACACTGCTGCAGACGGTACATACTCCTATACTGTAGACTACAATACTACCACTACCATCACTCCAAGCCATGCGGGATACGGCAGCTGGACCCCTGCTGACCGCACTGTTAATAACATATCTGCCGATCAGCCTGATCAGGACTTCTCATCGACTTCCGATACTGATGGAGTACCAGCACAGGAGGAGAGCGGTCCAGACGGAAATGACCCATCCTATGATGGAAACGGCGACGGAGTACCGGACAATAACCAGCCCAATGTTGTTTCATTCCACACCGAAGACGGCAATAACTATGTCACTCTTGCAGCCCCGGACGGTACAATCTTTGCTGATGTCCATGCCCTTCCTTCTCCGGCCCCTGGTATTTTTCCTGAACTGCTCTCCTTCCCTTACGGGATGTTCAGTTTTACCCTGACCGGAGTAACACCGGGAGGGGCAGCTCAGGTAGTCCTGTTTCTTTCAGGAGAGGCCTCCATAGACTCATACTGGAAATACGGCAGGGAGCCGGGTGATGAGACAGTGCACCCTTATGAGTTTATGCTTGCAGACGGGACCGGCGCTGAGATTATTGGTAATACTATCATACTCCACTTCATAGACGGAGAAAAGGGCGATGACGGCCTTATCGCAGAAGGGACAATCGTTGATGACGGTGGCCCGGGAGCTACTTCAACTGTCATCCCTGCTCTCTCAAATGAAGGGATGATTGCACTTGTAATACTTCTTTCATTCTTCGCCTTCTTAATGATCAGAAGGAGAAGGATATAAGAGTTTGAATAGCCAGTAACAAGGCAGAAGAAAGGAGAAATGCCATATGTTGGGGAAAATGATCATCTCAAAGATATCGGTAAGTCTCATTACCATCGTTGCTGCTGCTGTGACACTGGCAGCATTCACTGTGAGTGTGAACGCACACCCACCTTCCAGCGTGGCGCTACAGTATGACTCGGCCGGGCAGGCCCTGACAGTCATGGTTACTCATTCCCCCTTCAGAGACGGGAGTCACTACATCAATGTGATCGAAATCGTCAAAAACGGTAAGACCATAGATAAATTTTCCTACAAGGACCAGCCCGGAGAAACATTTACCCGGACCTTTGCTTTACCGGCAGTTGATGGAGACGTTCTTGAAGCAAAGGCCACATGCAGCAAGTACGGCTCGCTGACGGGAAAGCTGTCCGTCGGGAAATGACCGGACTCCACCAGGGTTGATAAAAATGGGGGAATCATAGATGAAAATTTACATCCACAGCGGTCTCATGGTGCTGGGTTTCTGCCTCATGTTATCTGGCTTTGCAGCAGCCCGTTTCCTGAGGGCCAGACGCAGCTGGCTCAGGATTCACAGGGCTCTCGGTACGGCAGGCGCATCATCCATCCTGCTGGGGTTTATAGCCGCTTTTCTCATGGTTGCCCTCTTTGGGGGAAACCATTTCGCCGTTTTCCACGCCCGCCTGGGCATGGCGACAGTTATGATGAGTCTCCTGATCCCCGCCCTCGGGCAACTCCAGTTTACAATGAAATCCAGGGCAAAGTTCATCCGCACCTGGCATCGACGATCAGGGACAATAACACTTGTATTAATTGCCCTTGCGATCATCTCGGGAATTATACGGGTCGGCATTTTGCCTGTGAATCTCCATTTCTGATGAAGGCTGTTCAATCTGCCTTGAGACACCACAGGCCCTGAAATTATTGGAAATACCATCATACTGCATTTCATAGACTGACAAAAGGGCGATGATGGCCTTATCGCAGAAGGGACTATTGTTGATGACGGAGGGCCAGGTGTTACCGCTGAAAGTATCCCTGCTCTATCAAATAAAGGGATGATCGTATTTATGATCATGCTTTCAGTCATGGCTTTATTGATAATCCGAGCAAGAAAGCAGTCCGCATAGAGGCTCACTCGTAAATTCATGCACTAACATGAAGACAGAATAATTTGCACCTTGTGCTATTAATATTTTGCTTATTCCAGCAACTTATGTCATTTGTGACATGATGTATGTTTCCCGGGCCGTTCCGGTTTAAGCCCAGATAAATGTCGATACGAAAACTGGAACGTACTTGGTATGAATTGTACGGTCTTTCCGCCACCATCCGCGCCATCTGTGCCCTTATGGGGGCAATGCAGCTTTTAATGTAGCGATGTCATAAAACTAATCATATGAAGGGGTACGCGTTATGAAACATACAGCACAGTTCGTAATCATTCTGTCTTTTATACTATGTCTGGCCGATATCGGCTCTTCCGAGGAAACTTCCATTACCTTGCCAACCAACGACAGCACAAGCAGTTTTAATGTTAAAAATCAGTCCGGCACAGATGTATTCAAGGTTGACGGCAGCGGAAAGATTACGGGTAACGGAAGCGGGCTTTCCAATGAAGCTCTACTGGCTCGTATTGCAACACTTGAAAGTCAGGTGAACACATTGATGTCAATACTTCAAGGGTTGACAAGAAATGGTAATAATATTGTTTTTACCGGCGTCAATGTGCAGATTGTAAATGGTGCTGGAACTACAGACTCCGCAAACGGAACCGGAAATCTCATTGTTGGCTATAATGAGTTGAGAGAGGTTGTCGGTGATAACCGTACAGGCTCGCACAATATAGTTGTTGGTAGGCATAATAATTATTCCAGCTGGGGAGGCATTGTAGTTGGGTATTATAATGATATTTCAGGTGTGTATGCCAGCGTCAGCGGTAGTTATGAGAACACAGCCAGCGGACATTTTTCCAGCGTCAGCGGGGGTAGGGCTAACACAGCAAGCGGATATGGTGCCAGCGTCAGCGGGGGTCGGCTTAACACAGCCAGTGGAGGTTTTTCCAGCGTCAGTGGCGGTCTTTCTAATACAGCCAGCGGAAATCATTCCAGCGTCAGTGGTGGTGAGCATAATACAGCCAGCGGAAATTATTCCAGTGTCAGCGGAGGAAACGGGGCTTCCGCAGGCGGGGAATACAACTGGCGGGCCGGGCAAGAGCGCACGGGCGTATTCAATTACGTCGGCACCTATTTCTCTTTCTACTAATTGAGCCGAGCGGACCGGTTTTCCCAGTGTTACAGTTTGACACCGTAGAGTTACATGATGTTGTGCCTGGGAAAGGTAAAGATGGAGGATATGAAGGCAGAGATCGCTCTATTGAAAGTAGAGCTTCATCCCTCAGAGCCCAGCTTGCAGCAAAAAAAGGAGGGCAAAGAGATGACCTGTGCCACCTTAAATTAAGTTGTATCAACGCTATACCAAAACAAAGAGCAGTCAAATGAAAAAGATATATTGCAACCTTGCTGCATTATTGATTCTTTTATTTATAGCTCCTCCGGTTGGAGCAGAGGGTCTATCAATAGGCTCAGGCACAACCTTTTCTCTTGATTCATCGACATTAAAGCTGAGCGGAAACTGGAGTAACATCGGCACATTTACTCCAGGCTCGGGGACGGTCGTCTTCAACGGAGAGATCGGCAACCAGACTATTACCAATTTATCCGGCGAAACTTTCTTTAATATTACGGTAAACAAAGCAGCCGGTGATGTTCAACTATTAAGTAATGTAGCTGTCACCGGAACATTGACTGTTACAAGCGGGGATGTTGACCTTAACGGGAATGTTATAACTTTAGGAAATTCGGGCATGTTAAGCGAATCCGCTGGCAATACGGTTAAGGGAACCTCGGGTTATATAACCGCCACAAGAAACCTTAATGCGCCTGCAGGTGAAAATGTCGCTGGTATGGGAGCTGTCATTACTTCATCAGCAGATCCTGGAAACACGACTATTAACAGGGGCCATGCCCAGCAGACAGGGATCGGAAACGCCTCCATCCTCAGGTATTACGATATTATGCCAGCCAATAATGCAGGGCTTAATGCGACTCTGGATTTTTATTATGATGATTCGGAATTGAACGGCCTTACGGAGAATAAATTTGTGCTGTTCAAATCGACCGACAACGGGGCTAGTTGGTCAAACCAGGGCGGCACAGCTGCACCCCCAGTCAATACTGTGATAAAAACGGCTATTGCCTCTTTTTCGAGATGGACAGTCGCGGATTCCAGCCAGCCGCTTTCAGCCCCGGAGATGGATGTCCAGGGAAACGCCATCTCAATAGCGGATGGAGATACAACCCCCAGCGAAGCAGATAACACGGACTTTGGATCGACAGGTCTTGTCAGCGGCGGAGTAACACATACATTTACCATCCTGAATACAGGCACGGATACCCTGATCCTGACCGATCCTTCTCCCTACATATCGATCTCGGGGACCCATGCCGGGGACTTCTCGGTATCCTCCATACCATCCGGCAGCATTGCCGCAGGGGGCGGGATCACGACCTTTGATATCACCTTTACCCCGGGTGCACTGGGGATACGAGAGGCGACGGTCAGCATCGCAAACGACGATTTCGATGAGAATCCCTATGACTTTGCCATACAGGGAAACGTCCTTTCCGATGTCACCATATCGGGGATGGTGACGGATGGGGTGAATCCCATCGAAGGAGCAATCATCACCTTTTCCCATGACGGTCATACCGAAACGACCGCCTCCGACGGAAATTATTCGTATGTTGTCTCAGCCGCGATCACGACGACGGTGACTCCCTCTCATCCGGGCTATAGCAGTTGGGATCCTGAGAACAGACAACTGACAAATATACTGGACAGCCAGCCTGATCAGGACTTCTTATCAACTTCCGACTCTGATGCAATACCCACTCAGGAGGAGAACGGACCTGACGGGACTGATCCATCCTACGACGGAAACGGTGATGGAGTACCGGATTGCAACCAGCCCAATGTTGTCTCCTTCCACACTGAGGACGGCAATAACTATGTCACTCTTGCAGCCCCGGACGGTACAATCTTTGCTGATGTCCATGCCCTTCCTTCTCCGGCCCCTGGTATTTTTCCTGAACTGCTCTCCTTCCCTTACGGGATGTTCAGTTTTACCCTGACCGGAGTAACACCGGGAGGGGCAGCTCAGGTAGTCCTGTTTCTTTCAGGAGAGGCCTCCATAGACTCATACTGGAAATACGGCAGGGAGCCGGGTGATGAGACAGTGCACCCATATGAGTTTATGCTGGCAGACGGAACCGGCGCTGAGATTAATAGAAATACCATCATACTCCATTTCATAGACGGACAAAAGGGCGATGACGGCCTTATTGCCGAAGGTACTATTGTTGATGACGGAGGCCCGGTAGTTGCTGCGGATAGTATCCCCGCCCTCTCAAATACAGGGATGATTGTACTTGTAATACTTCTGTCATTCTTCGCCTTTTTGATGATCAGAAGGAGAAGGATATAAGCGAATATAGATGCCGAATCATCACTCCAGCAATTCATCCAGAGGGTCCTCGACCGTTTCCTTCAGGATGAGTCTTTTTGCGACATCCCTGTCATATATATGTACTTTATGTGTTATGTATCTTGCCAGCAGATATTCAAACGGGAGCCAGGTTATGTGGCCAATGGGTATGATATATCTTTCTGCTCCTGCCATGTCTTTGTACAGAAGTCTTCGGCTCTGTATAGGTAATGAATGATCAAACAGGGCATCTATGAAGGCAATTTTTGATTTATCCAGCAGGTGGGCATAGGATAGAGGGTCAATACGGAAGAGAGGATGGATTTCTTCATTGTTCAAGATTTCATGGAAAGACATCTTTTTGACAGAGGGAAGTTGCTCCTTATAGATCCTGTACAGCCTTTTTTTATCATGAAGGTAGTATTCGTTTTTGAACCCGTCCTTAATAATTTTCCTGACAAAGCCGGTTGTCCTGGATTCCAATAGTATCCTGGGAAGATGACCTCCGATTGTCATCAAAATGGTCTGGTTGACCCTTGCATCAAGCACCGCAATTATGGTGGAAAGCATTCCGCCAAGACAATATCCTAAAATACAGTTGTTTTCTTTCCAGAATTTTTTCTGATCAAGAAAGTCTATTATTGAAAGTGTATCGACTATTGCATGTTCCCAGAATTTGTACATGCGGGGAATGTGAGGATGCAAATAGCTCACACCACTGGCAGAGCCATTTTCTACTCTGGTATAAATTCCCGGAAGTATTAAAACAGAACTGCTTATGCCTGCGGCAGCAAGCTGTTTACCCATCCAGAGTAAAAACCTGATATTTGAACTGCCTAAACCATGTAATATTATTATTGAAGCCCGTATCTCTGACTTCGGCTGAAAATTGTACAGTTCAACAGTCTCTGTGCCCGGTTCAGGTTTTTCATACAACGTCGGGAAACGTATATAGCTGCACCTGTAATGTCTGCCCTTAAAGATGTATCCTGAATTGGAAATAATATGTTTTTTCTTATATGAAAAGTCGATTTTCATTCTCTATAACCATCCCAAAAGCCTTTAAACAGCTTTTAACAGGTATACATCCCTCAATCAGGGTGACGGGAAATAGGCCATTTATGGATGGGCACTATTTAACAAGTCTTTTCATAAACCTGACTGTCTCTTCAAGTATCCTTACTGTCCGAAAATCTTTTAAATGAGTCTCAAAACCATGTCCTCCTTTTTTATGAATAAGAAATCTGCAAGGTATGTTTTTAGACTTTAGTTTGCTGACAAGATTGACTGAAGAGGTATATGGTACAATCGTGTCCTTTCTGCCATGTACAACGAGTGTGGGAATCATCCTTTCAGATATCCATTCTATCGGAGAATAATTGTAATAGAGATCAGGCCTGTTATTGGGGATTCCTTTCAAGGTCACCATCGTTGCAAAACGGGCAAACAGAGATTTCTGTTCCTTTGCAAAAAGATCTCTTAAATCAGATGGAGAATAATACACGGAAACCCCTTTGATGCCTCTCATTTTCTCTTCATTATTCATAAAAGTATAATATGAAGAATAGAGAAGTGCAAGGTGACCACCTGCGGATAAACCCATAAGCACAATAGCATCCCTGCTGATTTTCAATTCTACAGCGTTGTTCTTAATAAAATCAAGTGCATCTGTATAATCAGTCAAAATGTTTTCCATGCTGTTCAGCATAGCAAAGCGATAATCTATGGAGACTGCTGCAAAACCCTTTGAAGCAAGAAACTTACACCATGAAACATTGTTTGGCTGGTTCCGAAAGCCGGAAATCCATCCACCGCCATGGGCGAAGAATATGAGAGGATAAGCATCTTTTATCTGGTTTGGATACCAGATATCCAGCTTTAGAACTGTATTCCCAATCTCTTTATATTTGCAGGTTTGATATTTAAAAGTTCCTTCAGGTTCTATAGGAACCTTTGCTTTTACAATACCGCGAATATAAAATACCAGAGGAATGGTGAAACCAATTAAAAACAGGCCTGATTTTATTGCGGAAAGAAGAAGGATAACACTAAAGAAACAGGCTTTGTTAACCCCAAACCATGATTCCTTAAATTTTTTTACTATTTTCTCCAATGATTCCTTCAATAATTTTCCACTTAAAAATCTACTGATATTTGTTATCTGACTTAAACTTAATGGTCTTTTGCTGAATGAGAAAGGCCTTAGTATATTGAAAGGTTATTCATGATTACAGTATATACTATTCGGGAAAATACATCTATGATAGCATGAAAATCAATTTAAATAAATTAATAACTTGATTTATATTAATTATTGCTTTATACTGATTTAGTAATTTGAATTTTTTGATAAAGATGTTTATAATTTATAATTATAAGATAAATGTGGCAATAGTATTGCAAAAATACTGTTCTATTTAATCAGTCTATCACGCAAAATCATATGGCTTCCTGGTAAATAGCGGAGTATCTAAAATTTCACCCAGTAACGACTAGCTATTTATCCAGAGAGAGACTGTGGCGCAATTTCTTTTTTTTATCTCAGCCAACGGCTGGGACGTTTCACCCTGTTATGACACAGTCTCAAAAGCGATAATCCCTGCAATTCGAAACGGCATGTGATGGCTGGTTGACAGGGAAATCATTGATAAATGGATCGTCAAAGGCTAAAAGGAATAATGTAAGACTACCTTTATAAGGACCAGAAAGGAAAGTGCTTTGGTTAACAATACAGTCAAAATGATAAGGGAGAAGCTCCTCATAAGCAAGGCAGAGCTTGCCAGGAAAGCGTCTTCCCCGTTGACGATTGACAGGATTGAGAAAGGTATGCGTTGTCGAATTGAGACTAAAAGAAAGATTATATTTGCCTTTGGATATGACCTCTCAGAAAAGGACCTTGTTTTCAGTGATATTTAATGATCTTGTCAGATATAATAATCGTTTTCTTTTAACCCTATATTTTTCACTTAAAACTCAAAATAATTCAAAAAAAAGCTTTCAAAATTTTAAATTATAGGCTAAAGAAAAAATTCAAATTCTGCCTTACACCATTTATGCCCTCTCGCCATAAGGTCAACGGGTAATATATAACAGGTTTTTCAAAGACTTAAATCAATAAAAGGAGTATCAATGAACGAGGGTACACATAAACAATTAGAGGCAAAACTCAGGGAGATAATCAGTCAACTTGATCAGGCCACATCAAAGAAAACACAATCTTCAACAGGTAAAGGCAATATTATTCGCCGCAGGAAAGGTGAAAAAGACCGGCGTTTTTCAAATCTCATGGAACCCGGAATGAGTTCAGTTACTGAAGGATAACGAAACTCAAAAATCCATTTAGACAAATAAGAATAAAGGCGTAAGCTTTTCAATATGAATATCTCGATGCCCCTGCGGATGTTTTTCCCGGGTTCAGGTAATGATGTGTCTTTTTTTGATGCACCGGGTGGTTAAAAATCATTAAAAATCTTATAAGCTGCCTTCAATGGAAACAGACATTAGAGAAAAAATCAATACTCTTATAAAAAGACAATACAGGTGCGTACTGGCAACCGCTTCTGAAAACAGGCCACTCTGTTCTCTCATGGCATATGCCGCTAATGCTTCCTGCAGTGAAATCTACCTCATGACGCTTAAAAACAGCCGCAAGTATCAAAACATGTGCGAAAACCCGGCCGTAAGTATCCTGATTGATACGCGAAAGGACACCCCGGGATTTGATCACAATCAGACAATGGCCCTTACTCTCTCAGGGCATTTTGACAGGAATATCGATGACATTGAACGGGAACGGATACTGAAGGAATTGTCCGGAAAACATCCGGAGCTTAAAGATTTTTTTGAAAACCCGGAAATGGAGCCTGTTAAAATTATTGTTACATCCTGTCTCCTCATGGAAGGCCCTGCAAAGGCGCATCATATTGAATTTTCTGATTTGTAAAACTAGCTGTACTGTCTGCCATCAGCCTGCTCCGGCTCGCGGAACAATGTCCAGCTTGCATTTCATGGTTCAAATCCTTAACAGATTTATATACAGGTGGTAAGGTAATGGAGGAATTAAAACGCTATTTCGATAACACAGACGGAACAGGAGTAATGTCAACAGCAGACAGTTACGGAAAGGTCAACTCTGCGATCTTTTCAAGGCCCCATGTCCTGGATGACGGTTCAATAGCCTTTATCATGCGTGACCGACTGACCCGCCACAATCTGCAGTCAAACCCTCATGCTTCTTTCCTGTTTGTTGAAAACGGGCCCGGATACAGGGGAAAGCGGCTTTACCTGAAAAAAATTCGCGAAGAGGAAAACAGTGAACTCATAAATTCCCTCAGCAGGAGGGAACACACAGATAATAAACCCGGCACAAGATATCTGGTGGTTTTTCAGTTAGAGAAAATCCTGCCGCTTGTAGGTACAGGAGATGGACATTAACAATGACGGTCTAATATCCCGGGCCTTTTAACCCCTGATAATCTTCGTATTCATGCTTGCCATGGCATTTCCTGAAAAAGGATGCCATCATTTAACATTGCCAAAGAAACAGCAGAACTCAGCTTGTCATTCTTCTGGAAAGACATCTTCTCTGCGATTTTGAACTTCCTCATAACCAAATTAAACAAGAAACAATATTAGAGTTCTATTCACAACCTCTTTTATGGTATTATTCCTCTGAAATCCCGTCTTTTCTATTTGTAATTCATAAGACAGAAAGGAGGCTGAATAATGTTGCTCAAACATTTTTTTACCGGAAAAATTGCCCATAGTTCTTATATTCTTGCCGGCAGTAAAAGCTGTGCTGTAATCGACCCCCAGCGGGATGTTGATATGTACATCACCGAGGCACGTTCCATGGGTGTTAACATAACCCATATTCTTCAAACCCATCTCCACGCCGATTTCATTTCCGGACACATGGATCTGGCAAAAGAGACCGGTGCGAAGATTTATGTGGCAAAATCAGCCGGATGTGCCTTCGACTTTGCTGGTCTGGCAGAAGGCGATACAATCGAGCTGGAGGACATGATTCTCACGGTAATGGAAACACCGGGACATACACCTGAGCATCTCAGCTATGTAGTAACTGACAAGTCACGTTCGAACAGTCCGGTTGGTGTGTTCGCGGGCGATACGCTTTTTGTCGGCGATGTGGGCAGGCCCGACCTTTTTCCTGGTATTGCGCAGGACCTCGCGGACAGACTGTATCACAGCCTGCATGACAAACTGTTAAAACTGCCGGATTATGTTGAAGTATACCCCGCACATGGGGCGGGCTCACTGTGCGGCCGCTCAATGGGAGCCAAGCGTACCAGTACCATAGGGTATGAGCGCCTTTATAACCCTGCCCTTCAGATTAAAGAAAAATCAGAGTTCATCAAATCACTTACCGAGAACATGCCTCCTGCTCCGGATCATTTCAGCCGCTGCAGCGATATAAACCGCCAGGGGCCGTCCCGCCTTAAAGACCTCCCCATAATAAAAGAATTGAGTGCTCGGCAGTTTAAAAACCGGATAGAGAAAATCGATCCTGTACTGCTGGATACCCGCGGTTATCACGCCTTTGCCGGTCAGCACATCTCAGGAGCCTGGCATCTTGATCTAAATGGCAATTTTCCCACTTTTGCAGGATGGATTCTTCCGCCGGAAAAAGATATTCTGCTGGTAACGGATGATTATAAAAAGGCGCTGGAAGCCAATACCTGGGCCCGCCGGGTTGGGGCCGACAAGATCGTGGGCTGCCTTGATGGCGGCATGGCCGCCTGGGCTGCAGCCGGATTCAGAACAAGCCACATCGAACTGATTTCAGCTGAAGAACTGCATGGCATGATCTCCGGCGACGCCGATTTTGTGCTGCTCGACGTACGCGCACCTCAGGAATATGAGCATAACCACATTGAAGGCGCAATCAATATCCCTGTGGCGGATCTGCGGACCCTCCACAGTGAACTTAACAGGGATAAAACAACTGTCGTTGTATGCAGTACAGGGATCCGTTCCAGTCTTGGCGCCAGTATTCTTAAACAACATGGGTTCAATGATATCATTAATGTCGCCGGCGGAATGACAGGCTACAGCGCTGCCGGATATACCAGGGAATGCCTGGTCTGTTCTATTCCGCATGGTTCGAGATTCTTCACCAGCTGGAGCGAAACTGATAAATATAATGATACAGAATAAAAAAAGACGTTGATTCATCCTAATTTATTCGTAAAGCAGCGGATATGCTTGATGTTGATAAATGGATAATGTCTCCGTTTGAATTATATTTGAAGTTATTACTCCGGCAATAATATATTAATGTTGTCCCAGCCACAGGCTGGTAAAATTCCGAGCCGCGAATCAAGTTCGGGATAAATTCCAGCCTGTGCCGGATTCCTGTTCGGGGTCGATATTCATAATGAATTCGAATGGATGCACCCGGTTTTTGGTCCGCGTCAGGCTTATCAAATCCGGCATAACGATTGATGTTTTCAATTGCCGCAGTAATAAAATGAAGAAACAGATTGTTTCAAAAATGACAGGAGACAGTCTGTTATCTCCTGTCAGGCAAAAACATTAGAGGCTGTTAATTCAACCGGTTACAGCTTATACACTTCTGTCAAAGGTGAACATTATCAAACTTAGAATCAGCCCTGTTACTCCCAGTAAGTGAAATTCTGCCAGAATTCTTTATCTTTATTTCGCCAGTCAGGCCCGAATTTCTCGTCATAATATGATGCAAACCTGTCAAACCATCGCCACCAAAGGCTTTTCCCTTTTTCTTTGGCCTCCAGGATATCATTTAAATAGGCTGCGATATCAGAAAGATTGTCCTTAGGTATATATGAGGCGGCTCCCTCCTTAAAAGACTTTACCGTATTTTCGGGGCTCAATGCATGAGCGGTCAGCATGACGGCAATCACACCTTTCCTGTTGGCAATTTCCAGAAGCTTATAGCCATCAACCCCCATAATATCCAAAATAGCTATATCAAAATATTGAGTTTCCAGCAATTTTTTGGCTGAATCAAAACTTTCCGCCTTTACAGTATCACACTTCTTGAGTAATTCTTCAAGTATATCAAGCACATCCGGTTCATCATCCACGATAAGAACCCTTTTGTAATTCAATAAATTACTTTCCATAACAACACCTCTCATTAAAATATGTAAAAAGCGAATAAAAGGTAAATCACCTTATTTCTCCCCAGGCCTTCTTGCTCCTGATAATCTTTTTCTGTACATTTGCCCAGGTCTTGCCTGATAGAAAGGATTCCTTATAACGTGTTATCATCTGATTAAACATGGCCATGGGAACTGTAAAACTCAATTCATCGGTCTTGAAGAATTTTCTTGCCGAAGGGTCCCATCCCCCTAATACTGCCTTATGCTGGCCTTTTTCCAGATACCTTAAAGGCCATGTAATCAGATTTGTACAGGCAGCGCCCCATGGTGATACCACTGATTCCGGATCATTAGTAACAAAGGCAGCCAACTGATGCAGTCCGCTCAGAATCTCAGGCCTGCAGAAAAATGCAACAACCTCAGGCTCTTCATCATTACTGAAAAGGCTTAAAGGTTTTAGTACGCAAAAACGACCTGGGGCAGGCCTTGGATCTATATACTCAAATATTCTCCTCAACTCATCAGGTGATTCACAGTAGCACTCCCCTTCCATATATCCCGCTATCCCTGTGGACACATAATGTATGATTGTCTCAGTCTGTGGTTTTAAAAATCCCAGCCAGAAGGCGGCACCCGGACAGCCAAAATGATCAGCATCAAACCAGGCTGCGGTCTTTTTCTTTCTTGCCCTCCATATATGTCCTATGGCACATGAAAAATCTTTAAAGACTGCCTGCCAATCAATGGCGTTATTAATCTCTTTTTCACGTGTAGGCGTATCCCCCGGTTTGGGAGAAAAACCTTCTACAGGTTCCTTATCAGTATAAAAGATACCCATTGGTTCTTCATCCAGTCCTAGTACCTCAATAAAACCAGGCAGGGATTCAATTATCTGCTTATCCATTTATGTCCTCCTATTATGCATAGCAACAAGGCATCACGAATAATGCCTTCGAATTTTATAAACAGCTCCAGACAGAATTTTCCCTGCATTGTACAGGAAGTAGCCCAGTAAGAATAGCTTCTCGGCTATATTCTGCTGAAATTTCCTCGGCAATGATATCCGACCCCTCAGCAACAACCAGTGAATGCCTCCATAAACAATCTGAATTCATTACATATCCCCTGAGTGCATCCCCTTGCATTTTTGATTGTGTCATCATGGCGATAAACCTTCTGGCAAGGGCCTGACCTGTCTTCACCAGCTTACTTATTTCTTTAAAATCAGACATGGGATCAACAAGAAGCTGTCTCGCCATAGCCATAATATGAGGCATTGGATACAATTTCTTGAAATTGCCAGTCACAACTTTTTTGAGGTTTTCTCCATAAAGCAGATTTTTTGATAATGAACTACCCCGCCGCAGAGCAGCGGGGTATCTTAAAAAATATTGAACGCCCCAAGGGGCGGGGAATCAAACCCTCGTCCGCCTATGGCGGATTGAAATTGGTCGGTTTGTTTGCCCTGCTTTTTGCAGGATTGATATTTCTATTGACATAACATGCTGACAATGCCTGCACCTGACCTTTACCTTTAGCTTATCAGGCAGATTATCTTCATTGATTTTGTAAACGGAGTGATATTTTTCACATGCAATTTTCATCGCGTCTAACACATTGAATATAATGTTAATATTAGCTCATTTCAACTATCTGATAATCCTGAAAGCCAGATTTGAATCAATTTATTTTTTAACGTATTACGTTAATCTATAGTACGGTATGTTTTTAATGAAAAGGCCGTATTGGTTAAGACAGGCCTAATTAATAAAGATTTTCCATTAGTAGTTGCAAGCATAGATAAACATAAATAGCATGTCAATTAAAAAAGGCCTGTAATAACATGCCCTGGTTATGTATTGCAATATATTCTCGAGACTAAAAGCCGCTGGCCGCGACTCATATCAATAAACTTGATATTTTTCTGTGAAGTCAGGTATATATTAGATACAAGAAGAATTTTAATATTTAACAAGTCTAACAAGGAGACACCAGGCAAATGGAAAGTTTCATATCAGGATTATCAGGGTTTGTTTTGGCAGCAATTATATTTGCTGTACTCTGGTTTAAAAAACTCAGAAAATCACCGCCTAAAATGAGTTTCGATATTTATTCAACGATCGATAAATTCCGTTCAGTAGGCGAACTGGTAGTTTTTAAAATAATCACCAAAGAAATCATTACAGCATCTGATCACTGGTTCGGAGAAACAGGAAAAAAATATTTCAGGTGGCTTGCCTCTAATAAAAAAATGGCCATGATTTTCCAGTTTGAAATAGATTTCAAATATAACCTGCACAGCCCGGATTTTGTTATTGAAAACATTGGAGAAAATAACTACCGTTTGAAAATGCCACAATGTTTATATGAATCAAATATAAAGGATATAAAAATTTATGATGAACAGGGAGCTAAACTTCTGCCCTGGCTTCTTCCGCACCTGATAACCGATGCTTTGAGTGATGGTTTTACTGAAGATACAAAAAACCAGTTGATTTCAGAAGCCAAAAGTCAGGCTTCCCATATGGCTCATGATCTTGTCTCAAAGATACAGTCCGAGGTACACAAATCAGCAATACAGACCCTTGAAGTTCTTGCAAAAGGCTTTGGAGCAGAACGGATAAAAGTAGAGTTCAGTGATGCGGAACTTGTTCAGACAGAAGTCAAGTACCTTTCCCTTGATAAAAAGGAAGGGAAGGAATTAAGGGAAGATGATATTCAAATGGAGAGACATTAATGTATCTAAAGATATTTGCAGTTGGAGGGACTATCGATAAGATCTATTTCGATGCGAAAAACACATACCAGGTCGGGCAACCGAATGTAGCCGCCGTTCTCAAGAATTTAAGGCTTGGATTTAACTATACAATTGAGTCCCTGTTAAAAAAAGACAGCCTGGATTTGACAGATGATGACCGCAGGAAAATCCATAATGCCATAAGCAATCAGAACACAGATAAAATAATTGTAACTCACGGCACTGACACGATGGTAGATACGGCAAAAGTATTGATGGATATTAAAGATAAGACAATTGTTTTAACTGGCGCGCTTGAGCCGGCACTTTTCAGGACAAGTGATGCTGTATTCAATATAGGATTCGCAATTGCTGCTGTTCAGATATTAAATTGCGGAGTCTATATCTGTATGAACGGAAGGGTATTCAATTCTAACAACGTACGGAAAAATAATAAAAAGGGCATATTTGAGGAACTAATGCCCCAGCCGCAAGAATAGAAATGGAGATCAGACTAGTAAAATCAAATTTGGATTAATGCTGGCGCAGGAGATTATCCTTGAAGCCGGCAGGATTGGTTATAAGCTGATGCGTCTCGACACTATGGAAATATTAAAAAAGGCTATGAAATTGTATGAATCATTTGGATTTGAAAAAACGACTCATATTACCATAATCCTTTACCGGATGCTGTTTACTGGGAAAAAAACTTGAACTGTCTGACTACAGAAACGTGACCACTATTTCAGGCATGTTATACACTGCCTCCTCAAGCAACATTAGTACTGTTCTTTGCAAGGCGCTTTACCATAGCCAGTATCTGAAATTTTTCATCTCTGGAAAAACCTTTCAACAATATATCCAGCCACTCATCTTTTTCTTTTTCAATATTTTTTACAGTTCTTTTTCCCTTGGGGGTTATCTCGAGGATTTTTACTCGCTCGTCTCCCGGATCGGATTTCCTCAAAATGAATCCGTTCATTTCAAGCCTTTTTGCTATGCCGGTCATATTTGCTCCTGGGACAAGCATGATCCTGCTCACATCGCTTATCTTGTACTTCCCTGTTTTTGAAGCATCCAGCACCCTCAGCACATTGTACTGCGGAAACGACAGGCCGTAATTCCTGAAAACACCTGAATGAGCACGCTTGAACGTTTCAGCCGCCCTTACAATAGCCATGAGGACCTTTTCATCCAGGCTTAGATCGCTTTGATATACATCTTCACCCATAGTAACTACCTGCCTACTCCCAAATCTTCGATCTTATTAACTCAATTTTAATAATATAAATATATTTACTATCCAACAATACCTTTTAATGATATTTATTTTTAATACCTTAATGTTACATAAATATTTTAATGAGAATTGTCTTCAAAAAATAATTATTATTATATTAAGATATATACATTATAAAATAGCACGCAAGATATTTCAGTGAATAAGCTCTATTTAAAACAAATTTCATAAAACCATTTAATTTAATTTTTTGCAACTATATTAATCTGATATACAGTTTTTTTCAAAATATATCTTATAGATCCAGAGATATTCCACAACCAGTAATAAAAGGTGTTGACATTAAAAATAGCTTATTGATATATTGATTGTCAATATATTGACTAAATACTGTTATATTTATTTTTTAAAACTCTTAATATTAATGGTCACGTAAAAAATTGGGGCCAGGGCGACAAATTGTTGCGAACTTTTCAAAATTGAAACAAATTGTGAATACATTTAGCCTTAAAAGCAGGGCGAATTAAATTACGTTACGTAAACCTTTTTACAGGAGTTTCAAATGGATGAAGTCAAAAAAATAAAGACAGTCTGCCGAAGCTGTCATGGCGGATGCGGTGTTATTGCGCATGTCAAAGACGGGAGGGTTATAAAGGTGGAAGGCGATCCTGAATCTCCTATCAGCCATGGAACCATGTGTTCAAAAGGCCTGGCAATTACACAACTGGCCTACCATCCTGACAGGGTACTCTACCCTATGAAGAAAACCAGAGGAACATGGCAAAGGATCTCATGGGACGATGCACTTGATTTCTGCACAGAAAAATTCAATGATGTAATCAAAAAATACGGACCCGAAGGCATTATTGTCGGCCAGGGAACTGGCAGGGATTTTGAAAGTCATTTCTCACGTTTCGGCAATCTTCTCGGTACTCCCAACATTCTTACTGCAGGGCATATGTGCTACCTCTCCCGCATAGGTGCTACCCTTACAACATGCGGAAGGCACCCGGCAATCGACTATGCAGGCAATCCGAAGTGCATAGTGATGTGGGCATGCAACCCACTCTGGACTAATCCTGACGAATATAAGGGGGTAAGTTTCTGGAGGGCCTATGAAAAAGGGGCAAAGCTGATAGTCATAGACCCCAGAAAAGGCTTCCTTGCTAATAGAGCTGACCTGTGGCTCCAGTTGAGGCCGGGAACAGATGCCGCCATGGCAATGGGATTTTTCAGTGTCATAATTGAAGAGGAACTTTATGATAGAGAATTTGTAGAGGAATATATACATGGCTGGGATGAATTTGTACAAAGGGTTAAATCCGATTATTCGTTAGAGCGCGTTGAAGATATTACCTGGGTAAAACAGGACCTCATACGAAAAGCCGCCAGGATGTATGCCGGCACTAAACCGGCGGGCATTCACTGGGGCGTACCAACCGAGCAGACACCAAACTGTACGGATTTCACCAGGATTGCTGTGGGACTCATGGCTGCGACAGGCAACCTTGACGCACCAGGAGGAAACGTATTTCATGAACCTCCGCCGGTCAGAAAAGTTGCCGAATTCTCAGCCCATACCTCCCTTTCTGAAGAACAGAAAAAAAAGCGTCTTGGAGGAGACAAGTATAAACTTGCTGCCAGGATGACATTTATCACGCCAAAGTGTGCCTGGGACGCAATACTGACGGAGAAGCCATATCCTGTAAAGGCTGGCTATCTCGTTGGGACAAACCCTGTTATTACACGCGCCAATGCCAGAGAGGTATACGATGCACTTAAAAAACTTGATTTCCTTGCTGTTTCTGATTTCTTTATGACTCCCACAGCTGAACTTGCAGACGTATTCCTCCCGGCCGGAACATGGCTTGAGCAGAACCATATGGCTGATAACTGGAAGTTTCACGGTTATGTACTGGCAAGACAGAAGGTTGTACAAATCGGTGAATGCTGGCAGGACCATAAGATTTTTATGGAACTCGGCAAAAGGATGGGACAGAAATGGTGGGATACAGTGGAAGACGCACTTGACTGGTTACTTGAACCTACTGGACTGAACTGGGAGGAATTCAAGGAAAAAGGTTATCTCAAAGGGGATATGAAATATTATAAATACAGGGAAAAAGGATTTTCAACCCCGACGAGAAAAGTTGAGCTATACTCGACTATCTTTGAAAAATGGGGGGTTGATCCTCTCCCGAAATATACTGAGCTGCCGGAAAGCCCTGTGTCCAGGCCGGATCTTGCAGAAGAATTTCCTTACATACTGAACTCCGGCTTCAGGACTCCGACCTTTTTTCATTCCGCAAACCGTATGATCCCATGGCTTCGTGAAATAAGGCCGGACCCGATTGTCGAAATCCACCCTCAAACTGCTCAAAAGCATAATATAGAAGAAGGCGACTGGGTATGGATAGCATCACCCAGGGGACGAGTTAAAGAGCGTGCCAGGCTTAATGACGGAATCGACCCCAGAGTAATCGTTGCTGAACATGGTTGGTGGTATCCTGAAATAAGGGACCAGGAACATGGATGGGATATTTCCAACATTAATATACTTACAGATAACTCCCATGAGTCCATGGACCCAGTTATGGGAGCAACCAGCCTGAGGGTGCTGCTGTGCAGCATATCCCGCTGTGAAAAGCAATAGGAGGATATAAGATGGAGAAGGTCTCTTTAGTCATTCATAAAAAGGACTGCACAGGCTGCCATTCATGTGAAATCGCCTGCAAGCAGGAACATGGTCTGCGGATAGGTCCTAGACTTGTCCGTATTATTGAAAACAGCCCAAACTTTATCCCCATCTACTGTCATCATTGTGCCAAGGCCCCCTGCAGTGAGGTCTGTCCTGTTGACGCAATATCAAGGAATGAACAGGGAATCGTCCTTATAGACGACAGCCTTTGTATCGGTTGCAGGGCATGTGTTGAAGCCTGTCCTTTTGAGGCCATGCAGTTTGATGATGAAGAAGATATTGCGGTCAAATGCGACCTCTGTATTGACAGGCTAACAGAAAATAAAAAGCCTGCATGCGTTAGCATATGCCCTACCGGATGTATTTCCTTCAAGATCGAAAAAAGCATTGCAACGCAGTTCCAGAGTGCATTATGATATAAAATTATCCTTTCTTCTGAAAGGATTGATCAATGGGGTACTGTAAAAATAATCTATAAATATCAAAAAGAATTCATTTTAGATGAATATTCATACTAGTCATTTTTCTTCGGACTGCCGACTTGCTGAAAACGTCACTGGAGTAATACTTGCAGGAGGAAAAAGCAGTCGATTCGGCAAAAACAAGGCACTTGAAAAAATCGAGGGCATGACAATAATTGAAAAGGTCTGCGAAATTTTAAGGCCTGTTTTTTCGCACCTCCTCATTGTTACCAACACGCCTGACGAATACTCATTTCTAAATATCCCCATGACCGGAGACCTTATTAAGGGATTGGGACCAATAGGAGGAGTTTATTCAGGCCTTTGCGCAATGACGACTGAAGCAGGATTTTTCGTGGCTTGCGATATGCCCTTTTTGAACAGGAAATTGATCTGTCATATGGTAGATATTTCCCCAGGCTATGACGCTGTTGTTCCGAAAATAGACTGGATGTTCGAGCCGCTCCATGCCCTGTATACGAAGCAATGCATCCCTGCAATAAAATCCACAATTGATTTACGGAAACGCCAGATCATCAATTGCTTAAATGATATTCACGTTAAATATGTCAGTGAGCAGGAAATCAGAGCTTTTGATCCTGAAATCCGATCTTTTTTGAATATAAACAGGCCTGATGATATTATCCGGATTCAAAAAGAAGAGCATTCTGATTCAGGCCGTCCTTTCAAAAAAGACAGGTTACACAGGGAAGTGATATAGGCTATAGACCAACCACATCACCTTCACGAAACCTGTAATAACCCTTTTCCATGATTTTTATAAAAGGAATCGAGGCGGATGTTAAAGTATAAAGGGTAAGCAGGGCTGACTCAAAAGCCACACCAAAGGAAGATACAATCTCCTGGAACCTTGTCATTTCCCTGGAAAGGCATTCAATTTCCATTTCAGAGACATATCCTCCCACAGGAAAAGGAATAGCCACTGATATTTCCCCCCTTTTGCAAACTGCAGTACCCCCTTTCATTTCTATAACCTTGTTGATTGCAGTTGCCAGGTCACTGTCATTCTCTCCGATGGCAATGACTCCTGAAACATCCCAGCACAGACTGGTTGCAACTGCCCCGCACTTCTGTTTCCACCCTCTGACAAATCCGATAAATTTCTCCCCGGTTCCGCTCACCCTTTCAATAAAGACAACCTTCAAAAGATCTTCTTCAGGATCTGATATATACAGCCCGTCACGGACACTTGCTCTTGCCTTTCCCTCTCGTGTTACAAGACCTCCGGGCTGTATGTCAAGAGTCCGGATCTCTCCATCTGAACCAGCATCAGAAACAGGTGTGCTCATATCTGACGGGAAGATAAAAGGTATTTTGACTGTATTATAAAGTTCTTCAGGATAGGAAATCCTTTGCAGAGGAACTGATGCCCTTCCCTTTTCTGCAACGATCTTCCCGTTTGATATGACCATCTCAGGCTTCATTGCTCCTGATTCAGGCAGTAAAAGTATATCTGCGAATCGGCCTGGAGAAATACCTCCCGTGATATGGTCTATCCTGAAATGTTCGGCCGGATTCAGAGTTACCATCTGCACTGCTCTTATTTTTTCCAGACCCATATCAACGGCCTTCTGTACCACGTCCACAAGGTATCCCTGCCTTATCAAAAGCTCAGGTTCGCTCCCGTCAGTAACCAGAATAAGCCTCCTAAGGTCTATTCTGTCAATAACAGGAAAAATGATTTCGAGATCATGACGGATATAACCTTCTCTTACCATGACATAATAACCTTGCTGCAATCTCGAAAGCACGTCCTCTGTGGTTATGGCCTCATGACAGGATAGAGCACCTGCCGCTGTATAGGAAGCCAGCTTCCTGTCAAAAGCCCCTGCAGCATGGCCCTGGACCGATTTTCCGGCCTCAAGTGTTTTCTCCATTAACTCCAGGATGCGGGTATCATCTTTTAAAACCACATCCTGCCAGTAGGATTCCCCAAGGCCTATAATCCTGTCATCTTTGAGAAATTCCACGGCTTCATCAGTCGTCACAAAAAGTTCTTTTACAGCCGGGCTGATTGTCACCATTGGAGGGATAAGGCCAAACATCTTTATCGGCCGACTGCTTATCTGCGACAGAAAATCCCTTACTCCCCTTGCACCAAGGGCAAATCCATAGCTTTCAATCTCTGTTATAAGGGTGGTTATGCCGCAAGGTATTGCGTATTTCAGGAAATCACTTATATCCCAGTGGCTGGACAAATGTGTATGGACATCCATGTATCCCGGTGAAATCATGCAGCCCTTTGCATCAATCACATGAGTCGAATTACCCACAGCATAATCGGCATCGGGTCCGACATATGCTATTTTAGACCCTGAGACAGCAATAGAGCAATTCGGCACCAGACGGCCACTGTAAACATCTATCAACAAACCGTTTTTTATAACCAGGTCTGCTGACACTTTTCCAAGTGCTGTATCGACCAGTCTCTTTCTGTCAGATATATCTATACTCATAACAGGCTCCCTTTTTGAACAGATTTTTTCCTTCAATTTTGTAACGTATCAAATACAATCGCTGTCTATCAAGCAGAAATAATCCTGGTAAGTTTAAGGTCTGAACAGTAAATTTACTATTATTACTCCGGCTATTAAAAACATCAATCGTCATGCCGAATTTGATAAGCCTGCTCCGAAACCCGATCCGGGGGCATCCATTCGAATTCATTATAGATATCGACCCCGAACAGGAATCCGGCACAGGCTGGAGTTTATCCGCCAATGTTTGTGGCGGGTTTATCCCGAACTTGATTCGGGGCTCGGAATTTTACCAGCCTGTGGCTGGGACAACATTAACATATATTATTGCCGGAGTGATAGTAAAGGCACAGGTAAGGAGGGTTCGAACTAATTCAGGGTTTCTCAAAATGCTGCCAGTCCAGTACACGTGTCCAGTTCCCGCCCCAGGTCCAGCCGTGCTCCAGAAAAAAACGGGTCACAGGGCTTTCACGGGTCAGGGTCCCTGGTGCCTGGGGCTTGTAGGTCGCGCCGGGCGGACTTACTTTTCCTGACGGATAAACAGCAGGATTCTGCCCTGGGTTTATGTCAATGGCTACTCCCCAGGAGTGACGGGAAAGCTTCTTGGTCCCCGCAATTTTACGGTAATTGAACATTGAAGTGTTATTATCTGCCATTGAGTCATCATCATCCCATGAGTAGTTCACTACTGGAATACATTTTTCCACTGGAAACCCATCACGTCTCATGACTGCAAAGGCATCCCTGATCTCCTCTACCCTGTCCTTCCGCAGAACCAGCTGGCCGCGATGAATCTTCCCGTCAAAAGAGAGATATTCCACATTCAGGAGAACCAACTCCTCAAGGATCTCAGCAGGGGCCTTGCTCCCTGCGAGAGACTCTTCCAGGGTCATGGCGCTGTCCACCACGACGTCTGCTGATTGTACCTGCTGGAATATGCCAAGGACCAGCAAAAGCACCAGCAGCCCCACGGCCCATTTCTTTAAATTTTTCATATATAAACTCCCTGAAGCTCTCATAATGTCAATTATAGCAATATATTAAAGATATTACACCTGTTTTTGCTGTAGGTATATTCCGGATTCCACTATTAACTTTATTCAATATAGATCAGAGATGTCTAATATAAATGAAGCAACACTGTCAAGGCTCAATTTTTCATATAATCCCTCAAAAATGAAGGCCCGACCCTTCTTTCCAATAAATTACCATCTAACAACCCCCTACCCTTCCGGGGCTTTAACCTGCCTTCATTTATTTTTCCTGCCTGCTTACACGATAAAAAATAATATTTTGCCTTGTCAAATAGCTTCAGGGGTAGTTACAGGGTAACAGGGAAAAGAAAAAAAGGGTTTCAGCAAAACGCCAAAACCCTTAATATTACTGGCGCGCCTGGGAGGACTCGGACCCCCGACCTGCGGATTAGAAGTCCGCTGCTCTATCCAGCTGAGCTACAGGCGCAACAATTTTTCTAAATGTTTTTACTTGAATTATTACTCTCTATTATATTAGCAGGCAAATGAAAAGTTATACAACTTTAAGGTTTTTTTCTTTGCGATCATCCCTCTTATCAGAACCATTAAGCACTTTTCGCAGAACCATATTTGTATTCTTCTCCAAATCATCCATTATCTCAGCAAGTGCCTTAAGGTTCTTAAGGCTCTTTCTCGATTTTTCCTGATAAGGCAAATGGAGTAAAGGATTTTCCAGAATCTCTATTAACTTATCAATATGATCAAAGTCAATGCTGTCCATGTCACTGTAAACAAGCTCAATCCATTCCTTCTTTAAAGAATCTGGCATATCTTCATAGCTTGCGAGAATTTTAGGATCCTTTCCAAGATAAAGCGATTTTTTCAACTGATCAATTGCCAGCTGAATTTCTTTTATCTGCTTTTCTTCCAAAGCAATATTGCAAAGCAATTCATTCCATCTGCCCTCTATCTGCATACATATCCATTTTTCTCCTTTCTCCGGAGGGAGTGAAAGTCCAAGAAATCGGTCATGGATATCAAGAAGATCATCGCCCAGTATATCGGATAAGGAAGAAATATTCCTAAGCGCTGAATTTAATTTTTTAACCGCATCACGTTTCATTCCTCTTTGATCCGAATGCAGTAGTATTCCCTCCCATTGTTCTCTTAAAAAACCCATCTCCTGTTTTATCAAAGAAAAGATCAATCCGGACTTGGTAATAGTATTTCGTAGTGAATCAGATAATATATTGTAAGAATTCAGCTTATCTTCAGCAAGTTGACGAATAGCTTCAAGCGATTGTTCTCTTAATTGGTAGGAAAGGAGTTCGGTTCCAAGAGCCCTTGATAATACTTTTATGACACCTGTTTCGGGACTGTTTATCTTTATGGTATTCGGCTTAAAATGTATCTTTATTACAGCCACAACCATAAATTCACTGTGTTTCCAGACGATTTCACCATTAAAGGTCCTGGCACTTTCAATAATCGAATCACCTTCCGGGAAAAGGTCATTCTTCCGGATCAGCACGGGTTCCATATGATGGAAATGCTCAAACTCACTTTCCATTTGAAGACGAAGACTACGAATATCATTTTTAGGGTCCTCAGCGGTCCAGCTTATCTGCCTTTCCACACACCATGCCATGGCTTCAAGAGGCCGTCCAGGTTCATCCCTGTAGGCACTCCAGGGTTTGCCTGGTGGATTATATTCAGACTTCTCCGGCAGTCCCCAGAAAATACTATGCCTTTTCGAATCAAAAATCCCCGAGGTAACTCTCTGAGCGATCAAGTCAGGCGAACTTCCTATAAGATAGACAGTACCTTTAAAGGCATTCGGGAGACAAAGTAAAATCGTCTCTATTATTTGCTTGCAGGCCTTTTCCAGCGCCTCTCTGTCAATATTTAAGCTCAAGTTCCAAAAAACCTTCTATGCAACTATCAGCGGAAAAAACATCCATACCCTTCTGGTTGAAATAAGATATACGATATTTAATGCCTGTCAATCTTTTTTACAGCATTAACAAGTTTAGAAACAATGTCCACTGCCGAACCCTGCAAAAAAACATCCGTGACACTGTCAGTTAAATGAGTCTTTTCTTTATTGATTTCAATTATTTTTCCTCCATTTCTCTTTGTAATGCCCGGTATCGTATTGGCAGGTGAAACCACAGCTGAAGTTCCGACAAGTATCAAAACCTGTGCGGTTGAAGCAAGTGTGAATGAGCGGTTCAATGCATCTTCAGGAATTGCTTCACCAAAAAAGACAACATCTGGTTTCAGTATTTTTCCACAGTCACATCTTGGAGGATATTCATTTCTCTTTTCGTCAGCTTTAAATTTTCTTCCACACCAGAGGCAGGTAAGTGTACTTGAATTTCCATGGTATTCTATAACATTTTTTGATCCGCCACTCTGGTGAAGATTATCAACATTCTGTGTGATAATGTAATGGAGATAACCCATGTCCTCAAGTTCACTCATGCCGATATGAGCCTTGTTAGGCTTGGCTGAACTGACCAGGGCATCCATTTCCCGCAACATTAACCACACTTTTTCAGGATCTGACATAAAAGAGGCAATATTAGCGTATTCAGCAGGATCAAATTTCGACCACAGGCCTCCAGCACTTCTAAAATCAGGAATTCCTGATTCAGCAGAAATACCGGCTCCGGTCAATGCTATTGTCAATTTTGATTTAGTTATTATGTCTGCGCCCTGTTCAATCAGTTCTATCATTAGATTTCCTTTTATGCTCTACGCAAAGCTTTTATATTTTTTTGCAACGTTAAAAAATGTATTTAATGATGTCAATCAAATTCAGACCTTTCTACAATATCGATATAAAAACTTTATCAGGTTCTTAAACATATACCCTTTTTATTTCCCTTTCGATATATTACTAAAGACAATTAATCATTTAACTGCAAAATTTAGAAAATTATTGACGCAAAATCTTCCTTGGGCTAATATCCCTTAAAATTATTTTTCCGTTACAACAGAGCTCTGGGAATACAGTATCTCCCCAAAGATAAATAAATTCTAATAAGCTGGCTGTTCTTTTGTTAAAAATGCCAGGAGGGCTTTTACATGGAGGATATTTTAAGCAGCAAAAGAATTCTGATAGTTGATGATGAACCGGATATCCTGGAGACACTCGAAGAAATACTGGATATGTGCATCGTCGAAACTGCACATGATTTTAAAACTGCCAGCGACTGTTTGAATAATAATTCCTATGACGTTGCCATTCTTGACATAATGGGTGTGAAAGGATATGAACTACTATCTTTGGCAAATATGAAAGGCATCCCATCCCTAATTCTCACTGCATACGCATTAAGCCCTGATCACCTCGTAAAATCCATAAAATCCGGTGCCCAATACTACGTCCCGAAATATAAGATATCTGAAATCACTATATTTCTATCTGACATTATAAGGGCACGAGAAAAAGGTATCAAAAAACAGGCACTCTGGTTCACCAGGCTTAAACCCTTTTTCGACAAGCAATTCGGTCCTGGCTGGCGAGAAAAACATAAAAAATTCTGGGAAGAATTTGACAGGGCATATGGCGTTAAAAACAATCAATAAACTACATCACACTTTCTGTAATGGTAATTTTACAATGAATTTTGCACCCTTCCCTTGTTCGCTTTCAAGAAACAACCCGCCTTCCATATCCTCGACAAGAACCATAACACCTGCAAGTCCTAAACCGTGACCCCTGACACTGCAGATTTCATTAGCATCCATCTGGAAATAGCACTCAAAAATCTTCTTATGATATACAGGAGGAATCCCTTCACCATCATCCTTGACAGAAATGATAAAATAACCACTTTCCTTATAAATCGCCAGTTCAATAACAGCCTTTCGATATTTCAAACCGTTGCTCAGCAGGTTTCTGAGAATCTGCCTTATCTTTGTCTCATCAAGATAGATATCCTCGTACCATAGAGCCTCATCCACCGAAAGATAAATCCCCTGATTTTTCAGGATATCCTTGAATAGGGCCAAATTTGTACAATTCCTTATGTTCTCCGATGTATCAGATTCAGCGAGATCGAATATCTCCACAAGTGTCTGCTCTATGAGACTTGAAACCCTGCAGCTTGTTAAGTTTAGTATCCCCTGAGCTGATTTTCCCAACTCCAGGACATCGTTAACTAATGTCTGAGTAGTCTTTGTATTCCTTAGTGCCCTGTGTAATACATTTTTCTGCTTTTCAGTAAGGGGGCCATATTTTTCCGGTCTTTTTAGTAAAGAAGAGACTCCTGCTTCAATCACTGCAAGCGGTACTTTAAGATCATGTATAAGAATATCGATCTTAATTCTATCTCTTCCCACGCCATTGTCTTTTTTTTCTTTTTGAAGGTTATCCATTTAGCCCTGCTCTGGAACTTAAATGTTAATAATATACTAAAAAGTATATTATATTTACATCAATCATGTTACAGAAAAAAACCCCTGCCTAACAAAATATTCTGGCAATATAACAAGCTTATATAAAAAAATCAAACCAAAGAGTTGCTGCATGAATGTATTTTATTATTGCTAATATAAGAGTTTTAAAAACAGTATATATTTTATGATCTGGATATGCCCGGCAAAAAGTCAGAGAGAAAAAACAATCCCCACATATCCGACAAAACTGCTATCAGGTCTGACATCATAACTCGTGCTGTAGGCGATCATCTCACCTCTCTTTGCACCTAATACCTTTGCCGCCTCAATAGCTGAGGCTGCGGCACCTGAACAGCATGCATTGGAGTTTTTAAGCGCTTCAGATATAAGCTTTGGACCTTCTAAATCCATCATCAAATCAATTGCAAGTTTGTCATTAACATTTTTTACCCACTCAACAGCATCACTGCCTTCACCTTTTGGAAAAAAGCCATAGTTATATCCATAATGAGTGAGATCAGTTGATCCCAGGACAATGGTTTTTTGCCCCAGATCTCGGGATATCTCAACCGCTCTTCTTGCAATCTCCAGAGAAGCTGTTTTTGGAGGCAGCCCCATTGGAACAATTCTGCACTTAGGTATAAAATATTTTATGAACGGCAACTGAACCTCAATAGTATTATCCTGTTCATAATATGAAGAAGTTTCAATTGTAAAGGAATATTCGGAAATTAAAATTTCTGCTACTTCTTCATCAATTTCTAATTCACCGAGAGGGGTATCCCATCTCCCTTTGCTCATTATCAGATTATTGCTTCCAGGATGCATGTGATGACCAAAGAGGATACAGGTTGAAGGTTCGTCTTCATTTTTCAGGCACTTGATAACATTACATGCAATTTTCCCTGAAAAAAACCAGCCCGCATGTGGTACAATACCTCCTGCCAGTTTTTGTGTCCCGCTATGACACAGTAATCCAGGGTCAATAAAATCCTCAATAGTTCTCCTGCATTCTGATTCATTTCCCGGATACCAAGAGCCAGCGAAATCAGCACTTCTTACCTGCACAGTGACCACCTCTCTTTCATTGCACTCTGCAATATCCATAACTCATTATGATGGTTATATTAACAACTCTGACCAGATAAATATTTCTCCAAATTATTATTGCTGTAAACGTTTTTTTTTTGTATGTAGTCAGCAACAGAAAAAAATGCCATGAGCCCTTTCAGCTTATGATATAGAATAATAAATACAACAGGTTTTTCTTATGCATTTTGATATTGGCGAATGGATTATCAGGATCCCGGTCTTACTGTTCTCAATAACAATCCATGAATATGCTCACGGCAGGGCGGCTTTATGGCTTGGAGATCCCACAGCAAAAAACATGGGGCGGCTATCTCTTAACCCATTGCCACATATTGATCCGTTTGGAGCAATTTGCCTGTTTCTCTTTAACTTCGGATGGGCCAAACCTGTTCCTGTAAACCCAAGTTACTTTAAAAACATAAGAAAAGGCATAATTTTTATGTCACTCTGCGGCCCGCTTGCCAATATCTCAGCAGCATTCGTCGCCGGAATATTTATCCGCTATTTTCCTTTTCGATGGGAAGTGTATCAATTAACACTTATATATCTTTTGCTTATGAATCTTGGCCTTGGATTGTTCAATCTTTTGCCCCTTCCTCCCCTTGATGGCTCACACATCCTTGAAAACGTTCTCCCTCCAAAGGCTGCCCAGGAATATATGAAAATAGGCCGTTACGGGCCGTTTATTCTATTGGGAATCATTATGATGGACAACTTTGCACATACAGGCATTATAAAACATCTGTTGCTTGGCCCTATGTTATTTCTAGCCACTCTTTTCTCTGGCATCAATTTTTGATTTTTTACGAGACTATTACCTACTCCCTTCTAAATAAAAAACCGTAGCTTATATAAAAATATCTTTTTGTTAAAGCTTACAGGTAAGCATCTGTTTTGACAAGATGGAAATATATTTTTTTAGTCCATTTTGCCTTCAAACAAAAACTTTTAATCCACCTTATATAAAAAACCTTTTCTCGCTGTCTTCTTTAGTTATGAAGAAATTGATCAATGAGAACACAGTGGCAATACTCACTTCAGATCATATTGGGTTATAATTTATCCATTTAAATGCTTACCTTCTTGACTTTCAATTATATTGTATGGCAAATTGCCATAAATGACTAAAAGGCACCCAGGGATACCATATGCAGGGCAGCTTGGCGTTACAAACAGCAACTTCAAGGTCGTCAATAATTCTGCCTCAACACTTTTGCTTGCTTAGAAAGAGATGATGGGCATCAGACTTATTCATGATGCTCAGCATAGCAGTTCTCCTCAAGTGATGGCATAATCATCCCTGCTTTATCTTAGGCTTCTTAAGCATTAAAAGACATAATTGAATAATCAATTCTTTAAAAAATATTGTTATGATAAATATAAATTTAACTGTATCAATTGAAGAAGGACAAAGAAGGGTTCTGGATTCTGTTAAACCGCTGGGTTCTGAGACTGTTTCTATTATGGAAGCATTAAATAGAGTCTTATACGAAGATATTATATCGGATAAAATGATACCTCGTGTGGATGATTCTGCAATGGATGGTTATGCAGTGATTGCTGATGATACGCAAGGGGCATCAAAGAATAATCCGGTAAAACTTCATATCGCGGGAGAAATACAGGCAGGTGATTCATCTATAGGCAAAAAGGTCTCAAAAGGAACAGCCATGAGAATAATGACCGGCGCACCTATACCGAAAGGAGCTGATTCCGTAATTAAATTTGAGGATACTGAAGAAGAAGCCGGATATATAAAAACATTCCACGAAGCAGTAAAATACGAAAACTATAGAACTGCAGGAGAGAACATCAAAACAGGAGACTGTGTTCTCTATAAAGGGAATCGCTTACGATCAGCGGATATAGGTATTCTTGCGTCTCTGAATTGCAGTACAGTTAAGGTGTTTAGACAGCCAACCGTCTCAATTATCTCAACTGGCGATGAGTTAGTGGATATAGGTGAAAAGATAAGGCCCGGTCAGATTAGAAATATAAACGCATTTACCTTATATTCAGAAGTGAAAAAATATAACGGTCTTCCTGATTATGTGGGCATTGCCAAAGATACCTTAAAAGACACTATGGACATATTTCTAAAAGCCTTAAGATCCGATGTCATAATATCCACCGGCGGTGTGTCAATGGGAAAATATGACTTTGTAAAAGAAATTTATTCTGATCTCAATGTTGAAATACTCTTTGAGCGGGTTAATGTAAAACCGGGCAGTCCATGTGCTTTTGGAACAAAAGATAATAAACTGATTTTCGGCCTGCCGGGAAATCCCGTTTCGACACTTACTTCATTTATTCAATTTGTCAGGCCGGCACTACTTAAATTAATGGGTGCAAAAAGATTAAAAAAACCAATCGTTACAGCATTTCTTGAAGAGGATATTAACAAGCATTCACCCAAAGTCCACCTTTTGAGAGGCGCTTTTAAAATTAAAAATAATGATTATTATGTCACAACAACTGGAAATCAAAAGCCTTCCATACTTCGTTCAATGAGCGATGCAAACTGCCTGATAATAATCCCTGAAAACGGTCCAAAACTAAAGGCTGGAGAAAAAGTCGCAATTCAATTAATCGATCACGATGAGATATAAAAAAACTCCAAGGTCAACACTGTAACTTTTTCCAAATCCTCTTTTAAATAATTATTAAGCTACATTGGATACTGCAGATGCAGAAAAAAAAACCCAAACCTGGTCTTTTTTTAAAAAAATCTCCGTTCCTTTTTGTCAAAGTACTGGATAATAACGATGTGCGAGTTTACAGCAAATTGCATGGCAATTTGACCTCTTATAATTTTGACATAAATCAAGTCTTAAATATATTTGACTCTCATATTGATATTGAAACAGCAGCAAATAAAGTATCGGAAATTTATCAGCTTGATCCTTATGAATTGATTAACGAACTGTACGAGAAGACCTTCTTGATAGATGAAAGTAAAAATCAAAAAGACATGCTTCTGGAATATGTTGAAACAGTAAAAAACAAAAATAAAAGTCCAAAAATTTCAAAGGTTACCTTCCTGGTTTCCGCCAGATGTAATCTGGCATGCAAAGGCTGTTATCATAATTTTTATGATTTTAAAAGCTCTGATATGAATGCCGGTTTTGCACGCCTGATTCTGGAAGACCTATACCCTTATCTGAAAAAAAATAAAATTCCTGAACTGCTTATATCCTTTCTTGGCTATGAACCATTTTTGAATTTTGAAACGCTGAGAAGCATTTATGACCGTGCGTGCATCATGAGTGAAGAATACGATATAAAGACTCTCTTTCAGATATTCACAAATGCCTTTGATTTGAGTGAAAATATTTATGATTGGATAGAACGGAATAACTCCAGATTAAGCATTAAGATCAGCCTAGATGGAATAAAAAAAGACAACGATAAAAGAAGGGTGGATTTTTCCGGCAAAGGGACATACGACAGAGTTATCGAAAATTTAAAGCGTATAATTATGACCGGAGTTGAATGTGGGGTTTTGATTGTACTCAGCAAATTAAATTTTGCTGATATTGAAAAATTTGTTGATGTAATGGCTGAAATCGGAGTTAAGAGTATTACTGCAAATATATTTTGTGGTCAATCCAAGGATGAGCGGTTGATGGAGTTAACTGAAATAGAAAAATTCGAAGCAATAAAAAGATTTGATCTGGCAACTGAGAAATTGGGCATTGACTTTGATGGCGAATGGAAATTCTCTGTTGTGCAAATGATAACAGGTGCTCATTTTTCCTGTCCCGCAGGAATAAAACAATTGGTTTTTTCCGCAGATGGCTCAATTTATCCCTGTCAGCGATTCGCAGGAACAGAAATAAATTTTGGGACATATAAATCTGATTTCTGGGAAAAATTAGTTGACTGCAAATGTGAAGGTTATAATAATTGGGTCGCCGATTTTTACAATACAGTGAAGGATAGGACAAAAGAAGAAGAAGATATTGATCTTACGGGGTGGAGTTGCCCCTTTCTTCCTTTTTTAAGAGGAGAAGATTTAAGCAATAATCTTGAAAGAGAATTGAATGAAAAGCTCCTCGAATACTATATTACGCGGCCTTTGAACAGGATACTTGCAAAAGAACCAATGGATTGTTCGAATAATTGAGAGACTAGCTCAGTAATTGAACAGAAATTATCGATCCCTTAGAAATATACTCCTCTCCTTCAGGTATGGCTGCCACTGCCTTAGCATCGGCTATTGAGCTCAGACGGCTTCTTTTTTTAATTGGGAAAAAAGTCGGCAGCCCTTTTTCATATTCAAGAATTCCGAAGAAAAAATTAGTCCAGTCGAGCTCTCGTCCCCTTAGGTCTGAGCCAAGCCTTGCATTAATTCTTTGCAAACCTGGGCTTGAATGTCCGGAAAGGGCAAGCAACCCTGGCAATGCTATCTGCAGAAAGCCCATCAAATTGGACGTCGGTCCACCGGGCAGGATAAAAACTGGCTTTTCATCAAGGATTCCAAAGCCGACGGCCTTGCCAGGGCCTATACGAATTCGGTGAAACATCTCTTTCCATCCGAGACCTTCTAGAACCTGCGCCACCATGTCACGGTCTCCTGTCCATGCCCCTCCGCTTGTTATTATTGCATCTGTTCCTTCGGAGAGCATCTTCAACTCCTTTAAAATGGCATCATAATCATCTCTCACAATTCTCATCCGGGTCTTCATCTTATACTTACTGCACCATCCCGCCAGCGTCACGATATTGCTTGCATAGAGTTTGCCCTCGCTCAGGGGCTTGCCTGGTTCGACGATTTCGTCACCCGTTCCGATAATCCCTACAACAGGATTTCTGAATACAGGTACCATACTGTGGCCTGCAGCAGCAATAAAACCTGCCATGCCGGGCGATATCTGCTGGCCTGATCTCAGGATACATTTGTTTAACGACACATCTTTGCCGTGAGGCAGGATATTTCTGCCCGGTTCTGCAAAGATCTCTACGAATATATCTTTGTCTCCCTGCTTCACAAATTCTTCGGCTACCACTGCATCAGCGCCCGTCGGGATACGTGCCCCTGTCAATATCCTTGCTGTTGTCCCCGGTTTGATCTGAATATTGCTTTCACATCCAGCTTCAATAGAACCCAAAAGCCTTAATCTAACAGGTTTTTCAACAGTTGCATGAGCTACATCATGGGATAACACTGCATAGCCGTCTTTACTGGAAGCATCCAGGGAAGGTGAATCCACAAGGGCATTAAGGTCTAAAGCAGCTGTACGGTCAATACTATCAACCAGGGAAACATCCTCAGCAGGTAAAGGCTTTATTGCCTCGATGGTCAAACTCAACGCCTCTTTCAGGCCAATATTCATGCCTTTCATGGCAGTCTCCTTAAAGATATATCCTTGATGTTAAGGAAATATTTAAAATGTGAATATAATCCTATAATATTTTTATAGAGGAATATAAAAGCAGTAGCCAGTATTTTTCTCATATTTTTATAAATCACCGGATCTGGCATGACATAACGCTCTGAAAGTTTTATAAAAATCTGTGGGTCTTAAAAAAAATACTGCATAATACCTGCAACTTTTTATATAATTTCTAATCAGTGAGCAGAAAAGGCCCCGCAAATATTATTGTGGGGCCTTTGTATTTACCGTATCGGGCTGCTTGTTTTACTCAGCCTCTGCTTTTTTACTCTTTCTTACTACATCCCTCT
>ERZ795057.14-NODE-14-length-173775-cov-10.092292_pt1 | contig 173775 bp, 127 predicted proteins | sample MGYA00375141_ERZ795057 | MGnify/ENA primary metagenome ERZ795057 (study PRJEB30186, sample SAMN05720163) | activated sludge metagenome | isolation source: Anaerobic digester | place: Hong Kong | collected 2015-01-26 ...
GGTTAAGTCGTGCATTCTCGGTGCTTACAAAGGAGACACCAATTTGCACCTCCACCTGCTCTCCCTCCTCCAACTCGTAGCTGAACCAGGCACCAATGTCGTCACCGGCAATGTCACGAGTGTAGCGGGTGTAGAGTTTTCGTGTGCCGCTGGTAGAATCCCACTGCGCCTCGACTCCCATTTCACGCTGCTGTTTCCAGTAGCCGAAACGTTGTGGTGCCTTGTTCACCCGCATCACGAAGTAGATTGGGAAGACCGCCTGTGGGTTGTAGCAGAAGGTGCCCAGTAACTTCATCCCCTCCACCTCGGTATCACTCACCCGACGCATCCAGGCCCCCGACTCGTTTGTGAGTCCCTCACCCAGGTTGAGCAGGATATTTCCCTCCCCTTCCGGAAAGGTGAAGCGGGCGATGCTGCTGCGCTCAGTGGTCGTCACCTCAGTCCTGACGCCATACTTCGTAAGCCTGTTGGTGTAATAACCTGGCGAGGCGTACTCATCGCTGTAGCCACTCCCGTATTGGGTGTAGTCTACATTCAACTCACCACTCGTAGGCATCAGCAGGAGGGACCCCATCTCGGGGCAGCCCACACCGCTCAGGTTGACGTGTGAGTATCCGGTGAAGAAACAGTTGTCGTACGAATAGGGGGTGGACCACCACTGTTTGTCCTTGTCGAAACGGTTCTCTTTCGATCCCATCACGTTGAAGGGGGCCACCGACATCATACCGTGGGGCAGTACCGGGCCGGGATGCGTGGTGCCATAGTTAGTAGTGCCGATAAAGGGATTGACCCTCTCTGCCGGCTCCTGCGCCATCAGTGGCAGGGTGAATAGAAAAAGCAGTAAGGAGAGTAAAGTGTTTCTGAACAGATACATATGAATGAACTCTTTTTTATGTCACATCGAAATAACTCTGTGCCATTGCCGAATTAGCTTCGCGTCACCTTTTGTACGATTGCATCCACGGCGGCATGAAGACCATCACTGTTCTTCCCGCCGGCAGTGGCAAAATGGGGTTGTCCACCACCACCACCCTGGATCAGCTTCGCCGCCTCTCGCACCATGTTACCGGCATGCAACCCTTTCGCGACCAGGTCGTCACTCAACATCACCGTCAGTGATGGTTTACCGTTCAACTGAACGCCGGCCACGAAGAGCATTTTCTCGGGGAACTGCGCTTTCAGCTGGAAAGCAATATCCTTCACCACGTCGGGCATCCCTACCGGCAACTCCACTCGGAACAGGGTGATCCCATTCAGTTCTACTCTCTTCTCTATGATTCGTTGGCGCAGTTGCTCGCTCTTCTCTTTCAAGAACTCCTGCACCTGCTTCTTCATCTCATCATTCTCCGACATAAGGCGCTGTACCCCCTGCATAATATCAGGCACGTTGTTGAGCATGTTTTTGATCTCCAGGATCGCATCCTCCTTGGCATAGAGGTACTCCTCACATCCTTTGGCGGTAACCGCTTCAATGCGCCTCACACCTGCAGCGATGGCACTCTCGCTCACGATGCGGAAGGTCCCGATGCGGCCGGTAGAGGAGATGTGTGTCCCTCCGCATAACTCAATGGAAGAGCCAAATCGAACGGTACGAACCACCTCGCCATACTTCTCTCCGAAGAGCGCCATCGCTCCCTCTGCTTTAGCCTCTTCAATGGGTACATTGCGATGTTCCTCTATTGGATAGTCACCCCTGATGGCAGCGGTCACCTTTCTTTCCACCGCACGGATCTCCTCCGGTGTCATCTTCTGGAAGTGTGAGAAGTCGAACCGCAACAAATCGGACGAGACATAAGAGCCTTTCTGCTCCACATGGTTGCCAAGGACCTCACGCAATGCCTCATGCATCAGGTGGGTGGCAGTATGGTTGCACTCGGTGGCAATACGTTTTTCCTCATCGATACGGGCTATGAACTCCGCATCCGGATTTGCGGGGAGCCTGTCGGTGAGGTGCACCGCCAGGTTATTCTCCCGCTTGGTGTCTAAGATGGGGATCCATTCGCTGCCATCAGCAGCTGTGAGGCGGCCGCTGTCGCCCACCTGTCCACCCATCTCGGCATAGAAGGGTGAGCGGGAGAGGACTAATTGATAATACTGTTTGTTCTTCTGCTTAACAACTCGATATCGGAGAATGCGGGTGCTGCTTTCAATTTCATCGTATCCCACAAACGTTGGATCACCCTCATGCAGTCTAGTCCAGTCGCCTGTTTCCGTTGCGGCAGCATTGCGCGCACGCTGTTTCTGCTTCTGCATCTCGGCGTCAAATCCAGCCAGGTCGACTCGCATGTCATGCTCCCGCAGAATCAGCTCTGTCAGGTCGACAGGAAAACCGTAGGTATCGTAAAGCTGGAAAGCTACCTCCCCACTGAAGTACTCACCTTTAGACTCCGGGATGCTTTTCTCAAGCATCTTGATGCCGGTCTCTAGGGTTCGGAGGAATGACTCCTCCTCCTCCTTGATCACCTTTTCAATTAGCGTTTGCTGTGCTTGCAGCTCAGGGTAGGCTTCGCCCATCACCTCAATCAGGGTGGGCAGTAAACGGTAGATGAACGACTCATGCATCCCCAGGAAGGTGTAGCCGTAGCGTACGGCGCGACGAAGAATACGACGGATCACGTAGCCCGCACGGGCGTTGGAAGGTAATTGTCCATCGGTGACAGAGAAAGCAATGGTACGCAGATGGTCGGCAATGACCCGCATGGCGATATCCTTCCTGACTTCCTCACCATAGGGATGGGATGTGATCTCCGCAATCCTGCGAATGATGGGCTGAAACAGGTCGGTGTCATAGTTGGAGAGCTTTCCCTGTACGGCCATACAGAGTCGTTCGAAACCCATACCAGTGTCGATCACCTTTGCCGGCAGCGGTTCCAGCGTACCGTCCGCCTTGCGGTTGTACTGCATGAATACCAGGTTCCATATCTCGATGACCTGCGGATGACTCTGGTTCACCAACGCCAGTCCGCTTACCTTCTCACGCTCACTATCAGGTCGGATATCGATATGGATCTCGGAGCATGGACCACAGGGGCCGGTATCTCCCATCTCCCAGAAATTGTCTTTCTTGTTACCGTTGATGATACGTTCCTTCGGCAGAAAAGCCTCCCAGAAGGATGCAGCCTCGTCGTCTCGCTCCAACCCCTCTTCGCTGGAACCCTCGAAAACGGTCACGTAGAGTCGCTCCTTGTCAAGCTTCAGCACCTCGGTGAGGTACTCCCAGGCCCAGCTGATAGCCTCCTTCTTGAAATAGTCGCCAAAGGACCAGTTACCCAACATCTCAAACATGGTGTGGTGGTAGGTGTCGTGACCCACCTCCTCCAGGTCGTTGTGTTTGCCACTCACACGAAGGCACTTCTGGGAGTCGGCTACCCGTGGGTACTTCACCGGGGCGTTGCCCAGGATGATATCCTTGAACTGGTTCATACCGGCATTGGTGAACATCAGGGTGGGGTCATCCTTGATGACCATGGGTGCCGATGGCACAATCTGGTGCTGCTTCGATTGGAAAAAATCTTTGAACGACTGGCGGATTTCTTTCGACGTGATCATATCTCTCTGTTCGTTTGCTATTTTTCATTTAATCGTTGATTTGTGGATCTCGATACAACGCAGTCCGCAAATCTGGATGATGTTGCTCATTTCAATTTAGAAGTGCAAAGATACTATTTTCTTGTGTTTTACGGAACAGAAATGAAGAGATCACTTTTCAAAGCTTTCCTGTTTACGAACATTTCTTCGTACATTTGCAACTGTGGTGGATGGGAGACAATTGATTTTATCCACCAAATAACTGCCAACACAAGAACAATGTCTAATGTAGTGATTTCTGAATGTCCCATTTGCGGCAGCAATAAGATTGAGAAACGGTTTGACTGTGAGGATTATTTCTCCAGCAGTGAGATGTTTCCTATAAGTGACTGCCTGCAATGCGGATTTCGTCTCACCAATCACTTTCCACCTGAAGAGAGAATCGGGAATTATTACGATACAGCCAACTATATCTCTCACTCCGACTCAGACAAAGGAGTCACAAACAAACTTTATCAACTTTTCCGCAGGATAATGCTACGACGGAAAGTGCGGCTCGTGAAACGGTTCACCAATCACATCGAGCCTGAACTACTGGATATCGGTTGTGGTACCGGTCACTTCCTGCAGACGGCAAGAGCGGCTGGTTTCAGGGTAACGGGGATCGAGAAAAGCAGTATGGCAAGGGAAAAAGCTCACTCCCTGTTCAATCTCGATGTGCTGGAAGATCTGGATCATTTTATACCGGAACATTCGTTTGAGGTGATCACTCTCTGGCATGTGCTGGAGCACCTGGAGAAACTGAACGAAAGTATTGCCAAAATCAGTAGTATACTGGCTCAGGAAGGTACGCTGGTAGTTGCGCTGCCCAACCACCACTCATATGACGCAGAGGTATATGGTAAGCAGTGGGCGGCCTATGATGTGCCTCGCCATCTCTGGCATTTCACATCCGAAACGGTGGAGCAACTGATGCTGAAGCACGGCATGAGGGTGGTGAAGCGTTATCGCATGCCACTCGATGCCTTTTATATCAGCCTTGTAAGTGAATCCTACAAGGGTTCTTCTCCCTGGAGTCGATTTCCGAAGGCTTTTTTGGTAGGCATGACAGGCTATCTACTCTCCTTGTTTGACCTGAAACAGAGCAGTTCAATCATCTATATCATCAAAAAGTAACCATCCACGACCATGGGCAAACGAAAGAAACCAATCCAGTTCAGCGAGAAGCGTCTCTACTACTCCATACAGGAGGTGGCAGACCATTTCGCTGTGAATGTATCCCTACTTCGATTCTGGGAGAAGGAGTTCGACAACATCAATCCCAAAAAAACGGCAGGAGGCACTCGTCAGTACAGACAGGAGGACATCCAGCAGGTTGAGATTGTGTACCATCTAGTGAAAGAAAAAGGGATGACACTGGAGGGGGCACGACAAACACTCCGCAGCAAAAAGGATGAGGAGACCAAGCGGGTGGAGGCGGTTGCACGACTGACGGAGATCAAAAAGGCACTGCAGCAACTCGAGGAGGAGTTCGACCGGCTCCACGAACAGCGTAAGTATTCGAAAACAATCACCGAGGAATGACAAGAAAAATACTCTTCATTCTTTTAACAGCTCTTGTTACTTCCCTTTCTGTTCAACCGCAGGAGGTTGTGAAGGTAGGTGCGGAACTGACAGCATGTTATTTCCTGCTACTGGAAGGAAAGAGGGTGGCGGTAATGACCAACCAGACAGGCATGGCAGGCGATGAGCACCTTGTAGACCTGCTATTGAGTCATAACCACAACCTGGTGGGTATATTCTCACCTGAACATGGGTTCCGTGGCACCGCCGATGCAGGTGAACATGTATCCAGTTCGGTAGATGAGAAAACCGGCATCCCCATCTGGTCGCTATACGGAAGTGGCAACGGCAAGCCCTCCGCCGAGAAAATGAAAGCATTCGACATCCTGGTATTTGATCTCCAGGATGTGGGGCTCCGTTTTTATACCTATTATGCCAGTATGGCACGCCTGATGGATGCCTGCGCAGAGCATGGAAAGAAGATGATCGTGCTGGACCGCCCCAATCCCAACGGCATGTATGTGGATGGTCCTATTCTAGACATGAAGCACAAGTCGGGTGTGGGATGGCTCCCGATCCCGGTGGTGCACGGCATGACGCTGGGCGAGCTAGCGCTGATGATCAACGGCGAAGGATGGTTGCCAGAGAAGAGGGTCTGCGACCTGACAGTGATTCCCTGTGAGAACTACACACACCAGACACGCTACGTGCTTCCCATCGCACCCTCACCCAACCTGCCCAACAACCACGCCATCTATCTCTACCCCTCCACCTGCCTCTTTGAGGGAACGGTGATGAGTTTGGGCAGGGGTACTCCCTACCCTTTTGAGGTGTACGGACATCCCAATTACAAGGGTTCTGCCTTCAGCTTCACACCTCGCAGTATGCCAGGTGCCAGGAAACCTCCGTTACTTAACAAAAAGTGCTATGGGGTAGATTTGCGTGAGCTGCCGGATGAACAGATCATCACCGCCGGGTTCGATCTCTCTTATCTGATCGACGCCTACCGGAACCTCAACATTGGGAATAAGTTCTTCACCTCATTTTTTGAAAAACTGGTGGGGGTAGATTATATCCGGCAGGAGATCATTGCAGGCAAAACGGCTGAACAGATCAGTAAAAGGTGGTACTGTGATGTGGAGCAGTTCAAGCACCAACGGAAGCCCTACCTGCTATATGAAGAGTAAATCAACGGAACATTGTCTTTTGATAAAAATGCGCAATGATGCGCATTTTTTGTATTTTTGCACTTCATTTACACAACGTTCAGGAGACAACTCGGGAAAATAGTCTTTTCGCTCGTTGAATTGCGTTAAGAATAAGAATTGAATCACAATATGGAGATTGCAAGCAAATACAACCCTGCAGAGGTTGAAGAGAAGTGGTACCAGTACTGGATGGAACACAACCTGTTCCACTCCGAACCCGATGAGCGTGAACCCTACACCATCGTCATTCCGCCCCCCAACGTCACCGGCGTACTGCACATGGGGCACATGCTCAACAACACCATCCAGGATGTGCTGGTGCGCCGTGCGCGCATGCAGGGGAAGAATGCCTGCTGGGTGCCCGGCACCGACCACGCTTCCATCGCCACAGAGGCAAAGGTGGTGAACCGCCTGGCAGCACAGGGGATTAAAAAGAGCGACCTCACCCGAGATGCATTTCTCAATCATGCCTGGGAGTGGACCCACGAGCATGGGGGAATCATCCTGGAGCAGTTGAAGAAGCTGGGAGCCTCCTGTGATTGGGAGCGTACCGCTTTCACCATGGATGAAGTCCGCTCGGAAAGCGTACTACGTGTCTTCTGCGATCTCTACGAGAAAGGATTGATCTACCGCGGTGTGCGGATGGTCAACTGGGACCCGAAGGCGCTCACCGCTCTCTCCGACGAAGAGGTGATCCACAAGGAGGTGAACGGCAAGCTCTATTACCTGCGGTATATGATCGAAGGGGATCCTGACGGCGGCTACGCAGTGGTGGCAACTACGCGCCCGGAGACCATCATGGGCGACACCGCCATGTGCATCAACCCTAATGATCCAAAGAACGCACACCTGAAGGGGAAGAGAGTGATTGTCCCGCTCGTGAACCGCGTGATCCCGGTGATCGAGGATGACTATGTAGACATTGAGTTCGGTACCGGTTGCCTAAAGGTGACTCCGGCACATGATGTGAATGACTACATGCTGGGAGAGAAGTACAACCTCCCCTCCATCGACATCTTTAATCCCGACGGCACCCTCAACGAGCATGGTGCCATGTATGCCGGGAAGGAACGTTTCGCGGTTCGCAAACAGATCGAGAAGGACCTGGAAGCGGCCGGACTGATAGAGAAGACCGAGCCTTACACCAACAAGGTGGGCTTCTCGGAACGTACCGACGAAGCGATTGAACCGAAGCTCTCGATGCAATGGTTCCTGAAGATGGATGAGCTGGCACAACCGGCCGCCGAAGCGGTAGAGCAGGATACCATCCGTTTCTTCCCGGAGAAATACAAGAACACCTACCGCCACTGGATGGAAAACATCAAGGACTGGTGCATCAGCCGACAGCTCTGGTGGGGTCACCGCATCCCGGCCTACTTCCTCCCGCGGGGAGGTGTAGTGGTTGGGATGACCCGCGAGGAGGCATTCGAGAAGGCAAAAAAGATTGTTGACTATCCGCTCACCATCAATGAGCTGAAACAGGATGAGGATGTGCTCGACACCTGGTTCTCCTCCTGGCTCTGGCCCATCTCCGTCTTCGACGGCATCAGGAAGCCGGAGAATAGCGACATCCAGTACTACTATCCCACCAGCGACCTGGTAACGGGACCCGATATCATCTTCTTCTGGGTGGCACGTATGATCATGTCGGGCTACGAGTACCGGCAGGATGCCTGCTTCCGGAATGTCTACTTCACCGGTATCGTACGCGACAATCATGGTCGCAAGATGTCGAAGCAGCTGGGCAACTCACCCGACCCCATCGAGCTGATGAACCGTTACGGAGCCGATGGTGTCCGTATGGGGATGCTGCTCTCCTCGGCCGCCGGCAACGACCTGCTGTTCGATGAGACCCTCTGTGAACAGGGACGTAACTTCAACAACAAGATATGGAACGCCTTCCGCCTGATCAAGGGATGGGAGACCAACGACACCATCCCCCAGCCGGAGTCGGCACGGATTGCCATCAACTGGTTTGGTAGCAAGCTTACGGAAACCATCGTTGAACTGGAAGATCTATTCTCCAAGTACCGCCTCTCGGAAGCGCTGATGCTGCTCTACAAGCTATTCTGGGATGAGTTCTCCTCATGGTACCTGGAGATGATCAAGCCTGCCTACCAGCAGCCTATCGACAGCGAGACCTACCGGGTAACCCTTGACTATTTCGATGCGCTGCTCCGCCTGCTGCATCCCTTTATGCCCTTCATCACCGAAGAGCTGTGGCAAGCACTGCAACAGAGAGCGGAAGGGGATAGCATCATGACCGCTCAGCAGCCCAAAGAGGGTGCAACTGACACAGAACTGCTGAACCAGTTTGAACAGGTGAAACAGCTGATCGCAGGGGTGCGCACCATCCGTTTGGAGAAGAATATTCCCAACAAAGACGCATTGGAGTTACAGGTCATCGGAGGGCACAACGACCGGTACAACAGTGTGATCACCAAGATGTGCAACCTCTCCTCACTCACGGTCGTCTCCGAAAAAGTGACCGGAGCCGCGGGATTCATGGTGGGCACCACCGAATATTCGGTGCCGCTGACTGACAAGATAGACCTGGATGCGGAGCTCCGGAAGCTGAAAGCAGAACTGGCATACACCGAAGGCTTCCTGCTGTCGGTTTCAAAAAAGCTGGGCAACGAGCGGTTCGTACAAAACGCCAAACCTGAAATCGTAGAGAACGAGCGAAAGAAGAAAGCGGATGCGGAAAGCAAGATCGCTTCACTGAAAGAAAACATAGCCGCACTGGAGAAATGACAGCGGTTGAAAACATATCCTATCAATTGTAACCCGTTATAACATGAAGAATATCCAATTTCCCTCGCTGCAAATAGTGGCAACGGTTGTAATGTTGCTAGTCAGCCTGTCATGCTCCTCTTCGAATGAATCCCCGGAGGAACATCCTTTCCTGGACATAAAAAGCATATCATCCAAAAGCCTCCCTGCCAACGGTGGTGAGACGATCATCAGTGTGGGCTCGCGACCGGCAGCCGCTGCACTGTCCGACACCGGGTGGTTGTCTTTGAAATCATCCACACCGCAGGAGAACCATACTTCGTTCTTGTTCATGGCAGAGGCCAATAAAGGTGACTCGCGCATGGCAAACATCACCATTACTGCCGGCGACAAGCATGAGACCATCATTATCCTCCAGGAGGAGGGAGACAATAGCGGAGACCCTGCAGAAGAGACGCAGCCTGCAGTAATAGTGGCTCGGCAGCTGGGCCTGGGATGGAATCTGGGCAATCAGCTCGATGCACATGCCAACAACGTGTCTGGCGAGACACTGTGGGGTAACGGTAAAGCCACACAAGAGACGCTCCACAAGGTGAGGGAAGCTGGTTTTACATCGGTACGCATACCCGTCACCTGGCTAGGCAAAGTGGGTGCGGCACCTGATTATTCAATCGACTCCGGATGGCTGGAACGTGTGGCAGAGATTGTGGGTTATGCAGAGCATGCAGGATTGAAAGCCATCATCAACATTCACCATGATGGTCACCGAAATGAGGATGAACCGGGAAACTGGCTCGATATCACGAAAGCAGCTTCAAACGCCACTGCCAACGAGGCCATAAAGGCACAACTAAGTGCCATGTGGACACAGATAGCCGAGCGCTTTAAAGAGAAAGGGGAGTTCCTGATCTTCGAAGGTGTGAACGAGATTCATGACGGAAAATGGGGTTACGGTGACAATACCAGTGACGGCGGGAAGCAGTATGCCATTCTCAATGAGTGGCAACAGACGTTTGTGGATGCCGTGCGTGCTGTCGGTGGCAACAATGCCTCCCGTTACCTTGGCATTAGCGGTTACATCACCAATCCCAAGTTGACGATGAAACACCTGAAGCTGCCGGAGGATTCTGCAACAGATCGCTTGCTGGTATCGGTACACTACTACGACCCTCATGAATTCACACTGACTGATAAGTTTGGTGAGTGGGGACACACCGGTGCCACCGGAAAGAAAGAGCAATGGGGTGACGAAGATCATATGAGGAAGGTGTTTGCTGATTTGAAAGCCACCTATGTCGACAAGGGTATTCCCGTTTATATCGGAGAGATGGGCTGCGTGCACCGTAGCAACAGTCGCTCCGAGTCGTTCCGGAAATATTACCTTGAATATCTGTGCAAGGCTGCCCGCACCTATGGCATGGCTGCTTTTTACTGGGACAACGGCAGCACCGGTACGGGGCATGAAAGTTCCGGTCTGATCGATCATGCCACGGGCAATTATGTCAACAATGGAAAAGAAATTGTGGAGGTCATGATAAGAGGTTATTTTACGACCGACACTTCTTATACATTGGAAACCGTCTATCAAAATGCGCCTCAATAAAAGGAACCTTCTATTGGCCATCTATTTGGTAACAAGTACATTCTGCAGAGTTTAAAACTCCAGATAGGGCTCCAGACGTTTAATATCCTCCTGCGTAAATTGATCCAGCATCGCCAGTTCCCGAATCGATTGGATGTTACCTTTCTTTCGCCGGAGGTTAAAGATGGCCTGCACCTGCTCATAATTGAGATAGGGATGGCGTAGCAACTCTCTGAACTCAGCAAGGTTCACCGGCAGTGGTCGCCATACACTGTCCGGCGTAATATAGGGCGATATGCGGGCAAATAATTCCTCGTTTAACCCATATACCTCCAGCAGCTGATCCTTGCGCACATAGCCTCCCAGTAGCTCACGATACTTCACGATGCGAGACGCATAGCTGGTACCGATGCCCGGGATCATCTTCCAACGCGTTGTATCCACCTCATTCAGTGTGATGGTCTCCCCCGGCTGTAGCTTCACCGCGAAGCGATTTGAAGGAAAGCTGCGATCTCTACCCTCTCCCCCGGAAGCGTCATCTGGTTTTCTTTCATCACCACCCGACATGGATTTCAACCCTTCCGGTTCTCCTACAGGAGCATCCATCCCCTCCTCCTGATGAACCTCCCCGCTGCGGCGAAACTGTTCAAATGCCTGAATGAGCGAATCGTTCTCTTGTAATACGAAGTGGGATGAACGACGGCTGCTGAGTAATATCTGCAGGATCAGCGTCAACACGATCAGGATCAACAGAAGCAGTACGCCCAACCTCGATCCTCTTTGAAAATATAGAAAATCCTTCCAGCGCATTTAATCGAAGGCTCTCTGTTCAGCCTGGTAAAGTTACAAAATATCTTATTTTCCTTCTTGATAAAATAGTAGAAATTGTACCTTTGGATGTTGAATGTCAATTACAACTCTTTTTGAACCTTGATTTCCGCTGAATATGGTATTGAACTACATCTGGATCGCGTTCTTCCTCATCGCCTTTGTGGTGGCTTTGGTAAAGCTGCTCTTCTTTGGAGACATGCAGGTCTTCACCGACATCATGAACTCCACCTACGACACCGCACGTACCGGTTTCGAGATCTCACTCGGACTGACAGGAGTGCTCTCGCTTTGGTTGGGAGTGATGAAGATCGGAGAGCGGGGCGGAATGGTGGAGCTCTTCTCACGCGCGGTAGCGCCCCTCTTCTCTCGTATCTTCCCCGACCTTCCGAAAAACCACCCCGCCGCGGGATCGATGCTGATGAACATCTCTGCCAACATGCTGGGACTCGACAATGCAGCCACCCCCTTCGGCCTGAAGGCGATGCAACAGTTGCAGGAGATCAACCCACAGAAAGAGCAGGCTTCTAACCCGATGATCATGTTCCTTGTGCTGAATGCTTCCGGACTCACCCTGATACCTGTCACAGTGATGGTTTACCGCGCCCAGCTGGGTGCTGCCAACCCGGCCGATGTATTCATCCCCATCATGATCGCCACCTTCGCTGCCACACTCGCGGGAGTGATTGCAGTATGCCTGAGGCAGGGGATCAACATCTTCCAGCGTGCCATCATGGGCTTCCTGCTGGGCATGTGTGGTATCATCGCAGCCACCGTGCTGCTATTCCGCACCATGCCGCAGGAACAGATCAACATTGTCTCCAGTCTTGCAGCCAACATCATTCTCTTTTCTATCATCTGCCTCTTCATCTTAAAGGCGCTGCGGAAAAAGATCAACATCTTTGAGGCTTTTATCGATGGGGCTAAAGATGGTTTCAAAACCGCTGTCACCATCATCCCCTACCTGATCGCCATCCTTGTGGGCATCGGTGTCTTCCGGGCCTCGGGTGCGATGGATTTCCTCATGGATGGTTTGCGCAGCCTGGTGGCGATGACCGGTAGTGACACCCGCTGGGTGGATGGCATGCCCACAGCGCTGATGAAACCGCTCAGCGGTAGCGGCGCCAGGGGGATGATGATCGATACGATGAAAAACTTCGGTGCCGACTCATTTGCAGGACGTCTTTCAGCCGTTTTGCAGGGTGCTACCGACACCACCTTTTACATCGTTGCTGTTTACTATGGAGCCGTGAACATTAAAAATTCACGCTACACCGTTCCCTATGCGCTTTTGGCGGATCTGGCCGGTGTCATCGCTGCCATATTCACGGCCTACCTCTTTTTCGGTTAGCAAATATGCGATTCTCAAAGTTAATACATCTTAATAATTATGGCCATCAGATTTCAATCAGAGAACTTCCCCTTTCCGGGAGCAATCAAAAAACGTGAGACGGCAAACTGGATCAAAACGATTGCCGCCAATTATGGCAAGAAGGTTGGAGAACTATCCTACCTCTTTTGCGACGACCGGAAAATCCTGGAGATGAACCGCCACTATCTTCAGCATGATTATTTCACCGACATCATTACTTTCGACTATTCGGAAGAAAATACCATCGCTGGGGATATCATCATCAGCCTTGAGACGGTAGGCAGCAATTCACAAAAGTATCAGACTTCTTTTGAGGAAGAACTGCGACGGGTGATCATCCATGGTGTGCTGCACCTCTGTGGCCTGCGTGACAAGAACAGGAAGGAACAGAAAGAGATGAGGGAGGCAGAAGACAAAGCACTATTTCTGTTGAATTCTAACAGCCAATAATTTACAAAACGACTCAAGACCTTCCGATAATTCACATATGTAAAACAAAGCACTAAAGATATGACCAAAACCTTCTCTCTGATGTTCTACAACACCGAGAACTTTTACGACACCGTTGATGATCCCAATACGATGGATGATGAATTCACACCGGAAGGATTTCGTGAGTGGACCAATGATCGTTACCAGGATAAAGTTGAAAAATTGACAAATGTAATCACCAAGATCGTTCATCCAGATTACCCTGATATCATCTCTCTTGCTGAAATTGAAAACAAAACGGTGATGGAGAGCATGTTGCAGGAAATGAATCAGAGAGGCTTGAAGGGATACAGCTTCGTACATTATGACAGTCCCGATGAACGGGGTTCTGATGTGGCAATGATATACAACACCGGTACATTCAGGGTACTGGAGAGTCACCCGGTACTGGTTCGTCTCCCGGGTATTGAAGACCGTACACGGGATATCCTTTATGTAAAAGGAACAATCCCCAATGGGGAAGTGCTGCATCTCTTCACCATCCATTTTCCTTCACGCGCCGAGGGACGGAAACTTTCTGAAAGGAGACGTTATTTTGCTGCCAGTGAATTGAGGAACGCTGTCTACAAATTGACAGCGGAAGAACCCGAAGCGAATGTGATCATCATGGGAGACTTCAACGACACACCGGATGACAACAGCGTGGACGAGGTACTGGGTGCCCATAAAAGTTTTGAGGATGTAAAAAGCATACGGCTGTACAACCTGCTTTACCCGAGATACAAGAAAGGATTGGGGACAACCTACCACAAGGGATGGCACATGTTCGACCAGGTGATCGTCTCAGGAAACCTGCTCCTGTCAACAACCATCGACTGCAAACCGGAGGATGCCGACCTTTTCAATCCATCCTGGCTGCTCTACTTCGGTCGCAACAACCGCCCCAAGCCCAACCGCACCTACAGCGGTAAGTATGTGGGTGGTTACAGCGACCACCTGCCCATATACCTCCGGCTCAACCTCAAGTGAGTGTGGCTGATGGGATATTATCGGTTATTAACAGTATAAGCAACAGGCAACGTTTTCTTTTTTAGTAAATTTGCACCTTCGATTAAAAGAAAATGAATTTCAATTACGACATCATAGTTGTGGGAGCAGGTCATGCCGGCTGCGAAGCAGCAACGGCCGCAGCCAACATGGGCTCCCAGACACTGCTCATCACCATGGACATGAACAAGATTGCACAAATGAGTTGCAATCCTGCCGTGGGTGGTGTGGCCAAAGGCCAGATCGTACGCGAGATTGATGCTTTGGGGGGCCAGATGGGCATCGTAAGCGACCGCACGGCCATTCAGTTCAGGATGCTGAACCGCTCCAAGGGTCCCGCCATGTGGAGTCCCCGCGTACAGAGTGACCGGGTGAAATACATCGAAACCTGGCGAAACATCATCGAAAACACCCCCAACCTCTTCATGTGGCAGGACACCGTCACGGAGCTCATTTTCGACAATGACAGGGTAACAGGTGTGAAAACCCGCATGGGTGTCACCTTCACCGCCGGGGCAGTAATCCTTACAAACGGTACGTTTCTGAACGGATTGATCCATATCGGCAAGGTACAGATTGGCGGTGGTCGCATCGCCGAACCGGCTTCATTCGGGATGACAGAACAACTGCGGGAGCGGGGGTTCCGCACCGACAGAATGAAGACAGGCACACCGGTGCGGATCGATGCCAGATCAATCGACTACTCACTGCTGGAAGAACAAAAAGGGGACATCGATTTTCACAAGTTTTCCTATCTGCCGGAAGTACAGCGAACCCTCAAACAGCGGAGCTGCTGGATCGCCTACACCTCGGATGAGGTGCATGCCGCACTGCGGGAGGGACTGAATGACTCACCGCTCTACAACGGACAGATTCAGAGCATCGGTCCCCGCTACTGCCCCAGCATTGAGACAAAAATTGTCACCTTTTCCGAGAAAACAAGCCACCAGCTCTTCCTCGAACCGGAGGGTGAAACCACCCACGAATGCTATCTCAACGGTTTCTCCTCATCACTGCCGCTGGAAACCCAGTTGAAGGCGCTGCAGAGCATTCCCGCTTTCCGGAACGCACATATCTTCCGTCCTGGTTACGCCATCGAATATGACTTTTTCGACCCCACGCAGCTCCACCCCACCCTCGAAACAAAGGCTGTAAAAAACCTCTTTTTTGCCGGCCAAATCAATGGCACGACAGGCTATGAGGAGGCCGCAGGTCAGGGGATCATGGCGGGCATCAACGCCCATATCAATTGCCATGGTGGGAGCCCGTTTGTATTGCACAGAGACGAAGCCTACATTGGTGTATTGATCGACGACCTGATCACAAAGGGGGTGGATGAACCCTACAGGATGTTTACCTCACGCGCCGAGTACCGCATATTGCTTCGGCAGGACAATGCCGACGAACGGCTCACCCGCAGGGGATATGAACAGGGATTGGCGACTGCCGGACGCATGAATCTGCTCTCGAACAAAGTGGAAAAAGTGAATGAGATCATTCGTTTCGTGAACGATTTCTCCATCAAGGCAGACAGAATCAACCCCTTCCTGGAAAGCATCGGAACCTCACCCCTAAAACAGGGAGTGAAGCTGATCGACCTGCTTGTTCGACCGCACATCGACCTGGAAGTGATGGCACGTGAGGTTACCCCCCTGCGTGAACTGCTGGAAAGCAATCAGGAGCGGAAGGAGGAGATCATTGAGTCGGCCGACATCCGGATCAAGTACAGCGGATACATCAAGCGCGAGCAGGTGATGGCTGACAAGATCACACGGCTTGAGGATATCCGTATCAAGGACAAATTCAACTACAACGAGATTCAGTCCCTTTCCACCGAAGCAAGACAAAAACTGACCCGCATCAACCCTGAAACCATCGCACAGGCAAGCAGGATACCCGGTGTTTCGCCCAACGACATATCGGTCATGCTGGTGTTGCTTGGAAGATAAGAAACCGAAATGTTTCACGTGGAACATTTCCGAAGAAACAACAAATAATTGTATAAAAATGAGCATTGAAAAACTAACAGCTTCCGTGAGGAACATCCCTGACTTCCCTATCCCCGGGATCCAGTTCAAGGACATCACCACCCTGTTCCAGTCGCCGGAGCACCTGAAAGAACTTTCTGACATTCTCTATGAGAGTTATCGTGACAAGGGAATCACCAAGGTGGTTGGCATAGAATCGAGAGGCTTTTTCATGGGACCGGCAGTAGCCATCAAGCTGGATGCAGGTTTTGTGCCAATACGTAAGCCGGGTAAACTTCCCTACAAGGTCATCGAGGAGACCTACAGCAAGGAATATGGCGAAGACACCATACAGATTCATGAGGATGCCCTCACGAAGGATGATGTGGTGTTGATCCACGACGATCTCCTGGCCACAGGCGGCACCATGGTGGCAGCCTACAATCTGGTGAAAAAGCTTGGCGTTCGGAATATCTACATCAACTTCCTGATCGAGTTGGAGGATCTGGATGGTCGATCACTTTTCCCGGACGATGTGGAAGTAAGCTCAATCCTGAAATTCTCTATTTAGGAGACCAACTGATTCAATACGGCTCATTTTTGTTGTACCGATTAGTAGGTGAACAAAAATGGGCTTTTTTTGTACCTTTGTCCAAACAGCAACATTCGCGTAAAGATGAACCAGGAGATTAAAGATACCCTTAAAGTGATCCCGCAACAGCCGGGGTGCTACCAATTTCTCGACGAAAAGGGTACCGTGATCTATGTGGGCAAGGCAAAGAATCTGAAAAAAAGGGTTTCGTCTTACTTCAACAAGCAGCATGAACATCCCAAGACGAGGATCCTTGTAAGGAATATCCGCAAGATCAAATACATCGTCGTAAACACGGAGGAAGATACCTTCCTGCTGGAAAACAACCTGATCAAACAGCTCCGCCCGCGTTACAACGTGCTGCTAAAAGATGACAAGAGCTACCCGTCAATTGTCGTCAAGAACGAGTTTTTTCCGCGCGTCTACAAAACCCGCAACATCGTGAAGGATGGCTCCCGTTACTTCGGTCCCTACACTTCCGTGCAATCGGTAAACACCTTGCTGGATATCTTTCGCAATGTCTACAAGGTACGTACTTGCAGGCTTAACCTGACTCCTGAAAATATTGCAGCAGGTAAATTCAAAGTTTGTCTGCAATACCACATCAAAAAGTGTAAAGGGCCATGTGAAGGTTTGCAGTCGCTGGAGGAGTACAACCGCAACATTGCTGAAATCACAGAGATCCTGAAGGGCAATATCTCGATCATCGAAAAACAGATTCGTGAAGAGATGCAGAAACTGGCCGGTGAGCTTCGTTTTGAAGAGGCACAGGAGTTAAAAGAAAAGTTGTTGCTGATCCAGAACTTCCGGGAGAAATCGCAAGTTGTCAGCAACTTCGGATACAATCTCGATGTCTTTGCACTGGAAGAGGATGAGCAGGCGGCCTACATCAACTACCTCCATGTGGTAAACGGGGCGATCAACCAGGCTTACACCTTTGAATACCGGAAGAAGCTGGAAGAGACACGGGAGGAGTTGCTTGGCCTTGGCATCGTTGAAATGAGACAACGTTTCGGCAGCAACTCGAAGGAGATCATTGTCCCCTTCCTGCCGGAGTTGAAACTGTCAGGGGTAGATTTCACCATTCCGCAGCGCGGGGACAAACGCACCTTGTTGCAGTTGTCGGAAAAAAATGTGAAGCAGTACAAACTGGACAAGCTGAAAAAATCGGAGATGCTGAATCCCGACCAAAGAGCAACACGCATCTTGAAGGGGGTACAGAAAGATCTCCGTCTGAAAGAGGTGCCCTGGCACATCGAGTGTTTCGACAACTCCAACATCCAGGGCACACATCCGGTGGCAGCCTGTGTGGTATTCAAAAAAGCTAAACCGGCAAAAAAAGAGTACCGCCATTTTAACGTGAAAAGCGTGATAGGACCTGATGATTACGGATCGATGCGGGAGATTGTTGAAAGACGCTACGCTCGCATGCTTAAAGAAGGGTCTCCCCTACCCCAACTCATTGTGATTGACGGCGGTAAGGGCCAACTTCACGCTGCGGTGGAATCGCTTCAGAAAATCGGCCTCTATGGTCAAATCGCTGTGATCGGCATCGCGAAGCGGCTCGAAGAGATTTACTATCCGGGTGACTCCGTTCCGCTCTACATCGACAAGAATTCAGAGACCCTGAAATTGATTCAGCAGTTGCGCGATGAGGCACACCGTTTCGGCATCACTTTCCACCGGCAAAAGAGAAGCAAGTCGCAGATCAGCTCACAGCTCGATGGCCTGAAAGGGATCGGCAAAGAGACAAAAAGAAAACTGCTCACCCATTTCAAAAGCATCAAACGGATCAGGGAGGCAACCGACCAGGAGATCTCTGAACTGATTGGAACAAGTAAGGCTGCTTTGATTCGCCAATGGATCGGTGACAGTAACAATAAAACTGAGATATGAGGGTATTGATTCAACGCGTATCACGTGCCGCCGTTACAATCGGTGGTGAAATAAAAAGTAGCATCAACAACGGTCTTCTGCTATTTGTAGGGATTGAAGAGGAGGATGATGACAACGATATTGAGTATCTTTGCAGGAAGATCGTACAGCTAAGAATTTTTGACGATCTGAATGGAGTGATGAACCTCTCGGTTTCTGATGTTGCCGGAGAGCTGTTAGTGGTTTCGCAGTTCACTCTTCATGCCAGCACCAGGAAGGGTAACCGCCCCTCCTACATACGTGCGGCAAAGCCGGAGAAAGCGATCCCCCTGTATGAGAAATTCTGTCAAAGTCTGGAACAACATTCAGGCCGGACGATTCAAACAGGAGCGTTTGGGGCCGATATGCAGGTAGCGTTAAACAACAACGGTCCGGTCACCATCTGGATCGATTCAAAAAACCGGGAATAGATGAGACTTCTGGAAGCACAACAACTGATCGATGAGTGGATACGCACCCATGGTGTAAGATACTTCAGTGAGCTGACCAACATGGCCATCCTCACCGAGGAGGTGGGGGAAGTAGCACGTATCATCGCCAGAACCTACGGTGAACAGTCTTTCAAGGAAAGCGACCGTAAGGCGGAACTGGCGGATGAGCTGGCAGATGTGCTCTGGGTGTTGCTTTGTCTTGCCAACCAGACAGGCATTGACATGGAAGAGGCGCTGAAAAGGAACATTGCGAAAAAAAGCAGCAGGGATGCCACCCGTCACAAGGAGAATCCGAAACTGAACGAATAATTTCAACTAAACCAATAAATTTTGATCCTTTATGGAAAAAGAGAAGTATCATTCCACCCTGGAAGCTTATCCTTTCAGGCTGACCGATGAGCAGGTGACAGAACAGGTGAATAAACTGTTGGCTGAGAAGAGTGAACAGAACAGAACGAAAGAGGTCTACAGCAACATCTATGGCTGCATCGATCTTACCACCCTGAACAGCACCGACACCCGTGAGGGAGTATGGCAGTTTACCGAGAAAGTGAACAGCTTCGACGGTACCCGACCCGATATCCCAAATGTGGCGGCCATCTGCGTCTATCCAAATTTTGCCCGCACAGTGAAGGAAGCGCTCACGGCCGACGTGCAAATCGCCGCTGTATCTGCCGGTTTCCCATCGTCACAAACCTTTACGGAGGTGAAAGTGGCAGAAACAGCACTGGCTGTGGCCGACGGAGCAGATGAGATCGACGTGGTGATCAACCTCGGCCTCTTTCTTGGGGAGGAATATGAAGAGATGTGTGAAGAGCTTTCGGAGATCAAAGAGGCGTGCCGGCAGGCAACCTTGAAGGTGATTCTCGAGACCGGCGCATTGAAAACGGCATCAAATATCTACAAAGCATCGATTCTCTCGCTCTATTCCGGAGCTGACTTTCTGAAGACCTCTACCGGTAAGGGTTATCCCGGCGCCACACCAGAGGCTGCCTGGGTGATGTGCCGTGCCATCAGTGACTACCATCAGAAAACAGGTCGCAAGATAGGGATAAAGGTTTCCGGAGGAGTGGCTACTCCGGACGATGCGCTCACATATTATACCATTGTAAAAGAGACTCTTGGTGAAGAATGGTGCAACAACACACTGTTCCGTGTGGGTGCCAGTCGCTTGGCTGATGCATTGCTGGCAAGGATCAATACCGTTTGATCGCGCCGAAAAAACAATTATAACTAGCCAACAACAAAAAATATTATCTTGTTATGAACAGTTTTTTTAATCTTTGTATATTTCTCGCAAGTTTTCTATTAATCTGTCCGTTATCGGCTCAGGAATATATGAATGTCTCTCCGCGACGCTCACTCCCCTACTGGCAGGATGTAAACGTGGTACAGGTGAACAAGGAGTATCCCCGTACACAGTTCATGACCTTCGACAGCAAAGAGGAAGCATTGCAGAAAAAATTTGAAGAGAGCAACTACTACCTCTCCCTGAATGGCACATGGAACTTTTTCTTCGCAGAGAGCTATCGCGATCTGCCGGTAAATGTAACCGATTCAGCCGTGGCACTCGATGAGTGGAAAGAGATTCGTGTACCCGGTAACTGGGAGCTGCAAGGCTTCGGTACCCCCATCTACGTGAACCATCCCTACGAGTTCGTGGAGCGGGATCCCGTGACCCGCTACCCAAAGATGGAACCACCCTATCTGCCGGAAGAGAACCCGGTGGGTGTCTATCGCCGTGAGATCACCATCCCCCAGGAGTGGGATCAACGGGAGATATTCCTCAGCATCGATGGTGCCAAGTCGGGAGTCTACCTCTACATCAATGGCCGGGAGGTGGGTTACAGTGAGGACTCAAAGACCACCGCCGAGTTCAGGATCACACCCTACGTGAAACCGGGAAAAAACAGCGTGGCAATCAAAATATTCCGTTGGAGCACAGGCTCATACCTCGAGGCGCAGGATTTCTGGCGCATTAGTGGCATCGAACGGGATGTGTTCCTCTGGTCTCAACCACGCACCTCACTTCGTGACTTCCGTGTCAAATCGACCCTCGATGAGAGTTACCGTGATGGCATCTTTGAACTGGAAACCACCGTGGCCAACTATGGCAGGGGTGCATCGGCCGCTGAGGTCAGCTATGAGCTGCTCAACGAGATGGGTAACAGGGTTGCCACAGGATCCAAGAGACTATCGGTGCACTCAAATGGGGTGCAGTCGGTTCGTTTCGCCGCTGAGCTACCCGATGTAGCCACCTGGAGCGACGAACACCCTAATCTCTACAAGCTACTGATCACCGTTACCGGTGAGGGGCAGGAAACAGGAGAGGTGGTCCCCTACCCTGTCGGCTTTCGCCGCATTGAGATCAAGCAGGTAACCAGTGGCGATCGGACAGATCGCCTGCTGCTGGTGAACGGCCAACCCATCAAACTTAAAGGGGTGAACATCCATGAAACAAACCCGAAAACCGGGCATTACATGACCGAGGAGCTGATGATCCGCGATTTTGAGCTGATGAAACAGCACAATATCAACACGGTACGCCTATCCCACTACCCACAGTCACGCCGTTTCTACGAACTCTGCAGCGAGTATGGACTCTATGTCTATGACGAGGCAAACATTGAATCGCATGCCATGTACTACGGTGAGCGATCACTTTCCAGGCATCCCGAGTGGAAGGAGGCACACATGGAGAGGACTGTTAACATGTTCGAGCGGAACAAGAACCACCCCTCTGTCACCTTCTGGTCGCTCGGCAATGAAGCGGGTAACGGCATCAACTTCTTCTACACCTACAAGTTCGTGAAGGACCAGGACCGCGGGCTGATGGAGCGCCCGGTCAACTACGAACGCGCGTTGTGGGATCACAATACCGACATGTATGTCCCCCAGTATCCCAGCGCAGCATGGCTTGAAGAGATTGGCAGGAGTGGCAGCGACCGTCCGGTGGTCCCCTCGGAGTATTCGCACGCCATGGGAAACTCAAACGGCAACCTCGACATCCAGTGGGAGGCGATATACAAATACCCCAATCTCCAGGGAGGTTATATATGGGACTGGGTAGACCAGGCCATGGAAGCGTATGATGACCAGGGCCGCCTCTTCTACACCTATGGAGGAGATTACGGTGTGGACACTCCCAGCGATGGCAACTTCCTCTGCAACGGCGTGGTAGGACCGGATCGTACCCCCCACCCTGCCATGGCTGAAGTGAAGTATGTGCACCAGAACTTCGCTTTTGAGGCGGTGGATCTCGCCACGGGAAAGATCCGCATCACCAACCGCCATTACTTTACCAACAGCGACGTTTTCCGCTTTCAGTACAACATCACCGAAAATGGCAATACATTGATAAACGGTGAACTGCCTGTAACCCTGGCACCCCAGCAATCGGTCGAGATGGAGCTTCCAATAGCGGGAATCAAACCCAAAGCAGGAAGAGAATATTTCATCAACTTTGAGGTAACAAGGAAGGAGGCAACAGAGTTGCTGCCGGCAGGTTACCAGGTGGCCCTCGAGCAGTTCAGGCTACCCCTGGAAACAGAGAAAGCGGAATATGCAAGCAGCATCGTCAACCCGGGCTGGAAGGTGAGTGAGAAAAGTGAGATCATCGAAATAAAAAGAAAAAAACTGCTCTTCCGCTTCGACAAGGAATTGGGGATGGTCACCTCCTACAAGGTGAACGGAACCGACTATTTCGATGATGGTTTCGGTCTGCAGCCAAACTTCTGGAGAGCTCCCAACGACAACGACTACGGCAATGGGGCTCCCGCCCGCCTACAGGTCTGGAAAGAATCTAGCCGGGATTTCAGGATCATTGAGTCCAAAACCTACGAAGAGGGCAATAAGATGGTCCTTAAGGTAACCTACCTGCTCGCAGCCGGCAACCTTTACGACGTGAAATACAGCCTCTACCCGGAAGGAATCGTACATACAGCCATCACCTTTCATTCTACCGACATGAAGGAAGAAACGATCAGCGCTTCGGAGGCAACCCTTACCGCGACCTACTCACCCGAGGCGTCAGCGGCCAGAAAGGCATCCTCCACATTGAATGTCCCGCGCATTGGCATGCGTTTCCGACTTCCGGTAACGATGGAGAAGGTATCCTGGTTCGGCCGTGGACCCGGTGAGAACTACATTGACAGGGCTTCCGGATCGAAAGTGGGTCTCTACAGCAGCAACGCCGGTGATCTCTACTTTCCTTACGTGCGACCGCAGGAAAACGGTCATCGCAGCGATACCCGCTGGGTGGCTCTCTCCAACGGTAAAAAGGGTTTGATGGTGCTGGCAGACAACACCATCGGCTTCAATGCTCTCCACAACAGCGTAGAGGATTTTGATTCGGAAGAGGCAACACACCGTCCCTATCAGTGGAACAACTTCAACCGCGAGGAGATTGAAGGACGCAACGACGCGGAGGCACGCAACAGAAAGCCCCGACAGACGCACATCAACGACATCACACCGCGTGATTACGTGGAGGTGTGCGTCGATATGAAGCAACAGGGTGTGGCGGGTTACAACAGCTGGGGTGCCCGTCCCCTGCCGGAGTACACCCTTCCCGCCAACAGGGAGTACCAATGGGGTTTCACCCTGATCCCTCTCAATGACATCAGGGAAACAGGGGAGAAAGCCCTCCTCGCCTACTAAACAGGTTTAATCATCTATTCAGGAGGCCGTCTCATCATATCACATGAGACGGCCTTTTTTTGCTTTTTTCGTATTTGTAGCGTAATCCTTTTAAGTACGAAACAAGGTTCTCGGTGCCTCTAGCCTTATTGCACCCTTATTGCACCCTTATAACCACCTCAATAATTATGGGAGTGGGTATAAGGGTGCAATTAACTTAGAATATAGGATGAGCTTCCAAAAACAGGCAAAAAACCTGTACATCTGAGGGGGGGACGGCCTCCATTTATAACTGAAAACTTAATCTTTTCGTAACCGATGGGTTCCAAATAAAATGGTATATTTGCCATACCAATGTGTTCAACATTACAAATAGTTGCAGCAATGAAAAAAAATCTTTTGTTCATTCTTCTTTTTATCACCTCCCTCCCACTCTTCTCACAGCAGCTGGCCGGTGGCTTCGTTTTTGAAGACACCAACGGAAACGGCCGCAAAGATCGCCGGGAAGCGGGTATTGCCAATGTAGCGGTCTCCAACGGAATCGATGTGGTGCTGACCCGTGACGACGGCAGCTACCGTATTCCGGTGGAGAGTGGTAACACCCTCTTCGTGATCAAACCCGCAGGATACAAACCCGCCCTGAACGACGATTTTATCCCGCAATTCTATTATCATTACAAGCCGGAGGGATCACCGAACAACTACACCTACAAAGGGGTTTTGCCCACAGGTGAGCTTCCGCGATCTATCGATTTTGCACTGCACCCCTACGATGAACCGGAGAGTTTCACCGCCATCGTCTTCGGTGACCCACAGCCCTACTCGATGGATGACCTGGACTATTTCACCCGTAAGATCGTGGAGGATGTGGAGAAGAGCCACAACACCCTCTTCGGTATCAGCCTGGGTGACATCGTGGGTGACAACCTCGACCTACAGCCTGTTTACAAAGAGCGCATGCGACATCTGCAGCTCCCGTGGTACAACGTGATGGGCAACCATGACATGAATTACGATGCACCATCTGACGATCTTTCTGATGAGACCTTCGAAAAGAATTTCGGCAGTGCCAACTATGCGTTCAACTATGGCAATGCCCATTTTATAGTGCTGGACAACATCCTCTATCCTGATCCGCGCGACGGCAATGGCTACTGGGGCGGATACAGACTCGATCAGCTACTCTTTCTTGAGAACGACCTGAAGCATGTACCGAAAGAGAAACTGATTGTCCTCTCACAGCATATCCAGATGAAAGAACTTGCAGGGTACCGGGAAGCAGACAGAAAGCGACTCTTCGATCTGTTGAAGGATTACGAGAATGTACTGGTGATGTCAGCCCACACCCACCTGCAGGACCAGATCGAATACACTTCTGCTGAAGGATGGCTGGGAAAGAAACCTCTGCATGAGTACAACGTTGGAACCACCTCCGGCGACTGGTATTCAGGAAAGAAGGATGAAAAGGGACTTCCCGATGCCACCATGCGCGATGGCACACCACAGGGATATGCGTTCCTGCATGTGCAAAACAACCAATACAGCGTGGATTACAAGGTTGCCGGTAAAGATGCTGACCATCAGATGCACATCTATGCCCCAAAAGTAGTACAATTCAATGGCAGGAACAGTTCCCGGATCATGGTCAACTTCTTTATGGGAAGCCCCAAAGACCTGGTTGAGTATCGCATCGGAAACGGTGACTGGCAAAAGATGCGCTACCTGGAAGCAGCCGATCCCTCCTACTCGGTAAAGCTGATTGAATGGGACTTCGCAGATAAACTGCTGCCGGGACGCAGACCTTCAAACGCGGTGAACAGTACCCATCTCTGGCAGGGTGCCATCAAAACAGACCTCTCCCCCGGTGAACACCAGATAGAAGTACGTGCCACCGACCGATATGGTAAAAAACACTACGGAAAAAAGAGTTACCGGATACTCGAGTAACAATTTCAAAAAAAAATCTATCAAAAGGCTGTTTGCTTTCGGGCTTACAGCTTTTTTCATGCCGTTACAGAGAGGAGGCAACTGCCTTTTTGTCGCATTATTTGGCTTCACAGGAGCTTTCAAACAGGATAATGTGCCATATTGTCCGCTTTTAATGCTTTTGCACTCCATGTTTTGCTGCGGCATATCATTTGCCATTTCTTTGGTGTGAGTGTAAACAATGAAAGTAAAACAAAACAAATAAAGAAAGAAAGGATACAATTATGACAATTATCAGACGTACGAACAACTGGCTGCCGAGCGTATTCAATGATTTTTTCGGCAACGAATGGACACCAAGCAACAGCCGATCGGTACCGGCCATCAACATCCAGCAAAATGAAAACGGTTTTCTGGTAGAGGTTGCCGCTCCCGGCATGACCAAGGAAGATTGCAACGTGAGAATCGATGAGGAGAACAACCTGGTGATCTCTTTCGAGAAGAAAAATGAATCGGAAGAAAACGACAAAAAGGGTACCTACCTGCGTCGTGAGTTCACTTACACCCAGTTCCAGCGGACCATGATCCTGCCTGACAACGTGCAGAAAGATCAGATATCAGCCAGGGTTGAAAACGGTGTTTTGTCGGTGAACATACCGATCGTAAACGAAGAGAAAACGCCCAACTCCAGGCTCATTGAGATTCAGTAAAGATTGAGGATGATCTGGTTTGAGATGAAGGTACCACCCCACCCCGGGGTGGTATTTTTTTAGTATCTGCGGTCTTTCAGGTAGGTGAGAAAGAGTCGCATCAACGACTCCATATCTTCGTTCAACCGGAACCCTGAGACCATCTCCTCAGCATTCTCAATCAGCGCATTCATCTTCCCGTATGCGTAATCGATGCCGCCCTGTTCCTTTGAAAAAGTGAGCAGGCGGGAGATGTTGTCATCACTGTAATCACGTGATTTGATTATATCCATCATCTCGGCCGAGATGGCTTCGGGGGCATGCTGCAAGGCATAGATGAGGGGTAGCGTGATTTTCCCTTCGCGGATATCATTGCCGGTGGGCTTGCCCACATCCTTCGTGAAGTAATCAAAAATGTCATCCCTGATTTGAAAGCAGATGCCCAGGATGCTGCCCAACTGTGTGAATCGCGTGATCATCTCACTGTCGGCACCACCGGTGATGGCACCAATGGCGATGCTGGCCCGCATCAGTGAGGCGGTTTTCTTGTCGATCACCTCGAAATAGGCATCTTCATCCACAATGATTTTGTTTGCCAGGGTGAATTGGTTCAGCTCACCCTCCGCGAGGTTCTGCCCCAGTTCCGATATGATCCGGATGATGTTCAGGTCTTTGGTTTTGACGCTCTCCAGCAAAGCTGTGGAGAGCAGGTAATCGCCCAGCAACACTGCCTGCGTGTTGTCATAAACCGCATGCAAAGAACGTTTGCCACGACGGGTGTCTGACTTATCGATCACATCGTCGTGGATAAGGGTTGCGGTGTGCAGCAACTCAACCGTTACGGCACCGTGATAGGTCTCCGGGATGATTCCGCCACATGCTTTTGCCGTCATCAGCACCAACAGGGGTCTCAATCTCTTGCCCGAGGTGTTGAAGAGGTAGCCGACCATTTCATTGATCAGCGGATTATCGCTTTTCACCGATGCCTGCAGATACTCCTCAAAAAGAAGCATCTCATCCCGAAGAAAATTTTTTATAAGCTGACCCTGGTCCATCAAAACCTGAATTTACAGCTACAAAAGTAAAAATATTTCTCCGCTTCGCAACAAATATTCGTAACTTTACGTTTCCTTAATGTTATTACAGGAGACTATGAATAAGAAAAAACTCTTCCTTCTCGACGCCTACGCACTGATATATCGTTCCTATTACGCTTTTATCCGCAATCCCAGGATCAACTCGAAAGGTCAGAACACCTCTGCCGTTTTCGGTTTTGTGAATACCCTCGAGGAGGTGCTGCGCAAGGAAGATCCCTCACACATCGCAGTGGCATTCGATCCGCCGGGACCCACCTTCCGGCACATTGAATTTGAGGCCTACAAGGCACAACGCGAAGCCACTCCGGAAGACATCAAATGGTCGGTACCTGTGATCAAGGAGATCATCCGTGCCTACAACATACCGGTGTTGGAAGTGGAGGGCTACGAGGCGGATGACGTGATTGGCACCTTGGCCAAAAGGGCTGACAAAGAACGTTTCGACGTCTACATGATGACTCCCGACAAGGATTACGGGCAGCTGATAGAACCGCACATCTTCATCTACAAGCCACGCTATGGCAGCAATGATTTCGACCTGCTGGACGAACGGAAAGTGACGGAAAAGTATGGTCTCTCCCACCCCTCTCAGGTGATCGATTTGCTGGGGCTGATGGGCGATGCTTCCGACAATATACCCGGTTGCCCGGGGGTAGGTGAAAAGACAGCCGTAAAGCTTCTACAGGAGTTTGGGTCCATTGAAAACTTGCTGGAGCATACCGACCAGCTGAAAGGTGCACTGAGAAAAAAAGTGGAAGAAAACAGCGAGCAGATCAGGGTCTCACGCATGCTGGCCACCATCAAAACAGATGTTCCCATCGAGGTGGAGGAGGAGTCGCTCATCCGTGGTGAAAAGAACGAGGAGGCGATCAGAAAGATCTTCGAGGAGCTGGAATTCCGCACCCTGCTGAGCCGTGTGTTGAAGGAGGATACCCCCCCACCCCCCTCCGCGCAACCGGTTCAGGGTGACCTCTTTGCACAGTTTGATGCTGCGGATGCAAAAGATGCAGCTGCTTTGCCTACAGGTTTCACCGATATCGGGAGCACCCCTCACGACTACCGGATGGTAGCCACAGAGCAGGAGCGAGAGGAGTTGGCGGCGCTGTTATCGGCTCAAAAAGAGGTATGTTTCGACAGCGAGACCACAGGTGTGGATCCGCTCCTGAGTGAGTTGGTGGGTCTCTCGTTTGCTTTCCGGGAAGGTGAGGCGTACTATGTACCTTTATCCGCTGATCGAGAGCTGGTTAAGAAAGAGATAGAGATCTTCAAGCCTTTTTTTGAAAACAGGGAGATCGTTAAAATTGGTCAGAACATCAAGTATGATATCCTGCAGCTGCGACAGTACGACATACATGTGAAAGGCAAGCTGTTCGACACCATGATCGCCCACTATCTGCTGAACCCCGAACAGCGGCACGGGATGGACTACATGGCGGAGAGCTACCTGCAGTATCGCACCATCCATATCGAAGAGTTGATCGGTCCGCGCGGCAAGAATCAGAAGAGCATGCGGGAGGTAGATCCATCGGTGGTGAAAGATTATGCCGCAGAAGATGCAGATATCACTTTGAGACTAAAGAATATCCTTCAAGAGGAGATCAGGCAGAACGGTCTGGAGCATCTCTTTTTCAATGTGGAAGCTCCCTTGGTCTATGTATTGGCCGATATGGAGTGGACAGGGGTACGTCTCGACCTGGAAGCCCTGAAAGAACTCTCGCAACAGTACAGCAGGGAGCTGGAAGCAATTGAAGAGGAGATCGTAGGGATGGCTGGCATCCCTTTCAATGTCAACTCACCCAAGCAGATTGGGGAAGTGCTTTTCGACCGGCTTAAAATCGCAGATAAACCCAAAAAAACCAAGACGGGACAATACAAGACCAGCGAGGAAGAGCTTGAAAAACTACGCAACCGGCATCCTGTCATCGAAAAGATATTGGAACAACGTGGTCTTAAAAAATTGCTGAGCACCTATGTGGATGCATTTCCCCTGCTGGTAAGCGAGAAAACAGGGAAGGTACACACCTCTTTCAATCAGACGGTGGCGGCTACCGGCCGGCTCAGCAGCACCAACCCCAACCTGCAGAACATCCCCATCCGCGATGAACGGGGTAGGGAGATGCGCAAGGTGTTCATCCCCGATGAGGGGTGTCTTTTCGTCTCTTCTGACTACTCACAGATTGAGCTGCGCATCATGGCCCACCTGAGCGATGACAAGAACATGGTGGAGGCATTTGTCGACGGACAGGATATTCATGCCGCCACCGCAGCAAAAATCTTTAAGATACCACTGGAAGAAGTGAGCGGCGACCAACGACGGAAAGCGAAAACCGCCAACTTCGGCATCATCTACGGGATCAGTCCCTTCGGATTGTCGGAACGACTCAACATCCCCCGTGGGGAAGCCAAAGAGTTGATCGACGAGTACTTCGCAACCTTTCCGGGGGTAAAGAGATACATGGACAACGCTATTCTCCAGGCACGCGAAAAAGGATATGTGGAGACACTTTTCGGCCGCAAGCGTTTCCTGCCCGATATTAACTCACGTAACGCCACTGTAAGGGGTTATGCCGAACGTAACGCCATCAACGCACCCATCCAGGGAAGTGCCGCTGACATCATCAAGGTGGCGATGATCAGCATCCTGGCAAAGTTCGAAGAGGAACGGCTCCAATCGAAGATGATCCTTCAGGTGCATGACGAACTCAACTTCAACGTCTTCCCCGATGAACTGGAAAAGGTGCGGCAGATCGTAACCCAGGAGATGGAGCACGCCTACATCCTCAAAGTTCCATTGGTTACTGATCTTGGGGTAGGAGAGAACTGGCTTGTAGCACATTAATTGCCATGCTCGACGGTCTGGTAGAATATGGTTACTGGGGTCTGTTGCTGGCTTCCTTCCTGGCTGCTACGGTGCTGCCCTTCAGTTCAGAAGTGGTCTTCGCCGCACTGATCGCAGCGGGCCTGGATACCTGGCAGTGCATTCTCTTCGCCACCGTGGGGAATGCTCTGGGGGGTGCTACCTGTTACTACCTGGGACGACTTGGCAAGACGGAATGGCTGCAAAAATGGTTCCGTATCAAACCGGAACAAATAGACAAGATCATCCGCTGGCTCCATGGGAAGGGTGGGGTGATGGGGTTCTTCGGATTCCTGCCGGCAGTGGGAGATGCAATTCTTGTTGCACTGGGATTCATGCGTGCCAACGTCCCCTTGGTGATGAGCACCATGACGCTGGGAAAGTTCCTCCGCTACCTGCTCATAGCCTTCGGAACAGAAGGGATGCTGTCGCTCTTTTAGTGGTGGCTGCCTGGTTCTTTATTTTCGGCGACAACTGACAACTGACAACTCCAATAATCTATTCAATATGACCATACTCTTTCATGAAATCGTATACGGACCGGTGCAAAGCCGCCGGTTAGGCAAATCACTGGGTGTGAATCTATTGCCCTACGACGGGAAGCTTTGCTCGTTCGACTGCATCTACTGTGAATGTGGATTCAACAGGGACTTCCGCACCAAAACGAAACTGCCTGACAGGGAGAACGTGCGTGCTGCCATGGAGGATAAACTGCTACAGTTGCAAAAAGAGGGTGTGACACCCGATGTGATCACCTTCGCCGGCAACGGTGAGCCCACCATGCATCCGGAGTTTGAGGGAATCATCGATGACACACTGTTGCTTCGTGACCGCTATTTCCCGCAAGCAAAGATCAGTGTATTATCCAACGGTCTTCACCTCAACAAGAAAGAGGTTTTCGACGCCATGAGAAAGATAGAAAACCCCATTTTGAAGCTCGACTCTGCTTTCGATGAGACAGCGCGACAAATAGACCGTCCCAACGCGGCAGCTTACAGTGTGAGCCAGCAGGTGGAGCGATATCGTTTGTTTAAGGGTGATTTTATCCTGCAGTCGATGTTTCTGCGTGGCCGTTTTGAGGGGAGGGTAGTGGACAACACGACCGATGAAGAGGTTTCAGCATGGTTAGGGCTCGTCAGAGAGCTTCGGCCGCGCGAGGTGATGATCTACACCATCGACAGGGAAACGCCCGCCAGAGAGCTTGAAAAAGCGCCAAATGAGGTATTGCAGGAAATTGCCCGCAGGGTGGGGGAGCTGGGCATCCCTACCATGGTTGCAGGATGAACCGTACAGTTCAGTTTTTCTGTTTCCTAAAAAAGAGATGATAGATTTGAATGATGCACACAACTGCATTTGAGATGATCAATGGCCATTTGAATCCCAGCAGTACCCCGTATACAATAAACAAAGCACAGGCAATCAGGTTGATCATTCGCACTTTTCTTACCTGTGTGGGAAGAAAAGAGACAACAAGAAAAGTCATGGCGAGGTAGCCGAAAAGTTCTGTGGTATCCATAAGTGATTGGTTAAAATATCATGTTTTGAAATTTATCATACATTGAACCTAAAGTGCATGATGTCACCATCCTGCACCAGGTATTCTTTCCCCTCCACACTCATTTTGCCCGCTTCTTTTACGGCGCTCTCAGATCCGTAATGAATGTAATCAGCATACTTGATGACCTCGGCACGGATAAACCCCTTCTCAAAGTCGGTATGAATCACACCGGCACATTGGGGGGCTTTCCAACCCTTGTGGAATGTCCATGCCCGAACCTCCTGCGGACCGGCGGTCAGAAAAGTCTGAAGGTTGAGCAGGGTATACGCAGCTTTGATCAGTCTGCTCACACCCGATTCCTCGAGTCCTATCTCATTGAGGAACATCTGCCGCTCTTCGTATGTGTCAAATTCGGCAATCTCAGATTCTATTTTTGCAGCGACAACCAGGATGCCTGCATTTTCGTTCTTCACTGCTTCACGTACTGCCTCTACGTAGCTGTTCCCACTGACAGCACTTGCCTCATCCACATTGCAGACATAGAGCACCGGTTTGGCGGTAAGCAGATAGAGCTCATTGGCGGCCTTTGTTTCATCTTTGGTGTCGAAGGTGACAGTCCGGGCCGATTCACCCTTCAGCAGTGCCTCACGGATACGAGCATAGACCTCATATGCCAGTCGGGCATCCTTGTCACCACCTGTCTTGGCTTGTTTCTCCACCTTGTTGATGCGTGCCTCAATGGTCTCCAGGTCTTTCAACTGCAGTTCGGTGTCAATGATCTCCTTATCCCTTACGGGATCCACATTGCCGTCTACATGCGTCACATTTTCATCGTCGAAACAACGCAACACATGCAGGATCGCATCTGTCTCCCGGATATTGGCCAGGAACTTATTGCCAAGCCCTTCGCCCTTGCTGGCCCCTTTCACCAGTCCCGCAATGTCCACGATCTCTACAGTGGTGGGTACAATTTTCTGGGGATGCACCAGTTCAGCCAGCTTGTTCAACCGTTCATCGGGTACGGTGATTACCCCCACGTTCGGTTCTATCGTACAAAAGGGAAAGTTGGCTGCCTGTGCCTTAGCATTCGACAAACAGTTGAAGAGGGTAGATTTTCCCACGTTGGGAAGTCCCACGATGCCACATTGTAGAGCCATTAATCACTAATTTAGGTCCGTTGATCTGAAACGGATGATTGCTGTTTTTTTATTTGGGATGCAAAGGTACGAAAAAGAAATGAACCTTCTCATCTTGTAAAATCGTCAGGACGCTATTGGGTTGAAACAGGATTATAAACCATAACGCTCGGATATCTCCAACATCCGTTCAATCGATTTTACCGATTTCAACCTTACTGCCTCCTCCACAAATATTTCAGGTTGTTCATTTTTCAGACAGAGATACAATTTTTCAAGTGTATTCATCTTCATGTAAAAACACTCGTTGCAGGCACAGGTAGCATCCTCCGGAGGAGCAGGAATAAAAATCTTATCCAGATTATCTTTTTGCATCTGGTGCAGGATACCCGCTTCGGTAGCCACGATGAACTTTTTTATAGGGGACTGGGTGGCATATTTCAGGATGGAAGAGGTAGAACCTACATGATCGGCTACCTCCAGCAGGTAACCGGGACACTCCGGATGTGCGAGAATCAATGCATCAGGGTGTTCTCTTTTCAGATCTAATATCTTTTCAAGTGAGAATTGTGCATGCACATGGCAAACACCGTCCCAAAGCAACATATTTCTGCCGGTGATCTTATTGATGTAATCACCCAAATGTTTGTCCGGCCCAAAGATAATCTTCTCATCTTCCGGAAGTGATTCTACAATCTGACGGGCATTGGTAGAGGTCACCACGATGTCGGTCAACGCTTTTACGGCTGCCGTGGTATTGACGTAGGAGATGACGGTATGTCCCGGATGGTTGGCGATGAATTTCTCAAATTCCGGCGCAGGACAACTGTCAGCCAATGAACATCCTGCTTTCAGATCAGGAATAAAAACACGTTTATCCGGACTCAATATCTTTGCCGTTTCACCCATAAAATGAACGCCGCAGAGGACGATGATATCAGCAGTGGTCTTTGCAGCCCACTGAGCCAATGCCAGACTGTCGCCAACAAAGTCGGCCACATCCTGTATCTCTGCCTCCTGGTAGTAGTGTGCCAGAATGATCGCATTTTTCTCTTTCCTGAGCAAGTTTATCTGATCTATGATAGTTTCTTTCATCATCTATTTATTATATATATTTTTTTAAATTTAAAATGAATCATGATGATTATGAATGACTGTTGATACTGTTGATGATTTTTCTAGTGATTTGCATTGCGATGGATTATGATCAATTACAATGGCATTATCAACTTTTATCAACAGGAAGAATATTTATTTATTATTTGATATTTAAATAGTTGAGGATGTTATACACAATTGTTGATAAGTGGCAAAGTTAATAATTAATTTTCTGATAGGCTGAAACAGCTGTTGAAAAAGAGTCAAAAGATTCTGTAAAAAAATGAGAAATAAGTTTGGTCAGTTCGAATCAATTTTTACACAAGAATAGTTCTGTTTTTTTCAATTTTACTTTTCATCTTTCTGTTTACAGCCTATGCACAAGTTATCAACAATTAGGGGTACTGACTCGTCTTTCATCTTAAATATCTATCCCATAAACCATTAAAAAGAGGATCAATTCATTATTGTTTGTTAATCGCCTTTACCGGCAGGATTATAAGAACAAAGTTTTTTGTACATTTGTTTGTTCAAAGTACCTATGGTGAAAGATTGGATTCATACATATCTTTTCTTGTTGCTGATGATGGCAGTAAGTTCCTGCATGTCAACAGTCAAGATTACCTCTGTGGTAGAAAAAGACCCAGAAGGTGATTTTCTGCTCAAATGGGAAGTGAGCCCGGACCAGGAGGGGAACATAGAAATACTCTCATCGCTCACCGACAGCTCACTGACCAGTTTTTCTCCCGTTACTTCGCGGAAAATCACCGATCAGGTGATGAAGCTCAATCCTACCGGTTCCGGATTGCGGGAATATTTTATCCTGCGAACAGGTGGTGTCTATTCAGGTGTGGTTGCCAACCGTGCCATTGATATGAACCGGATTAAGAATTTCCGTGACATCGGAGGTTACTTTACCACTGACAACCGTCAAATGAAATGGGGAGAGATCTACCGGTCAGGCAACCTGAGCAATGCCACGCTCTACGACCAGGAGAAGATTCGGCGACTCAATATCCGCACTGTAATTGATTTCCGCTCCGAACGCACTGCCCGCAGATATCCCATTCTGCTGCATCCCTCCATCCGTAAGATTGCTCTTCCACTGATGCCGATGGATGCGCAGAAGCTTGACGAGCAGCTTGAAGATGAAAATTTTGACCGCAGTGATGCGATTCGTTACGTGCAAGAGGAGTATGTGAACATCCTGGAGAACCATAAGGCACAATTTGGAGAGCTGTTTGATATCCTTGCCAATGACAGCAACTATCCTATCCTTATGAGTGGTTCTCTTGGAAAGGATGGAGAGGGACTGGCTGCCTACCTGATTCTATATGCCATTGGTGTACCACAAAGTTCACTTGAAGAAGACTACATGCTTTCAAACCAATTCATCGACCCTGATATGGTAGAGATCGATGCCCGCAACCTCTCTGAACCTCTACAGGAGGCTGTGACAGCCATGCTGTCCGTCAACAGGGCTTATCTCAACTACGCCATTGATCATATTAAACTGAAATATGGATCGGTGGATAACTACCTTGAGAAAGAGCTTAGGGTGACCAGCGGAAAACGAAACCTACTGCGAAAATACCTACTTTATCAGTTCTGATAGTTCTTTATCCGATTTATTTTCATACCTTTGTAGCCGATTTAAAAAAAGGTGATTTTTTATCCTGTTTCCTGAACAGTGGTTATCTTCATCAGCACAAAAAATCACAGATAGTCATTGAATTTTCTCTCAACTTTATCAGCATTTGCGCCGGGTGTCACATTCAGCATGCAGCATTGCCTGCAGCGTGCCGTGACGGTCGTTGGACCAACTTATGTAAATGGATGTGTGGAGCAGGGGGAAAAAGCAACAATCACACACATTAAAACCATTTTACAATGAGTACATTTCAAGAGTTGGGAGTGATTCCCGAAATCCAGCGGGCCGTTACTGAGCTCGGCTTTGAACAACCCATGCCGGTACAGAGTGAGGTAATCCCCCGCCTGCTGGCACACACCCGCGACATCATCGCCCTGGCACAAACCGGTACCGGCAAAACTGCCGCTTTCGGCATCCCGGTGATCCAGAAAATCAACGTGAAGCAGCTCACGCCGCAGACACTGATCCTCTGTCCCACCCGTGAGCTCTGTCTCCAGATAGCGGGCGACCTGACCGACTTCTCCACCTACGTGGAAGACATCAAGATCCTGCCTGTTTATGGTGGCTCCAGCATTGATAGCCAGATACGAACCCTCAAACGGGGGGTACACATCATCGTAGCCACCCCCGGGCGGTTAATCGACTTGATTAAGCGGAAGACCGTTTCCCTTGGCGATGTCCACACCATGGTGCTCGACGAGGCCGATGAGATGCTCAACATGGGCTTCTCGGAAGACATCGATGAGATCCTCTCGCACCTGCCCGACAGCCGCAGCATGCTTCTCTTCTCGGCCACCATGCCGAAGGAGATCGAGAAGATCACACGCAAGTACATGAAAGAACCGATGGAGATCACCATTGGTCGCAAGAATGAGGGTGCCGAGAATGTACGGCATCTCTACTTCATGGTGCACGCCAAAGACAAATATCTGGCACTGAAACGAATCGTTGACTACTATCCCAATATCTACGGCATCATCTTCTGCCGTACCCGCAAGGAGACACAGGAGATCGCCGACAAGCTGATGCAGGATGGTTATGATGCCGATGCGTTGCATGGCGACCTGTCGCAAGCGCAGCGTGACTACGTGATGAGCAAGTACCGCAACCACAACCTGCAGCTGCTGGTGGCCACCGACGTGGCGGCACGCGGCCTCGACGTGGATGACGTGAGCCACATCATCAACTTCGGGCTGCCCGACGACTACGAGATCTACACCCATCGCAGCGGCCGCACCGGCAGGGCCGGCAAGACCGGCACCTCGATCGCCATCATCCACACCAAGGAGAAGGGGAAGGTAGTGCAGATCGAAAAACTGATCAACAAGACGTTCGAGAAGCGTGAAGTCCCCAAGGGAGATCTGATCTGCGAGAAGCAGCTCTTCAACTTCGTCGATAAAATAGAGAAGGTAAAGGTGAACGAGGCGGAGATTGAACGACTGCTTCCCTCCATCTTCCGCAAGCTGGAGTGGCTGGAAAAAGAGGATATCATCAAGCGGATGGTCTCCCTCGAATTCAACCGACTGATCGAATACTACCAGGAGGCAGAGGAAATTTTTGAACCGAAGGAGGGCTCCTCCCGCGGGCAGAAAGGTGAATACGGCAAGCGGGGCAACGATCGGGAGGGTGGCAGCCGCCAGCCGGAGAAGGGATATGCCCGCCTCTTCATCAACGTGGGGAAGATGGATGGCATCAACCCGGCCATGCTGATGGGCTTCATCAACGACCACGTGAAAGGAAAGGTACCCATCGGTCGGATCGACTTGCTGAAGAGCTTTTCCTTCTTTGAAGTGCCCGAGGAGCTGGCCCCCAGGGTGGTCAAGTCGTTCAAGGGGATGTATGTCGACGAACGGAAGTTGCAGGTCCACCTGGCACAGGAGGAGGATCAGGCCTCAAAGGGGAGGAAGAAGAAATTCTACGAAAACGATTTCGGCGGTAAGGGGAAGAAAAAGAAACTGAAATATTGAGAGGAGAGTACAGATCACTTCCATTTCATTCGGATCTGGTTCTAATCTGGTTCTAATCTGGTTCTAATATGGTTCTAATATGGTTCTAATCTCGTTCTAATAGATTCGAACAAGTAAAGAGTCAGTTACGAACAAAATTAAGTGGAAATTAATATCGTATGTAACGGCTTATGTAGCATCATAAGTGAGTTATACGAGTTCAGCGGGAGTAACATCCCGCTTTTTTTGTGTCCTGAAAAAACTTAACAATAACGTCACCGAACTGTAACTGCTCTGTAACAATAATGAAGGAACTTTGCAGCGAAATATGAATCGGATGAAAGAAAAATTGTTACGGTTATCCATGGTCACCCTCTTCCTGGTGACAACGTTGTTGGTAACTCTGGCCCAGACAGGGTCTATTAAAGGCATCATCGTGGATGGCGCCACCGGGGAGCCGCTGATCGGTGCTTCGGTACTGGTGGAAGGCACCACCTCGGGGGCTGCGGCCGACCTGGATGGTAATTTCCTGATCAACGGCCTGGCTGCCGGAAGCTATTCGCTGCGTGCCACCTACATCGCCTATCGCCCCCTTGTAATCACAGAGGTGAAGGTTGAAGGAGGAAAGGAGACACTGTTAGAGATTGCAATGGAGACCGATGAGGTGAGCCTCGACGAAGTGGTGGTGGTGGCAACACCCCGCCTGGAATCGGAACGTATCCTGATGAGAGATCAGCAGAACGCCACGGTAATCCGTGAGAGCGTGGGAGCTCAGCAGCTTTCCCTGCAGGGTGTCTCAGACATCGCCACAGCCACCAGTAAGATCACCGGCGTGGTGAAGAGCGAAGGGTCGGGAGAGGTCTATGTGCGCGGACTGGGCGATCGCTATGTCTCCACCACCATGAACGATCTGCCGATACCCTCCGACGATGTGGAACGGAAAAACATCGACCTCGCTCTTTTCAGCACTGGTGTGATACAGCACGTGGGGATTACCAAGACATACAGCACAGGTAGTTATGCCGATCAGACCGGTGGAAACATCAATATTGTCTCGAAAGAGTTCGTCGACCAGTTCACCCTGGAGTTGCAGGGAGGGGTCAATTCCAGCCTGTTGAGCAACAATCAGTTCAACAATTTCCGTGTCACCCCCAACCTGCAGAACAGCATGTTCACTTTTTACAGAAGGGAGTATAACCTCGTGGATGCCATCACCAAACAGTCGTGGGATCCCCGTGGAAAAAGCCTACCGCTCGATTTTGGGTTCACCACTTCCGGCGGGAAAGAGTTTACTCTCCGGGAGAGAGATCTGACTCTTTTCTACACACTCTCCTACAAGAGCGATCACTCACACACCACCGGGGTCTACCGACGGTTCAATTCCAACACGGTTTACTCCGACTTCTCCGATACCGAGACCTGGAGCAGCAGCGCCAACCTCACCGGGTTGCTCAACCTGGCTTATCGTTTTAACAATAACCACAAGATCAACTACAATCTTCTCTTCATCAATAAGCTCACCGATCAGGTCTATGAACAGGGCCGTAACGGCAACGGATTCAAGTTCGACATGGATGAGATTTCCAACTCTTTTTTCACCCGTGACATGAACAGCCGCACAACGATGGTGCTGGTGAACCAGCTGCTGGGAGACCATCGATTTTCAGACAAGAATCGCCTGAAGTGGGGCCTCGGCTACAATCTCACCGCTGCCGATGAACCCAACAGGATCAGGAACTACACCGGCTTTGACCAGAGCAGCATCTATTTCTCCTATCGCATCGCCGATTTCGAGAACCGGAAATCGAGCCAGGAGATTGACGACCGGGAGCTCAACGGTTACCTTCGCAACAAGATTGATCTGACCATAGGGAACTCACCCTGGAAGCTGGAATATGGCATCAACTACCGCAACAAGCAACGTGATTTCAGCAACCAGTTCGTTGGGGTGCAGATGATGGGCATGCGCAAGGGTGACGACAATGTGGATGACCTCACCTCGCTCTTCCACGATCCCGGTTTCGCCTCCTCAAAGATCAAAACGATCCCGCCGGATCTCTACAACGCTACGTTACAGGCACTGGCAGGCTATGTCGAGCTGGGATTCAGCCGTGGTAAACTGGATGGAAATGCCGGCGTGCGTTACGAGTACAACCGGATGGATGTAGAGTGGGACATCAACAACGATGACCCCTTACGGGAGCCGCGTATCCGGAAAGAATACAAGCAGTTTTACCCGGGCGTCAACCTTCGCTACAACATCACGGAACAACAGGCCTTGCGCCTCTCCGGCAGCAGGACCCTTACCTTGCCGGAGTTCAAGGAGATAGCGCCCTTTGCCTACACCTCACCCAACAGTACCCTGATACAGGGTAGCCCGGAGCTGAAGGCTTCTCGCAACTGGAATGCCGATCTCAAGTGGGAGTATTTCAAATCGACCGATGAGTTGATCTCCCTGGGCGCCTTCTACAAGAAGATTGAGGACCCGATTAACATCACATCGCTCACCGGCGGGGCGGGATATCTGGTCTATGCGAACACTGGCAAAAAGGCAGGGGTGATAGGCCTTGAAGCGGAAGCCAGGCTCAACCTCTTCAAGAATGATTTTCAGTCGCTACGCATGATCCTGAACGGTACTCGTATGTGGGTCTCACAGGACCTGCTGGAAGCGTATCAGTACAACAACAAAACAAGCTCGGGACTGCAGGGTGCCTCAGAGGTGATCAGCAACCTCACCCTAAGCTATTCTCATCTGCCGGGAAACTGGCAGGCTTCTCTCTCGGGCAACTACTCTTCCGACAGGATCTATGCCATGGGCAGTCCCAAGGATGCAAACAACAGGGATTATCTCTACAACGATGAGATCATCGAGAAGGGGGTGATCACCCTCGATGCGGTGGTGAGCAAGGGACTTACCGATCATCTTACGGTGAAGCTGGTGGCACGCAACCTGCTGAACCCGGAGATGCAGATGACGCAGAACTTGCGCGACCTGAACAGTCGTGAGGTTGAAAACCATTTGGTAGAGTCCTACCGGAAAGGAATGCGTATGCAACTGTCTGTCAACTATACATTTTAGTAAACAGGAATATGAACCAATCGTAAAATATCAGGATTATGAAAAAAAATGTGTTATTCAAGGGAATTTCGATGATGATGGTCATCGCATCGCTGTTCCTGTTCGTGAATTGTGAAGGTGAAGGTACATTGCCCGAAACCGATCCGGTAGTAGAACTGCTTGAGAGCGGCGAAATGAGGGGTGTGCTGAAAGAAGATTATACCCTCGATGTCGGCACCAGCTACCGTCTCACAGGCCAGTTTATCGTGGACGGAGGTGCCACACTCACCATACCGGCCGGTACCCAAATCATTGCCAACGCATCTCAGGGGCAGGCTACCGAGACCTACATTGCCGTGATGATGGGTAGTAAGATCAATGTGAACGGTACTGCTGCCGCTCCGGTGGTGATGACCTCCCCCAACGCCCAACCGCAGGACTGGGGTGGGCTGACCATCTGCGGAGAGGCCTCCACCACTGCCGGTGCGAATGCCACCGCCGAGGTGGGCAACTTCAAGTATGGCGGCTCCAAGGATGACGACAACTCGGGAAGCATCAGCTACCTGGTGATCAAGGGATCAGGGGCCAAGATCAACACCGAGTCGGAATACAACGGACTAACCCTCTATGCCGTGGGTAGCGCTACACAGATCAGCAACGTCGCCATCATCAACGGCGCGGACGACGGTGTGGAGTTCTTCGGCGGCACGGTATCGGCCCAGAACCTCTACCTGGAGAACAACGAGGATGATGCGATCGACTGGACCGAAGGGTGGAACGGCACGGTAACCAACGCTTACGTGAAGCACACCATCGATGGCTTCTCCACAGTGGTAGAGGCAGACGGTGTGAACAACAACCCGAAGATCGTCAATCTCACTGCAGTCTCCACCACCGGAGGAAAAGCACTGCAGTTTAAGAAAGAATCGGGTGCAACCATCACCGGCTTATCTTTGCTGGGGTATGACATTCTCATCGACATGGCCAACGATGGACCGCTCTCAAACGTGATCATAGAGGGAGAAACTGCAAGTCATGATAAGGCATACGATGCTGACCCCACCGTCAATCCATCTTCCTGGAGCTGGGCTGAGGCCAGTGCCGTTGAGGTGGTTGAGCTGAACGGCAAACAGAACGGCAATGTGACACTTGATCCCGCAAAGGCTTATCGCCTCACCGGATCCTATATCGTGGAAAACGGCAAGCTGACCATCCCCGCCGGTACTCGTATCCTGGCAGTTGCTTCGCAGGGACAAGAGACTGAGACCTACATCGCCGTGATGATGGGTGCCCAGATCGATATCCAGGGCACATCCGATGATCCCGTGATCATGACTTCCCCCAACGCCCAACCGCAGGACTGGGGTGGGCTGACCATCTGCGGAGAGGCCTCCACCACTGCCGGTGCGAATGCCACCGCCGAGGTGGGCAACTTCAAGTATGGCGGCTCCAAGGATGACGACAACTCGGGAAGCATCAGCTACCTGGTGATCAAGGGATCAGGGGCCAAGATCAACACCGAGTCGGAATACAACGGACTAACCCTCTATGCCGTGGGTAGCGCTACACAGATCAGCAACGTCGCCATCATCAACGGCGCGGACGACGGTGTGGAGTTCTTCGGCGGCACGGTATCGGCCCAGAACCTCTACCTTGAGAACAACGAGGATGATGCGATCGACTGGACCGAAGGATGGAACGGCACGGTGACCAACGCTTACGTGAAGCACACCATCGATGGCTTCTCCACAGTGGTGGAGGCAGACGGGATGAATAACAACCCGAAGATTGTCAATCTCACTGCCGTTAACAGCCATGCTTCGGCTCCTTCCGGGACCGCCCTGCAGTTCAAGAAACAATCCGGCGCGACCATGACCAATGTTTATCTGGAAGGATACAGCAAGCAGGTGGATATGTCGAACGATGGCCCACTGACCAACGTGCTCATCGAAGGAATAGCTGCCACACTCACCGGGACCTACCAGAAGGGCAAGCTGGATATTTCAGCCTGGGTATGGTTTCAATAATGAGTTTTCTTTTCCATTCATTCATTCTCTTAGAATATCCCGCGCTGATATTGCTGCGGGATATTCCTCATTCATAACAAGACAGACATGAGAACAAAAACAACCCTTATCCTGCTTTTTCTCTTTGTTGTTCTGACAGCACAGGATCAGAAGCATTCCGACCCGGTGGTCTACTACAGCAACGGCTATTACTATGCCGACAAGACACAGGACAGGTTCTATACAGGTGACTACCGGGAGTACTATGAAAATGGCACGTTGAAGTTGGAGATGCAAATCCGCGACGGCATGCCGGAAGGACCCTACATCGTCTACTTTGAAAACCGCAAACCACAGGAGGTGCGCTCCTACAAAGATGGGAAGATGCACGGATTGTGGAGGAGCTACGACCTCTCCGGACAAATACTCTCTGAGGCGGAGTACAAGAACGGGCTGAAACACGGTACCTGGCGAATCTGGGATGAGTTGGGAAACCTGCGTTACGAGATGAACTACCGGGAGGGCAAGAAAACTGGTCTCTGGCGTATGTGGGACCAAAAGGGTGTTTTGCTGGATGAGAAAAGTTATTGATCCGCATCGAGTTGAATCAAAAATGTAACAAAAACTTCATTGATTCGTAACCGCTTTATCGGTGACATCAATGTACTTTTGTCTCAGTTAATGAACTTTTAAAAGAATGAATCGTATGAAATCACTGTTGCTGCTTGCATCCTCTCTGCTGATAACCCTTTCGGTCACAGCTGGCACCGAGTCGAATGAGGTGAAGAAAGAAAAAGAATCGCAGCCGGTTGCTCCGGTTGAAATGGTGCAGTCGCTGCAACTGACCGGTTCGGTTGTAGACGAAAAGAATCATGAAGCGCTGGCAGGTGCTGCCATCGTGGTTGATGGAAAAAAATATTATTCTGATCTGGATGGAAATTTTACCATTAATGGCGTGAAACCAGGCAAATATTCAGTTGTGGTAGAGTTAATCTCCTATGAGCCGGCTACCATGGAGGTGAGTCTCTCCGGCAGCCAGCAAATGAAAATCGGATTGACGCAGAAATAAATTAACTCCTCTCTCTTTTGTTTTATAGGGTCACATCTGCCTGATTATATTGCTAAACGGAGGATCCTGAATGCCCCTCTGACTACGATGGCAAATACGATTGCTCCTATCACCAGGTCAGGGAAGGCCGACTGGAGCAAGTCGACCAGTAGGGCAGCTACAATCACCCCGATGTTGATGACGATATCGTTGGAGGTGAAAATCATGCTGGCCTGGATATGTGATTCTCTACTTTTCTCTTTTTGTAGGATATATAGACTGATTGCGTTGGCAATCAATGCCAGAAAAGAGATCACCATCATGGTCCTGAAATCGGGCAGTTCGGTAACTCCCACAAATCGGCGGATCACCTCCACCACTCCTGTCAGTGCCAGCAGCAGCTGGAGGTAGCCGGCTGTACGGGCAATATTTTTTTTGCGTAATGCACTCCCCCCCACTGCAAAGAGGGCAAGTCCATAGACAAGGCTGTCAGCCAACATATCGAGACTGTCGGCAACCAGCCCCATTGAGTTGGAGAGTATGCCAAACAACATCTCCAGGCCAAAGAAAACAAAATTGATGATCAGCACAGCAAGAAGAATCTTGCGCTGTCCCGAATCACTTTTTTCCCCCTCCTGTTCGTGAGTAATTTCCGTAGATATTAATTTTGTCTGTAATTTGAGTGACTCAAGGGCTGCCAACACCATATCGGGTTCGCCATCGTGAAATACCTCCAGTTTTCTGTCCGGGATGTAGAACAGCATCGTTTGTACCTCTCCAAGTGGCTGCAAAGTCATCCGAATTAGTTGCTCCTCACTTGGGCAGTCCATCAGTGCGATGTGAAAAGTGCTTTTATTCATCGTTTATGATATCGTCTCAGTTCACCGTGTCTGACTCTGTTGTTCAGCAGATCTGCGATTTCTAAATGAGAAAACGGTTGTCCTTTCCATTCATATCCCAGCCAGTTATCTGGATCAAAATGAAATTGAGTCTTTCAGGGATGGTTCTGTCACGATTCTTTCCCTCACGTTGAGAGGAGATAAGCCAACATCTGACCGAATTTCATTTTAACATTACACAATAGGGGGGGTAAGATTTCGCTTCACCCCCCCCTATAATTATTATAGGTTAAGCGTTGCCTGGCGGATCAACGTCTTGGCATTCACATCCGGTCCCGCCTTGGCATAATTCTCCTTGAAGTTACGGTGCGCCTTGAGCAGGTTCCCCGACTGCAGGGTGATGATTTTAGACTCGTTCACCAGGTTGAGGAAGAGAATGCTGCTCCGGGTGGTGGAACTGCCTGCTTTCACCCGTTTGATCTGTCGCTTGTTGAGTTTCTTGTATAGGTCGAAGATTACATCCCGCATGTTGGTAACAATTGAGAACTGCGTGTAATCGTTCTTTTGGTCCATTTCGTTGTAGCCGCTGAACGCTTCGGTGAGGATTTTGTGAATCATCTCCAGGTCTTCAATCTGCTCCTTCGAGAAGGCTGCATGGTTGTTGTCAATGTAACTGAAGGTAGCTTCCGATACTGCTTTCAGTGATTTGGTGATTTCATAGGAGTAATCTACCAGCTGCACATACTCCTGCTCCAGGTCGAGTGCGTTCATCTCCATGCTCTCCAGCGTGGGTACCACCTCGTAGGTACGTTTGTCCCTGAATTTCTCATAAAGCTCGTTGGCTTCACCCATCGCTTTCTTCACCCCTTTGCGATCTTCATCCCTTAAGCCGTGAAGCACCATTTCGTATATGGAAAGGGTCTTGCCCAGCACCATTCGTACCTCCTCGTTGCAGGAGGTGACCAACTGAATCTCGCTCGAGAGCACCTGTTGATGCTGCTGTTCGCGGCTCTTACGCTTGGTGTGCATCCTGCCTGACTTGTAAAGCATAAAGCCTACCACCAGGATCATCACCGCGATGGCAATCTTGCCGCCCCACATCAGGAAAAGACCAATCAGCATGGAGACGGTGAGTGCCACCAGTGCGGTCATCAGCCATCCGGCCACAACTGTCAGCACTCCGTTGATGCGGTAAACGGCGCTGTCACGTCCCCAGGCTCTGTCGGCCAGTGAGGTACCCATGGCCACCATGAAGGTGACGAACGTGGTTGATAGAGGGAGTTTCAAGGAGGTACCCAGCGAGATCAGCAGTGCAGCGATGGTGAGGTTTACCGATGCACGAATCAGGTCGAAGGAGGCACCGTTTTCTGTTTCTACCGGTTCAAACTGCCGGTTAACAAAGCGTTTCACAGCTGTGGGCATTATCTTGTCGAGCGACTTGCTGACGGTGAGGCTTCCCCGCACCATGGAGCGCGACAGGGGGGAGGAGGAGAAGCGTTCAATACCTTCCCCCTTGCGGGCGAGGTTCACCTCTGTTTCGGTCACCGAGCGCGATTTCTTGGAGAACCAGAGCGCCATAATCATGATCACCCCGGCACCGATCAACCAGGCGACGTTGACAGCAACCGGCTCGTTTAACCTATCCATGTAGAGGGTTTGGATGTCGCCACCGCCGGCTGCCACCTCACCCGCAATTCTGTAGGAGTCAAAACCGGCCATAAAGACACCGATGAAGTTGACCAGGTCGTTGCCGGCGAAGGCCATGGCCAACGCCGTGGTGCCTGCCAATACGATTACTTTCAGGATGTTGACCCGGAAGAGATGCTGCAGAAGTGCCATCAACAATGTCGATCCTGCGAAGCTGTAAAGAAGAGCTGTGCCCATATGGTTTTCCAGATAGTAAAGCAGCTCCGGTGTTACCAGTACACTGCCTTTCAAACCTTTAAAAATGGCGAAATAGATGATGGCTGTCAGCGCGATTCCTCCCCAGATGGCTCCCAGGTAGCGGAATCGCTTACCGTAGTTGAAGGAGAAGATCAGTCGCGAGATGTACATGATGATGCTTCCCACCACGAAGGCGATGGCAATTGAGATAAAGATACCTGAGATGATGGCCAGTGCCTTGCCGCTGTTGATGTAATCGCCCAACTGTCCGCCGCTATCGCTGGTCCATAGGGTGAAGAGCGCTACTGCAATGGCAGATCCCAATAGCTCAAAAACCAGTGAGACGGTGGTGGAGGTGGGTAACCCGAAGGTGTTGAAAAGGTCCAGAAGGATTACATCGGTGATCATCACCGCCAGGAAAAGCGTCATTACCGCCGGGAATGTGAACTTTTCGGGGTAGAAGACGCCGCTGCGGGCCACCTCCATCATCCCACTGGAGAACATTGCTCCAAAGAGCACCCCAATGGAGGCGACGGTGAGAATCACCCAGAGCGGGGCTACTTTCGACCCGATGCTGGAGTTGAGGAAGTTGACCGCATCGTTCGAGACACCCACAATCAGGTCGAGCGTAGCCAGCCCCAACAATACGATGATAATAATCAGGTAAATTGAATCCATAAACAGATGATTTGCTGTTTTATTCCACCGTCACCGATTTGGCGAGGTTACGCGGTTGATCCACATCACATCCCTTTACCACCGCAATATGATATGCAAGCAGCTGCAAAGGGATCACCGACAGCAATGGGGTGAGGCAGGGGAGTGTCTCCGGCACCTCTACCGAGAAGTCGGAGAGTTCGCTCACCACCCGGTCACCTTTGGTCACCACTGAGATGATCCTTCCCTTGCGGGCTTTGATCTCCTGTATGTTGCTGGTCACCTTCTCGTAGGTGTCGGATTGCGTAGCGATGACTATGACCGGCATCTCGTGACTGATCAGTGCGATGGGACCATGCTTCATCTCAGCCGCGGGGTAACCCTCCGCGTGGATGTAGGAGATCTCTTTCAGTTTGAGTGCTCCCTCAAGCGCTACAGGGAAGTTGTAGCCTCTGCCCAGGTAAATGCAGTTGCCGGCATAGGTAAAGGTTTTGGCATATTGTGCAATCAGTTCATTCTTTTTCAGGATCTCACCCACTTTATCCGGTATCAGACCCAGCTCACGGATCAGGGTGAGGTATTCATCGCGGCTGATGGTTCCCTTCTCCTTGCCGATCAGGATTGCCAACATCGTCAGCACGGTCACCTGTGCGGTGAATGCTTTGGTTGAAGCCACGCCGATCTCAGGACCCACATGGGTGTAACAACCCGAGTGGGTGTTTCGGGGGATGGATGACCCCACCACATTACAGATGCCGAAGATAAAGGCTCCCTCTTTCCTGGCCAGCTCTACGGCGGCCAGCGTGTCGGCGGTTTCGCCCGATTGGGAGATGGCGATGACGATGTCATCCTTGTGAATCACCGGCTTGCGGTAGCGGAACTCAGACGAGTACTCCACCTCCACAGGTATGCGGGCGAACTCCTCGATGGCATACATCCCTATCTGGGCGGCATGCCAGGAGGTGCCACAGGCAGTGATGATGATGCGACGGGCGTTGAGAAACTTATCCCGGTTGTCGATGAATCCAGCCAGGGTGATGTTGTCTGCTTCCACGTTCACCCTCCCCCGCATGCAGTCGCTCAGGGTGTGGGGTTGTTCGAAGATCTCCTTGAGCATGAAGTGGGGATATCCACCTTTTTCAAGCTGGCTGAGCGTCATCTCCAGCTTCTGAAAACGGGGTGTCTTCTCAATGTTGCCAATGGTGCGTATCTTTAGTGGCGCTCCCCTTTCAATGGTGACGATCTCCTCATCACCGATGTAGGTGACACGGTTGGTATATTCAACAATGGGAGTGGCATCCGACCCAATGAAGTACTCATCCTCGCCGATGCCGATTACCAACGGACTTCCCTTTCTGGCGGCCACGATCAGATCAGGATTATGACGGTCCAGCACTGCGATGGCATAGGCACCCACCACCTGGTTGAGGGCCAGCTGCACCGCAGTGGAGAGATCCGAGCCATTACTCTTTTTCATGAATTCGATCAGCTGTACCAACACTTCGGTGTCGGTTTCACTCTGGAACGTATATCCTTCACTGATCAATCCCTCTTTCAATAACGAGTAGTTCTCGATGATGCCGTTGTGGATGATGGCCAGTTCCTCCGATTGTGAATAGTGGGGATGGGCGTTGTGCTGCGTGGGTTCACCATGGGTAGCCCAGCGGGTGTGGGCGATGCCGATGTTGCCGCTCACATCTTTCTGCTCTGCATACTGCTCCAATTCCGACACCTTCCCCTTTGCTTTGTAAACTTTCAGGTTGCCTTCGTGAATCAGTGCAATCCCGGCACTGTCATATCCGCGGTACTCCAGTCGATGAAGCCCTTTGATGAGGATCGGATAAGCCTCTCTATTACCAATGTAACCTACAATTCCACACATCTGTTGTTGTTTTTAATTGTTTATTTATACAATGGGTTGTTCTCCGTCAAATGCCGGATAGAGGCGGGTTGGTGTTGGTACCGTCAATAGAAAATGGGACCTTGAATGCATACGATCTCTCTTAGTTGCGATGAAAGAATGTGCAAATTTGCATTTTCTTTCCGAAATATGAAAGAGAAAAATCAAAAAATAATGAGTGTAAAGAGGCTGGTAACCAAAATGTAACAAAAACGTAACAATTCATGCGGTCTCCAACCAAACGCTTTCTCTCATTTTGCTATCTTTGCATCATCTAACCCGAACACTATGGCAAGAAGAAAACTCTCCCAGATACAGATTGCATTCATCATCATTCTTTGGATCGTCCTGGTGGTCTACATCCTGCTCTATGCAGAAATCAACGGCATGACTGTTCTCTCTATCCTGATGTCAGGTGCAATCGTGTTTATTCCGATTTACAAAAATCTAAAAAAATAGCTTTTTTTGTGACAAAAATAAGAAAAACATCTGAATAATTTTCCAGTTGGGGATTTTTATCTATTTTTGCGCTTCAAACTGATTTATTAAAGAGTTATCTGATTTAAACCAAATTTTCATGAGAGCTACAGAGGTTATCGATCTTTTAAAGCGGCGTTTCCCCAACGAGCCGGAGTATCATCAGGCTGTTGAAGAGGTGATTGAGTCGATTGAGGATGTCTACAACGAGCATCCTGAGTTTGAAAAGGCAAATCTGATTGAGCGGCTGTCCATTCCTGACAAGATTCACTCTTTCCGTGTGACCTGGGTGGACGACCAGGGCAGGGTGCAGACCAACATGGGCTATCGCGTGCAGCACAACAATGCCATTGGTCCCTACAAGGGGGGCATTCGTTTCCATGCTTCGGTATCACCCTCCATCCTGAAGTTTCTCGCCTTTGAACAGACCTTCAAGAATGCCCTCACCACTCTGCCGATGGGGGGTGCCAAGGGAGGATCTGATTTTTCCCCGCGTGGCAAGTCCGACGGTGAGATCATGCGTTTCTGCCAGGCCTTCGTGGAAGGCTTGTGGCGGGTGATTGGCCCTGACACCGATGTACCGGCAGGTGATATCGGCGTGGGCGGACGTGAGGTAGGATACATGTTCGGCAAGTACAAGAAGCTGGCGGGAGAATTTACCGGCACCTTTACCGGCAAGGGTCGCGAGTTCGGCGGATCACTGATCCGCCCCGAGGCCACCGGTTACGGCAATGTTTACTTCCTGCTGGAGATGCTGAAGACGAAGAACATCGACATCAGGGGCAAGAAGTGCCTGGTATCCGGTTCCGGTAACGTGGCACAATATACCTGTGAGAAGCTGCTTGAGCTGGGTGCCATCCCGGTGAGCCTCTCCGATTCCGACGGATACATCTACGATCCCGATGGCATTACCGAAGAAAAGCTGAAGTTCGTGATGGAACTGAAGAACCTTTATCGTGGTCGTATCCGCGAATACGCTGAAGAGTACGGCTGCAAGTATGTGCCGGGTGCCCGTCCCTGGGGGGAGAAGGGTGATATCGCTCTTCCTTCGGCCACCCAGAACGAGATAGATGGATCGGAAGCTGCGGAGCTGGTGAAGAATGGTGTGTTTGCCGTATCTGAAGGAGCCAACATGCCCAGCACCCCTGAAGCGGTGGAGATCTTTCTCAAGAACAAGATCCTCTACGCCCCGGGTAAGGCAGCCAATGCAGGTGGGGTATCAGTCTCGGGACTGGAGATGACGCAGAACTCGGAACGTTACAGCTGGCCCGCCGAGCAGGTGGACGAGAAGTTGAAGTGGATCATGGCCAATATCCACGAGAGCTGTGTGAAGTATGGTACCGAGAGCGACGGCTACATCAACTACGTGAAAGGCGCCAACATCGCCGGCTTCATGAAGGTGGCCAGAGCGATGATGGGGCAGGGAGTGCTCTGATGTTACTTCTGTTTTGAGAAAATAGTGTAAAATTACTGCACCCCGGAAGCGGATAACCGATTTCGGGGTGTTTCTTCTCAAACCACTCATTGACAAATTGTATTAAATAGTTTTCAGATATTTTTTTTATTCTGAGAATTGCCGTACTTTTGCAACCTAAATTTGCACAAGGATGGTCCGGTAGCTCAGCTGGATAGAGCAACAGCCTTCTAAGCTGTGGGTCTTGGGTTCGAATCCCAACCGGATCACCAGAATATCAAGCACTTATCGGGATTTCCGGTGAGTGTTTTGATATTTAGTCTAACCTTAGTTTAACAAAGGTGTTGTAACAGTTTGTAACAATCAAAAACAAATCAACCAATTTGCTCCATTGTTCTTCCTGTTTTCCCTATTGATTTGATAATAAGAGCTTTCAATTTCGCGCATCCCTGATAACGCCATATAAATAATTACCCTGTTGAAACTGGATTTTTTACACGTGGCAAGGTGTTCAATGGGACTCTCTGTAGGATGAATCAATGTTTATATTTAATTGCGAGATAGCATGTTGGAAGTGATATATCAGTTCTGATTCCTGAAATCATTCGGTGTCAATCCTGTTTCATTCTTGAACATTCGTGTAAAATGCTGGGGGTATTTGAACCCCAACGAATGGGCAATCTCGCTGATCGTTATCTCCTTGTTGAATATAAGGTTCTTTGCCAGGTTGATGATTTCGATTTGAATATACTCTTTAGCAGATTTACCTGTCTCCTTTTTAATCAGATCTCCAAAGTAATTTGCCGACAAGTGGAGTACATCTGCAAAGTAGGCCACGGAGGGTAATCCGAATCTTTGAGGCTTGTCTGATGAGAAATAGTCGTTCAACTTCTCTTCAAATTTCTCTATTATTCCCTGATTGACATTTTCTCTGGTGATAAATTGCCTGTCGTAAAAACGGTTGCAGTAATTCAGAAATAGTTCTATATTGGAAGCGATGAGTTTCTTACTGTGCTTATCCACACTCTGTTGCAACTCATATTCTATTTTTGCGAAACAATCCAGCACTATGTTTCTTTCACGTTCTGACAGGTGCAATGCTTCATTTGATTTGTAACTGAAGAAATTATAGTCGCTGATAATTTTTGCCAATTGAGTACCCTGAAGCAGATCCGGATGAAATACCAGCGCATGCCCTTTGGGTTGATAGACCAAACCATCATTATCCAGCTCCATCACTTGTCCCGGTGAAACGAAAACAAGTGTACCTTCCTGGTAGTCGTAATAGTTACGTCCATATTTGATGTCACCACAATTTACATCTTTCAGGAATATACAATACAGACCATAATTGATCCGCACTTTCTTATCTTTCCCCCAAGTTCTTGGTTTGGCTTTTGAAAAATCAATCACACTCACCAATGGATGCAGTGTTTCATGATTATTCAATTGGTTGTATGCATTAACTGTGTCAAATCTGTAAATTCCTTCCATACTTTCTATATATAATGCCTACAAAAAAAGTGATAACTTCAATTAAATTGCTATCTTACAGGATTAATCAGTAAAAATGGTAGGTTAAACCGTAATCTGTATACAAATTTGTTCGTCAGGATGTCAGATCTTTGTAAAATCAAATTTCTCCGATTGCTCTATGGAAAATTCTTTATACAAAATGAAAACAAGAAAATTAGGTACCCAAGGATTAGAGGTGTCAGCCCTCGGATTAGGCTGTATGGGGCTAAACTTCGGTTACGGAACCGTTACCGACAAAAATGAGGCCATCAGATTGATCAGGAAAGCGGTTGAACTGGGTGTCACTTTTTTTGATACCGCAGAAGTGTATGGACCCTTTACAAATGAAGAGGTTGTGGGCGAAGCTTTAACTCCCTTCCGTGATGAAGTGGTGATTGCAACCAAATTTGGATTTGACATACAGCATGGCAAATCAGTTGGATTGAACAGTCGGCCAACACATATCCGTGAAGCGGTGGAAGGTTCTTTAAAACGGCTAAGGGTGGAGACCATAGACTTGTTGTATCAGCATCGGGTGGATCCCGATGTGCCCATTGAAGAGGTGGCCGGAACGGTCAAAGAATTAATTCAGGAAGGGAAAGTAAAATATTTTGGGTTGTCGGAAGCCGGCATACAGAACATTCGCAGGGCACACGCGGTACAACCTCTTTCAGCTTTGCAAAGTGAATATTCCCTCTGGTGGCGCGAACCGGAAGAAGCAATCATCCCCACCCTCGAGGATCTGGGGATCGGTTTCGTGCCTTTCAGCCCGTTGGGTAAAGGCTTTCTGACAGGGAAAATGGATGAGAACACCAGGTTCGAACCGGGTGATTTCAGAAGTACGGTACCACGGTTATCGCAGGAAAACATAGGGTCTAATCTGATTTTTGTCGATTTTCTGAAGCGAGTAGCAGAACGTAAAAATGCGACACCGACGCAGATAGCCCTTGCCTGGTTAAGTGCGCAAAAGCCCTGGATTGTTCCCATTCCGGGAACAACAAAAATTCACCGCTTAGAAGAAAACATTGCGTCAACCACCGTGGCGTTCACCATGGAAGAGCTGGAGGAAATTGATGCCGAAGCTGCAAAAATAATACCGCAAGGCGACAGGTATTCAGCAGGTTCAGCAAAAATGATCGACCGCTAACCGCTTGAGAGAGTATATTATTCAACCATATAGATATCGATTTATGAAGACGTACCGTACAATAGAAAATCACCCTAAAACAACCCTGATGGTATCTGCCATATTCCTGCTGCTTTTGGGTTCATCCTGTGCCAACAAAGATGAGAAACAAAACAGCGAAGTGATTCAAATAGAGGAACAGGGCAGCTTCACAGTCGGGGGAACCGTTATTGAGAATCAGGGCACCTTTGACCCATATAACCAGACTCCGGAGGGGCAGACATTTCATGGTGATCATGCGTATGTATTTTACCAGGTCCCGGCAGATGCACGTGAATATCCGCTGGTGATGTGGCACGGGTTGGGTCAGTTCTCAAAAACCTGGGAGACAACACCCGACGGGAGGGAAGGGTATCAGAATATCTTTTTGCGAAGGCGCTTTCCCGTGTATGTCATCGATCAACCTCGAAGGGGAGATGCCGGCCGCAGTATGGTACCGGCGACAATTGATCCCGTCCCCGATGAACAGGGCTGGTTTGGCACTTTTCGTATTGGCATCTGGCCCGATTATTTTGAAGGGGTGCAGTTTGCCCGTGATTCAGCCACATTGGAACAATATTTCCGAAGCATGACCCCAAATATCGGGACAATTGATATCAACGTCAATGTGGATGCGGTTTCCGCACTTCTTGACAAAATTGGCGAAGCTGTCCTTGTCACCCATTCTCATTCGGGAGGGATGGGTTGGCTCACCACAGTAAAGAATCGAAACGTGAAAGGTATCGTTTGTTATGAACCAGGTTCCGGATTTCTGTTTCCCGAAGGTGAAGTGCCAGAATCTTTACCCAGTTCGGGCGGGTTGCTCGAAGCATTTGGCATACCTATGGAGGATTTCAAGCAATTGACCAAAATCCCCATAGTGATTTATTACGGTGACAATATTCCCGAAGAGCCTAACCCCAACCCGGGACAGGACGGATGGAGGGTGCGCCTTGAGATGGCTCGCCTGTGGCGGGATACGGTCAATAAATATGGTGGAGATGTAACGGTGGTACACCTTCCGGAAATAGGCATTAAAGGCAATACCCATTTCCCGTTTTCAGACTTGAACAATGTGGAAGTTGCCGACCTGATGTCGGAGTGGTTAAAAAGCAAAGAATTAGACCGATAAAAAAGAAGTATGCAGACAATACAACTTAACAATGGTGTTGAAATGCCAATCCTTGGGTTCGGAGTATTTCAAATGACAGATTTAGATGAGTGTGAAAAGAGTGTGCTTACAGCAATAGAAACCGGTTACCGATCGATAGACACAGCGGCTGTCTATCTGAACGAGACCGCTGTGGGGAATGCTATTAAACAAAGCGGTATCGCCCGGGAGGATTTATTTATTACCACTAAAGTATGGATACAGGATGCCGGTTATGAAAATACAAAAAAGGCTTTTGATAGATCCTTAAATAAATTGGGTCTTGATTATCTTGATTTATACCTGATACACCAACCTTACGGTGATGTGCACGGTTCGTGGCGGGCAATGGAAGAATTATATAAAGAAGATAAAATAAGAGCTATCGGTGTAAGTAATTTTTATCCCGACAGAATGATGGATCTAATCGTTCATCATGAAATTTTACCGGCGGTTAACCAAATTGAGACACACCCTTTTCACCAACAAGTTGAAGCACAAAAATTTCTATCAGAGAATGGGGTACAGATCGAATCGTGGGGTCCCTTTGCCGAAGGGAGGAACAATCTTTTTAAAAATGAAGCTTTAGCATCCATAGGTCGGAAATACAATAAATCGATTGCCCAGGTAGTTCTTCGCTGGTTGACCCATAGAGAGGTGGTTGTTATTCCAAAATCGGTTCATAAAGATAGAATACAGGAGAACTTTAATTGTTTTGATTTTGAACTTACAACAGAAGATATGCAAACCATAGCCTCTCTTGATTTGAAAACAACCAGTTTCTTCGATCATCGTGATCCGAAAATGGTAAAACTTCTCAGTTTAAATAAAGTTGATTTGTAGATTTCTGTTCTAATAAAAAAGTGACGAATATGAAAAAAAATGGTAGATTTCATTTATTAACAGCCCTTTTTGGGACAATCAGTATGATTGCCGCAGCCCAGCAAAAAATAGACAATCCTTTTGGTTTGGTATATCAAGGTGCAATTACAGAAAACGTGCCGGGGAAAGTAAATATTCATCCGGTTAACTATCTGTTGCATGGCAACAAGATTTCAGCCAATATATACACCCCTGCCAATTACAACCCGGCGAAAAAATATCCGGTGATCGTGGTGGCTCACCCGAACGGGGGTGTCAAGGAACAGGTAGCCGGTTTATATGCACAGCGACTGGCGGAATCGGGTTACATCACCATTGCGGCCGACGCTTCGTATCAGGGTGCCAGTGGAGGAGAACCCCGCAATACGGACAAGCCCGCTTTTCGGATTGAAGACATCCGGGGCATGGCCGATTATATCACAGAATATGCCGGTGCAGATGGCCAACGACTGGGATTGCTCGGCGTTTGCGGCGGCGGAGGCTATTCACTCGCGGCAGCGCAGACCGACAAGCGATTTAAGGCGGTGGCAACACTGAGCATGTTCAACTCCGGAATGGTCAGACGAAACGGATTCAGGGATTCACAACTGGAGACGGTTCAGGAACGGTTGAAACAGGCTTCTGATGCCCGTGCCCTCGAAGCTGCCGGTGGAGAAGTGCGCTACATGGCTGATTCCGAAACAACCGATGAGATGGCTGATCAAATGCCTTTTGACCTCTATCGCGAAGGTCATTATTATTACCACCGCACCCATGCACACCCCAATTCTACCTTCCGGTATACCACCGCTAGCCTGATCGACCTGATGGCTTTCGATGCAAACGACCGCATGGCGCTGATCAATCAGCCCCTGTTGATGATGGCAGGCAGCAAGGCCGACACCTATTACATGACCGAAAGTGCATTCAAACTGGCTACAGGAACAGACAATAAAGAACTGTTCCTGATTGAAGGTGCGACCCATATACAGACCTATTATGTTCCTGAGTATGTGGATAAGGCGGCCAGTAAGCTCGGAGAATTCTTTGATAGATACTTGTAAACAGGATAAATTAATTCAATCACACACTATGAAATCAACATTAATCGGACTTTTATTAACTGTTGTCAGTGTACATTTTGCCGTTGCCCAAAACGGTGAAGCAGAGCAGGAGATTATCAACCTTTCAAAAGCGAAATGGGAATGGATGGCCGGCAAAAATGTGGATGAATTGTCTAAATTCTTCCATGAAAAAGCCGTTTTTGTCCACATGGGAGGTTCATGGGGAACCGAACAGGAACTTAACATCATTCAAAGTGGTGGAATCTGGTACAAGAATGCCGATATCCACGAGGTATCCGTCAATATCATTGACAATACGGCGATTCTTTTGAACAGGATTACCCTCCTTGCCGTGGTTGGAGGGAATGAAGTGACCAATCCCTTTGAAGTAACCGAAGTATATATTAAAGAAGACAATGTCTGGAAGTTAGGTTCGCTATCGTTTACAAGATTGATGACCCCGGGAGCGCCAAAAGCAGCTGTGCCAACCCTGAAACTGAACAACGGAATGGAGATGCCACGGCTGGGTTTAGGCACTTTTGCCATCTCATACGAAGCGGCCAAGGAGGCTTGTCTGGAGGCATTCAGAAATGGCTTTCGACATGTGGACTGCGCCACCGCCTATCGTGTAGAGGGTGCTGTGGGCGAAGCAATGAAGGAAAGCGGTATTCCGCGTGAGGAATTTTTCATTGCCAGCAAGTTATGGGTGTCCGACTATGCAGATGGCAAAACATTGGAATCGATTGACAAAATTCTGGAACGCTTTCAGACCGATTACATCGACCTGCTTTACATCCATCAGCCTATTGGCGATTACATCGAAGCCTGGAAGGAGATGGAAAAAGCTGTAGCATCAGGGAAGGTGCGTGCGTTGGGAATCAGTAATTTTGACGCCAGCAAAGAACGCTTCCATGCCATTGTAGATCACATGAAGATAAAACCTGTGGCGTTGCAGATCGAATGTCATCCCTATGCGCAGCGAAACGACATACGTGAATGGGTAAAACCTTATGACATCATCATTGAGTGTTGGTATCCTTTGGGACACGGTGATGAGGGTCTGTTGTCCGACCCGGTAATCAAAAAAATTGCCGATGCGCATGATAAAAGTATTGCCCAGGTTATACTCCGATGGCATATACAGGAGGGTTTCTCCGTCATTCCGGGGGCAACCAATCCCGTCCATATCAAGGAAAACATCTCTATTTTCGACTTTACGCTAAGCGATGAAGAGATGACTACAATGCGTTCGCTGAACAAGGACAAACGCTTCTTCAATGTGACGCTGGAACAGCTGGATAGTTGGGTTAACAGATAAGGTGATGGATATTAAGAAAATAGGTGCAGTTTTTTTTGTATGGGTAGTCGCTTTATCTTTATACGCGCAACAAGCATATGATATTGCAGCAGTTGGTGGTCCCATCATACGAATATCTTCTGGACAAATTCAGGGAGCAACAGTCGATGATGTATCGGTTTTTAAAGGCATACCCTATGCCGCACCACCGATGGGTGAATATCGTTGGCGGCCGCCACAACCTGTGACCGCCTGGGAAGGAGTTAGGGATGCCCTGTCGTTTGGTCCTGACTGCGCACAGGGAGGATGGGGTACTGCTCCAGGAACCATTAGGGAAGGAACATCAGAAGATTGTCTCTACCTGAATCTATGGGTTCCGAGTGGAGCCAAACCCCAAAGCAAATATCCGGTGATGGTCTGGATCCATGGTGGCGCTTTTGTGGGCGGAAGTGGTGCAGGAGCTGTCACGGCTGGTGACGCGTTTGCAAAACAGGGTGTCATCTTGATGACCTTCAACTACAGGCTCGGTCGTCTCGGACACTTTGCCTTTCCTGCTTTATCCAGGGAGCATCCCGATGAGCCAAAAGGAAGCTACGCTTTTATGGACATGATTGCTGCTCTTGAGTGGGTACAGGAAAATATCACTGCTTTTGGTGGTGACCCGAACAATGTTACCATTTTTGGTCAATCAGCCGGAGGGGTTGCGGTACACTAACTGCTTACGATCCCACTGGCAAAGGGACTTTTCCACAAGGCTATCAGTCATTCCGGAGGCAGCAGGGATGGAGTGCTCACCGGCAGACCGATTAACAGGGAAGACGCTGATCCCTTGTATCCTGTTTCTGCAGAAACAATCGGTGTAAATTTCGCCCGTAAACAGGGCATTGAGGGTACGGATAAAGCTGCACTGGAAAAATTACGTGCCCTGAGTGTTGCGGAGATCGTGGACGGCGGTCAGGAAAATGATGGAGAGGGAGGTCCCCGAATTTATTCCGGCCCCATTCTCGATGGCAAACTTGTTGTGGAAACGGCTGAGAGTGCCTATAAAGCCGGTAGGCATCTAAACGTTCCACTCATCATCGGGAGCTGCAGTGCCGAAATCGGTGGGAACTTTGTTCATTCAGTCACTACAAAGGAAGAACTGTTTTCTGTTTTCGGTAAACTGGAGGAGGATGCAAAAGCAGCGTATGACCCGGAGGGAAACAAAGAGCTTGCCGAGATTGTCACCCTGTTTAATACCGACTGGGTATGGGCCGAACCGGCCCGCTTTGCAGCAAGGATCTTTGCCGCCAACGATGCACCGGCTTATATCTTCCATTATGGTTATGTTCCCGCCAACAGCCGGGAATGGATGCCATTTGGTGCCGGACACGAGGCTGAGATCGCCTACGTCTTTCACAATATCAACGCTCGCCGGGGTGTTGCTGAAACCACAACAACAGATGAAGAGGTGGCCCATATTCTGAACACATACTGGGCTAATTTTGCCAAGACGGGTAACCCAAATGGTGAAGGTTTGCCTCTTTGGCCCGGATATGATACCGAAAAGGAAGAAATCCTGGATATCCAACCGGATGGTCAAATTGTTGGCAAAAGTGATACCCGAAAACAAAGGCTGGATGTGATTGAAAAAGCAACCGAATGCAGGACTCGTATTCAGTCGAGAGGAGGTATCTGAACATGCCCTGATAAGTAAAAATTATGTTCAATAATTTCATGATAATTAGCATAAATAGCAAGAAAATGAGAGAGAAGAAGATTCCTACATTCACCGTTTTGATGATTGTTTTTTGTGTGTTTGGTAATTTGAATGCCCAAGATACGGCAGGCGAAAAGGATGTGTTGAGCCTGAAACAAAAAAGCCTGATTCCGATTGCAGCTTACACTGCAATCGGAGATTTGCATCAGCTAAAAACAGCACTGTACGAAGGGCTGGATGCCGGATTAACGGTGAATGAGGTGAAAGAAGCAATGGTTCATCTCTATGCATACAGTGGATTTCCCCGCAGCATCAGGGGTTTACAAACACTCATGGAGGTAATCAAAGAGCGCGAATCAAAGGGAATAACAGATGAAGTGGGTAAAGATGCTTCAAGCATCATTGACGAGAGGAGCAAGTACGAGCGTGGTAAGGAAATACTGGAAGCCTTGACCGGAGTTCCGCAACCTGATACACAAAGTGGTTATGCTGCTTTTGCGCCGGTAATTGAGATATTCCTGAAAGAACATTTGTTCGCCGATCTTTTCGAACGCAATGTACTGACATTTGCTGAGCGTGAATTGGTAACCATTTCCGTACTCAGTAGCATCGGCAGGGCTGAACCTATGTTGCGTTCACATTTGAATATATGTCTGCATCTTGGATTCACCCCCGGCCAGTTAAATGAATTCATAGAAATCCTAAAAGAAAAAGTGGGTAAAAAAGAAGCACGGGAGTCTCAATCTGTTTTAAATGATTTGGTGAGCGATCGCATGAAAAAAAACAGAGATGAAGATAATCATCGCAATGAATCATGGTCGTCAAAAGGAAGCTTGACAAACAGTCCCAACTTTACAGGGACGGTATGGCTCAACATGCTTGGAACTACGGAAAGTGGACTGCATGCCAGCGTAGGCAATGTCACCTTCGCTCCGGGAGCAAGAACACACTGGCATTCACACCCGGGTGGCCAGCTCCTTTTCGTCACAGAAGGAAAAGGTGTTTATAAAGCCAAGGGTCAACCAGCCCGATTCTTGCAGAAAGGAGATTATGTCGAAATACCTTCGGATATTGTACATTGGCATGGTGCCACTTCTGATAGTGAGTTCTCTCACATTGCCGTGAGCCTGAATACCGATTTGGGCGGGGCTGTATGGTCTGGTCCCGTTACTGATGATGAATACGATTGGAAATAGATTTTTTTTTTCACATATATCATTGATAGTCCTTGCTTCAATGTTAAGAGGACAACAACTTTCATCCCCCCGGAATCACTGAAAACAGGGTGTGATCCCCCCGGAAATGTTATGACTTCTACCGGAAGGAGCTGAAAAAACAAAGCACTTATCGGTATTTCCGGTGAGTGTTTTGTGTAGAAAAGCTCCTTTAATCATTATTGCTGAAAAAGAAGATGGCAGGTGCCGGACAAGGACTGGACTAGTGCCACTCCCATGCCACTCCCAATCCACTCCCGAAAATTTGGGAGTTGCACAAGCGAATGTCTTACCATGGACCTTCCTTTATATCAACTATCGAACATGGGGAAGATATAACTTTCCTCATTGTTCGCGAAGCTCTCCAAAGCAATTTTTTCAAGGATGTGATGTCAAAGATGGTGCTATTGATAAGATAAATTTGGTGTAATGATCAGAAAGATTCACATGAAAAGAGGAAAAAGAGCTGTTTTTTCACTTGAAATGATGTTTTAGGTTTGACTAAGGCAAAGACATGGAATAACAGGTAAATTTATTTCCACAATAGTGTGGAATAATTCCTCAATATATGGTTTGGAAAGTTGAATAATTTTATTAACTCGGTTAAAGATATTATTTTTGTTACAGATTCATTGAATAAAGAATAGAATTACGCGCATTGATTTTTATTTAATCCAACCAAAATCTTAACTATGTTTTTATTTTTTCGTAGTGATTACGCAAGCTTAAAAACATAGTTATTTTTTTTATTCTTTTTTTTAAACCCCAACACTTATTGATTTCATTTGTTATATCCATAAAACAATTGCTATGGGTTACGAGATTGAACGCAAATTTCTGGTCAATGGAGCATACAAACCGCATGCTTATCACCATTACCTGATGAAGCAGGGCTATCTCTCGCTTTCTGGCATCAGTGTGGTGCGGGTGCGTGTCAAGGGTGAAAAAGGTTATATCACTGTGAAAGGAGCTGTGGGAGAGGGGGGTATCACCCGCCGTGAGTGGGAGTATGAGGTCCCTTTGCAAGATGCGGAAGAGATGTTGCTTCTCTGTGAGGATGCGGTGATTGTGAAGACCCGTTACCTTGTCAGAGTGGGGAAGCATACTTTTGAGGTGGATGAGTTCGCAGGTGTGAATGAGGGGTTGTTGATCGCTGAAGTGGAACTTGAAAATGAAGCGGAATATTTTGAGAAACCTGACTGGCTCGGAGCCGAAGTGACAGGTAACGTACGTTATTATAACTCCTATCTGGCCATCCATCCCTACAGGGAGTGGGGAGACAAATAAAAATAAAAAAAAGCGGCACATGCCGCTTTTTTTATTATTCCACGATGGTCACCCATCCATACTTGTCCGGCTCATCGCCGTACTGGATTGCACGCAACTTGTGATATAGCTTCTCGCTCACGGGGCCGGGCTCCCCATTTTTTGAAAAGTGATAGGTCCGGTTCTCGCTGATGTCGTCGATGCGCAGGATGGGGCTGATTACCGCAGCTGTGCCGCAGGCACCTGCTTCCTCGAAGGTGGCGAGCTCCTCCTCCGCTATGGGGCGACGCTCCACCCGCATTCCCATCTCTTCTGCCAGCTGCATCAGACTCTTGTTGGTGATGGAGGGGAGAATGGATTCCGACTTGGGGGTGATGTAGCTGTTATCTTTAATCCCGAAGAAGTTGGCAGGGCCACACTCATCGATGTATTTCTTTTCTTTGGCATCGAGGTAAAGCACGGCGGAGTATCCCATCGCATGTGCCTTCTCGCCTGAGCGCAGGCTCGCGGCATAGTTACCTCCCACCTTGAAGGTGCCGGTGCCGAGGGGTGCCGCCCGGTCGTATTCGCGCATGATCACCATGGGAGTCGGTTTGAAACCCTCCTTGAAATAGGGACCCACCGGGGTGACAAAGATCAGGAAGGTATACTCCATAGATGGCTTCACGCCCACCTGTGCACTGGTACCGATCAGCAGGGGACGTATGTAAAGCGACGCACCACTCTCATAGGGAGGCACGAACCGCTCATTTTTCTTCACTGCCAGCAGTACCATCTCTTCAAACATCTCTACCGGCAGTTCCGCCATCATGATGCCCTGGCAGGATGATTGCAGGCGCTCGGCATTGTCGCGCATGCGGAATATGCGAATCTTTCCGTCTTTTCCACGGAATGCCTTCAACCCTTCGAATGCTTCCTGTCCATAATGCAGGCATGTGGCCGCTATATGGAGGCTTAGCTCTTCGGATGTCTCCAGTTGTGGGGCGCTCCATTTACCGTCGCGATAGTAACTGCGTACGTTGTAGTCTGTCTTCATATAACCGAACGAGATGTTCGACCAGTCAATCTTCTCCATCTTGAATTATTTAGCTGTATAACTATAAGTATCAGATTTGTCTCTCACAAATGTAGAGATAATTTTTGAAATTTGCCGATTTCACCAACTAAATCATTAATTTCGTATCCTCAATGATCGATCATCTCACCATAGCACGTATTCAGGATGCCGCGCAGATCGTGGATGTAGTCTCCGACTTTGTCACACTCCGACGCAGGGGTGTCAACTACGTGGGATTGTGTCCTTTTCACGACGACCGCACCCCTTCCTTCTATGTCTCTCCCTCCAAGAATATTTGCAAGTGCTTTGCCTGTGGTGAGGGCGGCTCACCCATCCATTTCGTGATGAAGCATGAGCAACTCTCCTACTATGAGGCACTCAAATACATTGCCCGCAAATATGGAATCGAGGTGGTGGAGAAGGAGTACACCGATGAGGAGAAGCAGGCCCAGAGCGACCGTGAGAGTATGTTCATCCTCAACGAGTATGCCCGAGACTATTTCGTGAAGATTCTCCATACCCATCCTGAGGGTAAGGCTGTGGGGTTGAGCTATTTTCGGGAGAGGGGTTTCAGGGATGACATCGTGAGGAAGTTTCAGCTGGGTTACAGCCTGGAACAGCGCGATGCCTTCTCTTCTGAAGCGCAGAAGGCTGGTTATCGGCGCGACTACTTGTTGAAAACAGGTCTTTCAACCGGAGGAGATGACAACAGGCCGCTGGTAGATCGCTTCCGGGGAAGAGTGCTCTTCCCGGTGCACACCCTCTCGGGAAAGGTGGTTGCTTTTGGTGGTCGCATACTCAAGAAGGTGGAGAACGTGGGCAAGTATGTCAACTCTCCCGAGAGCGAAATCTACTCCAAGAGCAGAGAACTGTACGGCATCTATTTCGCTAAGAATGCCATCGTGAAGCAGGACAAGTGCTTCCTGGTGGAGGGTTATACCGATGTGATCTCTATGCACCAGGCAGGGATCGAGAACGTAGTGGCTTCCTCGGGAACCGCACTCACCCACGGTCAGATACGCATGATTCACCGTTTCTCGGAGAACATTACCGTACTCTACGATGGCGATGCCGCCGGCATCAAGGCGGCCCTGCGGGGCATCGACCTGTTGTTGGAGGACGGCATGAACGTCAAGGTGGTGCTACTGCCCGAGGGGGAGGATCCCGACTCGTTTGCCCGCAGACAGAATGCGGAGCAGTTCAATCGTTTCATCACTGAACACGAGGTCGACTTCATTCGTTTCAAGACGCAGCTGCTGTTGGAGGAGACGGGTGATGACCCGGTAAAAAGAGCCGGTCTTATCTCCAACGTAGTAGAGAGCATCGCCCTGATACCCAATTCCATCACCCGCTCGGTTTACATACAGGAGTCTGCACAGATGCTTCAGATGCAGGAACGGGTACTGATAGCCGAGACCAACAGGATAAGGCGTCGTAACTACGACCGTAAGAAGGAGCAGCAGGAGCGGGAGGAGACGGTAGCGGCATCAAGAGCAGAGGTTGAACAGGGCTCTGTGTCCTCTGGCAGCCGGAAATCGAGTAAAACAGTCAAGGTTGGTCCTTATGAGCGTTACGAGCGAGAGGTGATCCGCTACGTGATCCGCTACGGCAACACCCCCATATATCGCAAGTATGAGAAGCAAAAGCGGAAGGAGGGGAGGTCAGTGGTAGAGGAGGATGTCCTGGTAGAGGAGGGTCCCGGTGTAACTGAATTTGTGCTGTTCGACCTGGAACGAGACAACATTGTTTTCACCAATGAGCTTTACCTTCGCATCTTTGAGGAGGCATCTGAACACATCGAGGATGCAGCATTTAACTCCGGCCGTCACTTCATCTCACACGCTGATCCGGAGATCAGCCACCTTGCCTCTGAGCTGATGAGCGATCGCTATCAGCTCAGCAAGATTCATTCCCGGATCCTGGGAGAGGAGCTGGGAGACCAAAGCTCCCGTCTGCTGGAACAGAACCTCCTCCATAGCTATGTCCCGCGTGCCACCACTGAGTTGAAGAATGCCTATGTGTTGCAGCGTATAGAAGAGGTGAAGAAGGCGCTGAAAAATGCTTCTTCGGATGATGAGAGTGAACTGATTGTTCAGCTGCAGCAGCTGCAGCAGATCAAGAAGCTGCTGGCCAAGGAGCTTGGCGAACGGATCATTCTGAAATATTAAAGAAAAAACAATAAATAGAAGAGTCAATATGTATCTGGAAACTAAAGACGTTGTAAAGCAGTATGCCCATCATCTGGCACTCAACAAGGTGAGCATATCGGTGCCGCAAGGCACCGTTTTCGGATTGCTGGGACCGAACGGTGCCGGTAAGACCACCCTCATCCGTATCATCACCCGCATCACGGCACCCGACAGCGGGGAGGTACTCCTCGAAGGGCGCCCCTCACGGGCGGAGGATGTCTACCGCATCGGTTACCTGCCCGAAGAGCGGGGACTTTACAAGAAGATGAAGGTGGGTGAGCAGGCGATGTACCTGGCACAGCTGCGCGGTATGTCGAAACAAGATGCCCATCGGGAGCTGATGATCTGGTTCAAGCGGTTCGACATCACGAGCTGGTACAACCGCAAAGTGGAGGAGCTCTCCAAGGGGATGCAGCAGAAGGTGCAGTTCATCTCAACCGTGATCCACAACCCCGACCTGCTCATCTTCGACGAGCCTTTTAGCGGCTTCGACCCTGTGAATGCCGATATCGTGAAGAATGAGATGCTCCGCCTCAAGGAGGAGGGGAAGACCATCATTCTCTCCACCCACAACATGGAGTCGGTGGAGGCGCTTTGCGACAACATCGCCCTGATTCACAAGTCGGAGGTGGTGCTGCAGGGACGCGTCTACGACATTCGCAATGAGCATCGTCCCGGCATCTTCCGCTTCCGGCTCTACGGCAACGGGTTTGATCTGGAGCACCCCTCTTTTACCCTGCTCTCGAAAGAACCCTACCACGAGTTCATCGACCTGCGCATTCGCAAGACAGAGAACATCAGCAGCAATGAGCTGGCGAAACTAATCTTCGACCGTTACGAGGTTGTGAGCTACGACGAAGAGCTGCCCACCATGAATGATGTATTTATTCAGACCGTCACCCAGTAATCCTTTTTACTGCTTGAGAACCTCATTATCATTTCATCCGAATCAATCGCACAAACATATGAACACACTTAGTTTAGTCATCCAACGGGAATACATCACCCGGGTTCGTAAAAAGTCATTTATCATCCTCACGTTGTTGATGCCGCTGTTGATGGTAGGGCTTACCTTTCTGCCGCTCTGGCTCTCCACCCTCAACGACGGGGAGGTGAAACGGATTGCCGTGATCGACCGGAGCGGCATCTATGCCCCCCTGCTGCAATCGACCGAAACATTTCATTTCGAGGTTATTGGCGAAGAAGCTCAGGCAGACGCCCAGACGAAGGTAGGGGGAGAGCTGTTTGCCATTCTCCAGATCACCGGCGACCTGAGCAACAATCAGGGATCTGTATCGCTCACCTCCGAGAAACAGTCGCCACAGGAGCTGCAGTCACTCATCCGTCAGACATTGCGGGAGAAAGTGACGCAGCAACGACTCGATCAGCTCTCCGGCAGCGGGGAGGTGGATAGCAAAGCCATCACGCAGGTGCGCGAGATCCTTGAGGAGAGACCTTCCATCTCGCTGCAGACCCTGCGGATGGGGGATGACGGAAGCGTCACCGAGTCCTCCACCGAAGTGGCTACCATCATCGGCATGGTCTTCACCATCCTGATCTACATGTTCATCCTGATGTACGGCAACATGGTGATGCAGGCCGTGCTGGAGGAGAAGAAGACACGCATCGTGGAGGTGATGGTCTCCTCGGTGAAACCGGTTAACTTGCTCATCGGTAAGATAGTGGGTATCGGTCTGGTGGGTATCACCCAGCTTGCTATCTGGGGCATCCTCGCCGGGGGGCTTTTCAGCCTGCTGTCGCTCTTCATCGCCTCACCCGAGCAGGTTGCTTCGATGAGTGAGGGCATGGGCGGCATGTCCGGTATGAGTGGCATGGGCAATGTGGCAGGAGTGGAGATGCAGGGCATCATGAGTGCCATCCTCAGCATCAACTGGCTGGAGGTGATTCTCTTCTTCCTGCTCTTCTTCATCGGCGGTTACGTGCTTTACGCCTCCATCTTTGCCATGTTCGCCTCGGCGGTCGACAGTGAGGAGGATACCAGTCAGTTCCTCACACCGGTCACCCTGCTGATCATGTTCGCCTTCTTCGCCGGCTTCTACAGCGTGAACAACCCCGACGGGCCACTTGCCTTCTGGGCATCACTGATCCCCTTCAGTTCCCCCATCGTGATGATGGTGCGTATTCCCTTTGGCATTCCCCTCTGGGAGAAGCTCCTCTCCATCCTGCTGCTCTACGGCACCTTTATCCTGATCTCTGTGGTTGCAGCCAAGATCTACCGCGTGGGGATCCTGATGTATGGGAAGAAGCCATCGCTCAAGGAGATGTTCAAATGGGTGCGGTATAAATAAATGCTGTTTTATGGCTTAAAATCCGACAAAATGTTGTAATTTTGTCGGAAAAGTAGCAAATGTATACAAACAACCCCCTGCTTCGGGTGTAAACCTTTTATCAAGCTGTTTGGTTCCCATGGAAATCAGACAGCTTTTTTTCATTTGGAGAAAGGGCATAAACAACGACAACAATGAAATTCGAAAAGATGCATGCCGCCGGCAACGATTATATCTATATCAACCTCTTTGAGGAACGGGTTGATGATCCTGCTGCCCTCTCACGGAAAGTGAGCGACCGCCATTTCGGGGTGGGGGGCGATGGAGTGGTGTTAATAGGTCCCTCTGATGTGGGCGACTTCTCCATGCGGATGTTCAATGCCGACGGCAGCGAGGGACTGATGTGCGGCAATGCCGCCCGCTGTGTGGGGAAATACCTTTACGAGCGGGGACTCACCAATAAGCGTGAGATTGCGTTGCAGACGCTGTCGGGTATCAAGCAACTGCAGCTGACGGTTGCTGACACGGGCAAACAGGTCATACAGGTGCGGGTGGATATGGGTCCCGCGATGACCGACGGGAGCCTGATGCAACCACCTCAGGCTCTGTTGTCGGAGATTGTTGAGCATCTCCTGGAAGCAGCGGGAGCGCGCTATCCTGTCACCTTCATCTCTATGGGCAATCCCCACGTGGTGATATTCACTGAGGAGATTGACAAACTTGATCTTCCCCTTATCGGCCCCGGGATTGAGCATCATCCGCTCTTCCCGCAACGTACCAACGTAGAGTTCGTAGAGGTCATCAGCCGCAGTGAGCTTCGGATGCGTGTCTGGGAACGTGGTAGCGGCGAGACACTCGCTTGTGGCAGCGGCGCTTGCGCCGTACTGGCAGCTGCCGTGCTGACCGGGCGTGCCGATCCTGCAGCACTGGTACACCTTCGTGGCGGTGACCTCCGGGTGGAGTGGGATAGGGAGCAGAACAGGGTTTTTCTTACAGGTGACGCCCACTTTGTTTTCAAAGGAGAGGTCAATTGATGAGAGGATTAGCAGATCCTCACATCCTCACATCTTCACATCAACAAATCAACATCATATGTTTCAAATAAACCAACACTATCTTCAGCTCGGTGAGAGCTATCTGTTTAGTACCATTGCCGGGAAAGTGGAGCATTTCCGTGCTGCACATCCCGATGCTGACATCATACGGCTTGGCATCGGTGACGTTACGATGCCCCTCACCCCGGCTGTGATCAGTGCCCTTCATGGGGCAGTAGATGAAATGGGGGTAAAGGAGAGCTTCCGCGGCTACGGCCCCGAACAGGGGTATGCTTTCCTGCGGGAGGCGATTGCCGAGACTGACTTCCAAAAGCGGGGTATTGGCATCTCTCCCGGTGAGATCTTCGTGAGTGACGGCTCCAAGAGCGACACCGGCAATATCGGTGATATTCTGGGAGAGGGGAATCTGGTGGCAATCACCGACCCTGTCTACCCGGTTTACCTCGATACCACCCTGATGCGCATCGGCAAGAGCGACAGGATAAGACTGTTGCGCTGCAGTGAGGAGAACGGCTTTCTGCCGGAACTGCCGGAAGAGAGGGTGGATATGGTCTATCTCTGCTATCCCAACAACCCTACCGGCACTGTGATGACACGGGAGGAACTCACGAAGTGGGTCGACTGGGCACTGGAAAACGAAAGCCTGATTCTGTTTGATGCCGCCTATGAGGCGTTTATCCGCGATGAGGCTATCCCCCGCAGCATTTTTGAGATTGAGGGTGCGAGAAGGTGTGCCATTGAGTTCCGCTCCTTCTCCAAAAGCGCCGGCTTCACAGGGCTGCGCTGCAGCTACACAGTAGTGCCCCGGGAGCTCAAAGCGATTACCGCCGGTGGTGGTGAGGTCTCTCTCCACCATCTCTGGAACCGGAGACAGTCTACCAAGTTCAATGGCACTCCTTACATCATCCAGCGCGCTGCCGAAGCGGTTTACACCCCTCAAGGGCAGCAAGAGATGCAGGAGATGATCGACAGCTACATGCAGAATGCAATGGTGATTAGAAAGGGCTTGATGGCAAATGGATATACCGTTTTCGGGGGAGAGCACTCACCATACATCTGGCTGAAGTGCCCTGACGGACTCGATTCCTGGCGGTTCTTTGACCGGCTGCTGGAAGAGTGCCATATCGTTGGGACACCCGGCAGCGGTTTCGGCGAAGCCGGTGAAGGCTATTTCCGCCTCACCGCTTTCAACAGTGCAGAGCGTACCGCTGAGGCTATCGGCCGGATCGCCCGGCGTTCTTCCACCAGATGAGGAAACCGGTGACCGGTAGGGAGCATCCAATCAGCGACGTAAGTGCATAGAGAAGGATGCCGGGCAGGCCGATGATCTCACCGGTATGCAGCGGCAGTGAGATCTCGATGAACTGGCGGTGTAATGGCAGGTCACTGAACCGTTCAAGGCTGCGCATCTCACCTTTCTGATCGAAGGTGACTGCATCGGTCACCTTGGCGCCGAGGATATTGTGGGTATTGATCTTGCTCACCCGGTAGCGTGGGTTCTCTGCGTCAGCCATCACGATGGTGGTTGTTGCTGGGTAATCGAGGTAGCTGTCAGCCATCGCCTTTATCTCTGAGATCGAAAAACGAGTCCTCTGAGGACCTTCTCTCTTCTCCGCCTCTTTTTCCATCATCTCTTCCATCAGTGCCGCGAACGCATCCGATACCTGATTGTCTGCGTGAGCTTGTTGCTGCAGGATTGGTTCACCCCCCAGGGTGATGATCACCGCGTTCTTCATCCAGGGATAGGCGATATACAATCCTGTGAGGGAAATGAAGAGCAGCGGAAGAAACGCGTAGACGCCCAGTACACGGTGCAGGCTGTAGTTCAGCTGGAAGCTGTTTGCTCTCCAGCGTACCTGGAGTGAAGCCTTGATGGTGCGCCACCTCCGGGATTTGGGCCACCAGAGAATCATTCCCGACAGGAGCAGGATCACAAAGATGATCACCGATATTCCTACTACCTGTTTTCCCGTTGTTCCCAGCAGAAGATTTTTGTGCAGGCCGAGCAGTATCTGAAAGAAGGGCTCAGAGCTCCGGTTGTAATGGCCCTCCACCTCTTCACCTGTGTAGGGGTTGAAGTAACCGGTGCTGCTCAGGTTGCTTTCACTTTCGCGGTAGGAGACAATCAGGTTTTTCTTTTTGCTTGAAGGGAGTACGATTGACTCAATCACCATTCCCCTGTCGTGAAACAATGACTCTATCTCATCAGCCTGCAAAAAACTTTCTCCTTTCGGCACTGCCGCATTGAGCAGTTCGCGGTTCTGGAACTGCTGGTAGGGGGTGCGGAAGGCATAGAGGCTGCCCGCCAGGCAAACGATGAAGAGCACGACGGATGATAGCAGCCCCAGCCAGAGGTGGGAGAGCGATATCAGATAACGGAAAAGGGACTCACTTCGTCCCTTTTTCCGGAACAGGGATTTAAGCAATCGCATATCAATGACCGCCCTGAGGCGTAACATCTTTGACGATTTCCAGGTACTGTTCGTATTGTGTTTCGTTGAAAACCTGTTTCAATGCTTTTTTTCGCTCCGCATCATATTGATTCCAGTACTCCCTGGCCAGTTCCCCGTTGCCATGGTAGAAATCGTGTGCATCGTGATAGGACTTCTCAAATGCCTTGTTCACCGCCTCCAGCATCTGAGTTTGCGATGCATCAAGCTGGAGCTCGCTTTTGATTCGGTTGATCAGTTCTTCTGAATAACCCGGCCGGCGACGGCTGTTCTGTTCCGTGAAGGTTTCATACTGCTTCATTTGTGCTTCGTTCAGGATGGTTGCCATTTCGGCCGATTGCTGTTTGCGCAGCTCATCCATCTTTTCGAACATCGTCATCCTGTCTACCTTGCCGTCGGCACTTGTCCAGGCAGTGCGACCGGCCTCCTGGATCCCGCGGTATTTCTCCAGCAGCGCGTCATACTGCTTTTCCTGCTCGGCTGTCAGTTGCAGCTCCTGCTTGAGTGCCTGGTAGTCGGGGCCCCGGCGGCGGTTCGATTGGTTCGTGCTCACGCTGTCGCTACTCTTTGTAACTGCGATACTCTTTTCTGATTGTTTTCCGTTGCCTTGGCAGGAGGTGATAAGGAGCAGTGTGAAAAGAGTGATAATGGTAAGTTGTAAATTCTTCATATGATTGGGATGATGTTTATGGGTTGTGTCCCTCCCGGGAGCTTTTCCACGGGAGGGATCAACCGGGTGATTCAATAGATTCCGATGTAATGGTTACCCGCTTTGTTGATGAGTCGGGCCCCCTTTGTCACAGCGCCCGAACGGCTGTTGAGGATGTAGATGTGACCATCCTTGCCCACCGGGGTGACGGCTACGTAGACCTCATCGCCATTCACCAGGAAGCCCTGGTACTGGAAGAAGTAGAGATCCGGTTCATAGGGCAGCTCCACCTGACGGGCTGTTCTGGCAGTCAGATCGATCCGTGCCAGGAAGCTCTGACGTTCTTCGGTATTGAAGGTGGAGACGGCGGAGCCGTCGTGGCTGTACATCACGTAGGCAATACCGTTGCCGACATAGCGCCAGCTCTCGATGTATGAGTTGGTGATGCCAAGAGCCTCGTCAAGGCTGAAACGGTATGTGTTGTCATATTGGTTGTTGCTGTTGATCCGCAGGATCCAGGAGCCATTGCTACCCCGCTGTGTTGCCTGGTAGATGTTACCATCGTCGCCGAGGAAGCTGTTGAAACTGCGGTAACCGCTGCAGTCGCCGTCGGCTACCGTGGAGGTGATCACCTGCGGGTTTTCGAGTGAAGGGTAATCGACCACCACCGATTTGGTGCCGAGCCGTTCAAAATTGCTTTCTGTCTCGCCCGTCAGCGGGTTTCTTTTCTGCATCCAGGTACCGATAATCACCTTGTTGCCCGCCTTGTTCAGCACCGGTGCATCGAGACGGAAAAGGGTGTGACCCTGCAGCTCCTCTTCTTCGGAGAGGGGTATCTGGTACTGCTTATAGCCTGTGATCTCCACTTTTTGCAAGTCGAGTGACAGCACGGTGGCACTGCCCCGATAGTATCGGAAGGGTTCGCCGGAGCCTGATGTTGCATTGTTGGCGGTGATGTTGGTCACGTTGACTGCGATGCCCGTCTGGTCGCCATCGAACAACTTGGCCCAACGGGGAGAGCTGCCGGCATACTGCGCGATGCTCACCGACACATCTTCCTGGATGAAGTTCTTGCCACCGTTCACAATGTATCGGGAGAACTCACCCCCGTTTTCACCTGTGTAGGCGATGTTGAAGAGGGTGTTGCCATCTTCTGACGATTGCAGGCGCGCGGTACGGTTGGATTTCACTCCGAATCCCTCCTCGAATACGTTGATGGAGATGTTCGGGTCACGGGCATCCTCGTAACTGACCGCATAGACCATGGTACCCCCGTTGCCATCACCGGCGTTTTCACCCATCAGGGCACCGGCCACAGTAATCCATCGTTCGGTATCGGGAGGTGTTTCCAGGTTGTCTGTGAGCGTATCATTCTCACAGCCGGTGAAGAGGAAAGCTGCTATGGCGGTGAACAGTGTTGTTCTGATTTGTTTTGTGTTCATAATGCTTGGTTTTATATGTTGATGTGATTGATGGTGTAGTTCAGCTTCAGGTAAAACGCCCTACCCGGTTTCTGTACGGCAAAATTGTCGTACACCTGGCGGTCGAAGAGGTTCCTGACATCGAAGCTTACCACAATTTTTTTTCCCGGGAAGAGATAGCTGAATCCGGCATCCTGGATGAACTGGCGGGGCACCCTGAAATCCTCAATATCGAGCCAGGTGGTCTGGAAGCTCTCAACGAAACGGAAGCTGTAATGAATGTGAAGTTGCGATTGTTTTTGCAGGAGGTTGAAGAGGGTGTATTGCGCCGTACTGTTGAAGGTGAACCAGGGTTCGTTGGGCATCTGTTTCCGGTAGTAATCGAGCCGGTTGCCGCCGGCATCCTCTTTCATGTTGAAGAGGGTGTTGAAACGGGAGAGATTGAACAACAGGCTCAGTCTGTCGCCATAGGCATAGTTCGCTTCAGCCTCAATGCCCAGCGATTGTGTTTTGCCCAGGTTCTCAAAGGGGCTGGTCTGGATGGCATCGTTCAAGCGTGGATTGATCTGTCGCACGATCTTGTCGCGGGTATCCCTTAAGAAACCGGTGGCAGAGAAGGAGAAACGTTGTGCTCCCATGTAGTAATCACCGGCTTTGAAGCCGATGTTGAGGTTGTTGCTCACCTCAGGGTTGATATGTGGGTTTTCGACAATATTCTCACCGATACTGCCAAACACCTCATTCTCTGAGGGCATTCTGACAGCCTTCTCTGCAGAGCTGAGCAGTAACAGCTCCGGCAGCAGGGCATAAGAGAGTGCAAGACCATAGCCGGTAGCTTTCCTGGTGCTGTTCACCCGTTCTTCCGTGCGGACCTGCTCGCCATTGTCAATGGTCAATACCGGGTCCATCCGGTCGATCATCTGCCGGTAGAATTTTGTAAAGAGGTTGCTGCGCAGGCGATCACCGAAGGTGGTCATCTCATAAGAGAGGGTGGCAATATGCTTCTGCAGGTCACGACTGCCCACAAAGGCTTGTTCTGCCGCTGAACGCATCTCATCAAACTCCCGCCGGTCGATGGTGTAATAGGAATGGTTGATCAGCACCCTGTGGCGTGGCACAATCGTGTAAGCAAGTCCCGATCGAAGCGTGAAGACATCCCGGTCGGTATGGCTGATGGTGGGGGCACCCTGCTGCGCACCGTTCGGCCGCAGGATGGGATCGCCGTAAAGACCCAGGCTCTTCTCGCCATACCAGTTGTAGTTCCATCTCACCGTGTCGTTCACCACCTGGCTGCGGTTGCTGTAGACCGCGCTGAGTTGCAGGTCGAGTCCCTCTACGATGAGATCCTGCTTGCGGTAGAGCAGGTTGAAGGCATGTGATCGCGACTCGGAGAAGCGTCCCATGTAGGGGATTGACATGTAGGTGCCATGCTGTATCTCGTTGTAGTCGTCCGAGCCGTTGTATCCCATGAAGAACTGATCGGCCCAGGCCACATCGGTGAACCCCATCTCTAAGCGGCTCCCCACCGAACGATAGGCATCGTTGAACCGCTTGGCACGCACATACTCATAGCGTCCGTTGGGAAGGATGTTGCGCACGAACTTCCCCCACACCTCATAGTCGTTGTCGGAGTAGTTGTGGAACCCGGAGAGGTTAAGGGTGAAGCCTGTTCTTTCGTCACGGTAACGACCGTTGAGGTTTGCCTGATAGGTGTTGAAGGAACCGTAGGAGAGCGATGCAGAGAGACTGTTGCGCATGTTCTTCTTCAGCACTACGTTGATGGCCCCGCCCAGTGCATCATCGGTCAAGTGGGATGGGATCACCCCCTTGTAGACCTCGATCCGTTCGATCAGCGATGGGGGAATGCTATTGAGACTAAATGAGGATCCATAGGCTGAGATGGGGATGTCATCCACGAAGATGCGTACCGAGTTGCCCGACATGCCATTCAGGTTGTAGTTGACGGCTGAGCCCAATCCTCCATCCTGGCGCACGGTTACCCCCACGCTCCTGTTGAGGAGGTCGTTGGTTTGAATGTTTTTCAGCCCCTGCTGCTCTGTCTCGATCACATTCACCGCAAATCCTTTGGTCTCAATGATTCGCTTCTCGGTGGCTCCTTTCACGATCACCTCACCTAATTGGTAGCTGCTCTCTCTGAGTAGCGGGGAGAAGGTGACCAGCGGCCTGTCCACCGTGATTTGTGTTACGCTATTCTCGGCTTCAATGGAGCGAACCTCTACCTGATAGGTGCCATAGGGGATTCCCTTCAGTTCGTACTGGCCGTTCAGGTCGGTCACGCTATGCTGTTCCAGTGCCTGAATATAGACTACCGCCGCCACCAGAGGGGTCCCATTTTCAAACTGCACAGTTCCCCTGATTGTGCCTGTCTGCGCAAAGGTGACTACGGAAAAGGAATATAGAACAAAGAGCAATAAAGTATATAATGGCTTCACACTGATTTTCATTTTGGGAAGATTCCTAATCTACCCTGCAAAATTATACTTGTAGCAACATGCCTGCAATCGCTATTTATGGGTAAAATGGAACCTATTTGTAGTTTTTTGTGGCTATTGTAGGGGATATAGGGATACTCTCCCGGTCGGGCCGGTTTGCCAGTTCTCGTTTTATTCGCTATTTTTGTCCCCTCAAACCCCACGCTATGAAGTACAAAGCAATCCTTCTTTTACTGGTTTGCTCCACCCTATTGCTGCCGGCACAACAAAAGCCGTCGCAGGAGTGGCTCGACCGGAAGTTCTCGATGTTCATCCACTTTGGACTCTATTCGGTCTATGGAGGTGTCTATGAGGGGCAGCCGGTGAGAAGAGGCTACAGTGAACAGATCCAATCGTTTGCGGGCATTTTTAGCGACTGGTACGCTGGCACTGCAAGTGATTTCAACCCTTCAGAATGGGATCCCGATGCAGTGGTGGCATTGGCCAAAGAGGCGGGGATGCGTTCGATTGTATTCACTTCGAAGCATCATGACGGCTTCTGCATGTACCACTCGGAACATACCGACTTCAATATCGTGGATGCAACCCCCTACGGGCGGGATCTGATGAAGGAACTGGCCGATGCCTGCGCAAGGGGTGGTATCGGGTTCGGTGTCTATTACTCGCTGATCGACTGGCACTATCCGCAGGCATATCCTATCTCCAGCCACAACGCCGACCCGCTTACACCGGAGCATTACGCCTACAACCTGAAGCAGGTGGAGGAGATCATGACCCGTTACGGTGATCTCTCCGAGATATGGTTCGACATGGGATCGCTCACACCAGGGCAGAGCAGGGGGCTCTATGAGCTGGTGAACCGTTTGCAGCCGGGTTGCATGATCAGCGGCAGGCTGGGCAATGATTTTGTGGATTTCAGTGTGATGGCCGACAACGAGTACCCTGACTACAGTCTCTCGGTACCCTGGCAGACAGCTGCCTCGGTGTATGACGAGACATGGGGATACCGCTCCTGGCAGGAGCGGGGTGCCTTGCAGCCGAAGGTGGAGGAGAAGATCGAAAGTCTGATCAAGGTGGTGAGCCGCGGCGGCAACTACCTGCTCAACATCGGTCCCCGCGGCGATGGCAGCCTGGTGCCTTTTGAGCAGAAGTTGCTACAGGCGATGGGACGATGGCTTCAAGCCAATGGCGAGGCGATTTACGGCAGGCAGGCTACTCCTTTTCACCGTTCCTTCCCCTGGGGAGAGGTGACTGCCGCAGAGGATGCACTCTATCTCTTCGTGAAGCGGGAGTATGCCGGCAAAGAGATTGCGCTGGATCATCTGGATGCGAAGATTGGTTCGGTTCGGTTGCTCTCCACCGGAGAGTCTTTACGCTTCAGATCCCGGGGCGGTAAAGAGACCACAACCCATATTGTGTTGCCGCAACAGTTTACCTCCTCCTATGAGGTGGTGAAGGTGGCTTTCCGCGACGGCTTCAGTATCATCTCGGAAAATGTGATGAACAACGGTATACTTATGCCGAGCAATGCGGAGTGTGAATTCGGTCACTCCAGCCTCAACTATTACGCCGGCTACAAGAGCCTGCTCGCATATAACTGGTTGTTTGCATCGAAGAAAAAGGAAATCACCCCTGAAATTTATTTCACGGAGGATGAAACAGGGAGAAGCTTGCTTTTGCAGGCGGACGGCACGAGACAGGAGGTGACACTACGCTCTTCCCGCTATCAGACCATCAGGACATCGGCAAAGGATGTGCAATGGGGCCCCATTTACCGAAAGCCGGGACGTGGGGTATTCGGCTTCCTTGAAGAGGAGCGGGCAACACCCGTGAGCGCACGCGAGCTGGAAGAGAACTGGGAGCAGGTTACCGGTTTCCGGTACGGTGAAAAGCTTACCCATCCCTTGGGGGAGCGGGAGAGCATCCTTTTCCTGCAAGAGATTCACTCCACGCGTGATCAGTTGGCAGCGGTGGAGATTGGCAGCGGCAACGCGGTCTATATCCTGCTGAACGGTCGTTACCTCACCGCCCACTTTTCACCCGAGCGGGTGAACCATCAGCGTGAAACGGTGTTAATTCCATTGCAAAAGGGGATGAACCAGCTGGTTGTAAAATATTACAATGGCTTTGAGAAGGAGTTGTGCTACAGCATCACCCCGCTGTGGGAGTGGCGTCGCTACGCACAGAAGCTGCCGACAATGCAGCTTTCCCGCCAGGAGCTGCACAGGCTCAGGCTGAGCGATAAAAACCCTCTGTCGAAGGTATCTCCCCTGAGAATGAACAACATTGAGATCAAACTCTAAACGAAGACGAATTGAAATCACACGAAAATATGAAACCACTCTTTATTCAATATCCATCGTGCGGCACCTGTCGCAAGGCAGCCAAATGGCTTGAAGCAAACCAGGTTGAGGTCATCTCCCGCCACATCGTGGAGGAACGTCCCACAAAAGAGGAACTCTCTACGTGGGTTGGACGCAGCGGACTGTCCATCAGCAAGTTCTTCAACACCTCTGGGCAGGTCTACAAATCGGAGAACCTGAAGGAGAAGGTGAAAACTGCCACTCCTGACGAGCTGCTTGATATCCTCGCATCCAATGGCATGGTGGTCAAGCGTCCCCTGCTGGTGGGTGAAGATTTTGTGCTGGTGGGGTTCAACGAGAAGGAGTGGAAAGAGAAGCTGGGTTAAGAAGATATTGGTAAAAAAGAAAAGCGAATGAAGATTGCCCATTTGGAGTTCCCTGACCGGCCGGTATTCCTGGCCCCGATGGAAGATGTGACCGATATCGGCTTCCGCCTCCTCTGCAAGCGGTTCGGTGTTGACATGGTCTATACTGAGTTCATCTCGAGTGATGCGCTGATCCGCGATGTGAAGAAGACAAAGGCAAAGACCCTCTTCAGTGAAGAGGAGCGACCCATTGGCATCCAGATCTACGGCAGCGACCCCGACGCGATGGTGGAGGCGGCGAAGATCTGCGAGGAGGCGGACCCTGACCTGATCGACATCAATTTCGGCTGCCCGGTGAAGAAGATTGCCGGGCGCGGTGCCGGCTCAGGGATGATGCGTACACCCGATATCATGCTTGAGATCACTGAGAAGGTGGTGAAAGCCGTGAAGAAGCCGGTGACGGTCAAGACCCGCCTGGGTTGGGACGACAATTCGAAGATCATTGTGGAGCTGGCCGAGCAGCTACAGGATTGCGGCATCGCGGCCCTAACCCTGCATGGGCGCACCCGTGCACAGATGTACAAGGGGGAGGCCGACTGGAGCCTGATTGCCGCGGTGAAGAACAACCCCCGCATGCGCATACCCATCATCGGCAATGGCGATGTGACCACCGTGGAGGGGTGCCGCCAACGGTTCGATGAGACGGGGGTTGATGCGGTGATGATTGGCCGCGGCAGCATCGGCCAGCCTTGGTTCTTCGAGGAGGTGAAGCATTACCTCAATACAGGTGAGCACCTGCCTAAAAAATCATTCCAGTGGTATCTCGATATCCTGAAGGAGCAGATTCAACAGAGCGTGGAGCGCACCGATGAAATAAGGGGCATCCTGCACAACCGGCGTCACCTGGCTGCCAGCCCCATCTTCAAGGGGATCCCTGACTTCAAGGCAACCCGCATCGCGATGCTGCGGGCCAACACGCTGGAAGAACTTTTTGGCATCATGGATGGGATACAGGAGAAATATGAGGTGGAATAGGAAAATTGTGATAATAAAACAATGAAAAGAGGGTAAACCAGTCAAGTTTACCCTCTTTTCATTTCGGTGGTTGTAATGTCTATTTTTTGATCACTCTTTTGATCTCCTCTCCCCGGATATCATCCTGCATGTCGAAGCGATATGGTTTCAGCATCCGTTCGGTTGCCAGACGTTCCACCTGAGAGGAACGGAAAGGTGTATGCACCGCTTTGGCACTGGCGCTGCGTGTGGTGCCGGTGATCAGTGAGAGCGCCTTGCCCAGCATCGGATCATTGCTGTCGCCGAAGGGGTAGAGGTAGAGATCTGCAAACTCATCCACCTCGTAATCGGGGGTGAAACCGGCGGTGAAATCGGAGAAGCCGAGGCTGTTGGCATAGCGCACGATGATTGGTTGCATTCCCCACTTGTTTTGCGGATCGTTCTCCTCGTAGATGCTGATGGAACCTACGTTCTTGCCGTAGGTGGTTTCCCCGATCAGGGTCACCTCCATATAGGGGCTCAGTCCGTTGATTACGAACTCGCTCGCAGAAGCAGTCCACTCTTTCACCAGCACGTAGAGGCGCGGCAGGTTCATTGCCGGGATTGGATAGCTGGTCCCCTCAATCTTGTCGATGAAGTACTCTTTGTTGTAGTCGGCACCATACTGATTTCTCAGTGAGTTGTGTACGATGCTGTTGTACTCTGAGGTAACCAGGATGTTGTCGGTTGAGCGATCCTTCACCAGTGCGCTGGAGAGCGCAATCGCCGAGGAGACCGCTCCGCCGCCGTTGTAGCGCAGATCGAGCACCATATCGGTGATTCCCTGCGACTGTATGCTACTGAGCCGATCCATCAGCTGCTTGTCGTAGCTGTTGCTGTCATCACCGTTGTCCCGAGCGAAGAAGTTATAAACCAGGTAGCCGACCTTCTGGCTGCCCACGGTATAGACACTGTCCATATAGATGGGGTTCTCGGCATAATTGCTGTGCATCTGGATGGTCACATCACCTGAGCCGGTCAGCTTGTAACTTGGATAATCCTCATCATCAGGACCTACGCTGCTGTCCAGCGTCCAGTCAGCCATGCTCAATGTCTTGCTGCCGGTACCACCAAACAGTTCCTGGTAGTTCGATGAAGTGATGTTCTGCCCGTTGATCTTCGTCACAAAGCGACCCCTGCTGATTCCCTTTGCCTCGGCATCAGTGTTCTTACGGGGGTAGAGCACCAATGCATAATATTGGGTGTCGGTCACTCTTACAAAGATGTATTCGAATCCGATCTCATCGGAGCTCACACCGGTGAGACTTTTCAGCAGGTCTGTGTAGTTTTCCTGTATCCATGAGAAGCGGTCGCCGTCAGGGTTCGAGGTGGCGTTGTACTTGTTCAGGATCGAGTCGAAGAAATCTGCCGGAAATTGGGTGAGATCGGGACTGGAGGGTATCTTGGTGTTCCAGAGATAGTATACCGACATCTCCTCGTAGATCCAGTCATTGACATACTGGTGTTCGTTGGTGGTCACCACCGGTGGTTCATCGCTGATAGTTGCCTTGCCGGAGGTGCCGGCATCAGCTTTATAAAGGTATGTACCATCCTCCAGCTCTGCCGAGGCAGAGGGGGGGGTGGTGTTGCGGTTGAGGGTGGCCTTCACCGTTTCGGTCTGTCCGCTGCTGTAGGTGAGGATGAAGGTGGAGGAATATGCACTGTATGTTGCTGAGATGAGCGTCCCCTTCTCTTCCTGATCCACTACCGGGTCGCTCTCCTTGCAGGAGGGGACCAACGTGAGCAGCATCATCACCGCGAACAGGGAATAAAATAGATGTTTCATAGGGTTGAATTGATGAATGTATCTGTGGTTATGACTGTAAATATAAATAAGAATTTAATCCAAAAAGCAAATATTTCAGAGATTTAACACTCCCTTGCCCTGCCGGATGATCTCCGGCTCATTGTCAGAACAATCGACCACGGTGGATGGTTCAATGCCGCCGGTGCCGCCATCGATCACCAGGTCGGCGAAGCTTTCCCACTTCTCGTGGATCAGCTCCGGGTTGGTGCTGTATTCCGGTTCTTCCGACTCGTCTATCACCGAGGTGCTCAGCACGGGGTTGCCCAGCTGGGCCACGATCTCGCGGATGATGTTGTTGTCCGGTACGCGGATCCCCACCGTCTTTTTCTTCTTGTAAATCTTTGGCAGTGAGGAGGTGGTGGGCAGGATGAAGGTGAAGGGGCCCGGCAGGTTACGCTTCATCAGCTTGAAGACCGGGGTGCTCACCTTGGCATATTCACTGATGATGCTCAGGTCGTTGCAGATGATTGAGAGGTTGCTTTTCTGAGGGTTGATCCCTTTCATTTCGCAGATCTTCTCCACCGCCCGCACATTGAGAGCGTCGCAACCGATGCCATAGAGCGTGTCGGTGGGGTAGACCACGATGCCACCCTCGCGGAGTACCGTTACCACCTTCTCAATTTCCCTCGGATTGGGGTTCTCATTGTAAATCCTGATCATCATAAGCCTGCAAATGTAGCAAAAAAAAGCTTCCGTCGGCCGACGGAAGCTAAATTATTTGTCTGACAGAACTGCTATTAACCGTAAATCACGTTGCCGTTCTCGTCGCGGTTCTCATCCAGGCCGTTGCTGTACTGCTTCATGGCGCGAAGACTCATGCCCATGCTGGAGAAGCCGCCATCGTTGTAGAGGTTCTGCATGGTCACCTTGCGGGTGAGGTCTGAGAACATCACGATGCAGTAGTCGGCAGCATCATCCGCATCAGCATTGCCGATGGGCGCCATCCTTTCCGAGAAGTCCATCAGGTCGGTCATCCCCTTCACGCCGCTACCTGCGGTGGTCATGGTGGGCGATTGGGAGATGGTGTTCACACGTACCCCCTTGTCGCGGCCATAGATGTAGCCGAAGCTGCGGGTGATAGACTCCAACAGTGCCTTGGCGTCGGCCATGTCGTTGTATCCGTAGAAAACACGCTGTGCAGCCACGTAGGTCAGTGCCAGCATGGAGCCACCCTTCTCCACAGCATCCAGCTTGCGGGCAACCTGCAGCATCTTGTGGAAAGAGATGGCCGAAATGTCGAGTGTCTTGGCCAGCATATCGTAGTCGAGGTCGTCGTAGGTTCTCTTCTTCCGAACGTTGGGTGACATGCCGATGGAGTGCAGCACAAAGTCGATCTTACCGCCCAGGATCTCCATCGATTTGGTGAAGACCATCTCCAGGTCCTCCACGTTGGTGGCGTCTGCCGGTAGAATCTCCGCATTTAGTTTTTCGCCCAGTTTGTTGGTGTCACCCATTCGCACTGCAACCGGCGTGTTCGACAGGGTGATGATGGCACCCTCTTCCACGGCTCTTTCAGCCACCTTCCATGCGATGGACATCTCATTCAGCGCACCGAAGATGATCCCTCTTTTGCCTTTTAATAAATTGTGAGTCATAATTGAATCCATTTTTGATTGCCCGTTTGTTGCCAATGAATGGCACAATCAGGCTCCTTTTTAATAAAAACTGCGCAAATGTACAAAAAATGTGCAATTATTAAACAGATTGGAAGGAAATATGTTCTCACGAGGCTGTAATTTTACAGAAAATGCAGGAGAGAGACCAAAAATGGCTGTTTCAATATGCAAATGAGATGGCTTTTTTTCATCCCATCCACTAACAATCGCCTTAGTTCGCTTTTTACTGCGTATTAATTCAGTCGTAACTGACTCTAATCTGGTTCGAATATATTAGAACCATATTAGAACCATATTAGAACCATATTAGAACGAGATTAGAACCAGTAGCGAAGTAAATAGCTTGTTTCTTCCAAAAAAAGCCATCTCATCTGATGTGATGAGACGGCCTCTTGTTCGATTGTTGCGTTAGGGATTTATGCGTTAGCAGCCCTTGGTTCCACTGTGATATTGCGCCATACGATGGCGGCAATGGCAGCACCCAGCAATGGAGCCACGATGAAGAGCCAGAGTTGCGACAGGGCGGCTCCTCCTTCAAAGAGTGCCGGTCCGATGCTGCGAGCCGGGTTCACCGATGTGCCGGTGATGGGGATACAGACAATGTGCACCAACACGAGTGCCAGTCCGATGGCCAGTCCGGCGAACTGGTTCAGGCCATTCTTTGCTGTTACACCCAGTACCACTAGTACGAAGATGAAGGTGAAGACCGTCTCGGCCACAAACGCTGTGGTCATCGCTCCCTCGGCAAAGCCGTTGGCACCTGTCAGGGTGGTGGTGGAGCCGGAATCTTTGGCCAGGAACCAGAGGATGGCGGAGCCGATGATGGCGCCTATGACCTGGAATATCATGTACATCACGGTATCTTTGCCATTCATCCGGCCGGTGAGGAACAATCCAAGCGTGATTGCCGGATTGATATGGCACCCGGAAATGCTGCCGATGGCGTAGGCCATGGCGACCACCGAGAGGCCGAAGGCGAAGGCTACCCCCAGGGTGCCCACTGAGTCGAAGGGCTGACCGGCCCCCGCGAATACGGCTGCTCCACAGCCCATCAATACCAGTACCATGGTACCGATCATTTCTGCAACATACTTTTTCATGATTGTCTGTTTATTAAAGTAAAACATTTGAGTACAAAGTAGTAAGAAATTTGCAGTTCCAACCAGCAATTCCGGGAGTATGTGGTTTTACTCTACATAAAACCGACAGAGTGATAGCGTGTGATAACGGAAAACGATCTATGAGCCCTTGATCATGCAATTTATCAACACTCTTTTATCAATTTTTATAGGAAACCTTTTGAACATTTCGGGTCCCGTTTGTTATTAAGGATAGGTTTTTCAATATGAGAGTCACATATATATATCATAGCTGTTATCTGATAGAGTTCGGTTCCTTTTCGGTGATCTTTGACTACTACAAAGATGCATTCCGTGAAGATGGCACCACTTGGGTAAACGATTACCTCCTCAGCAAAGAGGAGGATCTCTACGTGTTGTGCACCCATTCCCATTCGGATCATTTCAATCCGGAGATACTCACCTGGAAAGAGCGGAAAAAGAACATCACCTACATATTCTCACACGAGCTGCTCAACTCAGGCAAGAGTTCTGGTGTCGATGTAGTTTACCTCATGAAAGAAGAGCGGTACAGAGATCAGCATATCAGGCTGAAAGCATTCGGTTCCACCGATGAGGGGGGCTCATTCCTGTTGGAATGGAACAACCTGCGGATCTTTCATGCCGGCGATCTCAACAACTGGCACTGGAACGAGGAGGTAGGCAAGGAGGAGTCCCTCAGTTACGAAAACAACTTTCTCTGTGAGCTGGAACTTCTGGCGGAAGAGAGCGACCGGCTCTACCTGGCGATGTTCCCGGTAGACCCCCGTTTGGGGAGCGACTACATGAAAGGGGCAACGCAGTTTATCTCCAGGATCAACGTCCGTTATTTCCTGCCGATGCACTTCGGGGAGCAGTATGAGAAGGCGAACCGGTTTACGACTGAGGCTGAACGAAACGGTGCCGTCTATCTGCCGCTGAGCCACCCGGGCCAATCGTTCGACCTGGATTGACCTCGATCAGGTTCAATCACACTCAATCTGATTCAATCAATTTATCACATGCAATATGGAAGTAAAAGCAAGATTTGACCACTACAACATCAACGTATTCGATCTCGAAAAGAGCATGGCATTCTACAACAAGGCGCTGGGCCTGAAAGAGGTGAGGAGGAAAGAGGCTTCTGACGGTTCTTTTATCCTTGTTTACCTCGGCGACGGCGTCACCGGTTTCACCCTGGAGCTCACCTGGCTGCGCGACTGGGAGAGGCCCTACAACATGGGTGACAACGAACAGCATCTCTGCGTGCGGGTGGAGGGTGATTACGATCAAATGCGCGCCTACCACAAGGAGATGGGAGCCGTCTGCTACGAGAACCAGGAGATGGGGTTATATTTCATCATCGATCCTGACGGATATTGGATAGAAGTATTACCTTTGAAGAAATAAAGGAAAACGAATGGATTTTTTCAATTACAAACGTCGTCCCACGGTTGATGTGCCAGTGGGTGGCATCACCATGGGAGGCAACTACCCGGTGGTGGTGCAGACGATGACCAATACCGATACACGCGATACCGAGGGCAGCGTAGCCCAGTGCGAGCGGATCATAGCCGCCGGTGCCGACCTGATAAGGCTCACCACGCAGGGAGTTCGTGAAGCGGATAACCTGCGCAACATTCACCGGGAGCTGCGTGAGAAGGGGTATGATACCCCTCTCTCGGCCGATATCCACTTCAATCCCCGTGCGGCCCTCGTGGCGGCCACGGTGGCCGAGAAGGTACGCATCAACCCGGGTAACTTCGTCGACAAGCAGAAGACCTTTGCCGAGCTGGAGTACACCGAGGAGGAGTATGCACGGGAGATGGATAAGATCCGCGCCCAGGTGATACCCTTCCTGAATGTATGCAAGGAGCATGGTACCGCCGTACGCATCGGTGTGAACCACGGCTCCCTCTCCGACAGGATTATGAGCCGCTATGGCGATACCCCCGAGGGGATGGTGGAGTCCTGCATGGAGTACCTGCGTATCGCCGTGGAGGAGGGATTCAACGACATCGTGATCTCTATGAAGGCTTCCAACACGCTGCTGATGACCAAGGCGGTACGGCTGCTGGTGGAGCGTATGGACCAGGAAGATATTCACTTCCCCCTGCACCTCGGGGTGACCGAGGCGGGCGATGGGGAGGATGGCCGGATGAAGTCGGCCGTGGGCATCGGTGCCCTGCTGAGCGACGGATTGGGAGATACCATCCGGGTGTCACTGAGCGAAGATCCCGAGGCGGAGGTGCCGGTGGCGCGCAAGCTGGTGAACTATGTGATGCAGCGCCAGGGACACAGTGCCATTGAGGGCACTCTCTATCCCGGTTTCTCTCCTTTCTCCACCGACCGGCGTGAGACCGACGCGGTCTGGAACATCGGCGGGGAGCATCTGCCGGTGGTGATCTCCGACAGGAGCCGCATAGCCGATATGACCATCAATCCCCATTTTATACCCGACTATATCTATGTGGGAAGCAGCGTTCCGGAAAATTTCCCAAAGGGGATGAAGTCGATTGTCGATTTTCCCGCCTGGGAAGAGCGGATCGACAATTTCCCGCTCTTCACGGTGAACAATATGGCAGGGATGGAAGGTTGCAACGCACCGGTGAGGTTCCTGCGAATCTCATATCCCGAGCTGAATGAAGTGGTGCTGGCACAGATCAAAGCCGACAAGAAGGTAGTGTTGATCCTGACCACCGATCATCAGAACGGTGTGGGGGAGCAGAGGGCATTCTTCCACGCGCTGCTCAACGCGGGCTGTCACGTGCCGGTGGTCCTGCAACGTGGCTATCGCGAGAATGATCCCGAAGATATCATGATCAAGGGGGGTGTCGATTTCGGTACGGTATTGCTTGATGGTTTCGGCAACGGCATCATGCTCAGCAACGAGGGGAGCATCGCCATCACCGATCTGGATAACTATGCCTTTGGCCTGTTGCAGGCGGCCCGCGTTCGTACCAGCAAGACCGAGTTCATCTCCTGCCCAAGTTGCGGACGGACACTCTTCGACCTGCAGACCACCGTGGCATTGGTGAAGAAGCACTTCTCCCACCTCAGGCACCTCAAGATCGGGGTGATGGGCTGCATCGTCAACGGTCCCGGAGAGATGGCCGACGCTGACTACGGTTACGTGGGGGCCGAGCACGGCAAAATATCACTCTACCGGCGCAAGGAGCTGGTGGAGAAGAATATTCCACAGGCGGAGGCGGTGGAACACCTGATCCAGCTGATCAAGGATCATGGCGACTGGACCGATCCGGAAGAATAACCAAAAAAAGTAGAGGGCTGCCCAATGGCAGCCCTCTTTCAATATAACTGGTGGATTTTATTTCAACTTGATATGCACCGGTGTGGGGTTGTTCAGATTGTCGCTCACGGGGCAGCGTGACTCAACCACCTCAAGCCACTTCTCGAGCGTTGCGCGGTCGGCATCCGTATCGGGGTTGATTACCACGTCGATCTCCTTATAGCCTGCCCTGTCGCTGGTCTCCTTTCCAAACAGCTTGTCCGGGTTCAACCTGCCCGCCAATTCTATCTCTAATCCCCGCAGGTTGATGTTCAACTCACGTGCCACCACGTGACACATCACGTTGAGGCATCCGGAGAGAGCTGCCAGCAAGTATTCCACCGGATTGGCTCCGTCGTTGGTACCACCCAGATCGGCCGGTTCATCTATGATCATTTGAAACGAGCGGGCTTTCACCACCGTCTTTGTTGGATTCTCCCTGTGCGCTTTCACGCTAAAACTAATGTCTGCCATAAATATTCTGTTAAATTAATTTGAGTTATCTTCTCATTCAAATTTCTTGCGAAACATGCCTGATTATTTTTTTACAAAGGTATAGATCCTGTTTTGATGCGGAAATAACACAAATGTGGTATTTTTCACAGACCATTATGCATCACCAGATCTGAAACGACCCGAAGAGCATCCCAATACCTGTGTAACGATGATTCATGTGGACCGTTTTCACACCTTCAATATAGACCGGTGCAATTTTTAAATCTATCCGTCGGTGATTAAAAGATAAATCGTTTGGATTTTTCCCCAAAAAACTGTAATATTGCACCCGCTTTTGGTCGCAACCGACCAAAAACAAAGGTCCCATAGCTCAGTTGGTTAGAGCACCTGACTCATAATCAGGGAGTCCTTGGTTCAAGCCCAAGTGGGACCACCACCTTTTCCCAAAAAGGTTTTTAACGGAGATGATACCATAACTACATGAGCGATAGCAACAGTCATATCCTGCATGAGCTTACTCCTTTGTCGGACAAGGACTGTTTTTACATTGCCGACCGCATCAAATCGGAGTTCACCTACCCCCTCCATGCCCACAGCGAATTTGAGATCAACTACATTGAGAACGCCGAAGGAGTGCGCCGCATCGTGGGCGACTCGGTGGAGGAGATCGGTAAGTATGACCTGACCCTGATCGCCGGTGAGGAGCTGGAGCATGTATGGGAACAACACAATTGCACCTCTAAAAATATCCGTGAGATCACCATCCAGTTTTCGAAAGATCTCTTTTTTGGCAACTTCATTCACAAGAACCAGTTCAGCAGCATCCGTGAGATGCTCAGCAATGCGCAGAAAGGAATCAGCTTCCCCATGGAGACAATCATGAGGGTCTACCCTCTGCTCGACAGCCTTTCAGGAGAGAAATCAGGCTTTCATGCGGTGATACGACTGCTCACCATCCTTTACGAACTCTCACTCTGCGACAACTACCGCACCCTTGCCAGCTCTTCGTTCGCCCATATCGAGGACAATACTGACAGCCGCCGCGTGCGCAAGATTTATGAATACATCAACAACCATTTCCGCGAGGAGATCAGGCTGGAAGAACTTTCAGAAATTGTAGGCATGACACCGGCAGCACTGAGCCGCTTTTTCAAACTACGTACCGGTAAGACCGTCTCCGACCACATCATCGACATCCGCCTGGGGAATGCCACCCGTCTGCTGGTTGACACCACCAACTCCATCGGCGAGATCTGCTACGACTGTGGCTTCAACAATCTCTCCAACTTCAACCGCATCTTCAAGAAGAGGAAAGGGTGCTCCCCGAAAGAGTTCCGTGAGAACTACCGCAAAACGAAACTGATTATCTGATTTTTTCTTTTTCTTGGAATTGGTTAAAATAATACCATCTTATGGGCGGTGCTGTCCACATGACAAATCTTCCTGGAAATCTCTCATATCATTAATGTAGAATATAAAAGCAATGGTGAAGGGATATCCTGTTGATGGGTAAGAATGGTTGTTAAGGTAAAAATAGTATTAAAATAAGATAAGATAATATTTGAACCTTTTCACAGTTGCACCTACATTTGTACCGTGGAATCTAATTTTTATTAATGATAATTTATGTATATGAAAAACATCTTTGTGTTATGCATGGCTCTGATCATGAGCTTTCAGCTGATGGCACAACAACGAAGGGTCTCCGGTACCATCGTTGACAGCAGAGACCAGTCTGCCATGATTGGTGCCAATATCATGGAAAAAGGAACCACCAACGGTACCGTTACTGATATTGATGGCAGGTTTTCACTTGATCTGAACACCTCCAGCCCGGTACTGGTGATCTCCAGCATCGGATATCAGACACTGGAGGTGGTGGTGGGAAACCGCAACACCCTCAACCTCGAGATGAACGAAGATACCGAACTGCTCGACGAGGTGGTGGTGGTGGGCTACGGTACCATGCGGAAGAGTGACATCTCCGGTGCCTCCGTCACCGTGGGTGAGGATGCCATCAAGGGATCGGTGATCACCAACCTCGACCAGGCACTTCAGGGACGGGCAGCGGGTGTGACATCCGTGATGACTTCCGGTGCTCCCGGTTCCTCGGTTTCTATTCGCGTGCGTGGACAATCTACCATCAATGCCAATGCCGAACCGCTATACGTGATTGATGGCGTGATCGTGCAGGGTGGTGGCAGCAGTGGTTCCTCCTTCGGTCTGGGTGATGCGCTGGGCAACAGCCCCGTATCCACCATCTCCCCCCTCTCTACCATCAATCCCTCCGACATCCTCTCGATGGAAATCCTGAAGGATGCCTCCGCCACCGCCATCTACGGTGCACAGGGTGCCAACGGGGTGGTGCTCATCACCACCAAGCGAGGGAAAGCGGGAGAAGCCAAGTTCACCTATGAAGGAATGTATGGTGTGCAGCGCCAGGCTGCCCGCCTGGAGATGATGAACCTGCGGGAGTTCGCCGAGTACAGCAACCAGGTATCCCTCTCCGAAAATCGTCCCGAGTTTGCCGATCCCTCCCTGCTGGGTGCCGGCACCAACTGGCAGGATGCGGTGTTCCGCCAGGCACCGATGCACCAGCACCAGCTCTCCGCACAGGGAGGTACCGATGCAGTGCGTTACTTTGTTTCCGGATCGTTCATGGGACAGGATGGTACCATCATCGGTACCGAGTTCAACCGCTACTCTTTCCGTTCCAACCTCGATGCACAACTCAAGAAGTGGTTGAAACTGGGACTGAACGCCATGTACTCTCAGACAGATGAGCGCCTCGGACTGGCTGACAGCCAGGAGGGCGTGATCAACTACTCGCTGTTGACACCTCCCGATATACCAATCTACGATCTTGACGGCAACTACGCATCGGTGATCCGTGAAGGATACACCCGTATCAACCCCATCGCCATGGTGCTCGACGAAGACATCCTGCTGGGAAGAAACAAGCTGAACGGAAGCATCTTCGCCGATATCACCCCGATTGAAAGCCTTACCTTGCACAGCGAACTGGGTTTCGACATCGGCAGCTCACGCGGTGAACGCTTCGAACCTGCCGTACAATATGGCAAATGGAGCAGAGAGAAAAACATGAGCTCTATCCAGAAGAACGACAACCGCTTCTGGCAGCTGAAGAACTACCTCACTTACTCCGGCAACGTGGATAAGCATGATTACACGGTGATGTTGGGTCAGGAGATGTGGGAATCTACTTATGAATATCAGAGCGTGACCGCCTCTGCACTTCCTTCCAACGACATCAAGAACCCCAGCCTGGGCACCGATCCGCTAATCACCTCCGGCTTTGGAAGCAGTGCCATGGCCTCCTTCTTCGGTCGTGGAACCTATAACTACGACGACCGTTACATGGGTACCTATACCTACCGGCGCGACGGTTCTTCCAACTTCGGACCGAAGAACCGCTGGGCTGGATTCCATGCCTTCGCCGCCTCCTGGCGCTTTACCAATGAAGCTTTCTTTGAACCGCTAACAGAGGTGCTGAACAACGGTAAGCTGCGTCTCGGATGGGGACAGACCGGTAACGCCAATATCGGCGGTTACCGCTGGGGTGCTGCCATCGTGCGCATGCCCTCCAGCCTCGGCCTCGGTTACCGCCAGTCGAACATCGCCAACCCCTACATCAAGTGGGAGACACAGGAACAGTGGAACCTCGGTCTCGACCTCAACTTCTTTAACAACCGCATCGGCCTGGTGGTTGATGCATACGACAAGACATCGAAGGATATGCTGATGCCGCTGCAGCTGCCCTCCTACATGGGTACACGTGGCAATCAATCCTCGGCACTGGCAGCTCCCTACGGCAACTACGGAACTATCAACAACAAAGGTGTTGAATTCACCCTCAGCACGCAAAACCTCAAAGGTGCCTTCAGCTGGAACACCGAATTCCAGATCTCGTTTAATAAGAACAAGCTGGTGGCACTCGACGGCACCGACGCCGTGCACATTGAGGGGTATGGACAGTGGAGCGACGTCGTTTCCATCAGCAACGTGGGAGAACCGCTCTACAACTTCTACGGATACAAGGTGGCCGGTGTCTATAAGGACCTGGAAGACCTGCAAAACTCTCCCAGACCGGAGAAATATCCCACCGACGGTGTTTTCAACCGTTACAACACCACCTGGGTGGGTGACCTCAAGTATGAGGACCTCAGCGGTCCGGAAGGAGTGCCCGATGGCGTGATTGACACCTACGACCGTACAAACATCGGTTCCCCACTGCCCAAGTTCACCTTCGGTATGACCAACAGCTTCAGCTACAAGAATTTCGACCTTTCGGTATTCTTCAACGGCTCCTATGGCAACAAGGTGCTCAACTACACCGCCATCAACCTCTCCAACATGAAGAGTGCATGGGACAACCAGTTGAAAATGATCACCGAACGTGCCAACCTGGAACCGATCGATCCCAACAAGAGTTACCCCGCCACAGTGAACGGTAATACCATCTACGAATGGACCGACGACATCACGAACTTGCGGGTGACCAATCCCGACACTCGCATCCCGAGGGCGATTGCCAACGACCCGAACGACAATGACCGCATCAGCGACCGTTACATTGAGGATGGATCCTATTTGCGCATACGCAACATCACGCTGGGATATACACTGCCCGCCAATGTGGCCCGCCAATGGATGCTTGAGAACATCAGGGTATATGCGAACATCCAGAACCTCGCAACTTTCACCAACTATTCCGGATACGATCCCGAAATCGGTGCCAGCACCGCCAGTCAGAATGTCTTCGGACTCGACAACGGACGCTATCCCTCCCCGCAGGTTTACTCTTTCGGTGTAAGTCTTTCGTTTTAATCACCTTCAATAAGTACAGGATATGAACAAATATAGTATCATCACAAAAACCGTAATTGTCAGCGTCATGCTGCTCCTGCTCTCCGGCTGCGAGGATTTCCTCAACCGGCCCACGGAGGACAACTACACGGTAGACAGTTTTTACCAAACTGACGAACAGTGCTTCCAGGCAGTCAACCCGGTCTACAACTCTCCCTGGTACGACTTCCAGAGAGGTTTCTTCAAGGTGGGTGAAGTGCTCTCTGGCAACTACTACTGGGGATCATCACCCTACCTCACCTTCACCATCAATTCCACAGATGAGGACCTGACCAACATGTCGGCCTCCCTCTGGTCGGTGAACGCTTATTGCAATGGCATCATCGAGAACATCGACATGAAAGCCGGTCCCGATGTAAGCGAATATGCCAAGAATACCGTCAAGGGTGAAGCGTTGGTGTGGAAGGCGATGACCTACTTCTATCTGGTACGCACCTTCGGCGCGGTACCCATCATCCACAACAACTCGGCCATGATCTCTGCCGGCGACTACAATCAGATATTCAAGGCCACCATTCCCAACGTGTACGACTACATCATCATGACGCTGGAGAAGGCGATCGAGTGGCTGCCGGAAAGCAATGATCCGGGGCGCATCGACCTTTACACTGCCTACGGACTGCTGTCGAAGGTCTATCTCACAAAGGCGGGCTACGGTATGAGCGGCAGCCGCAACCAGGATGACCTGGACAAGGCGGCTCTCTATGCAGGTAAGGTGATCGACGAGAGTGGACGCAACCTGTTGCCGGTATACTCCGATGTCTTCCGCCTGAAGAACAACTACAGCGAGGAGAGCCTCCTGGCGTGGCACTGGGTGGTTTCCAACCAGTGGACCTCACAGAACACCCTCCAGTCGGACCTCGGTATCCAGGGTATCGATGAGTATGGTGCCACCTGGGGCGGCTACAGAGGTCCTTCGGTCGACCTGCAGGATGCTTTCGGCGAGAACGCCCTGAGCCTCACCCGCAACAACGTGGATGCCCGCCGCAAGGCCACCATGATGATGTATGGTGACAAGTACGACTACTTCTGGGTGGACAAGGGTGGTTTGGACTACACCGAGTTTGCAGTGGAAAGCATGGAGTACCAGAGCCCCGTGGGTGCCAACGAGGTGAAGCACATCGTCGGCAACGACAACGACCATCAAATCGGTATCGGACACGCGATGGCACGCATGGCAACCAGCCTCAGCACCCACCTTCTGCGTCTTTCCGATGTCTACCTGATCTATGCTGAAGCAGTACTGGGCAACAGCGCTTCCACCTCCGATGCAAAGGCACTCAAGGCGTTCAACGATGTACGGGGACGCTCGGTGCAGGGCTACGAAGCCAAAACCTCCATCACCTGGCAGGATATCTGGAAGGAACGACGTCTGGAGCTGGCCTGCGAGGGTGACCGTTGGTACGACTACGTACGCTGGCACTATTACGAGCCGGCCAAGGCCATCGCTGAGATCAAAGCACAGCGCAGGAACCAGTACATCGGACTGGGACAATACTACACCACTGGGGTGCTTGACCCGGAAAATACCTACTATGATACAGGAGCAACGGCGCCTAACGTGACCGACGCTCATTTTCAGCTGCCCTTCCCGGATACCGACCTGACCATGAATCCCAACCTGCTGTTGGATCCGGTAGAGTTTGACCTGTCGACCATTCAATATTAAACAAGAGGAGATACATTGATATGAAAAAGATACATACAGATAAAATGAGATGGTCGCTGCTTCTGCTGTTGACCGCTCTCTTCACCTTCGGTGTACAGTCGTGCGACGACAACCCTGACAAGTTCGAGCTCACCGAGGGCATCCCTGAGGTCTATTACGTACGCATACCCAATCCGGAGTCGGCCGATTCACTGCTGGTGAAAGCCTTCATGGACAACAGCATCGTGTTGGTGGGGAAGAACCTGACCAGCATCCGCGAGATGTGGTTTAACGACAAGAAAGCGATCCTTAACTCCAGCTTCATCACCGATAACAACCTCTTTGTAACCATTCCAAAAGAGATCCCCGGTGTGGTCACCGACAAGATTTATATGATTACAAAAGGGAACGACACCATCACCTACGATTTTGGTGTACAGGTGCCCGGTCCGGTGGTGTCGCGCATCTCGAATGAGTATGCTCACGACGGACACGTGGCCATCCTCTATGGTGATTACTTCATCGACGATCCCAATGTACCGCTCACCATTACCATGGCAGGCAACATTCCTGTCACGGAGATCATCAGCATCGAGAAGACCAAGGTGACCTTCCGCATACCCGAGGGAGCACAGAAGGGATATCTCAATGTGAAATCGATCTACGGTACTGCACGCTCGAAGTTCCAGTTCCGTGACGACCGCGGCATGATCCTAGACTGGGACAACCTCAACGCCGACGGCGGATGGCGGGCCGGCAAGATTAAGAACAGCGATCCGGAAGGGATCAGCGGCAACTATGTCTACTTCACCGGTTCACTCGTTGGTGATCCGACCGTCGACTGGGCTGAGGATGACTTTTCCTTCAACCTCTGGGGGTCGGCCAATGGACGTCCCGAAGGTGATCTCTTTACCTCCGACCCTGCAAACTCCACCCTCAAGTTCGAGGTGAACGTAACGCAGCCCTGGTCCTCACTGGCACTGCAGATGATCTTTACCCCCTGGTCAACCAGGGATACCAACGGTTACATTGCCGACGGCACCACACCGCGTGGTCTCTGGAGACCCTGGGAGAGCAGCGGCAGCTACGTGACCGACGGCTGGGAGACCGTTTCGGTGCCCCTCACCGAATTCAAGTATGATCACGCCGGAGGTTCGCTGGAAATGGCTCCCAAGGGTAATTACGGAGGTCTGACCTTCTTCGTCTACCATGGCGGTATCACCGGTACCGATTGTACCCCATACATCTGCATCGACAATATCAGAGTTGTTCCGAACGAATAAAAACCATAGATTATGAAAAATATACTTACCAGAAAAAACAGATGGTCCGGCATGGCACTCCTCATGCTGTTGCTGAGCAGCCTCCTGCTGATGCCATCGTGCGAAAAAGAGGAGGTGAACAACGATCCCCTGCTGCAATCGTTCGGACCCTCGCCCGCGCTACGCGGTGGTGAACTCCGTTTTATCGGCCAAAACCTGGGAGAGGTCACCGCGGTGATCTTCCCGGGAGTGACCGGTGGCACCGTGCAGGTGACCGACATCATCACCGTGAACGAACGGGAAATCAAGGTGGTGATCCCGCAGGATGCCGGCGTGGGTATTGTAACGCTGGTTACGACGATGGGTGAAATAAAAACACTCACCCCGATCACCTATTCTGAACCGATCTCCATCAGCAAGGTATCACCGCTGAAAGTGAAACCGGGTGAGACACTCACCATTGAAGGTGATTACCTCAACCTGATTAAACGGGTGATCTTCGTCGACAACGTGGCAGTGGAGGCCGGTGCCTTCCTCCCGGGACAGACACGCAAGAAGTTGCAAGTGACAGTGCCCGCAGAGGCACAGAGCGGCAAGATCATCATCTCCAATGGTGAGGAGATACCCATTGAGGTTTACTCAGAGAGTGATGTGGAGGTGGTGCTTCCCTCGGTGGCGGCACCTGCCGACCTGACCGGTAAGAAGCCGGGAGAGGTGATTGAAATTCCCGGAGAAGACTTTGACCTGGTGGTCTCTCTGCTCATGCCAAACGGCGATGAGGTTCCGTTTGAAGTGATTGAAACAGAAGGGGGCGAAGCAATACGTTTCACTCTACCCGCCAATATGACTGACGGTGTGGTAATCGCAGTGCCCGCTTCGGGCGTTGAGGTGGCCATTGCCAACATCGGACTGGCACTGCCGGCCAACGTGGTGGCCACTCCTGCCACCGGATTGCGTGCAGGTGACCTGATCACCCTCGAAGGACTGAACATGGAGCTGGTAACCTCGCTCACCTTCCCCGGTGTGGCGGAAGCCGTTGAGCCGGAAAGTAAGACAGCGACTGAAGTGACCGTCACCATGCCCGACGCTGCTACCAGTGGCAACCTGTTGCTCAACACCGGCAGCGGTGTCTCCGTAGAAGTAGCCATTGAAACACTTAAGCCTACCTTCACCGCCTACGAGAACAGCACGGTGCCATTGGGTGACAATGTGGTGATCACCGGTGAGGATCTCGATCTGGTATCCAGGGTACAGTTCACCGGTGGTGCCGAGGTGGAGGTGAGCAGCAGCTCACCCACCAGCCTGACGGTTGCCATGCCGACGATGAAAGCAGAGACTGGCGAACTGACACTCTTCATGGCCAATGGCGAGAGTGTTATGTTTCCAGCACTGACCGTTGAAGCTCCACAATTTGCTTTCATCCCCGTATTGCCGGGTGAAGAGGAGGAAATTAAAGCTGGCGAATTGTTTGGTATTGAAGTAACAAATTTGGATAAATTGACCGCCGTAAAGGTGAACGATTCGGAGGTGAAGTTTATTGTTGCTGGAAATTTGATGTACATAACGATTCCCCAAACAGCTGCAAATGATACAAAATTGACCCTTGTCTCTTCCAATGGCACAATTGACTATACCATCAATGTGATGCCTATGGGGCAGATAGAAAACATAGTTTATCATGGTCCTCTTAACCTTGATTGGAGTACATATACGATTGCTCCGGATGCATTTGTCGATTTCACCAATGGAACAGTGACCCTTAAGATTACTTATGCTGTCACAGGAGAAGGAGATCCTCAGATCAAATTCTATAACGGTCATTGGGAACAGATTCTTCAGCGCTACAACAATGAAGGGCAAGATACATACATCTTTGACCCGAATAGCAATGTTGTTGAATTTGAACTTACCGATGAGGAGTTGGTAATGTTACAAACACTCACTGACTGGGGACAAAGCGTGATTTTCCACGGACAGGGTGTTGTGATCAACAATATAGTTGCTGTTTACAAACAATCATTCGAAGCTACCGTCTGGAGCGGTCCTGTAACAATTACCTGGAGTGAGGGGGGACGTGTTGCGATCCCGGCATCTGTCTTTAGTAGTGTGAAAGCGGGTGCAAAAATGCGTTTCTACTTCGACCAGATTGACCAGGTTTGGGCTCAGGCACAAATAAACGACGGCTCATGGAGTGGATTGGTGTTTGATGAGATTGGCAGCAACACGCTGGTTCCTACCGATGTGTATGGTTGGGAATTCGCCAGTCGTGTTTTTGAGGTGATACTTACGAGGGCGATCCTGGATCAGATCGAAGCCAATAAGGGTGAGGCAGATAGTGACTATCCTGACGCAGGCATCATAATCCAGGGTTCCGACCTGATATTTACCAAAGTAACCATAGAGTAATAAAGCATTCTATAGATTATGTTTGGACCGGCTAAATATTGTAGCCGGTTCAGACATAATCTTAGAATTTACCATGCCGGTTGCAAAACAGGCGCAAAAAGATTGAAAAAATGATTCGGAAAATCATTTTAGGGAGTGCTGTATGCCTTTTGTTGATCAACCTGCTGATGGTAATCTCCTGCTCGTCAGGCGTGTATGAGCCGCCCGTTGGTGAGCCGCCACAGTTGGTATCCAGTGATCCTACCAACGGAGAGACAGATGTGGCGGAAGGGATCACAGAGATCACACTTCGCTTCAACATGAACGTGACCCTTGCTTCGTCATCGTTGATCACCCTTAACGGACAGAAGGTTACCAACCACTGGCGAGGGCAGGAGGGAGAACTGAAGATGACGGTGCCGCCGCTGCTGCCTGGCACCGATTACACGCTGTTGGTACCTGCCCAGACGGTGAAAGGTCCCACAGGCCTTTCCAACCCGTCTGAGATCAGGATCACCTTCAAGACCCGCTCGCCGGCACCACCGCGCGAGGGTCTTTCGCCAGAGGCGGAGAGACTGCTTCAGTACATGAAACAACAAGAGGGGAAGACAACCCTCTCGGGTATCATGGCCAACGTGGCGTGGAACACCAACGAGGCGGAGTGGGTACAACATCACACCGGCAAGTGGCCGGCAATCAATTGCTTCGACTATGTCCATTTGCAATCATCTCCAGCCAACTGGATCGATTACGGCAAGACTTCCGTGGTGGAGGAGTGGTGGAACAGCGGAGGTGTGGTGGCGGCTTCCTGGCACTGGAACGTGCCGGCTAACAGCGGTGAGGAGGGCAAGTATTCCTTCTATTGGGGCAGTGAACCGGATGAAACTCGTTTCGATGTGAAGAAGATTGATGACCCCGCTTCAGAAGAATACAAACGGATGATCGCTGATATCGACAAGCTTTCCGGTTACCTGAAGCTGCTGAAGATGAAGAATATTCCTGTGTTGTGGCGACCTTTGCACGAGGCAGCCGGTAACATCGGTGCCTACCCGGGAGGCGAAGCCTGGTTTTGGTGGGGTGCCGGTGGTGCAGAGCCCTATAAGAAGCTCTGGCGACTGATGTTCGACCGGATGACACGTCACCACGGACTTGACAATCTACTCTGGGTATGGACCTCGCAGGTGACCGATCCCGACTGGTATCCCGGTGATGACTATGTGGATATGGTGGGAAGAGATATTTATAATGAACAAGCTGCCTCGACGATCAAGAGCCAATTCACTACACTGCTGAACCGTTATCCAGGCAAACCGGTCGCCCTCAGCGAGTGTGGCAACGTGACAACCATTTCGGCACAATGGAATGCAGGTGCAAAATGGCTCTGGTTTATGCCCTGGTACGATTATGACCGCACCCTCGATCCCGGCAGTGAAGCATTTCAAGAGAAATCACATCAACATGCCCCCATCGTCTGGTGGGAGGATGCACTGGCGCAACCCTATGTGCTTACACGCGATGAGTTACCTGACCTAAAATAAAGATACATATGCATAATAGAACAATTTTCACCTGTTTGTTGCTGTCAATCCTTCTTTTCACCTGCATATCCTGTGCAGAGAGAAAATCATCGGACAAGGATGAGGAGATCAATCGCCCGCAAAGAACGACGGAGACGGAGAAACTGTTGCACAACCTTAAAGCGACTCCGGTAAAAGGATTCATGTTCGGGCATCAGGATGATCCGCTCTACGGTGTTACCTGGGAGGGCGACAGTGGCCGTTCAGACGTACAAAGCGTTACGGGCGATTATCCTGCAGTGATGGGCTTCGACATCGGGAAGATTGAACTCGACAGCGAAAAGAACATCGACAATGTCGCTTTTGCCATCATTCGGGAAGAGATGATCCGGCACTACAAGCGGGGTGGAATGATCACCGTCAGTTGGCATGCCGACAACCCGCTCACCGGTGGCCACTCCTGGGATGTGAGCCGTGACGACGTGGTGGCTGCCATCCTGCCGGGAGGGGAGAAGCATGATCTCTTCATCGACTGGCTCGACAGGGCTGCCGCCTTCTTCAACTCACTCATCACCGAGGAAGGTACAAAGGTACCGGTGCTCTTCCGTCCCTGGCATGAGCATACAGGTAGCTGGTTCTGGTGGGGCAAGGATCTCTGCAGCGTGGAGGAATATACCGCCCTCTGGGAGATGACCCGCAGCCACTTCGACGGTGCGGGTGTGGACAACCTGCTCTATGCCTACTCACCCGACCTCCAGGGTCCTGGTGAGATCTATATGGAGCGTTATCCAGGTGATGATCTTGTGGACCTCCTTGGACTGGATGGCTACCACCGCGACAACGAAGAGGGGATTGAAGCCTATCAATCCTCGCTCAATACCATCCTCTCCTTTCTGACGGAGGAGGGTAAGAAACGGGACAAACCGATTGCACTTACGGAGACAGGGCTGGAGGCGATACCGATTGTCGACTGGTGGACGACAGTGCTCTTCCCGGTGCTGGAGCGCTACCCGGTGAGCTACGTCTTGGTGTGGCGCAACGCCCGCGAGCGGCCCGACCACTACTATGCCCCCTACCCGGGACAGCTTTCGGCTGACGATTTCGTCACCTTCTATGAACATCCTAAAACCCTTTTCAGCAAAGATATTCTCAACCTCTATCAATAACAACAAAAGAGCAACAACAATGAAGTTATATAAGCAACAGATCAGAGAGATGATGAAGGCTCATGAATCTCTCCTCACCCGTACGAATGTACCACTTGAAGGAGGCCCCGGCTGGTACCGACGCTATCGCTATCCTGTACTCACTGCCGACCATACCCCCTTGTACTGGCGGTACGACCTAGACGAGGTGACAAATCCCCTACTGATGGAGCGCATTGGCATGAACGCAGCCATGAACGCAGGTGCTATCAAATGGAACGACCGCTACCTGCTGATGGTGCGCGTGGAGGGTGCCGACCGGAAGTCTTTTTTTGGTATCGCGGAGAGTCCCAACGGTATCGACAACTTCCGCTTTTGGGATTACCCGGTAGAGATACCCGAGACGGATGATCCCGCTACCAACATGTATGACATGCGACTCACCGCCCATGAGGATGGATGGATCTATGGTATCTTCTGCGTTGAGCGTTACGATGAGACAGCCCCCGCGGGTGACCTCTCACGGGCGAAGGCAGCAGCCGGTATCGTACGCACGAAGGATCTGGTCACCTGGGAGCGCCTGCCCGACCTGGTCTCCCCCAGCCAGCAGCGTAACGTGGTGCTTCATCCCGAGTTCGTGGATGGCAGGTATGCCCTCTACACCCGTCCCCAGGACAGTTTCATCGATGCCGGCAACGGCCAGGGCATCGGCTGGGCTCTCATCGACCATATGACACACGCCGTAGTGACGGAGGAGAAAATCATCGACCGCCGCTATTATCACACTATCAAGGAGGTGAAGAACGGCGAAGGGCCGGCACCCATCAAAACACCACAGGGGTGGCTTCACCTGGCACACGGTGTGAGAGGATGTGCCGCAGGTCTGAGATATGTGTTATATTTGTATATGACTTCCCTCGATGACCCCTCGAAGCTGATTGCCTCCCCGGGTGGTTACTTTATGGCACCCGAGGGTGAGGAGCGGGTGGGGGATGTCTCCAACGTGCTCTTCAGCAACGGCTGGATCGCCGATGAGGACGGCTTCCTTTACATCTATTACGCCTCCTCTGACACGAGGATGCATGTGGCCACCACCACCGTGGAACGGTTGGTGGATTACTGCCTCCACACTCCTGCAGACGGACTCACCTCGGGTGCGTCGGTCAGGGCACTCACAAAGCAGATTGAGCGAAACCTGGAAATCCTCAAAAAGTTAGATTAACTGCGGGTGCTGCTTCACCCGTAAAATGAAAAACAGACAACATGATCACCTTAAAGGAAAAAATTGGCTACGGCTTAGGCGATGCTGCCTCTTCCATGTTCTGGAAGATCTTCGGGATGTACTCCCTCTTTTTCTATACCGACGTGTTCGGCATCACAGCCGCCGCTGCCGGCACCATGTTCCTGGTAGCCCGGCTCTGGGATTCACTCACCGACCTACTGGTAGGCATCATGAGCGACCGTACCAAAACACGCTGGGGGAAATATCGTCCCTACCTTATCTGGTTCGCTTTTCCCTTTGCGGTGATGGGTGTCATCACCTTCTATGTGCCTGACTTCGGACAGACCGGTAAGCTGGTTTACGCCTATCTCACCTACTCTCTGATGATGCTTGTCTATACGTTGGTCAATGTACCCTACGCCTCCCTGTTGGCAGTCATCTCATCCGACCCGCGCGATCGGAACACACTCTCCTCCTACCGCATGGCGTTTGCCTTTATTGGCAGCTTCGTCACCTTCATGCTACTGCAGCCGCTGATCGACTTCTTCGCGAAAAACTTCGGCGGTGATGTCGCAGCAGTGACAACAGCCGTGGCAGAGACATCGGTCAGCACCAATCCGGTGGGGTGGGTGATGGGGGTTGGCGCCATCGGTGTAATCTGCGTGGTGCTCTTCCTGCTCTGTTTCTCCTGGACCAAAGAGCGGGTGGTGCAGATAGAAAGTGAGGAAAACGCCTCGGTGAAGCAGGACTTGAAGAACCTGTTCAACAATGCACCATGGTGGATCCTGGTCGCCACGGGACTGGCGGCACTGCTCTTCAATGCCATCCGCGACAGTGTGGCAATTTACTACTTCCGCGACTATGTGCAGGCCGGCTACCGTATGGCGGGCACCGGTTGGGATATGACCACCATCTATTTCCTTGTGGGCCAGGCGGCCAACCTGCTGGGGGTGATGCTGGCTCCCTCCCTTTCCGCACGTTTTGGGAAGCGGAGAACCTATATGATTGCCATCCTGATGGCGGGGATCCTGAGTACCGCTTTCTTTTATATCCCCAACAACATCACCTGGATCCTGATCCTGCAGTTCACCATCTCGATTTTCGCCGGTTATGTATTGCCCCTGCTCTGGTCAATGTTTTCTGATATTGTGGACCATCAGGAACTGACTACTGGTCGCCGCGCCAGTGGCCTCATCTTCTCCTCCTCATCCATGTCTCAGAAGCTGGGATGGGCCATCGGTGCCGCCCTGAGCGGCTGGATGCTGGCTTACTTCAAGTATGTGCCCGACGCGTTGCAGCAGAGTGCAGAAACAATATGGGGTGAACGGTTTATGATCTCGCTGTTGCCGGCTGTCTGCTGTCTGTTGGCATTCATCGGGATGTACTTCTACCCGCTCTCCGACAAGAAGGTGAAGGAGAACTACGAGCTGCTGGAAGAGAAAAGAGCAGCAGCAAAACTGGATTAATTTTTTCATCACAACGACAAACGAATCGAATCATGCAATATGGTTTCTTCGACGATGAACGCCGTGAGTATGTGATCACCAATCCCCGCACCCCCTGGCCCTGGATTAACTACCTGGGTAACGAGGATTTCTTTGGTCTGATCTCCAACACGGCAGGCGGGTATGCCTTCTATAAGGATGCGAAGTTCCGCCGCCTCACCCGCTACCGCTACAACAATGTGCCGACGGACAGCGGTGGCCGTTACTTCTATATCCGGGATGGGGAAACGGTATGGAACCCCGGTTGGAAACCCTGCAAAACAGAGTTGGAGAGCTACGAGTGCCGTCACGGAATGGGATACACCACCCTCACGGGTGTGTACAACGGTGTGAAGGCGGAGTTGCTCTTTTTTGTCGCCCTGCAGACCCACGGAGAGGTACATAAGCTGACGCTGACCAACCAGGGGAGCGGAGTGAAGAGATTGCAAATCTTTTCCTTTCTGGAGTGGGCGCTATGGAATGCCGCTACCGACATGGAGAATTTCCAGCGTAACTTCTCCACCGGCGAGGTGGAGGTGGAAGGGTCGGTGATCTACCACAAGACGGAATACCGGGAACGCCGCAACCACTACGCCTTCTACTCGGTTAACCAACCCATTGATGGTTTTGACAGCGATCGTGAATCGTTCTTCGGCCTTTACAACGGTTTTGATGAACCACAAGTGGTGATGGAAGGAAAGCCTCGCAATAGCGTGGCGCATGGCTGGTCGCCCATTGCTTCGCACTATTTGGAAGTGGAGCTACAGCCGGGAGAAAGCAGAGAACTTATCTTCCTGCTCGGTTACGCGGAGAACGATCCGCAGGAGAAATGGGAGAACGGGGGTGCTCTCAACAAGCGCAAAGCGAAGGAGATGATCGCCCGTTTCGACAGCGTGGAGAAGGTGGACAGCGCTTTTGCCGCATTACGTATCTACTGGGATCAACTGTTGGGTAACTTCCGGGTGAAGACAGGGGAGGAGAAGCTGGACCGGATGGTGAACATCTGGAACCAGTACCAGTGCATGATCACCTTCTGCTTCTCCCGTTCGGCATCCTACTTCGAGAGTGGCATCGGGCGCGGGATGGGTTTTCGTGACTCCAACCAGGACCTGCTCGGCTTCGTACATCAGATTCCCGAGCGAGCCCGCGAGCGGATCATTGACATCGCCTCCACGCAATTCCCCAATGGCTCCTGTTACCATCAATATCAACCCCTCACCAAAAAAGGAAACAACGAGATTGGAGGCGGCTTCAACGATGACCCTCTCTGGCTTATTCTGGGCACCACTGCTTATATCAAGGAGACGGGTGACTTCGGAATACTGGATACGGCGGTGCCGTACGACAACGAGGAGGGCTCCGAGGTACCGCTCTTCAACCATCTGACTGTTTCATTCGATCATGTGATCAATAACCTGGGACCCCACGGTCTACCTCTGATCGGGCGTGCGGACTGGAACGACTGCCTCAACCTCAACTGCTTCTCCCACGACCCCAACGAAAGCTTTCAGACAACCGAGAACAGGAGCGAGGGTTCGAAGGCAGAAAGCCTGATGATCGCCGGCCTCTTCGTTGTCTGCGGACGTGATTATGCGGAACTATGCACCAGGCTAGGCAAGGATGAGGAAGCTGCCAGGGCACGCACCCATGTGGATCGCATGGTGGAGGCCGTGAAGCAGCATGGCTGGGATGGGGAGTGGTTTCTGCGTGCCTACGACTATAATGGATACAAGATTGGGTCGAAGGAAAATATCGAAGGGCAGATCTTTATCGAGTCCAACGGCTGGTGCTCAATGGCCGGCATTGGCCTGGAGGAGGGGATGACAGTGAAGGCGCTCAACGCTGTGAAAGAACGGCTCGATTGTGAGCATGGCATCGTGCTCAACAATCCTCCTTACACGAAGTATTACATCGAATACGGCGAGATATCAAGCTATCCTCCGGGCTATAAGGAGAACGCCGGCATCTTCTGCCACAACAACCCCTGGATCATCATTGGTGAAACGGTTTTGGGAAGGGGAAACCGTGCATGGGAATACTTTCGTAAGATCTGTCCCTCTTACAGCGAGGCAATCAGCGACCTGCACAAGGTGGAGCCCTACGTCTATGCCCAGATGATTGCAGGCAAGGATGCCTTCAAGCCGGGAGAAGCCAAGAACTCCTGGCTCACCGGTACTGCTGCCTGGAACTTTTACACCATCTCTCAGTATATCCTTGGGATACGTACTGCCTACGACGGTCTGATCATCGATCCCTGCATTCCTCCGGAATGGGAACAGTATCATGTGACACGCAGGTATCGCGGTACCACCTATTGTATTACCGTGAAGAATCCTGAGAAACGGATGAAAGGGGTGAGAGCCATCACCCTGAACGGCAAGCCGGTAAAAGGAAATCTGGTTCCACTCCAACCTGTAGGCAGCGAATGTGAGGTGGAAGTGATTCTCTAACAAAAAGAGTGATGATGGATGTGATAAATTTGAAAAATGAGATAGTCGATGAGCTGACCGCCAACATCCTCCCCTTCTGGATGAACCGGATGAGGGATAACGAGCGTGGTGGTTACCATGGCCGGATGACCGGTGAGAACTGTTTGGTACCCGATGAACCGAAGGGTGGGATCCTCCATGCCCGCATCCTATGGACCTTCTCTTCAGCGGCATTGCGGTTGCATTCTGAGGAGTACCTCGCTGAAGCACAGTGGGCAAAGGAGTATGTCTTTTCACACTTTTTTGATGAACAGAATGGCGGCACCTACTGGAAGCTGCATGCCGACGGAACCCCAGCCGATGATAAGAAGCAGATCTATAGCCAGGCATTCTTTATCTACGCGCTTACGGAATATTTCCGGGCAAGTGGTGACGTAGAAGCTCTTGAGAAGGCGATAGAACTGTTCCACCTCATGGAGCAGCATAGCTTCGATAATGTGAAGAACGGTTACCTTGAGGCCTACAGCCGTGACTGGGTACTGCTGGAGGACCTGCGTTTGAGTGAGAAGGATGCCAATGAGAAGAAGACGATGAACACCCACCTCCACGTTCTGGAAGCCTACACCAACCTCTACCGTGTCTGGAAGGATGAGAAGCTGGCACATCGGCTGAAAAACCTGATTGAGATCTTTCTGGAGAAAATCATCGACCCGGAGCATTTTCATCTCAATCTCTTCTTCGACGAGGATTGGAATTGCAAATCGACCCTCCACTCCTATGGGCACGACATCGAAGCCTCCTGGCTGCTGCAGGAAGCAGCACAGGTGCTGGGCGAGGAGGCGATGCTCCGAAAGTTGAAGCCAGTCACGTTGCGGATAGCAGAAGCTGCCGCAGAGGGACTGAACGAAAAAGGTGCGCTGATCAATGAAAGGGATTGGGCTAGCGGACATCGTGACGAACGGTGCGATTGGTGGCCACAGGCAGAGGCGGTGGTCGGTTTCTTCAACGCCTGGCAGCTGTCGGGAGATGAGGCGTGGCTCAACAAAACACGCAACAACTGGCTATTTATCAAGCAACAGCTGATTGACAGGGAGCAGGGTGAGTGGTACTGGTCTGTTTCGCCGGAGGGGGATAAAGACTTGGTGAATGACAAGGCGGGCTTCTGGAAGTGCCCCTATCACAATGGGCGGATGTGCCTGGAGCTGATCGAAAGGATCAAATAGGATTAATGATTAAAAATAAAGAGATATGAAGAGAAACATTTTGATATTCACAATGCTGTTGTTCTTGTTGTCACTAATCTCCTGTGGCAACGGGCAAAAAACAAACAATTTAACGGCGGCAGACAGTACTGTCGTGGCACAGAATGGCCAGCTGCAGGTGATTGGCACACAGCTCAGCAACGAGCAGGGAGAGCCGCTGGTACTGAGGGGTGCCAGTCTGGGATGGCACAATCTCTGGCCGCGCTTCTACAACGAGGGGGCGGTGAAGTGGCTTAAAGAGGATTGGAAGTGCACGGTGGTGCGTGCCGCCATGGGGTTGGAGATAGAGGACAATTATCGTGAGAACCCTGAGTTTGCCCTGCAGTGTATCACGCCAGTGATTGAGGCTGCCATCGACAATGGCATCTACGTGATCATCGACTTTCATGCCCACAACAAATACCTTGACGAGGCAAAGCTGTTCTTTACCGAGATGGCCACCAAATATGGGGAGTATCCCAATGTCATCTACGAGATATGGAACGAACCCGACTATTTTGAATGGGAAGAGGTGAAAGCCTACTCAGAAGAGGTGATCGATGTGATCCGTGCCATCGACCCGGACAACATCATCCTGGTGGGCAGCCCTCACTGGGACCAGGACCTCCACCTGGTGGCGGAAGATCCCATTCAGGGTGTAACCAATATCATGTACACCATGCACTTCTATGCAGCCACCCACGAGGCTTGGCTGCGCGACCGCACCGATGAAGCCATCGCAGCGGGGATACCCATCTTTGTGTCGGAATGTGGCGGCTCTGAAGCCAACGGCGACGGACGCCTCGGCTCGGAGGAGTGGAAGACCTGGGTGGAGTGGATGGAGAGCCGCAGGATCAGCTGGGTAGCCTGGTCGGTCTCCGACAAGAATGAGACCTGCTCCATGCTGCTGCCCCGCGCCGAAGCGGAGGGCAATTGGACCGACGAGCTGCTCAAGCCTTGGGGGAAACTGGCGCGTAACTCCATCCGTGAAGCTGTCTATATCCCTGAGGATGCAGTAACTCAGTAAAACCTGTTTGAGTAGAATTCATCTCCCATTCTGCTTCCTATAGCGGGATGGGGTGATTCCCATTTTGCCGGTGAAAACACGGTAGAAAGTGCTGATGCCGGAGAACCCCGATTGCAATGCCACCTCATCAATAGGCATCGGTTCATCGGTAGATTCCGTGAGTAACTTTTTTGCGTGATGAATCCGGTAGTCATTCACATAATCGCAGAAGTTGAGGTTTCGTCGGTTGTGAATCAGTCGTGAGACATAGGTCCTGTTGGTTCCCAGCAGGCTGGCCAGTTCGTTCAACCGCAGCTCCGGGTTCAGGTAGAGCATATCCTCCTGCATCATCTGCTCCATCTTTTCAAAGAGTTGGTCATATTCCCTGCCATTAAGATCGTTCTGTTCATTTAGCTCCTCAATTTCTTCTCTCTCACTACCGGAATTTAATTCATAGGTGAGATCACGGATGGTGAAGGGCTGATGATACCCCGCATAGCTGATACCGAAAAGTGCAAGTGAATGGGCAATGGAGGGGATGGCAAGCAGGTAGGGAAAATCAGTGAAGAAATCCTTCCCGATCAGGTTAGAAACAACCGATATGGCTGAGGTTACCACCAGGAACAGCAACAACAGGCGCAGGTTCCTCAACTCCTTGTGATGCACATTGGAGTAGTAGGTGCGTACTTTTTCATTGAATCGGTTAATCATCCGGATTCCTTTCACAACGACTACCACCACCTGCACGACAAAAAGGTACTGGAAGATGTGGATGCGCAGAATCTGGAGCCTTATCGGCAACGAATAACTGCTTTGTGTGTCTCGGTTGTGATAAAGAACCTCCTGCACGAAGAGGTCACTCTCTTCTGGAGTCATCACAAGGTAGAGAATAGCCGAAAAGAGGGAGAGCAGCAGTGCAGGCATGAGAATCCAACCCAAACGCTTGTTTACATGGGTGTCGGTGGTGAGCAGACGCAGATAATAGTAGTAGAGGGGGTATACCGAGAGGGAGGTGAAGACCCAGACGCTGTCCAGGATTTTGTAAACACCATAATTGTGGTTAAAATAAAACCAGTGGGCTGCATAGTTCACCATTGCAACCGCGAGAAACACCGTCATAAAACGCTTTGCCCGTTCACGGGTGTCATCAAGCAGAAATAGGGTCAGCCAGAAGAACACCACAAACAGGGGAAACACGGTGAAAACAAAATAGCCCATAGCCGGTCTTTTGTTATAAAGTTGTAAAAATAGGATTTTTCGCAGTCTTTCCCAACTAAATGTTTACGAATTAAGAATTTATTTATCCATATTGACAAATATAGCATTTTCATCGAAAATAAATCCATCGCACCATCATGAATGTATTTATCTTTTTTTTGCAGTTGTTCTGTTGCTTTAGATGCAACAACCCTGAGCTTGTGAAAAGCCACAACCGGTATTCAATGCATTGAAACAAACGGGCAACTGATAAAGTGTGGATGTACCAAAGGGCTTTGATCTTGTCGGAGATAAGAGGATTGTAATTCATGGTTATGCAATGTTCCACCTCCGCCCTCGATCCGGATACCGAGAAACAGTTCCTGCAAAAACTGAAAAGAGAGCTGAATGGACGCTCAGCTCTCTTTATCACCCACCACTCGGAGGTGGCGGCACAATGTGATTGGATTACATATCTGTGATCAGTTGGTACTTCGGCACGAGTGACTTCATGATGCTCCATCCAAGCAGATAGGCGATGGCACAAAAGATGAAGATGATAAAGTAGCCTGATTCAATCCCTTCATAACCCATGAATTTCATGTTGGTGTTGGCTGCATGGTCGAAAAGCACACCGGAGCTCTTATTGATGAAGAAGGATCCCACCCCGCCGGCCATGCCGCCGATACCGGTGATGGTGCCCACGGCATGTTTCGGGAACATATCACTCACGGTGGTAAAGATGTTGGCCGACCAGGATTGGTGAGCTGCAGCAGCAATACCGATGATGATCACCGGAAGCCATACCGAGACACCTCCCAATGGTTGGGCAAAGAGGATGAGTAGGGGGAAGAAGGCGAAGAGCAACATCGCCCGCATACGTCCCTGATAGGGGTCTAACTTTTTCTTTTCCATGTAGTAGGCTGGGAAGTAGCCGGCAGCGAACACCGAGATCATGGAGATGGCATAGACCACGAAGACATGAGGGGCACTTTCTGTGGAGTCAAGTCCGTAGACTGAGCTGAGGTATGCCGGTATCCAAAAGAGGAGGAACCACCACACACCGTCGGTGAGAAACTTGCCCACCGCGAACGACCAGGTCTGTTTATATTTGAATGCTTGTTTGAAGGATACCTTCTTGCCGGCATTGCCATCGGCTTTCACCCTTCCCTCTAAAGCGTCAGTGGCATCATCCTGGTTGATGTATTCCAACTCGAGGGCGTTCACCTTCTTGCTTTGTTCCGGTTTGTGATAAACAAATATCCAGAAGCCCATCCAGATGAAGCCAAGGGCACCGATTACGATAAAAGCCATCTCCCAGCCCCACGCCTTGGCGATGAAGGGGATGGTGAGGGGTGCCAGCAGGGCACCGATTTGTGCTCCTGAGTTGAAGATACTGGTGGCATAGGCCCTGTCTTTCTTTGGGAAGTATTCGGCAGTAGCTTTGATGGCGGCGGGGAAGTTTCCAGCCTCACCGAGGGCCAGCACCAGCCGTGCAAACACGAAGAGGGTGACACTCACGGATACCACCAGCGATACATCGCCCACTGTTGAGATTGCCTCACGTGCACCATGGAAGCTCATGGTCCACTCTCCGGCAGTGATTCCGGCGGTTAAAAGACCGCAGAAGGCGTGCATGATTGCACCGAACGACCAGACACCGATTGCCCAGAGGAACCCTTTTTTGGTATCCAGCCAGTCGATGAATTTGCCGGCGAAGAGCATCGATACGGCATAAAAAATGGAGAAAAGCCCGGTGATGGTTCCATAGTCACTATTGGTCCAGTGGAATTCCGGTGCAATAAAGTCGGCCCATGTCAGTGAAAGTACCTGCCGGTCGAGGTAGTTTACTGTGGTGGCCATAAAAAGCATCACCACGATGGTCCAGCGATGATTGGTCATCTTTCCTGTTTGTAGATTACTCATGATTGTTTTCTGATATTAAATGAATGAATGATTATCTGTTGTTCCGGATAATGGCCAGCCCCTCACGGCATAGCTCTGATATTCTTTCCCATTCGCCTGCTTTGATGACCTCTTTAGGGAAGAGGTTGGAGCCCATTCCCACGGCAGTGACGCCCGCCTTAAACCAGGCAGAGAGGTTATCCCTGGTGGGTTCTACACCTCCGGTGACCATGATCTTGGTCCAGGGCATCGGTCCCTTTATGTTCTTCACGAAGGAGGGGCCCCCCACGTTTCCGCCGGGGAACACTTTCACGATCTCGGCTCCCAGCTCCTGTGCCAGGCCTATCTCACTGGTGGTGGCACAACCGGGCGAGTAGGCGATCTGCCTGCGGTTGCACACCTTGAAGATATCGGGGTTGAGCAGCGGCCCCACCACAAAATTGGCACCCAGCTGGATGTAGAGAGCAGCGGTAGGGGCATCAACGATAGAGCCGATGCCGAGAATCATCTCGGGACATTCCTTTTCGGCCCACTTTACCAGTTCGGTGAACACCTCATGGGCGAAGTCGCCTCGGTTAGTGAACTCGAAGGCGCGGATACCCCCTTCGTAGCAAGCTTTCACCACTTTCTTGGCAACCTCTGTGTCGGGATGGTAGAAGACGGGGACGATACCAGTCTCCTCGATTGTCTGATATACTTTGAGTCTTGAAAATCTGGACATATTTTTTTGCATTTAGCGGTTGGCGTTCAGCCTTCAGCTTTTGGTTTATAACCAATCAACTTTTTGTGTTTATTATTTGGTTCTCAGGTATCAGGTCTATTTTTAAAACCATAATCCCCGAACTGTAAAGGATGCACCATAAACTTCACACAAATCATCTGACTACCCGGCCGGATCCGTCGCCCTTCATCAGGGTCTCTACCTCGGGAGCGGTGACCAGGTTGAAGTCGCCGTAAACGGTGTGTTTGAGGCAGGAGGCAGCCACTGCGAAATCGAGCGCCTGTTGATCGTCATTCTTGTAGGTGAGCAAGCCGTAGATCAGACCTCCCATAAAGGAGTCGCCCCCACCTACGCGGTCCACGATGTGTGTGATGTCGTAGCGGCGCGACTGGTAGAGCCTGTCAGAGTAAAGGCAGCCGCCCCAGGTGTTGTGGTTGGCGTTGATGGAGCCACGCAGGGTGATGATTACTTTCTTTGCACGGGGGAACCGTTGCATGAGCTGTTTGCATACCGATTCAAACTCAGCTGTATCTACCTCTCCACCGGTATGTTCTACCTGAAATCCTTCCGGTTTAATACCAAAAACCTTCTCTGCATCCTCCTCGTTACCAAGGATTACATCGCATCCCTCTACCAGGGCCGGCATGATCTCAGATGCCTTCTTGCCGTACTTCCAGAGGTTCTTCCGGTAGTTGAGGTCGCACGATACGGACACACCCATCTCATTGGCGGTCTGAATCGCTTCGAGGCAGGCATCGGCCGCACCTTGAGACAGCGCAGGAGTAATACCTGTCCAGTGGAACCAGGTGGCATCTTTCAGGATCTCCCGCCAGTTGAACATCCCTTTTTCCACCGAAGCGATGGAGGAATGAGCCCTGTCATAGACTACCTTGGAAGGGCGTGCCACGGCACCGGTTTCGAGGAAGTAGATCCCTACCCGTTCGCCACCGCGCAGGATTCCATTGGTGCCGACATTGTACTTTCGCAGGTCGGAGATACACCAGTCAGCGATATCGTTTTGTGGAAGTCGGGTTACGAACTCCACCGGAATGCCGTAGTTGGCCAGTGAAACGGCCACATTAGCCTCACCGCCGCCAAAGGTGGCTCCCAGGCTGTTCGATTGGATGAAACGCTGGTATCCCGGAGTGGCAAGACGCAACATAATCTCGCCAAAAGTAACTACTTTTTGCATCTTATTGAATGTCAATTGTTAGGGGTTGATCGAATTTCTCTTTCTCTGCTTTCAGGAATGACACCCACTCTTCGAAGCTGTCGAAGCCAGCCTTGCTCCATCCGCCACCCACGTAGGAGGTGTAGGATGAACCTGGTGTGATGCCGTTCAGTCCGGCATAGTGACCGTCGAACAGTTGAACAGATTCATAACCAGCCGGTTGGATGACTGCGGTGTAGATTGTGCCGTTTGCTTCGTTCCCGGGTGTTTCGTAGGCAATGATGCCACTGGAGTCACCGAATGTGACAGGCTCCAAGCTCTCATCGGTCACGATGCCGGTAGCCACGTTCAAGCTCTCCAGATCAGTTTCAAAGATGTGGGTCACCTTATTAAAGAGGCTAAAGGCATCGAGCGAAATGATACGTGTTTCCGTTACCATTTTTTCACCAACGGCATAAGGTTCATAAGTCAGGCGAAAGGTGAGTCGCAGCGGTCCGTTGTCGATGATCTCGGCGGTGACGAAGTTGTCGCCCAGGCAGAGGGTGTCGTTGTGGATTGGGGCTGTCATTCCCAAGCCTAGCGTCCTCCCCACCTTGTAAAAATCGAGTCCTTCACCGTGGTCTTCATGATAGGAGGCTACACCTGCCAGGTCGTCGCGATACCATTTGTCAATGATCAGTGATTCAGTACGCTTCGCCCAGAAGTCCATCCCGTTGCTGATCTCTCCCGTGGCCTTCAGTGCGGGGCCGTAGACCCGGAAGGCGGTGCGGTTGTTCTCCCAGGTGAAGTCATCCTTCCGTTCCGTCACCAGTCGTCCGTAAACAAGAGGCTCGAAAGAATCAGGCTCACCCTCGGTGATACGGAATGTTTCTGTTTCGTCCGCTTCGAGTGTCACTGGAAAGATGATCGACTTGCTGTCTGTACCGTTGGTTACGATCTGCCATGTGACTTGTTTCCCCTCACCATCCACCAGGATAAGGCTTGTATCCGATACAGTGCCAAACTTTTGCTTAAGGTCGTCCCATGCTATTTCCACCATCTGATTCTCTCTGTCACTGGTCCCGCTGTTTTGCACTCTCAGCGTCACTTCACTTTTCTGTGTGGTGCAGCCTCCGATGAGGATGGAGAGCATCAACAATCCAAGAAATCTTTTTTTCATTGCAACTGGTTGAAGTTAACTTAACCTCTTCGTGTGGAGGTTGAGGTTGGAATTTGTTTGGTTAGGGTTGCTTTCCGATGTAGGCCAGGATGCCTCCATCCACGTATAGTATATGACCATTCACAAAGTTCGATGCGTCGGATGCAAGGAAAACAGCCGGTCCCATCAAGTCTTCCGGTGTCCCCCATCGTGCAGCCGGAGTTTTGGCAATGATGAAGGAGTCGAACGGATGGGGTGTGCCGTCGGCCTGTTTCTCCCGAAGGGGAGCAGTCTGCGGGGTGGCGATGTATCCGGGTCCGATACCATTACATTGGATGTTGTGTTCCCCATATTCGGAGCAGATGTTCTTGGTGAGCATCTTCAGGCCACCCTTGGCTGCGGCATAGGCCGATACGGTCTCGCGACCCAGTTCACTCATCATGGAGCATATGTTGATGATCTTCCCGTGACCTTTCTTGATCATATGGGGGATTACAGCCTTGGAAACGATGAAAGGACCATTCAGGTCGATGTCGATCACTTGGCGGAACTCGGCTGCGCTCATCTCATGCATAGGAATTCGTTTGATGATGCCGGCGTTGTTCACCAGGATGTCAATCACCCCTACCTCATTGGTAACGCGTGCCACGAACTCGTTTACCTGATCTTCGTTGGTCACGTCACATACGTAACCGTGTGCCTTGATACCTTTTTCCAGATAGTTGGCAATACCCTTGTCTACCAGTTCCTGTTTGATGTCGTTGAAGACGATGGTGGCTCCAGCTTCGGCCAGGGCAGTGGCCATTGCAAACCCTATTCCGTAAGAGGCTCCGGTGACCAGAGCAACCTTACCTTCCAATGAAAAATTGACCATTGTTCGTTGTTATTTTAAGTCTGTAATCTTGTAAAAATCCTGATCTCCATAGTCCAGATTCTCACCACCCATACCCCAAATGAAGGTGTAGTTGCAGGTGGCGGCACCGGCGTGAATCGACCACTCAGGGGAGAGCACGGCCTGATCGCCCTTCATCCATATGTGACGGGTCTCCTCGGCTTCACCCATAAAGTGGCAGACAGCCTGATCGTCAGGCACCTCAAAGTAGAAGTAAGCCTCCATCCTGCGGGAGTGAACATGTGCCGGCATCGTGTTCCAGACACTTCCGGTAGCAAGTTCGGTCATCCCCATTTGCAGCTGGCAGGTGGGGAGTACCTGGTTGACAATCATCTTGTTGATGTTGCGGTGGTTGGATCCCTCCAGTGAGCCCATCTCCGCTACTACGGCATCTGCTTTGGTTATTTTCTTGTCGGGATAGTTTTTATGTGCATTGGTGGAGTTGAAGTAGAACTTGGCCGGTGTTGAAGCGTCGTCGCTTTCGAAATAAACCTCCCTTTCACCGGAACCGAGGTAGAGTGCCTCTTTGTAGTCGAGAGAGAAAACGGTATCTCCCACCTTTACCTTTCCTTTTCCACCTACGTTGAAGATTCCCAGCTCGCGACGGCAGAGGAAACTGGGTTGTTTGAGCGGGTCGATTGCCTCCAGGTGCAGTGCTTCACTGACAGGCATGGCACCACCCACGATCATGCGGTCGTACATGGAGTATACCATGTTCACCTCATCGGCAGCAAAGAGCTTCCCGATCAGGAAATCCCGGCGCAGCCGCTGTGTGTCGTAGGATTTCGCATCCTCCGGATGGGCAGCGTAACGCAATTCATAATTTGTTTTCATATTTTCATATGTTTGTTATGTAATTGATTTCCAAAAAATGTAGATGGACAAATTTACAATTTTTTTCTGCCATTTCAAAACAAAACAGCTGTTTTGAAGAGAGTTTGCGATGTCAATGAAATGCTCATCCGGGTTTTGAGGCAAATAATACGGAAGCATCCATTACCGTATGAATTTTCTCGATGAAAAGTCGTTCTTTATAAGATGTATGCAGTGGATTGAACGGATGTTTTATGCTTTGAAGGAGAACTAGGTTGAGATTCTTCACTTTAACACCACCAGTATCATCGATGTGGAGCCTGGTCTTGCTGATCAAAAACATCCCTGTTTTTACGTATAAAAGAATTGGATCTGGGAACTGGAACTGGGGTAAAACATGGGGATGGGATTACCAGATGACCATCGTGGCATTGATATGTGCCGGATGGGATGGTAACGGTGTGGAAAACCCCGGCATCCCGCTTTCCTGCTCCGCAACGTGACCATGCACGACAACGACCTCGAGAATGTGAGGGTAAACGGCTGTTTGGTCAAGAACGTCCGTTAGTGGCAACTGCTAGTTGGAAGGATAGAGCGGAGAGAGCCATTGTTCGGGTCCCTCCGCTTTGCTTTGGGCTGCCCAGCGCATTCCCCGCTGCATGATCTCCAGTACTTCAGGCACCTCAAAGTCACTTGCCACATGGCCAAGCGAGGAGTAGAAGACCCTTCCCTTGCCAAATGATTTCTTCCATACCACCGGCATCACGGCACCCGCTATCCAGTCGTCGTGCTCCGCACTGAAGGTGGTGGTGGCCAGCACCTTCACGTTGGGATCCACATGCATGTAATACTGCTCAGAATGCATGCCGAAATTGTTCAATCCCATTGTCACAGGATCCTCCCTATCGGTGATGCTCACCTCATAGTCGATCACATTACCCGGGTGTGCCACCCACTGCCCCCCCACCATGTATTGAAAGGCCACGTTGGTGCGGAACGAGTCTCCGGTGCCGCCATGCCATCCGGCCAGGCCGGTGCCGTTGTGTACTGCATTGAGCAGTGCTTTTTCCTGTTGCGGGGTGATCTCACCCTGGGTGAAGTGCTGAATGATCAGCTCCACACGTTCCATCAACGCGCTGTCGTTGTAGCAATCGAGGTTGTCGTACACAAAGACCTCTGCCCCTTCCGACTCAAGCCAGGGCACAAAAAGATCGCGGCATTGTTCCGGTTCGTGTCCTTCCCATCCGCCATAGACATAAAGCACTTTCTTGCCTTTAAGGGCTTCATCCGGGATTTCGCTCTGTTCGTTCTGTTTTACAGTGTTGTTGCAACTCATCGTGAGAGATGTTATTCCTGTCAGAAATGTAAATAAAAGGATTCGCACGTTTTTCATTCTTTGGTCATCTTATGCCGACAAAGATATATTTTTTTTCGTGTGACGCAAATTTTCACAATTTATAAGATTATGATTATCTTTGAAGGGCTGATGTTGTTCGCACCCATGCTGATTTGAAACACTGAATAATATTTGTGACCATGATTTCTAAAAGATCCCTATTTCTCTACGGTCTGTTCTCATTGCTGCTGATGACCGGATGCAACCATTCCTACACCAACAGTTCGCTTTCTCCGGAGGAGAGAGCTGATGATCTTGTCAAACGGTTGACACTCGAAGAGAAAGTACTGTTGATGATGGATGTCTCCGCACCGGTTGAACGACTTGGCATCAAGGAATACAACTGGTGGAATGAAGCGTTGCACGGGGTGGGTCGCTCAGGCCTGGCCACCGTTTTCCCGCAACCCATCGGCATGGCTGCCTCGTTCGACGAACATGCGCTGTTCAACGCTTTTGAAGCGGTCTCCGACGAGGCGCGTGCCAAGAATGCCTTCTATGCTTCTGAGGGAAGCTACGAACGTTACCAGGGACTCACCATGTGGACCCCCACCGTGAACCTGTTGCGTGACCCCCGCTGGGGCCGTGGGATTGAGACCTACGGTGAGGATCCCTATCTGGCTGGCCGTATGGGGGTGGCCGTGGTGAAAGGATTGCAGGGGCCTGCCGACCAGCAGTATGACAAGTTGCATGCCTGTGCCAAGCACTTTGCCGTACACTCCGGTCCGGAATGGAACCGCCATTCGTTCAACGCGGAGCAGATTGATTCGCGCGATCTCTATGAAACCTACCTGCCGGCATTCAAGGCACTGGTGACCGAGGGGAATGTGCAGCAGGTGATGTGTGCCTACAACCGCTTCGAGGGAGAACCTTGTTGCGGCAGCAACCGGCTGTTGATGGAGATCCTGCGCGGTGAGTGGGGATACGAAGGGGTGGTAGTGGCCGACTGTGGCGCCATCGCCGATTTCTACAGGGAGGATGGTCATCAGACCCATGCCAATGCTGCGGAAGCTTCGGCAGCGGCCGTGCGCAGCGGTACCGACCTGGACTGCGGCACCAGTTACGAGGCGTTGATGGAGAGTGTGCAGCAGGGACTCATCAGTGAAGAGGAGCTTGATATCTCCCTGAAGCGACTGCTTCGTTCCCGTTTTGCACTTGGAGAGATGGATGATGCGGACAAGGTCTCCTGGACGAAGATCCCCCTCTCGGTGGTAGCCTCGCAAAAACATGACTCGCTGGCCCTCGACATGGCCCGCAGGTCGATGACACTGCTGCAAAACAACAATGAAATGTTGCCCCTGAAGAGAGGGGGACTCACCATCGCGGTGATGGGACCCAATGCCAACGACTCGGTGATGCAGTGGGGCAATTACAATGGTACGCCACGTCGCACGGTGACCATCCTGCAGGGGTTGCAGGCAGCACTGGGTCCCGACGACCGGCTCATCTACGAGCAGGGATGCTCCTGGGTGGAACGAACCGTGATCAGGAGCATCTTTAACCGGTGTCAGTCACCGCAGGGTGCCGGCTTCTCTGCAAGCTACTGGAACAACAGCTCACGGGAGGGAGATCCTGTAACCAGCGCACAGGTGGCTACCCCCTTTCGTTTCTCAGCCATGGGTGCCACCGTTTTTGCTCCCGGGGTGAACCTCATCGACTTCTCTGCATCTTACCGGAGCATCCTTACCCCGGAAGAGTCGGGTGATGTTGTTTTCGACTTCAATTGTTCCGGCATCGTAGAGTTGATGGTAGCCGGAGAAGAGGTTGCCTCTTTCACCAACCGCCATGGCACCCGCAAGGTGTCGCATACCATGAGGGTAGAGGCCGGCAAAGCTTATGAGCTGGAGATCACCTACGAGCCACTTAAAAATGAGGCACAGCTTCACTTCGACCTCGGATTCAAGGATGAACTGGATATCAGGCGTTCGGTGGAGCGGGTGAAGGATGCCGACCTGGTAATCTTCGCCGGTGGCATCTCTCCCCTGCTCGAGGGCGAAGAGATGGCTGTCGACCTGCCGGGGTTCCGACGTGGTGACCGCACCGACATTGAGCTCCCTGCGGTACAGCGTGAACTGATTTCAGCCCTGCACCGCGCGGGGAAGAAAATCGTGCTGGTCAACTGTTCCGGCTCACCCGTCGCGTTGGTGCCGGAGACCGGAATGTGCGAGGCGATCCTGCAGGCATGGTATCCGGGGCAGGAGGGTGGCACTGCCGTGGCGGAGGTGCTCTTCGGCGACTACAACCCAGCGGGGCGTTTGCCGGTCACATTCTACAGCGGCCTGTCGCAGTTGCCCGACTTTGAGGATTACAGCATGAAGGGACGCACCTACCGCTTCATGGATCAGGAGCCGCTCTTCCCCTTTGGCTACGGATTGAGCTATACCACCTTCCGCCATGGTTCGCCGCAGCTCAGCAAAACCGAGATCACTGCCGGAGAAACGCTGAAGCTGACGGTGCCGGTGACCAACAGCGGCAGTCGCGACGGTGAAGAGGTGTTGCAACTCTACCTGCGAAAGGTGGGGGATGCCGGTGGACCGTCGAAAACACTGCGCTCATTCAAGAGGGTGATGATCCCGGCCGGCGGGACGGCAGAGGTTGCCTTTACCCTGGGTGAACAGGAGCTGGAGTGGTGGAACGAGTCTATCCAGTCGGTGGCTGTTACACCCGGCAAGTATGAGCTGCTGGTCGGCGGCAGCTCGCGGGAGAAAGATCTGCAAACTGTTTCACTTACCATTTCACAATAGATAACCGAGGCAGAAGATAGTTCCTGTCAGGCGATTGACATATCGGTTGAATCGCCTGACAGGGCCTGCCTTGTATGTAACATACCTGTCATTCTCAGATTGGCAGGTTTTTTGCCTATTTTGGGAAGCTATTCCTATATTCTGAGCTTATTGTATCTTCATATCCACTCCGATAATTATTGGAGTGGATATAAGGGTGCAATAAGGGTGCAATAAGGCTAGAGGCTCCTTGAACCCTGTTTACACACTCTCTTGTTTTGGAATATTGTTCCAAAAAGTGTGTCTGATCAGGTAAGAAGATAGTCTAAATACTTGATTGGTTTTGTGGCTGTCGAGATCAAAAATCACCAAAAAAATCACTCCCCAGCACCCCTTCTTTTGTGACGATTGCGGCGTCATCTCTGGTGAGTTGATGCGACCACCCTACACGCTGTGTGGTGTCGGCGCCTACACCCCGGTTGTTGAACTCACCGTAAAAGGCGGTGCTTTCGTTGGAGGGGTTGCCCCAGTTGTTCCACCCTTCGGGGCGGATCACATCTCCCAGATCGCACTCCATGAAGAGCACCCGTGCATGGGGTCGCCAGGGACGGCCCAGGTAGAAGGATGAGGGCGTGTCGCCAGATATATGGCAGCGGTTGAAGATATAACCGAAAGGTTGCTCCTGCGGGGTGGAGGCTGCCGTGATGTATCCGTTCCCCTTGCAGTAAATGTCACACTCCTCGAACCAGGCGGTGGAGGAGCCGAAGATGAAATCGACCGTGCCCTCGATGGAACAGTTTTGGTAGTATTGCCTGCTGCCCGCCTTATGGGTGTAAAGTGTATCCTGGAAACCGAGGAAACGGCAGTTGATGAAACGTGCCCGGTCGCTCCGCACGATCACCGCCACCGCTTGCCCCACCGGACCGGCATCGTTTGCGAAGGTGATGTTCTCGGCGGTGAAGAGATCGGGAGAGATGTAGCATGAAGCGGAGCCGGAGGTGCCGATGGCATCGCCCAGCGGACTGAGCTTAGAAGCGAAGTTGTTCCAGGTGAGGATGGTGCGCTGTTTGTCTTCCCCCACCAGCGTCAGGTCATGTTTCGTCTCCGGGATGATCAGCCTCTCACGGTAGAGACCGTTGCGAATCAGGATACGGGTGGGCTGCTTCCGGAAATCGGGCACCGCGTCGATGGCTGCCTGCACCGTGGTGAAGTCGCCCGTGCCATCCTGTGCCACCACCCAGTCAAAACCCCTTCTGTCGATCGGTTCTGCCGGTTGGAAGATCTTTTCCAGGAAGGCAGACATCAGCCGGACGGTGGTGAGATGCCATGGGTGGAAATGCCAGAAGGTGTGGGGGGTCTCGTCGAAGGTGTGCACTTCGTTGTAGATCCCCAGGCTGTCGAGCAGTCGGATATGTTCGTCGCGTCCGTGGTGGAAGCGGGGGATGGAGCTGTTGATGAAGCATACCGGTGCGCTGCCCTCGTGTAACTGGTAGAGTGCAGAGGCTTCTTCCCAGTGCTTCGGATTCTGGCTGTAGCTGCCGCCCAGCCAGAGAGCATCGACAGGAGTCTTCTCACCCGACAGGCGGGCTTTCTCAGCCCGATCGACTGTCTCAGGGCTGACGAAGGTGGAGATGCCGTCGATGTTGATCACCGCACGAAAGCGGCCTTCCCGGTTCCTGGTACCGATCAGTGCCGCCAGCTGCCCGCCTGCCGAGCATCCCGAGACAGCTATTGAGGCGGGATTAGCACCAAATTTGGCTGCATGATCAATAAACCAGGCTGCCGCCTCTTCCAGATCCTCCATCCCCGCGGGAAAGAGTGCCTCGGGTGAGAGACGGTATTCCACTGTGAAGGTGACATAACCGTTGCGGGCCAGCTGTAGGGCGAGTGCCTTCTGCATGTCGGGTGATCCAGAGTTCCAGCCACCTCCATGGATCATCATCACTGCCGGCAGGATGGCTTCGTTGTCGGGGCGGTAGACCGAGAGTGTCAGTTCCCGGTTGCCGATCGACTTGTAGGGAATGGATTCTATCGCTTTGATACCCGCAGGGATCTCTGCCGATGCGACCCGGATAAAGGGGAACCGTTTCACCTCCTTGATATAGGAACTATGTACAGTGTAGCTGGTGTCACGCGGCACACCTTCAATCATCACGGTTTGTGCGGCAACTTGCCAGTAGAGGCAGCCCAGCAGGAGCAGCAAGCTTATCATTCCCATCGTTTTCATGTTGTGCGTTGTTTATTCCACAATGAAGCTGTCCAGCACCACACGTCCCCCGTCGTTGTTGCTGACCGGGCGTGAACAGAAGAACCCCATCTTGGCGCCGATCCATTTCCCTTCTCGTGCGGTGAACGACGCTCCCAGGGAGGTGAATTTCCGTCCGTCGAGGCTGTAGCTGAAACGGCAACCGGCGTCAGGCTCAACTTCCACGCGTAGATAGAGTGCGCCTGTAGACAAGGGCACTGTGGCATGGATCACCTCTTCACCTTCCTTGTCGGCATCCTTGCAGCTGATCTGCGAGAGGGAGAACCCTTCAGCCGTTTTCTCCAGCGAGAGCATGGCATAGTCCATCCCCATCACCACCAGTCCCGTGCGTTCGCCGATGATGGCATCGGAGGGCAGGAAGGTTAGCTTTGCGGTGGCTGTGAATCGGTTTGCCGGAAACTTTTGCAACAACAGGTTGGGAAGATCCCACAGGTTTTGATAATCGGCCGGTAGTGGCACTGAATAGAGGCTGAGAGTACCGGTGGCGCTGTCGCTGTAGGACCACCACTCACCCGGGTTGGCGTGCCACTGCCACTGCAGTCCCAGGGTGGCACCGTCGAAGTGATCGCTCTCCTGCGGTGTGACGACAGGGTGATTGCCGGCGATTGCCGGTTTCTTCCAGTAGGGTACCGGTTCACCGCAACCATCACCATCCGCATCAATCCCCATCACCGGCCAGTCGTTCATCCATTTCATCGGTTGCAGATGGACAATGCGGCCGAGGGCTCCGACATCCTGGAAGTGGTAGAACCAATCCTCTCCGGCGGGTGTGGAGACCCATGCCCCCTGATGGGGACCGTTTACATCGCTACTGCCCTGCGCCAGCGAAACATGTCTTTCATATGGACCATAAATGTTGCGCGAGCGGAGGATTGTCTGCCAGCCTGTGGCTACCCCGCCGGCCGGTGCAAAGATATAATACCAGTCGTTCCGTTTGTAGAACTTGGGCCCCTCAATGGTGGGATCGAGCGCATGTCCGTCGTAGATGATCCGGCCGGGAGTGATGGTGTTGGTTCCTTCAGCGTTCATCTCCGCAATGTTCAGCACGCTCTTGATGCCGGCGCGACTGCCGGCATAGGCATAGACCAGGTAGACCTTTCCATCTTCATCCCAGAGGGGACAGGGGTCGATCAGCCCTTTACCGGCCTTCACCAGTTGGGGCTCGCTCCATTCTCCTGCCGGGTCATCGCTCTTCACCATGAAGATGCCGAAGTCGGGATCGCCGTAATAGATGTAGAACATGTTGTCGTGGTAGCGGATGGAGGGTGCCCACACGCCGTTGCCATGTTGCGGGGAGGAGAAATGCACGTCGGGTGGCAGCCGGTCAATGGCATGGTTGACAAGCTTCCAGTTCACCATGTCTTTGGAGTGTAGGATGGGCAGTCCCGGTATGCAGTTAAAGCTGGAGGCGGTCATCCAATAATCTTCACCCGCACGGCAGACATCCGGATCGGAGTAGTCGGCATAGAGGATGGGGTTGCGATAGGTGCCATCACCCCGGTCGGCTACCCAGGCACGGGATATGTTCACCTGCGGGAAGAGGGGGAAGGTTGTAGAGATAAACAGAAAAAGAGCGATGTGGAGTTTCGTATGTTTCATCGAATTAATTCATTATGGTGCTATTGCGGTCAGCTCGTTAAGGTAGACCTCAATGTTATCGTATGCGGTGCTGAGGTGGCGACCGCTTGCATCGGCTGTTTGCGGATCCAATCCCTTTGCAATTTCCCAGGTGTCGGGCATGCCGTCACCATCACTGTCGGCAGGAAGTACTCCCTCTGCCAGGGCGGGCCAGGCGGTCCAGTCGGCACCTACATCGGGCGGCTTGAGATCCTCCTGGCTGTCGATGATGCCCGGCTTGGGGTAGGGATCGCTGTTCTGCGGGTTAAGTCCCTTGAAGGTCGTCGTGCCGGTACGGGTCTCCTCCACCAGTCTGCTGTCGATCGCATCGCGGCTTCTGCTGCTCCCGGCCTTTTGCAGCACCTGTTCATAGGCTTCCGCGGCGCTGACGGTGCTTGTCTCCGCCATCACAAACTCGCTTTCGGCAAGGATGTCGTCGAGCGTCACACAGGGTGCGTGCGTTGCAAATGTGCTGTGCAGATGTACCCCCAGGCTATTGTTCGCGGTGACGCTGTTGTTGCCGCTCACATAATTGCCGCTGAGGTAGAAGCGACCATGGGTTCCTTTTGGTTGGGCATTCTTTCCATCGTCGGCATAAGGTTGCAGCAGCCTGCCGCGGTTGGAGGAGGCGGGGCCTGGCTTGTAGTAGTTGTTCACGATGTTATAGCTTCCCCCTTCAGCGCCGTAAGCATTGTTGGCCCCCCAGTTGTAGAGCAGGTTGTTGCGGAAATCAACGCTCTCCCTGTCGGGTTTGTTGCTGTAGCGGCTGCCACAGAAGCGGGGTGTGCGGCTGTCGTGGTGTATCAGGAGGTTGCAGAGGAAGGAAGCGTTCACTCCACCCCAGATGCCGCCGTAGCCGTGTGATCCTTTCTCGTGCACCGAGAGGCGGAGGCTCTCGGAGAGAATGCTCCACTGGAGGGTGAAGTTCTCGTTGTCGTAGAAGGAAGCGCACTCATCGGTAGACCAGCTTATGGAGCAATGATCAATGATCAGGTTCTTACGGTTACGTGCACCAAATGCATCCTGATCATTGGTCACCTTCAGGTCTCCCATGCGAAAGCGGAGGTAGCGCACGATCACATTGTCCGCCTTGATCTCCACCGGGTAGTCGGCCAGGGTGATGCCGCCGCCGGGAGCTGATTGGCCGGCGAGGGTGAGGTTCCCTTGTGTGATCTCCAGCTTGCTCTTCAGCCTGATGGTACCGCTCACATCGAAGAGGATGATACGTGCTCCCGAGTGATTCACGGCATGGCGGAGTGAACCCGGCAGTCCGTTATCCTCGAGAGTGGTTACCCGGATCACCTTCCCCCCCCGGCCGCCGCTGGTGTACATCCCACCACCCCGGGCACCGGGGAAGGCCTGGGCCGCCTCGGTAACCGGTGTGGGGTAAGTGTGGTTGCTTGTCTCATCCGGCTTTTCTGTCTCCGGCTTTTCCTTCTCAGGATGTTCAATTACCGGGATACTCTTCTCGCAACTTAATGTCACCGTGAGTAAAAGCATTATGACAGTCAGCAGGAAGAAAGTGAGCCGTCTCATTGTCTCAATCGTTTCGTTTGTCAGGCTTTCTTCACCATGGGCTGAATGGAGGTGAGGTCTTTGATCATCACCGTTTCGCCCGAGGCGATGCTCTTCCTGGCAGCGATGCCAACCAGGCAGGCCAGTGAACCGTCACGTACGCCTGCGGCTTGCCGCAGCGGGTCGGGTATCCAGGGGATAAAGATATGGTCCTTGAGCAGCTTGTCGCCTCCGCCGTGTCCACTGCCTTGCGGGATGTGGTGATACTCTCTCTTCCCGAAGTTCTTTGAGACCACGATCTCGTCGTAGTTGGCATCGGTGGTGGGGTTGGACTCCTGTATCCAGGCATCCATACGTCCCTTTGTGCCGTTGAAGGCAATGCGGTAGCCCTCGTAGGGGGAGTAGGTGGTGAGCGAGTAGGCCACCTGCACGCCGTTCATGTACTTTATGGTGGCGGCCATCTTGTCGTAGATGTTGACATCGTTGCGGAAGACGCATCCATCGCGGTGGTAGCCGTCATATTTTTCGTTCTCCACATAGAGCCTTTTGAGATGTTCACTGCGCATGATGTCGAAGTAGAAGTTACACTCCTTGGTGTGGGGGCAGCTGCGGCAGTTGTCGGCACGGAAAGGTCCATTCTTGCCGTAGAACTCCAGGTCTCCCAAGGCATAGACGCTCTCCGGGTCGCTACCGATCCACCAGTTGAGCAGATCGAAGTGGTGGCTGGCCTTGTGCACCCAGAGCGATCCCCCCTTTTCCACCAGTCGGTGCCATCGGCGGAAGTAATCGGCACCGTGCGAGGTGTCGAGATACCAGTGGAAGTCGACCGAGGTGAGCTCACCGATCTCACCTGACTGGAGAATCTCCCACATCTTGGCGCGGTGGGGTGAGTAGCGGTAGTTGAAGGTAACCCTGCACTGCTTGCCTGTTCTCTTCTCGGCGTCAATGATGCGTTGTATCTTCTGCTCGTCGATGGCCATCGGCTTCTCGCAGATGATGTCGGCACCCATCTCCATCCCTTTTACGATGAAGTAGTCGTGCGTGTCATCATCGGTGGTGACAATCAGCTGATCGGGTTTGGTCTCGCGCATCATCTGTTCGAAGTCGTCGAAGGTGGGGCAGTCGGTACCGATCAGCTGCTTTCCCAGCGCCAGCCTACCGGGGTTATGGTCACAGAGACCCACAAATTCCACATTGTCAGCATAATCCTTCGTGAGACTGCTGCCCCACATGCTGGTACCCCTGATGCCGAGGCCGACAATAGCCAGCCTTGTTTTCTTGTTGTTCATACTGTTGCTGCCCATGTTGGTAGCAAGGATGTTTGAAGCCGGGTTCACGATGGTAGTTCCGGCGATGGCTCCGGAGACTGCCAGGAACTTTCTCCTGGAGATTGGATTTGCTTCTTTTTTCATTTTATTGTCGTTTAAGGGTGAATATTCGTGTTATTACTGATTATGGAATTGTTTCATAATCCCGTTGATCATCTCATCAGTTATCTCTCCACCGATGATCAGCAAGTGACGGAAGGAGATCTCCTCTCCCGGATTCAGCACAATTTCGATGGGTGGGTCAGCAGGATTCATGGTATTACCCGCCAGGTTGTTCATCGAAAAGAGCCCATATCCACGGGCATGTGGCCAGCCGGGGTAACCGGGATTCTGCGGATGATCGAGGATCACCAAGGTAATTACCTCCCCCTCTTTTTCTGCACGAAGGGCTACCCAGGGAGTCTTTATACCCCATACCTCAGATTCAGTTTTATAACCTTGCTGATTGCGGTATTGGCCATTCACTCCCTCGTTGTGTGCATAAGGAACATCGGCCGGTAGTGCTCCGGCATCGAGCCGTTTGACCGGTTTCTCGTCAGGCTCCTCGAAAGCCCTGTCGACTCTTATGGCGAAGAGGCCTTCCTTGTTACTTCTCAGTGTAACCTGTTGAAGGGCGGTTAAATGAGAGGTTCTTTCAATAAAGCGGTTTTGTTCCGTATCACCGCTGAAACGATAGGTTGTTCTTTCTTCCAGAAGCCTGTTTTTCTGGTAGTCTTTCCAGGTAGAGAGGGTTATCAGTTCTCCAGCATCAGGATCAAGATCAATGATGGAATCGAGTTGAATATGACCGTAGTGGCTTTTTCTTTCCGGTGAGATGGCTGAAGAGTTGTTCCAGAAGTCGAGTCCGTTCACATCTCCGAAGTTGAGCCACAGACCCATCTGATGGGGATGATCGATTCGTTCATGTGGACGGGGATCGATGGGATAGCCCCTGGTAACTTTTTTACCGGAGGCGGTAAGGATGGGAAAGAGGAATGGCTTTTCCAGGCTGTCGGTATAGATCAGTGAGGTGAAGTAGTGTTCGCCTATAAAGACGTCTATTTTCGTCCGTTCGGGATCTTCCTTAAAGGTCACCTCTGTATGTCGAGCTTGTTTACAGCTGAGGAATAGCATTGTCAGCAGCAGCGCTGGAATGAGGATGTACTCTGTCTTTCTCATCTTGATTGTTTATGGTTCGAGATGATTTGTTTCAGCAATGATTGCAGGATAAAAATCACCCATCACCTTTTCAAGGGTGATGGACGCGCCCTCACCCTGGGTAAGGATTTTACTCCATGCTACTCTCTCTGCCGGTCTGCTTCCTTTTCCACTGTTATTAAACTCTGCATAACGTGCCGTTTGTTCGTTGTCCGGGTTGCGCCAGTTGTCCCACCCGGAAGGGTTGATAGCCGCCGGAAGTGTGCAGTGCATGAAGAGCGTCATTGCGTAGGGGCGCCAGGGACGGCCCAGGTAGAGGGAGGTTACATTCTCGGCAGCGGTGATGTGACACCGGTTGAAGATGTATCCAAATGCGGCATCCTGAGGGGTACTGGCCGCGGTAATGTAGGAGTTCTTTTTCCCGTGAAGGGTGCATGCTTCAAACCATGCCGTAGAGGGACCGAAAATAAAATCGGTGGTTCCTTCAATGTAGCAGTTATGGAAGAAGAGCCTCCCCTTCTCCCTACCTGTATAGAGGGTGTCCTGGTTGCCCAGTAGCCGGCAGTTCTTCAGTATGATGCGGTCTCCTTCGGTATGGAGGGCCACCGCCTGCGCTACCATGGGGGCGTTGTTCTCGATTGTCAGATTTTCCAGGATGATATTGCTCCCCCTGATCATCAGGGTGTAGGTTCGAAAAGTACCCATATTGTTCAACCGGGCATGGTCATTGTAGGAGATGATGGTCTTATCCCTGTTTTCACCTACAATCTTCAGGTTACGCAGATATTCTGGAATCACCACCTTTTCATAGTAGATTCCCTCTTTCAGGTAGATCACAGTGCTGTAATCGGGATCGAATGCCCTTACCGCATCGATTGCCTCCTGTAACGAAAGGAAATCGCCTTCGCCTTGTTGGTCGACGACGATTTTTTTGATGGCTGTGGGGGGGTGCTGTTGGTTGTCTGTTGACTCATCCGTATCCTCACCCATCAGATGGGCTACCAGGCTGTGGAGATAGAGCTCCAGGTAGGTGTATCCCTCCTCATTCAATTCATCCGCCTTTTTACCGGGAAAGTGCTGCTCCAGCCATCCGTCGGGAATACCATCCTCATCTCCGTCCAAATAGGAATTGTAGGTACGGTACTCAGGCCATCCTCCCACATCCTCCTGACTGTCGATCAGTCCCCCGGTGCTACCGCCAGAGCCCTCAAAGGTGTAGGAACCAGCTTTCACATCTTCCACATACCGTTCGTCATGAATATCTCTGACCAGTGAGCAGCCACCGAAGCGCAACACCTTTTCGTAGGATTGTGTTGCCTCATCGGTAGTGACCGGGACCATTGGAAAGGGCTCCGTAGCAAAGATATTCTCTCGCTTTACCTGTGGGGCAAATTGAGCAAAAGTACTTCCCATTTCCACTCCAAGCGTGTTGTCGCTGCTGACCGACTCATTACCCTCCAGGATATTACCCTCGAGATAGAATCGACCATGGATGCCTGACGGCTGGTTGTTTTTGCCGTTGTCCGCATCGGGGTTCAGGATTCGTTTAGAGGCACTGTTCCCGGTGGCAGGCCCCGGCTTGAAATAATTCCCTACCAGGTTGTATTCGCCACCTTCACCGGCGTAGATGTTGTTAGCTCCCCAATTGTAAATCAAGTTATTGCGGAAATCCACCTTCTCCAGATCGGGTTGGTTGGAGTAACGGCTGCCACAGAAGCGCGGATTGCGGCTGTCGTTGTGAGCAAGCAGATTGTGGTGGAACGATGCGTTCTGGCCGCCCCATATGCCGCCGTAGCCATGTCTTCCCTTGGTATGTACCGAGTTTCTGAGACTTTCGGTGATGAAGCACCATTGCATGGTGAAGTTACGGTTGTCGTAAAAAGAGGAGAGTTCATCTACTCCCCAGCTCATGCTACAGTGGTCGATGATGATGTTCTCGTTCCTGAACCCTGATAACGCATCAACCGCCTTCTGAGCCCTGTCTCCCAGCCGGAAGCGGATGAAGCGGATGACTACGTTGTCGGCACTGATCACCGTCTCGTGGTTGCTGATGCAGATGCCATCACCAGGAGCCGATTGGCCGGCGATGGTCAAGTCGCCGTTGTTGATCTTCAGCGGGCTATTAAGACGTATCTCCCCGGACACCTTGAATAAGATGATACGGGGACCTTTCTTACGTATGGCCCAACGTAGTGTGCCAGGCTCTTCGGAGTCATCGAGGGAGGTGACATAGAGCACTTCTCCTCCACGCCCACCGGTTGTGAACATGCCGGCACCCCCGGCGCCGGGAAAGGCTGGTGTCTGTGCCGCCACCCAGTTGGCAGTAGATATCAATACTGAGATTATCAGTAGGATGGTTGGTTTGTGCGTCATGTGTCAAAGTTATATTTTTTTTATTATCGCTCCAACAATATGCTTGCCATGATGAAAGGACCTATGGCTTTGGGATCGTCATCCCGTATCGGTTCCGAGATGTAATATTCGAAACTGCCATCACGGTACCGCTTCTCACCCCCCAGGCCGGCTACGGAGCAGACGTCGGTGACCGAAATGGTGCCGTCTTCATTTTCACGGATGAACTGTTTCAGGAATTGATCATATGCCTCTGTACCCTTTTGCAGGAAAGCATCAGGAAGGTAGCCTTTTTGTGCGCCTTTCACCCAGCTGTAGATAAACATGATGGAGCCGGACGATTCCAGGTAGTTGCCTTCTCTCTCTCCCAGGTTGGTAACCTGATACCACATCCCCGTTACAGGGTCACGATATTTTTCTATGGCAGTAGCAATATGGTTCAGTTGTTCGATGATTTCAGCCCTCTGGTGATGGTCTTCCGGCAGGAAGTCCAATACATCGACCATTGCCATCATGTACCAACCGATACTTCGTGACCAGAAGTGGGGTGAACGTCCTGTGACCGGGTCGGCCCACCGCTGTTCACGGCTCTCATCCCAACCGTGGTAGAGCAGACCGCTCTCCTCGTCAATCAGGTCGTCCCAGGCGGTGGTGAGTTGAAGTGTCACCTCATCGAACAGTGCCGGCTCGTCGAAACGTTTGCCATATTCCGCCAGAAAGGGACCTGCCATGTAAAGACCGTCGAGCCACACCTGGTGGGGGTAGATCTGCTTGTGCCAGAAGCCTCCATTAGAGATGCGCGGGTGGGTTTCCATCTGGCTTCTGAGTAGCTGAAGGGCTTTCAGGTACTTGGGGTTTTGCGTCTTCTCATAGATTGGAAAGAGCATCTTACCGGGGTTAAAGTGGTCGATGTTGTATTTTTCAAGTACATAAGTCTTGATGGTCCCATCTTCATTGACCATGGTATCGGCATATGCTTCGGCATAACGGAAATATTTTTCATCGCCACTTTTCTCAGATACCTGAATGAATGCCTGCATTTCCAGACCATGGGTGTAGTTCCATTTTATTTTCTCCGAGAAGTCTACCATCCAGCTCTCGGGATAGCGTTGCATCTCAGAGTCGGCCATCCTCTGGAAGTAATGTTCAGATGTTACCTCTTTCTCTCCCGTGCAGCTAAACAACAAAGAGATGAATGGGAAAAGGAATGTGAATAATTTTTTCATCGGGATTTCTTATTTGAGTAAATGAGTCAGTGGTTCAACATTCTGTTTTTTGACCGCGTCGACAAACATACGGGATACCTCCCTGGCTCCCTGCTCGTTGAAGTGGGTATTGTCGTCCAGTCCCTCAGGATAGAGCTTGCTGACACCGGGAGGGAACTTGTGGAAAAACTGTTTTGATCCCTCCATGCCGGCATCTTGTAACCATTTTGAGGTGAGTACTTCCATGTCGATGAGGGGCACTTTCTCCTGAGTGGCCACTGAGCGAATGATATCGGGATACACCCCATGAGTGGGTTGTAGTACTCCCTTTTCATCGAACTTGCGACGTGCGACGGGGGTGCATAGGATCGGGTAGGCTCCCCTGGCATTCACTTCGTTGACGAAAGCCACAAAGTTCAGCCTGAACTGAGCCGGGTTGGTGTAACTTCTTTTGGTGATTACCCCATCATTATGACCGAACTGGATGATGACCACATCGCCAGGTGCAATCTGATCGTACAATTCACCCCAGAGTCCCTCTTCCACGAAGGTGCGTGTGCTGCGGCCATTGCGGGCAAAATTGAGGACTCTCCCCATATTGGAAATCATCTCAGGCAACAATTGTCCCCAGCCTCTTTCCAGAAACGGCTCTTCTGTCGACTCCCCGGTCAGGCTATCCACTAGCTGTTTGGATAGCGGCTTGTCTGCCATGGTAGAGTCGCCTGCCATCAGTATCTTTGCCGGCTTGGGTCCTGTGCACCCCATCAACAAAGTTAAAGACAGCAATAAGAAGAGTATTACAGGTTTCATTATTATTTTCATCACTACCTCTTCTATTTATTTGAAGACAACCTTGTCGCTCTCCACTTCCGGTGCGATCTCAGCAAGCTCTTCCTGCAGACCGGAGAGTTGAAGTCCTGATGTCTCACGTCCGGTGATCACTGCTGCCTTTTGTCTTTCACCGATTTCGTATGATAGATTTTCCGTTTTGAAGTTTTTTACGTTGTGGAACATGTAGGCCGGGCCTTCTTCCGGGATCACGGTCACATTTTTAAAGGTTATATCTTTCGACTCTGAGAATTCAGCGCCGTAACGAGCTGTTACAAAGGCATTCTCCAGGTTTATGTTTTCGATGTTCATCTCTGGCAGACCGTTGAAGAACATTGCCCTGCGGGCATTGCGTGATACCAGGTTCTTCACGAAGATGTTTCGGAATACAGGAGTCTCCTCGGTAACGGGGAAAGCAGGTTGATCGGTCGGCATGGTATCCCCGTCTGCAAGAGATTCAGATGCCGACTTGCCACCGTAGTAGAGATCGAAAAGAAACGAGTCGGTCGCAATGTCGAACATGTAGATGTCGGAGATGTAAATGTTCTCCACCACGCCTCCACGGCCACGGTTGCTCTTGAAGCGCAGTCCTACGTCGGTACCCAGGAACTGACAGTTGCTTACTGAAATATTGCGTACACCTCCTGACATTTCACTGCCCACGATGAAGCCGCCGTGACCGTTGAATACCTTGCAGTTGTCCACAATCAGGTTTTCGGTGGGGCGCCCGCGCCGCCTTCCGTCCTCATCCTTTCCCGACTTGATGCAGATGGCGTCATCGCCCACATCAAACACCGAGTTTACGATTAGAGAATTGACACATGACTCCAGGTCGATACCATCGCCATTCTGTGAGTAGCTGGGATTGCGCACCAGGATGCCATCCACGATCACATTCTCGCACATCAGCGGGTGGATGTTCCAAGCCGGCGAGTTTTCAAACAGTACCCCCTGCAAGTATACGTTCTTACACTCCATTAAGCTAATCATCACGGGGCGCAGGAAATCCTTGATCTCCTGCCATTGCTCCTCTGTGAGATCTTGTCGCGGTACGTTCATGTCGCTCATCTCATGGCCTTTTAACGAGGCGGTTGAAGGAAACCAGTAATTGTCGTTCTGCACCACACCACCAGATTGAACCACCTTTTTCCAGTGGCTCTCAGTCACCTTCTCTCTTTTTAGGGGTCGCCATGCCTCACCCGAACCGTTGATGGATCCTTCACCTGTGATGGCGATGTTTTCAAGGTTACGTCCTGAGATGGGCGATTGGCAGCGGCGGGTGTCGAGACCTTCGAAGACGGTCTCCACCAGCGGGTATAGATCCTTGTCGGGGGAGAAAAGAATCAGTGCTCCTTTTTCAAGATGCATGTTGATGTTCGAGCGGAAGACGATAGGCCCGGTGAACCAGACCCCTTTCGGTACGGTCAGTGTACCACCTCCTTTCTCTGAGAGTGCCTGCATGGCATCTTCAAAGGCTTTGGTGTTGAGGGTGATGCCGTCAGGTTTGCCACCATGGTCGGCCACACTGACATGGTTTTCGGGAAAGGTTGGGATTTCGACCTGTGGCATTTCGAAAGGGAGCCCATCATAGAGATGAGCATAAGGGTAGGTACGATTGTCCGGAGCATTTTCCTTGCAGGAAATCAGAAGGGAAATCAGCAGGAGAATCGAAAAATAATTCTTCATTCTTTCAGTTGTTACAGTTTTAGTCACAATACCAGTTTGCGTAACTCTTTAAAAAAGAGTCACGTAAACTGGTATAGGGTCTTGGGTTAGTTTATCCAGCGGGGGTCACCGGTCCCTTTCGCTTTCAGCAATTCATTGGTGACGGTGAAGTCTCCGTTGGCCGCATTTACAAAGCCCGGATCTTCGCTGTCGGCAGAGTCATCATAAAATTTCGATGAGCTTCCTGATGCCGAGAAGAGGTTCGGGGCATTGAAGAAGTTGTTTCCGCCGAAGGTGGGAGAAGGATCGGTGTTGTTCTGGTTGGTGAAGATGGCAGCTGTTTCTGCCACAATGTTGTTGGTGAAGGTAATCTTATTCTCCTTGAATCGTACGTAGAACAACCGCTTGGATGAACTGTTGCAGACACCATGCAAGGTGTTGTGATCCACCAGGATGGTAGAAGTCATTCCCGGGAAGCTGCCTGAAGCATCGTCATAGCGAATCAGATCACGTCCCGTTGCACTGTTGTAAATGGTGTTGTTGGTCAAGGTCAGGCTGTTGAATGCACCCTTACGGGAATCCATAAAGTCGCCTCCGTCACAGACAATGTTATAAATGAGGTTGTTGTGATAGGTGATTGATTCCACCAGGGATGCAACGTTCAGGTAATAAACCCCTTTCACAAAGTTCCTGATCTCGCATCCTTCCACGGTAAGGGCGTTGTAGGTAACTTCACCGGTGTTGAAGACAATGCTTTGTCCCTGTGATGCACCACCGTCGAGTGTCACATCTTTGAGCAGCAGGCCTGCTCCATCTTCCAATGAGATGTAGCCGTTCAGTACTGGCTTGTCGTAAGGATAGACACCCTTGATCTCAATGGTTTTGTTCACCACAAACATGTCACCTGCGCCGTAGCTGCCGGGAAAGAGGGCGAATGCATCGCCGTCGTTGGCGGCGGCCAGCAGGGCCAGGAGGTCGTCTTCCGGATAAACGGCAATAGCATTGCCGATATCCACCAGTGTCATGAACTCTACGATACCCCTTGTTTTTGCCCCGTTCTTCAGGGTCGCCGTGTAGGTTGTCTCAGCTGTTAAGCCTTCGATGGTAGCGATGCCGGCAGCAATCTCACCGGCAGTCACCGTATGCTGGATGCCTCCCGGCTCGAGCATGATTGTGGTGAGCGTTTTGCCCGGTGTCCAGCGAAGGGTTGCCGAAGTAGCTTTCACATCACCATCCTGGAAAGGAAGGAAGATATTCTCCGTACCGGTCTTGAAAGACACGCCACTCCATTTAGATTCAGTCTTGCCGGCAGCCACTGATTTGATCCGCACCGAGTACTGCGTCTCGCCGTCGAGTTCGCGAATGTAATAGGGGAGCTGATCACCAGTCACATCGTTGTAGGTCCTCACCGGTGTGCCGGCAAAAGTGAGGCTGTCGTCGGCAAAAACTTCCAGCGAGTAAGACTCTACATTCGAGTTGAGTGTCCAGCTCAGCCGTGCGTCGGTGCGGTTGATCACGAACGCTTCAATCTTGATGGGAGAGAAGAGTCTCTCGTAATCGATCGATGAAAGCTCCTCAGCTCTGTCATCGGTACAGCTGAAATTGAACAACGCTGCTGCCAGGAAGGCGAGTAGTGCGATACTGTATTTCTGTTTTCTTTCCATAATGATTAGTTCGTTAATTGTCCGTTACTACTGTCGATGAATGTCTGCCAGATGGGCCAGAATTGGTTCTGATCAGGATCGTTCTGGTAGAGCGCATTGATCAGCTCTGGTGTTAGATCGTCAGTGTCGAACCAGGTGGTGCTGCCCTCGTAACCGAGGCTGGCACCGATTTCATCGCTGTCTCCGTGGTTCAGTCCGTAGATGATCAGAGTCTCATTGTCGTCTGCAGTCTTGAAATAGAGCTTCTCGGGTAGATCAGCGTAGGGCCCTTCTCGGTTGATGAGCTGTGTCATCTTCATCTTGGCCTCATCAAGCTTTGTTTTGAGCATGTTCCAGCGAATCAGGTCTGCCTTGCGGAGACTTTCGCCTGCAAATTCCAGGGCGCGTTGGTCAACGATCGCGTTGAAGAAGGCATCCTTGCTGGCGGTAGCCTGCGACATGTAGGCGGTCACCTTCTCTGCCGGCAGTGCTCTGTCGAGGATTGGCTTCAGGTAGGGTGCTGCTGCAGCGGGACCTTCCAGCTCATTAATCGCTTCGGCTGCCATCAGGTAGACATCAGCCAGGCGCATGTATTGCCAGTTAATGCCGTCGTCGTTGGTGGAGGTTACTCTGCGATTCATCCATTCATAGCGCAGTTTGCCGAAGCACCAGTTGTCGATGCTCCTGAGCTGCTGGTGACTCGGATTTGAATTAGACCACTCGTAGGGTACGCAGGTAACGTCACGCCGCAAGTCCTCTACGTCGTAGTCGTAGAAAAGGTAAGGTAGGGGACCGTTGGTGCCGCCCCTGTTTTGAGCGGTATACTGATCAACAGCCCTGTGTTGCACACCCAGGGTGAAGAGCACTCGTCCGCGGCCTGCGGAGAAGGGAATTTCCCAGAGTGACTCCTTACCGGCGGTCACATCATCCTGGCAGAGCAGACGGAAGTTCTGCTCGAAGGATCCCAGCGTGTTGGACCCCTGTTGAATCACCTCGATGGTTTTTTCTTTTGCGAGAGCATACATCTTATCGACACTCAGCTCGGGATCGGTGCTGCGGCGCACACCATCGGATCGCTGTGAGTAGCCACTGGCATAGAGGGCGACGCGCGCCATCAGTCCCTTTACGAACGCCTTGTTGACTCGCTCAGTACTGGCAGTGATGTTGGTTTCGTTCGGCCATGCCACTAGTTCTTCAGCCTCATCCAGGTCGGCCAACAACTGTTTGTAAATGACATCGCGGTCACTTCGCGGGAGGTAGAGTGTCTCAGTGGTGATCGGCTCAAAGCGTGCCGGTACATCACCCCATGCTTTCACCAGGTCGAGATAAATCACTGCCCGTAATGTGAGTGCTTCACCAAGCAGTTGTGCCATACGGGGGTTTTCCTCCACGTTTCCGAAGTCGCGCAGCCCTTCGATAGCCTTGTTGGCTCGTTCAATTCCTTCATAGAACTTGGCCCAGGCATTGTTGTCGGTGTTCATCTGCGTGTTTCCGGGAGTGGCGGCGTAGGTAGAGAGCTCATACTTACCGGCATCGTTTAACTGAGTGGGGTTGAGATTGTTGATCCACTCCACATCGCTGTTGATGCCGTAGTAGGGGAGAAAACGTCCGCGGTAAGAGTTGGTCTCCCCGAACGACTGGTGGATGCCCATCACCGCACCCTCGGCCAGTGCCTCAATGGAGAGGACGACCGATCCTTCGGCTGCCGACTGGGATGGTGCATCCAGGTCGCAGGAGCTGAAGAAAAGTCCAAATGTCAGAAGAATCAGACAGATATTGATATATTTTTTCATACAGTTAATCTTTGAGGGTTAAAAATTAAGGTTCACACCAAAAACAAGTTGACGGCTTCTCGGATATGCTGAGTAGTCGACACCCGGTGAGAGGTTGGTCCTTCTGATTGTGGATACTTCGGGGTCATAACCACTGTAGTTGGTCCAGAGTGCCACGTTGTAGCCGGTCACGTAGAATCGAAGGTTCTCGATCTTCGCCTTGGCTAACAGGTGTTTCGGGAGGGTATAACCCAGTGTGAGGGTATTGAGACGGAGGAAACTGCCGTCTTCAACCGCCCAGTCGCTGAAGATCATACGAGAGGTGTAGGGCGACCACATCGTGGTGTTGACATTCATGGCCGCCAGTTCTGCGGGATCATTGCTGATGGTGCCATCTTCGCGCAGGTTGGTCCAACGCTTGCCCGGCTCCATGGTGGTGATCATGTTTCGGTACTGGTACTTCCCGGTGTGGGAGAACTCAATCTTGTTGGCATTGTAGATGTCATTGCCGTAGCTCCAGTTAAAGGCAGCAGCGAGGTCAAAGCCGTAAAAAGTGGAGTTGAGAGTGAATCCGCCGGTGTGTACTGGGTTTGCGTCGCCGATGATCTCACGGTCATCTACGCTGATGATGTCGTCACCGTCGAGGTCTTTCAGTTTCATTGATCCCGGTCGTATGGTACCCACCACGCCGGAGGCATCTGCAACCCCTTCCTTGAGGTTCCAACGGTTTGTTGTTTCGTTATAATCGATGAAGTCATCCACCTCATATCGACCGTCGGAATGATATCCGAACATCTGGCCAACGGCACCTCCCTTGGCAATCCAGTAATCATATCCAATCTCGGAGGAGGCCCAATAGGTCTCATATCCAAAGTCGTTCATGATACCCAGGCTCTGGATCTCAGTTTTGTTGAAGCCAATGTTGCCACTGAAGCTGAGTGTGAAGTTCTTCCTGTTGACAGCGTACCAGTTGAGTGTTGCTTCAATCCCTTGGTTTTGGTTCTCACCCATGTTGCGGTACTGTGTGTCGTAACCGGTACCCGCAACGGGGAACTCGATCAGCAGGTCGCTGGTGGTGTTGCGATAAGCTTCTACCGTACCACTTAAACGTCCTCCCAACAGAGTGAAATCGAGTCCTAAGTTACGTGTGATGGTGGTCTCCCATTTCAGGTCTGGGTTGGCCATCACCTTTGAAGGTGCCCAATAACTTGAGAAGCCGTTGATCCAAGAGGTGGCTTTCGATTCAAACATCTGAACCAGCTGTCCGGAAGGGATGTTGTTGTTACCGGCGGTACCGAAGCTGGCTCTAAGCTTCAGGTCCTCAAGCCATCCCTTTGTTCTCTCCATGAAGGGTTCGGAGGAGATGCGCCAGGCAGCGGCAGCTGAAGGGAAATAACCCCATCTGTTTTCTTTGCTGAACTTGGAGGAGGCATCGGCACGGAAGGTGGCGCTCACCAGGTACTTGCTCATGTAATCGTAATTTATACGACCGAAATAGGAAAGTAGCTTGTCATCCTCGTTGTAGTAGTTGTCGATGGTGTAGGGTACCCCCTGCGAGGAGAGACGCCAGGCATCCTTGGCAGTAAAGGTTGCGGGGAAGCCGTGAACCTCGTCGGTAAGCGTGATTCCTTTGCGTATGATGTACTCGTGACCCGCCATCATGTTCAGGCTGTGGTCCTCTCCAAGATGATTCTTGAAATCGTAATTGATGGTGTTGGTGTTTCGCAATGCCTGCCGTTCCCGGTTAACCAGACGGATGGAGGGCTTACCCTGGTTGTCGACCGAGGGGTAGTTCTTGATGTAATATGTAGTGAGACCCCAGTAGCGTTGGTCTCCGTCGTCCTGGTGGTCCATTCCCACCTCCGAGCGAAGCTTCAGGTTGTCTACCATCTCCCAGGTGGCACTTCCTGCCATGTTGAGACGTTTCTGAGTCTTCTCACGAGCGTTGTCGCTGATGGATACCAGTGGGTTGTACAGATTCCCCAGGTCGTCGTCGGCACTACCGGCAGAAGCATCGAGGTTCTTCAGCGGTATGGGGGTGTAGATCACTGAGTATTTTAACCGCTTGTCGGTGTCGAGCGTACTGTTGGCATCATTGGCACCGCCCCCGTTGATTTTGGTGTCGGTGTAGCGTACCGAGAAATCGAGTGCGATACGGTCTGTAGCCTTGTTGTTTAGCTTCAGGCTCATGCTGTTGCGACGGTAGTCGGAATCTTCCATGATAGCCTTGTCGGAGAGATGTGAGAAATTGAAGGCGTAGGTCATCTTGTCACTTCCGCCGTTGAGGCTCAGGCTGTGGTTCATGGAGCTGCCGGGACGTCCGAAAGTGAGATCCTGCCAATCGTTGTGAGGTACATTGCGGTAGAGATCGATGTCCTGGTAGTTGCCAAAGAAGGTGTTGTAGTTCTCGATGGCATCGTTACCCTTGAGGGCTGCCAGTTCATATTGCCAAGATGCATAATCATAGGGTGAGAGCACTTCCATTGTTTTCGCGATCTGCTTCACACCGAAGTATGCATTGTAGCTTAGCCGAAGCTTGCCAGCTTGTCCCGACTTAGTTGTTACGATCACAACCCCGTTGGCGCCGCGTGATCCGTAAATGGCGGTTGAGGAAGCATCTTTCAGTACATCAATCGACTCGATGTCGGTAGGCGGGATGTCTGAGATGGTACTTACGGGGAAACCATCCACAATGAAGAGAGGATCGTTACTTTGCGTGATCGAGCCTCCACCACGAACACGAATGCGCATCTCGGCATCGGGTGAACCCTCTGTTGTGAGTACCTGCACCCCGGCCATCTTACCGGTTATAGCCTCCACGGCGGAGGCTACCGGTACTGCGGCCAGTGTCTCGGCATTCACTGACGACACAGATCCGGTAAGGTCTCGTTTTCGCATCGTTCCATAACCGATTACCACGACTTCGTCGAGGCTGGAAACATCTTCCTCGAGTGTGATATTGATAACGTTACCAGTGATAGGTACTTCAGTTTCTCTCATGCCGATATAGGATACATGCAGTGTGGTTGCTGATGTGGGAACGGAGAGCGTGTAATTTCCCTCCAGATCGGTGGCAGCACCGATGCTCGTACCTTTCACCATCACATTGGCTCCAATAATTGGTTCACCGTTGGAGTCTTTCACAACCCCACGAATCGTTCTCTCCTGGGCTGAAATACCCATTGAAAAGAGAAGTAGGAGTAGTAAACCGATGGTTACTTTTCTTTTCATTCCTGTTTCATTCATATTTGTCATGTTTATTAAAAATAAGTGAGTAAATAACTGTTCATCATATAAGATGGAGGCTCATCCATCTCTCTCTTTTTTAAGGTACATTTTTTTTCATGCGTATCGAGTTTCAATTTAAGTGTTGCTTACTGATTAAATCGTTAACATTCATTTGTTTTTGCTTTTATCCCTGACATAATAGTTCTTATTCAGTGTTTTGGCATTTTCTATTTACAATGATAATGTATTAGAATGGAACTGGAGGTGATAAATTGGTTTTTAAGGGGTGACATATTGTTATAAGATCGAAAATACAGAAGGGAAAGAGCAAATAAATGTATATTTGTAGGGAGCAAAATATAAGTGTAATGAACATAAAAATTCTGCTGTTTTTTATTCTCGTGGTTGTTGTTCCCCTCAAGGCACAACCGGAGGCTTACTTTGTTCATTACGGTCCAGAGGATGGACTCCCGCAACATACCATCACCGATATCCTGCAAGATCGGAGCGGATTCATGTGGTTCAGCACCTGGGATGGCCTGAGCAGGTTCGATGGTTATACCTTCAAAACCTACCACCTGCCCGGTAGCACTGATATTGCATCACAGAGCAGTAGGATTGATCACCTCTTTGAGGATCGTTACCGTAACATCTGGACCCTGACATACGACAACCATGCTTATCGTTTTGATGTCCGCACGGAGACCTTTACCGGTACAGGAGCTATTTTGGATCTCGAGGGTCATCCCTTTGCTGCATCCGATATCATTTCTTCATCAAATGGGAACGTCTGGCTTCTGTCGGAAGAGGATGGATGCATCGTTGTCACAGACTCACTGTTTCATGCTGATCTATATCACACGCGCAAACAGAATCTTACCGACAATCGGGTGAACGGGGTGCATGAAGACAGGGAAGGGAATTGCTGGATCCTTACCGGCAGAGGTCTTACTTTCCTTCAGGCCGGAGGCAGTGTGCCCATTTATTATTTCCATCCGGAGACCAATACATCTTTTTCAGATGAGTTTCCCTTTTTCTGCGTCAAAGAACTCAACGAGGAGATTTGGTTTGGTGCTGATAAAGGTGTCATCTGGCGTTACGACAAGAAGAAAGGGAGTTTTCATCCATTGCATACCGGTTTGACCACCGATGTGATTGCCATCGATGAAATCTCAACAGATAAGATTGCAGTGATCTCATCTCTAAGCGGTTTCGTCATTTACAACACTCACGATAGCAGTGTAGAGATTTATAACCGACAGACAATCCCTGAAATGACTTCTGCTCAGATCTTTTCCTATTACCTGGACAAGAACAGGAATCTGTGGTTCGAAACAGATCACCTCGGGGTCGCAAGGTTCAATCCTTATTCTCGTCAATATCTTCATTACAAGCCATTTATTGAGAGTACTGAAACGAGTGTATTTCCCCCCAACTTTTTTATCTTTGAAGACATTGAGGATCGTCTTTGGATTCATCCCCGGGGGGGGGGATTCTCACTTTATGACCCGGAGACTGACCATCTGATCCCCTTCTACAACGAACCGTTCTCTCCTTCCTGGTTGTTTTCCAACATGATGCACTCAGCCTACTCCGACAGGCAAGGAAACCTCTGGATGTGTACCCGGTCACACGGACTGGAAAAGGTGATCTTCTTTGATGACAGTCAGTTTCGGTCTATATTACTGAACGACAATATCCATTCTACCATCAGCAATGATGTTCGTCCCATCTTCGAGGATTCACAAGGCACCATATGGGCTGCCACCAAAGATGGGATGATCCATCTCTACGATGCTTCACTAAAGGAAAAGGGTATTCTCACCGAGAAGGGTACTATCGGTAAGGGCAATCCGCTGAGAGGCATCGCCTATTGCATCACAGAAGATTCCCAACAAAACATATGGATCGGCACCAAGGGAGAAGGTATTTACCGGCTGACACCGGATGAGGGTGGTGAGACTTATGCGATCCACCGGATACAACATACCCCGGGAGATATCCACTCGCTGAGTGACAACCACGTTTACTCCATCTATGAAGACAAGAATGGGAATATCTGGGTTGGGACATTTGGAGGTGGAATCAACCTGATACTCCACGGTACCGGCGGTGAGAGGGTGCTACACCATGGAAACGGGCTAACTGGCTATCCCTTCAGCCTGGGTGATCAGGTGCGAATCATCAACGGGGACCGCTACGGGAATATTTGTGTGGGAACAACTTTAGGCTTGATTATGTTTGACCCCGATTTCAGAAGCGCCGATGCGATCACTTACAAGACCTACGTACACAACAGCGATGATCCCGGCACTGTGGGTGCCAATGACATCATCGACATTTGCACCACCGAGGATGGAGAGACTTTCATCGGTAGCTTCGGGGGGGGGATTAGCCGGGTGTCGGAAACCGATAGTATGGGATTCCCGATTCTCTTCGAGACATACGATAGCAACCATGGGCTCCCCTCCAACATCATCCTTTCTTTACAGGAGGACCGGCTCAGTAATATCTGGGTTGGCAGCGAAGGAGGGCTGACCAAATTCAACCGTAGCGATGAGACATTTGAGAACTACAGCGAGATGAAACGGCTGTTGAAACGAAACAATTTCTCCGAAGACTCCAGGTGCCGGCTGCGTGACGGGAGAATGTTATTCGGGTACTCACACGGAATGATCCTTTTTGATCCCGATCAGGTGAGAAACAACACTTTTAATCCCTACCTGGCATTGGTTCAGTTCAGGCTATTCAATCGTTCGGTACCCATCACACCTGATGGACTGCTGAAACGTGATATTCATCTGACCGACAGGTTGCAGTTGAAACACAACCAGAATTTTTTCAGCATTGAGTTTGCAGCACTCGATTACATCGATCCTGAGAATATCTTTTACGCCTATAAGTTGGATGGGTTTGACAAGGAGTGGAACTTTTCCGGCAATCAGAGAATAGCCAACTATACCAATCTCTCCCCTGGAAAGTATCTGTTCCGTGTTAAGTCGACTAACAGCGACGGTGTGTGGGCAGAGAATGAGCGACTCCTGGCCATCGAAGTGATGCCTCCTTTCTGGGCAACCGGATGGGCTTATTTAATCTACGTGTTATTGCTGTTGTTGATACTGTATATTACCTTTAAGATACTCTATACCTTTTACAGGATGCGCAACAAGATCATCCTGGAGAAACGGGAATCAGAGATCAAGACACGATTCTTCACCAATATCTCTCACGAGATCCGGACTCCGCTCACCATGATTGTTTCGCCAATAGAGAATCTCCTCTCCAGCAGCAGTACTCCTTCGCTTGTGAAGAATCAGCTCAAGTTGGTCTCCAAGAACACCAACCGGTTGCTGAACATGGTCAACCAGATCCTCGATTTCCAGAAGATGTCACAGTTGCCACTTACCGTGCACAGGATTGAGATTGCCCCGTTTATTGAGAATCTTTTCGAGGGGTATGTCAAAAATGCGGAGATCAGAAAGATTGACTACCGGTTCGTGAACCGTGCCGGCGATGCAATTATCTGGGCCGATGGTGAAGCATTGGAGAAAATCATCCTGAACCTACTTTCAAATGCGTTCAAGTATACCCCGGCGGGCCGTTCAATCACCCTCACCCTCTACAACCAAGACAACGAGTTGGCTGTTGAGATCAGGGATACCGGGTCAGGCATCTCAAAGGAGAAGCAGGCACGGTTGTTCAGGCGTTTTGAGTCGTTCAACGAAGACAAGAGCAAACCCAGTACCGGCATAGGCCTCTCCATCGTGAAGGAGCTGGCCAACAAACATATGGCACGCATCGTAGTGGAGAGCGAAGTGAACCAGGGCAGCTGCTTTACCCTCTTCTTCAAAAAGGGGATTGCACATTTCGGGCCTGAGGTTACCATCGATGAAACTACGTTTAGTGGGAGAGTGACAGAACTTGAGGAGGCACATAATAGTACAACGGCTCCCTGTGAGGAGTACACCCGTATGAATGAACATCCCCTGGTGTTGGTAGTGGAGGATGATGAGGATCTGCGTCAGTTTATTCGTTCCATCCTGGAAGAGGATTACGAAGTGCATGAAGCATCGAATGGCTTGGAGGGATTTGAGAAAGCACAGGAGCTGATGCCCGATTTCATTGTCAGTGATATCATGATGCCTGAAGCAGATGGCATGCAATTGTTGGAGAATATTCGTAAGAACGTCCAGACCAGTCACATTCTTTTTTTGCTACTCACGGCCAAAACAACATTAGAGAGTAAGCTGGAGGGATTTGAGCAGGGGGCTGATGAGTACATTTCCAAACCCTTCAGCGTTACATTCTTCAAGGCGAGAGTGAAAAGTCTGTTGCAAAGGAGAAATGAATTGCAGAATTTTTACCGCAACAGGGTCTACCGCTCACCCGGAACGATATCGGAAGAGATCAGCAAAAACGAAACAGCTGTCAACGACAAGGATCTGACGTTTATTCAATCAATCAACAGGTTCATTGAAGAGCGCCTGGGTAATAATGATTATGTGATTGAAGACCTGGCAATGGAGATGGGTATGAGCCGCTCCGTTTTTTTCAAGAAGGTGAAAGGGCTCACCGGTCTGGCACCGGTGGAGTATGTGCGGGATGTGTTGATGCAACATGCTGCCGTGTTGCTGATACAGGAAGATTTAACCATCAAGGAGATCTCTTACATGGTGGGTATGAACGATGCCAAGTACTTTTCCAGATGTTTCAAGAATAAATACCGGATGACGCCAACAGAATACAGGAAGATGAACGTTATTCCGGTATCGGCAACTCAAGAAAATGAATTGGGGTGAAAAAGTTAAATTAGAAATTGTTATCTTTGAGATTCGGAGATTCCTTCCAATCGCAAAGAGATTTGACCAAATACTCCCTGTTTCTGATACGGAAATTAAATTCACAAAAAGCAGACGATATGAAACCATTTATTCACGAAGATTTTTTATTGCAAAGTGATGCTGCACGTCAGCTCTATCATGAGCACGCGGCAAAACAGCCCATCATTGACTACCATTGTCATTTGAACCCTGCCTATATCGCAGAAGATCACCGGTTCGACAACCTTGGTCAGATCTGGCTCGAAGGCGATCATTACAAGTGGCGTGCCATGCGCACCAACGGTGTGGATGAAAAATACTGTACCGGAAAGAATACCAGCGACTGGGAGAAATTTGAGAAGTGGGCGGAAACGGTGCCTTACACCATGCGAAACCCATTGTATCACTGGACACACCTCGAGTTGAAGTCCGCATTTGGCGTGGAGAAGCTATTGAACCCCACTACTGCCAGGGAGATCTATGATCGTTGTACGGAACAGCTGAGAACTCCTGAATACTCTGCCAGGGGTCTGATGAAGATGTTCAACGTGAAGGTGGTGTGCACAACCGATGATCCTGTAGACTCGCTGGAGCATCACCGCTCCCTAAAAGAGGAGGGGTTTGCCATCAAGGTATTGCCCACCTGGCGTCCCGACAAGGCAATGGCGGTGGAGAACGTCAAGGATTACCGTGCCTATCTTGAGAAATTATCAGAAGTATCCGGTGTCACCATCAGCAAATTCGGCGATCTGATTGAAGCACTGCGTAACCGGCACGACTTCTTTGCTTCGGTGGGTTGCAAGCTTTCCGATCACGGGATTGAAGAGTTTTATGCCGAAGAATATACAGAAAAAGAGATCGAAACGATCTTTGACAAGGTATATGGCGGAAACGAGCTGACAGGAGAGGAGATCAGAAAATTTAAATCGGCCATGTTGCATGAAGGTGCCCTTATGGACTGGGAGAAAGGATGGACCCAACAGTTCCACTACGGTGCTATCCGTAACAACAACACACGCCTCTTTAACAAGCTGGGCCCCGATACAGGCTTTGACTCAATAGGTGACTTCACCGTAGCCAAGGCCATGAGCCGCTTCTTCGACAAGCTCGACACTGACAACAAACTGGCAAAGACCATTATTTACAATCTCAACCCGCGTGACAATGATATGATCGCGACCATGATCGGTAATTTCCAGGATGGCTCCGTTGCCGGAAAGATACAGTTTGGATCGGGTTGGTGGTTCCTTGATCAAAAGACAGGCATGGAAGCTCAGATGAACTCACTCTCCAACCTGGGGCTGTTGAGTCGTTTTGTGGGGATGCTTACCGACTCGCGCAGCTTCCTCTCCTATCCGCGACACGAGTATTTCCGCAGGATTCTCTGCAACCTGATTGGTGATGACTTGGAAAAAGGATTGCTCCCTGCCTCTGAAATGGCCTTTCTCGGTGAGATGGTAGAAAACATCTCCTACCACAACGCAAACAATTTTTTTAACTTTTAATATTTAGATAAGATGAAATTAGGTAAATACAGTATCGGTGTGGGTGACCGTTTCACCTACCAGGGCAAGGCACAGTTGAAAGCCATCATGAAAGCGAATGAAAAGGGACTGGATATTAGCCCTGTTTGGAATAAATCAAACCGTGAGCATATCTACGTAGGTACAGCTCCGGCCGACACCCGCAAGGAGGCCGATGAGGCAGTAAAGGCACTCGGATTCAAGGGGCTTTACTTCGTGGACGCCGATCATATCAACCTCACAACAGTTGCCAAATATGTGGAGGTTTCAGATTTCTTCACCCTCGACGTGGCCTCCTTCATTGGTAAGGAAAGCAGCAAAGAAGATGTGGATGCATTTGTTGAGTCTTGTGCCGCGTACATGGGAGAATTGAATATCCCCGGTATGGAAGCTCCTTTACAGGTAACCAAAGAACTGCTTGAGTCAATCGCCTCCAAGTTTTTGGCAGCTACACAACATGCTTCGGAAATTTACGCATTTTTGAAAAAAGAGAAGGGAGAAGGTAACTTCATCACGGAGGTCTCCATGGATGAAGTCGAATCGCCTCAAACACCTGTTGAATTGCTCTTTATCCTGAAGATGCTGGCCGACAAGGGCGTTCCTGCACAGACAATCGCTCCCAAATTCACCGGCCGCTTCAACAAGGGTGTCGACTATGTGGGTGACCTGGAACAGTTTGAGAAAGAGTTCGAAGAAGATGTGCTGGTGATCGACTATGCCGTTCGCGAATTTGGATTGCCACAGGAACTGAAGCTCAGTGTCCACTCGGGCAGCGACAAGTTCTCCATCTACCCCATCATGGCTGATATCATTCTGCGCTACGACAAGGGATTGCACCTGAAAACAGCAGGTACCACCTGGCTTGAAGAGGTAATCGGACTGGCTGTCGCCGGAGGTGAAGGTCTTGAACTGGCTAAGAAGATTTACGAGAGCTCATACAACCGTCAGGAAGAACTTTGTGGTCCCTATGCCGATGTGATTGACATCGATGGCTCAAAGCTGCCCTCGGTAGAAGAGGTGAACGGCTGGAGCAGTGAGAAATACGCCAACACATTGCGTCATATCCCGGGACACCCCGACTACAATGCAAACTTCCGGCAGTTGATCCACGTGGCTTACAAGGTGGCTGCTGAGATGGGGACTACCTACACCTCCATGTTGGAGAAATATGCCGATGTGGTCGGTTCCTGCGTGGAAGAGAACATCTACGAGCGCCACCTGAGAAGATTGTTCACCATTTAATATACAGCGTAATTCAATTTAGCGTTATTTGAAGTGAGATTTACGTAAAATCCCTTTCTTGCGGTGAATTGCTGTTGTAAATTTGACCAAACTAAACTGATGTAAAAATGTACGAATTATTTAACATAAAGGATAAGGTGATCGTCATCACCGGAGGTACCGGCGTGCTCGGTACTTCCATGGTGGAGTACCTGGCGGCACATGGTGCCAAGGTGGCTGTACTGGCCAGAAAAAAGGAGAAAGGTGATCAACTGACAGCAAAAGTGAAAGCTGCCGGTGGTGAGGCGATGTTCCTGCAGACAGATGTCTCTGACGAGGCCGTTTTGAAGCAGAACGCACGTGATATCGTGGCTGCATACGGAAAGATCGATGTGCTGATCAACGGTGCCGGGGGCAACATGCCCGGAGCCACCATCGGACCCAACAACAACATCTTCGACCTGAAGATGGATGACTTCCGCAAGGTGGTCGATCTGAACCTGATGGGAACCGTGATCCCTTCCGTGGTATTTGCTGAGTATATGGTTGAGCAGAAAAAGGGTAACATCATCAATGTCTCCTCGGCTTCTGCTCTGCGACCCTTGACTCGCGTGGCCGGTTATGGAGCCGCCAAGGCAGCCGTGACCAACTTCACCAAGTACCTTGCCGGCGAGCTCGCTACCAAGTTCGGTGAGAGTTTTCGCGTCAATGCACTCTGTCCGGGATTCTTCATCACTGAACAGAACAGGGCACTGCTTACCAACCCCGACGGTTCATACTCCGACAGAGGCAACACAATCATTGCCCACACACCTTTCCGCCGCTTCGGTGATCCGGAGGATTTGCTCGGAACGCTCCATTACCTGGTCAGCGATGCATCCCGGTTTGTCACCGGTACGGTTGCAATCGTCGATGGTGGTTTCGATTCATTTAGTATTTGATTTAGCTATCAGTTATCAGCAGTCAGCTAAACATTGAATCAACAAATTATCGAACCAACAAATCAATCAAACATGTCGCTCAAATTAAAACAAAATTGCAAATATGCATTGCTGGTGCCTACCAGCATGGGAGTACGCATCACTCCGGTGAACGCACAACCGGTACAAAGTTCGAATATGTTTCAGATGCAGGCTACCAGTGCTGAAACCAACGTGGCAAGCATCTCTTCCTACCTCGGTCTGCCGGTGAAAGTGCTCACCACCTTTGTGAAAGACAGTCCCATAGCTGCTTTCATCAAATCTGATCTGCGGGCACGGCACATGGAATATGAGGGTCCCGAGGTGCCGCAGGGGGATCCCTGGGGCTACCGCCACCAGTTTAATATTGCCGACAGCGGCTTCGGATTGCGCGGTCCCCGCGTACAGAACGACCGTGCCGGAGAGGTGGGCAGGACACTCAACGTGAAAGACTTCGATCTGGAACGCATCTTCGGGAAAGAGGGCGTGCAGATCGTGCATCTCTCAGGTCTGATCGCAGCCCTGTCGCCTGATACAAGTCATTTCTGCCTGGAAATTGCCCGTTTTGCCAAGAAGCATGGCACTCTCATCTCATTCGATCTCAACTATCGGGCAACATTCTGGAAAGGAAGAGAAAAAGAGTTAAGAGTAGCTTTCTCTGAGATAGCCTCGCTCTCTGATATTCTGATCGGCAACGAGGAGGATTTCCAGCTCTGTCTCGGAATTGAAGGTCCCAAAGCGGGTGGTGAAAATATCGGTGACACCTTTGATGCATTCAAGGGGATGATCCTTAACGCCGGGAAGTCTTTCCCGAATGTCTCTGTCTTTGCCAACACTTTGCGGGAGGTGATCAGTGCCAACGAACATCTCTGGGGCGCCATTGTTTATGAGAACGGGAACTGGCATGAAGCACCCCTGCGTAAGATCAACGTCATGGACCGTATCGGTGGCGGTGATGGTTTTGTGGGAGGCTTGCTTTACAGCATCCTCCGGCAGATGGAACCTGCCAGGTGGATCCAGTTTGCCTGGGCCAGCGGTGCGCTGGCCACAACCTTCCTTACCGATTATGCACAACCGGCCGATGAGGAGGTGATCTGGAGCATCTGGAAGGGTAATGCCCGTGTGAAGAGATAAGTTTCAAATAAACAACTGATAATAATGAAAGAAAAAGCAGATATTGGGTTGATCGGTCTCGCCGTCATGGGAGAGAATCTGGTCCTGAACATGGAGAGTAAAGGATACACCGTAGCCGTCTACAACAGAACGGTCGCAAAGGTGGATCAATTCCTGGACGGTAGAGGGAAGGGGAAGAATTTCATCGGTGCCCGCTCATTGGAAGAGTTTGTGGCATCCATTGAACGTCCTCGCAAGGTGATGATGCTGGTGAAAGCCGGTAAGCCGGTGGATGATTTCATCGAGTTGTTGCTCCCTCTGCTGGAGCCGGGAGACATCATCATCGATGGTGGCAATAGCCACTTCCCCGACACCATCCGTCGCACGAAATATGTGGAAAGCAAAGGCTTGCTCTATGTGGGCACCGGAGTGTCGGGCGGTGAAGAGGGAGCCCTGAAAGGGCCCTCCATGATGCCGGGCGGTTCCCCCGATGCATGGCCCCATGTGAAGGAGATCTTCCAGGCAGTCTCGGCCAAGGTCGACGGTGGTGTGCCCTGTTGCGACTGGGTGGGTGAAAACGGTGCCGGCCACTTCGTGAAGATGGTACACAATGGCATTGAGTATGGTGACATGCAGATCATCAACGAAGCGTATCATTTGATGAAAGATTTATTGGGCATGGATGCTTTCGAGCAGCACGAGGTGTTCAAGAAGTGGAACCAGGGCGTCCTCGATTCCTATCTGATTGAAATCACCACCGATATCATGGCCTATCGTGACGAAGATGGATCTCCTTTGGTGGAAAAAATTCTCGATACCGCGGGACAAAAGGGTACCGGCAAGTGGACCGCTGTCTCGGCACTCGATCTGGGCATACCCCTCACGCTTATCGGTGAGTCTGTCTTCTCGCGCTGTCTCTCTGCACAAAAAGATTTGCGCGTAAAGGCATCGAAAGTGCTCAACGGCAAAAAAGCCTCGTTCGAGGGAGATAAGAAGCAGTTTGTCAACGACCTGGAAAAAGCAATCTACGGAGCCAAAATCATCTCCTACGCCCAGGGGTATGACCTGATGATGGAAGCGGCCAGGGAGCATGGCTGGAACCTCAATTATGGTGGTATTGCCCTGATGTGGCGTGGTGGATGCATCATCCGTTCCCGCTTCCTGGGCGATATCAAGAAGGCTTTCGACAAGAACCCATCGTTGGAGAACCTGTTGCTCGATCCCTTCTTTAAAGAGGCGGTGGAAGATGCTCAGGATAGCTGGCGCAGGGTTTGTGCAACCGCCCTGATGAACGGCATACCGGTTCCGGCACTCACCTCGGCACTCAGTTACTTCGATGGTTTCCGTAGCGAACGCCTTCCGGCAAACCTGCTACAGGCACAACGTGACTATTTCGGCGCCCACCAGTATGAGCGGGTGGACAGAAACAGAGGTGAGTTCTTCCATACCAACTGGACAGGACACGGAGGTGACACTGCCTCCACCACCTATGATGTGTAGTGATGATGTGGTGATTTGCTGATTTGCGGATTGGAGAATTCGTTGATTGTTAGTGAAATCCAACATCTTATATCTTAAATCAAAAATAGGATGATTTATTACGAGAAAGGTTCTTCTGACACTGCGCTGTCGCGCGATGATCTGAAGAAAGGTCTCAATGAAGCATTGGATAAATTGGGCGAACGGCAGAAAGTACTGGCCGTTCCGCCCGATTACACCCGTCTGCCCAGCAGGGCAGGCGAGCTAACAGAGATGACCTGGGAGTATTACGGGGAGAAGCTTACCGATATCCTACCGGCACTGGGTACCCATACCCCCATGACAGAACCGCAGATCAGCCATATGTTCGGGCGGACACCTAAAACACTCTTTCAGGAGCATGACTGGCGCAACGATGTGGTAACCCTGGGCGTGGTACCTGAGAGCTATATTCATGAGGTTTCGGAGGGGAAGGTCAATTTCTCATGGCCGGCCCAGGTAAACCGATTGCTGGTGGAAGGTGAGTTTGACCTGATTCTTTCCATTGGACAGGTGGTGCCCCACGAAGTGGTGGGGATGGCCAATTACAACAAGAACATCTTCGTAGGTACCGGTGGTAGTGAAGGAATCAACAAAAGCCATTACATCGGTGCTGTCTACGGGATGGAGCGGATGATGGGGCGTGCAGATACGCCGGTACGCCGTGTCTTTAATTACGCCACCGACCACTTTGCCAACCATCTGCCCATCATCTACGTGTTGACGGTGGTGGGAGTGAATGGGAATGGTGAGCAGCAGACCTACGGACTCTTTGTGGGTGACGACTTCGAGGTGTTCGACCGGGCTGCCAGGCTCTCTTTGGAGGTGAACTTCGTAATGGTTGAGAAACCGCTTCATAAAGTGGTGGTCTGGCTCGATCCCACTGAGTTCAAGAGCACCTGGCTGGGAAACAAGTCGGTTTACCGCACCCGTATGGCCATTGCCGACGGGGGCGAACTGATCGTAATGGCTCCTGCATTGAAGGAATTCGGTGAGGATAAGACCATCGACCGGCTCATTCGCAAATATGGCTATTTCGGTACCCCCCACACCCTGAAGGCGGTGGAGGAGAACGGCGAGCTGCGGGATAACCTGGGAGCAGCTGCCCACTTGATTCACGGCTCCTCTGAGGGGCGCTTTTCGGTCACTTACTGTCCCGGGAAAGGAGTTGAAAACCTTACCCGCGAGGAGATCGAAAGTGTAGGTTTTCAATGGGATGACATCGATCACATGATGCAACGCTACAATCCTGCCCGGCTCAACGAAGGGTTCAATATCCTTCCCGACGGAGAGGAGATCTATTATATCTCCAGCCCGGCCCTGGGTTTATGGGCATACAAAGATCGTTTTGAGTAAAATGTCATTGTGTAACAACAAATCATATTTACATGACAACAAGAAGAGGTTTTCTCAGAAAGGCTGCATTGGCCTCAGCAGGACTTGCATTGGGTGGAGTCCACACGCATACCAGTGCCGCCAGTTTTAACAGGGTGCATGGTGCCAACAAGAAAGTGAACCTGGCACAAATCGGCATCGGCAACCGGGGATGGGAGATCATCAACGATTTCGACAGGACCGGTCTGGCAAACGTGGTGGCTCTCTGTGATGTGGATTTGGGGGCTGAACATACACAAAAGGCCCTTGCCAAATTCCCCAATGCGAAACGATTCAAGGACTTCCGGGAAATGTTCGACAAGATGGGCAACGAGATTGAGGCGGTGGCCATCGCCACTCCCGACTTCGCCCACTTTCCCGCCGTGATGATGTCGATGGCAGAAGGGAAGCATGTCTATGTGGAGAAGCCCCTGGCACGCACCTTTCATGAGTCGGAGCTGTTGCTCAAGGCGGCAAGGAAGTATCCCAACGTGGTAACCCAGATGGGTAACCAGGGACACTCCGAGGCCAACTACTTCCAGTTCAAGGCGTGGAAAGAGGCAGGCATCATCAAGGATGTGACCGCCATCACCGCCCATATGAACAACCCGCGTCGCTGGCACGGTTGGGATCCCAACATCAAACAGTTTCCTCCTGCCGAAGCAGTACCCGAAACATTGGATTGGGATCTCTGGCTGATGTCTCGTGATCACCACTCCTACAACAAGGATTTTCACTACGGTCAGTGGCGCTGCTGGTACGACTTTGGGATGGGTGCCCTGGGCGACTGGGGAGCACATATCATCGACACCGCCCATGAGTTCCTCGACCTGGGATTGCCTGAAGAGGTCAACCCCGTGCGACTGAGCGGTCACAACGACTTCTTCTTCCCGATGTCGAGCACCATCGAGTTCAAGTTCCCCGCCCGCGGCAATATGCCGCCGCTGGTGATTACCTGGTACGACGGACTGGACAACATCCCCGCTGTACCTGATGGGTATGGTGTGTCGGAGATTGATCCCAACATTCCTTCCGTTGCAGGAGGGAAGATACAACCTGCCAAGCTGAACCCGGGCAAGGAGATCTATAGCAAGGAACTGACCTTCAAGGGTGGCTCACATGGCAGCACCCTCAGCATCATCCCCGATGAGAAGGCAAAAGAGATGGAGAAACATCTGCCGGAGGTGCCGCAAAGCCCCTCAAACCACTTTGCCAACTTCCTGCTGGCCTGCCAGGGCAAAGAGAAGACCCGTTCACCGTTTGAAATCGCGGCTCCGCTTAGCCAGGTATTCAGTATGGGGGTTGCCGCACAGCGTCTCAACCGAAAGATAGTGTTCGACAGGGAAACCAAGCGGGTGACCAACGATGCCTTTGCCGATGCCTTCCTGACGGGTGAACCTCCCAGGAAAGGATGGGAAGATTTCTACCGGATCTAAGATCTGGGACGTTGAATCTTGAAAAATTGAAACAGAGTTTTTTTAAACTTAAAGATAAGGAACAATGAAAAAGAGAAGTTTACAGCTGATCACAATTGTCGCATTGCTCACCTCCTGTGCTCAGGGGCCGCAATGGCAGGATCTGTTTAACGGAGAGAACCTGGAAGGATGGGAAAAGTTAAACGGTACCGCCGAATACAAGGTGGAGGATGGTGCCATCGTGGGCATTTCCCAACTGAACACCCCCAATACCTTCCTTGCAACCAATGAAGTGTATGACGATTTTATCCTCGAATTTGAATTCAAAGTGGACGATGGCCTCAACTCAGGTGTGCAGTTTCGCAGCAACAGTCTGCCGGAATTTCACGAGGGAAGGGTACACGGTTATCAGTTCGAGATCGATCCCTCAGAACGAGCCTGGACCGGTGGTGTTTACGACGAAGCGCGCCGCGGATGGCTCTACCCGTTGAATTACAACCCCAAAGGGCAAAAAGCATTCAAAAACGGTGAGTGGAACAAGGCGCGTGTCGAGGCTATTGGTAACAGCATTCGTACCTGGGTAAACGACGTTCCTTGCACCGACCTGCTCGACAACACCACCGCTTCAGGCTTTATCGCATTGCAGGTACATTCCATAGGGAGTGCCGAACAGGAGGGGAAAACGGTGGCATGGCGCAACATCCGTATCCTTACCGATGAGCTGGAGCAATACAAAATGCCGGAAAACAGCGAAGTGAAACAGATCAACCAGATTGCCAACACCATCTCTGAAAAAGAGGCTGCCGAAGGGTGGAAACTCCTCTGGGATGGCAGCAGCAGCGAAGGCTGGCGGGGTGCCAAACTGGATGGCTTCCCTGAAAAGGGATGGTCCATGGAAGAGGGTATCCTCAAAGTACACAGGAGTGACGGGGGGGAATCCACCAACGGTGGTGATATCGTGACCACACAGCCCTACAAGAATTTTATGCTGAAGGTCGATTTTCGAATCACCGAGGGAGCCAACAGCGGCATTAAATATTTTGTGGATACCAACCTGAACAAGGGTGAGGGATCGGCCATCGGGTGTGAGTTCCAGATACTGGATGACAGGCGTCACCCCGATGCAAAAATGGGTAAGGATGGAAACCGGACACTGGGATCACTCTACGACCTGATTCCTGCTCCCGCTGACAAGCCCTTCCGCAACGGTTTCTTCAACACTGCCATGGTGGTGGTAGAGGGAAACCATGTGGAGCACTGGCTCAATGGGGTGAAGATCGTGGAGTATGAACGCAACAATGAGGAGTGGAACCAGCTGGTACAGACAAGCAAGTACAAGGATTGGCCCAACTTCGGAAATGCGGAAGAGGGATTGCTCCTGTTACAAGACCATGGCGATGAGGTCTGGTTTCAGAACATCAAGATCAAGGAGCTTTAAGGAGACTCCATCTATATGAATCATATAAAAAAAGCATACTCTCGGTAAAGAGAGTATGCTTTTTTTCATTTCGATCTGAATGAGGAGCAAGAGCTATACAAACTCGGCTTTCAATTTTTCCACCCAGGCAGTCAACCGCTCTTCGGTCATGTCATACTCGTTATCCTCGTCAATGGGCAACCCCACGAACATCCCGTCGATTACCGCCATCGAGTCATCGTAGGTGTAGCCTTCATCAGGCATCTGCCCCACGATAGTGGTTCTATCGGCGATCTCATCGTAAACTACCTTCATCGATTCGGCGAAACTGGAGGAGTAGGAGGCACTGTCGCCCAGTGCGAAGATGGCGACCTTCTTGCCGGAGAGATCCAGCCTTATAAACGAAGGAAGAAAACCTTCCCAGTCATCCTGCAGGTCACCGATGCCGGTAGTAGAGGTCCCGATGATATAGTAGGGATAATCCCTGATCTCATCCAGGGTCACCTCACGTACGTTGTAGAGGTCGGCCTCTCCTTCAAAGAGATCCTGTACCTGCCTGGCAACCGATTCAGCGTTGCCACCCGAGCTGCCGTAAAGTATGGCTATTTTATTCATTCTGTTGCGATATTTTGTTGTGATTCTTACAGATGTTAAACAGCTCTTTCGCGAAATTGTTTGTTGAAAGTGAGAGGGAGTATGGCAATTCTTTTGTCAGGAATCAAAAAAGAGCTATTTTTGCAGTTCCGTATGGCGCGGTAGTTCAATGGATAGAATAGAAGTTTCCTAAACTTTAGATCAGGGTTCGATTCCCTGCCGTGCTACTTCAAGCAGACATCAGCCGGTGAGATCCTCATCGGCTGTTTCAATGAAGCTCTTCACCACCCCCCATACACCAGGTAAATACAAGATGCATGAAATTATTTGTAGATAAATTACATGGCTAATTGATCATACGTTCATAATTTTATTATCTTTGAAAATAAATTATATTCTGATCATCCACTTATTTGCTGCTTATGCCCCGTCCCAAACACAATAGGAAAATGGAACATCCTCCGTTGATGCAAGGTTTTAAACCCTTCGGCATTCCCCGGAAGATGCTCCGATCGGTTAACCTGCTTTTTGAAGAGTATGAAGCCATCAGGCTGCTTGACTACAAAGGCATGACCCAGGAGCAGGCTGCCGTGGTAATGAATGTCTCCAGACCCACCCTCACGCGCATCTATGAGAAGGCACGACAGACCATTGCCAAGGCGATGGTGGAGGGTAAGATGATTAACATTGAAGGGGGGAATGTACAGTTCGATAAAGAGTGGTACCGCTGCCGGCGCTGTTTTAAGCTGGTTGGTGGACTCGAAAATCACCATCATTGCAACGACTGTGATTTCCCGGACAGCGATGAATTGATTCCCATTCAAACGGATCACAAATAACCTGATTCACAATCACCTTCTAACAACTTTGACATAGTGATGGAAAAGAAACGAATCATTGTCATCGGGGGCTCCGCTGCCGGCCCCAAGACCGCCTCAAAAGCGCGTCGCATGGACGAGAATGCAGAAATCACCGTCTACCAGAAAGGCTCCGACCTCTCAATGGCCTCCTGCGGGTATCCCTATTACGTGGGTGGCTTCTTTGACGATCGAAGCCAGCTGCTCTGCTCTCCTGCAGGCGTGGTACGCGACTCCCGCTTCTTCTGGAATGCCAAGAAAATCACCACGAAGGTGCTGACAGAGGTCAACAGCATTGACCGGGAGAAGAAACAGATCACCTATACCGATCTCACTACCGGTGAAACAGCTATGGCACCTTACGATAAGCTTGTCATTGCCACCGGTGCAACTGCCCGCAAGCCTCCCGTGCCGGGTGTGGAACTGGAAGGTATCACCACTCTCCAGTCAATAGCCGATGCCGACTACCTACGCAAGATCAGGGATGAGGGTGTGATCAAAAGAGCAGTTGTGATCGGTGGCGGTCTGATCGGCATTGAAACGGTGGAAGCTCTTCACCTGGCAGGTATCGAGATCACACTGGTGGAGTTGCTGCCACAACTGCTCACTTTTCTCGACAAGCAGATGGCCCGTCTCGTGGAAGCCTATGTCCAGACCAAGGTCAATGTGATCCTGCGCAATGGTGTGGCCTCGTTCCTGGGTGAGAACGGCAAGCTGACTGCGGTGAAGCTGCAGGATGGAACAGAGATACCGTGCGACCTTGCAGTGGTAGCAATCGGCGTCACCCCTAATACCATGCTGGCGCGGGAAGCGGGACTGGAAATCGGAGAAACCGGAGGCATCAAAGTTAACGGCTACATGCAGACCTCCGATCCCGATATCTACGCCGCCGGAGACTGTGTTGAGATTCCCCACCTAATCACCGGGAAGCCGGTACATGCTCCGTTCGGCGACCTGGCAAACCTGCAGGGTAGGGCGATTGGTGAAAATATCATCAAGGGGAACAGGGTGCAATTTCCCGGTACCATCCAAACCGGTATCTGCAAGGTGTTCGACTACGGTGTTGGCTCAACGGGCCTCTCCGAGCAACACGCCCTCAAGGTAGGGGTTACCGGTATCGAAACAGTTGTCAATGCCAGCCTGGATAAACCCGGATTCATGAACGGCAACCTGCTGATCACGAAGCTGGTTGCCGACAAGGAGAGCCGCCGCATATTGGGTGCCCAGGTGATCGGCCCGGGCGATGTGAGCAAACAGGTGGCTATCTGGGCAATGGCCATCAAGGGAGGGCTGACTGTCGATGAGATGGCGAACGCTGATCTTCCCTATGCGCCCCCTTTCTCACTGGCCATCGACCACGGCATCGCCACCGCCCACATCATGCAGAACAAGCTCGACGGCTACCTCCACGGAATAACTGCCGACAAGCTGAAAGAGCGGTTGAAGACCAAAGAGAACTTGCTGCTGATCGATGTGCGGAACCCCAATGAATTCGAGGTTATGCGTCTTGGTATCGGTGAGCGGCTTATCCCGCTGGGACAGCTGCGTAACCGCCTGGGTGAGCTCCCTGAGCAGAAGGATACTGAGATTATCACCTGGTGCAAGATCTCGCTTCGCGGTTATGAAGCAGCACTTATCCTGCAGGCCAATGGGTACACCAACGTGAAGGTGCTCGAGGGTGGTATCGCCGCCTGGCCCTATGCAAGGGAGAAGTGACTGATTGATGGCTGAGAGGTATCAGTTTTTAATTTTAATCCCTATAAAAGGCTTCATATGGGATGGTTTTTCATTTTAATTTGGTCGTATATCACTCTAATCTCGTTCGAATCTATTAGAACCATATTAGAACCATATTAGAGCCATATTAGAACGAGATTAGAACCAGATCCGAGCGAGATCCGAAAAAAATGACTGTGTAGACCTTTTTATAAACATTTCAAAAATCATCAAAAAAAAAACGAACTATGGAAACAAATCAGGAAAACAACAATCCGGCAATGCCGAGAATCGGTGACAAGGCACCCTCCTTCACCGCCAAGACAACACAGGGTATCATAAACTTCCCGGAAGGGTTTGAAGGCAAATGGAAGATCCTTTTCAGTCATCCGGCCGACTTCACGCCGGTATGTACCTCAGAGTTCATGACCTTCGCCAGCATGCAGCCTGAGTTTGAAGCACTCAATTGTCAGCTGGTGGGCCTCTCGGTAGATGGCCTCTACAGCCACATCGCCTGGCTGCGCACCATCAAGGAGAAGATTGAATACAAGGGGATGAAGGATGTGGAGGTAACCTTCCCGCTCATCGAGGACATCACCATGGAGGTGGCCAAGAAGTATGGCATGATCCAGCCCAATGAGAACTCCACTCAGGCGGTGCGCGCGGTCTTTTTCGTAGATCCGAAGAACATCATCCGCACCATCATCTACTATCCCCTCTCGCTGGGACGCAACTTTGACGAGTTGAAGCGTGTCCTGATCGCACTCCAAACCGCTGATCAGTTTGGAGTTGCCACTCCTGCCGACTGGCGTCCGGGTGACGAGGTGATCGTACCTACTGCCGGGTCCTGTGGTGTAGCCAAGGAACGGATGGAGACCAAAGAGGAAGATATGCACTGCTACGACTGGTTCTTCTGTACGAAGAAGCTTTCGAAGGAGGCAATTGACAATGCGTTGCTGAGAGGCTGATTCCTTGTCTAAACAGTACGATTGAATCCCGCTTCACCCAGAGGCGGGATTTTTTATTGCAATTGTTTTGTATCTTTGCCCAAACGCCTGTAACTACAAACAACCTTTAAATATTGAAACGATGAAGAAGATTCTTTTTTGGATGACCCCTTTCCTGATTTTACTGTTGCTGGGTTCATGTCAGCAGAAAAGCGAGCAGAATGAGTGGATCTCACTCTTTAACGGGGAGGACCTTACCGGTTGGACACCCAAGATCAACGGCTATGAGGCAGGTGACAACTATGGCAACACCTTCCGTGTGGAGGATGGTTTGCTCAAGGTGCGATATGATCAGTATGATGCTTTTAACAATCGGTTCGGTCATCTCTTCTACAAGGATGAGCTGTCGCACTACAAGTTGCGGGTGGAATATCGTTTCGTGGGAGAACAGTGTCCCGGTGGTGAGGGGTGGGCTTACCGTAACTCCGGCATCATGGTGCATGGTCAGCGTCCGGAGACGATGACACTCGACCAGGATTTTCCCACTTCGGTGGAGGTGCAGCTGCTTGGAAGCGACTCACTGGTGGAACGCACCAACATGAATGTCTGCACCCCCGGCACCAATATCGTGATGGAGGATGAGTTGATCCTGGATCACTGCATCAGCTCTAGTTCCGACTTCTTTTTCGGAGAAGAGTGGGTGACAGCAGAACTGGAGGTGAGGGGCAATGAGGTGCTTTACCATGTGGTGAACGGCGATACCGTGTTGCAGTACAACCAACCGCAGCTGGATGAGCGGGATGCCACTTATCCCCTATTGTTCGACCTCAACGGTGGTGACAAGATGCTGCACAAGGGAACCATCTCCCTGCAGAGCGAAAGTCATCCCATTGACTTCCGGAAGGTAGAACTGATGATTCTGGAATAAACTTTCCTGCAGGAAGCTTGAGTGATCATATGCAGATAAAAGAGAGAGGCTGTCCCGATGGACAGCCTCTCTGCATATTGGATATGGAAAAGATTGCGATTAGTCAACCTGCGGTCCTGAGGGGATCAGCGCGATGGCTGCATCGTTGTCGCAATACTGTTTGAAGTTCTCGATGTACATGCCGGCCAGCTTCTTTGCCTTGGCTTCCCATTCGCTCTTGTCGGCATAGGTGTTGCGGGGATCGAGGATATCGGATACCCCTTCCAGTTTCACCGGAGCGGTCAGGTTCATGATGGGCACGTGGAAAGTTTCAGCTTCTTCGATCGAGCCGGTGATGATGGCATCGATGATGGCGCGGGTATCCTTCAGTGAGATACGCTTGCCGGTACCGTTCCAGCCTGTGTTCACCAGGTAAGCCTTGGCATTGTGCTGATTCATCTTCTCTACCAGACGCTGTGCGTACATGGTGGGGTGCAGCGTCAGGAACGCTTCACCAAAGGCGGGTGAGAAGGAGGGTTGTGGTGTGGTTACCCCTCTCTCGGTACCTGCCAGCTTGGAGGTGAATCCGCAGAGGAAGTGGTACTGAGCCTGGTTGTCGTCCAGAATGGATACCGGAGGCAGTACACCGAAGGCATCGGCAGAAAGATAGATGATCTTCTTGGCGTGACCGGCACGTGAAGGGAGCACGATCTTGCTGATATGATGGATCGGATAGGAAACACGGGTGTTCTCGGTAGCGGAGATATCGGTGAAGTCAATGTTGCCTTCATCATCCACAGCCACGTTCTCGAGAAGGGCGTCACGACGGATTGCTCTCCAGATATCAGGTTCGTTTTCCTCTGTGAGGTTGATGGTCTTGGCGTAGCAGCCACCTTCGTAGTTGAAGACACCGTTGTCGTCCCAGCCATGCTCGTCGTCACCGATCAGGTAACGTTTGGGGTCGGCAGAGAGGGTGGTCTTACCGGTACCGGAGAGACCAAAGAAGATGGCCACGTCACCATCCTTGCCCACGTTGGCAGAGCAGTGCATGGATGCTACACCGCGCAGAGGCAGGTAGTAGTTCATCAGGGCAAAGATACCCTTCTTCATCTCACCACCATACCAGGTGCCACCGATTACCTGCATCTTGTCTGTCAGGTTGAACAGGGTGAAGTTCTCAGAGTGGAGGCCTTGCTCCTGCCACTTGTCATTGACAACTTTCGATCCATTCAGACATACGAAATCGGGTTCACCGTAGTTGGCCAGTTCGTAGTGCGAGGGACGGATGAACATGTTGGTCACAAAGTGAGCCTGCCATGCTACCTCCATTACGAAACGCACTTTCATGCGGGTATCTTCGTTGGTGCCACAGAAGGTGTCCACCACATATATTTTTTTTGCTGTGCTGAGCTGGTTGGTGACAAGACCTTTGCAATAGTTGAATGCATCTGTGGTGCAAGGACGGTTGATGGTGCCGTCCCACCAGATGGTGTCTCTTGTTACATCATCTTCAACGATGAATTTGTCTTTGGGTGAACGACCGGTAAACTTTCCGGTGTATACAGCTGTAGCGCCTGTTTTTGTTAGTTTGGCTTTTTCAAAGCCTTCGTTGGCAGGATTCATCTCATCCTGGAAAAGTGTCTCGTAGGAAGGATTGTGAAGGACTTCGAAATCTCCCACAATGCCATACTTGCTTAAATCTAAATTTGCCATCTTGATTAATTTTGGGTTGTTATGTATGTTTGAATTAAACTCAGTTTTGATGAACCTAAAAACAGCGATACAAATATAGTGTTTTTCCCTGAAACAGGAAAGGAATTAAAGAAAATTTTCTTTAATTATCTGTTTTTTCGCAGAAAAACTTCTATTTCAACAAAAAAATCGGGTATTTGTTTACCATAGAGCCGAAAATCATTACCTTTGTTTTCCGAAAAATGATCGATCACTTTAGAACCACAAGCATGAAAGTAACCAACTTTTCGGAAACCAACTCCTTACTCAACTCCTTTGTCCGTGAAATTCGCGATGTCTCCATCCAGGGCGACAGGCTTCGTTTTCGTCGCAACATCGAGCGGCTGGGAGAGATCATGGCTTATGAGATCAGCAAGGAGATGCGTTACAAGACTATCGAGGTGACCACACCCCTCGATGTGGCTCAGGTGAGCGTACCCGATGAGGAGATTGTGATCGCCACCATATTACGGGCGGGACTGCCTTACCATCACGGGGTGCTCAACTATTTTGATGGTGCTGAGAATGCTTTTGTGTCGGCATACCGTAAATACAAGGAGACAGGTCACAAGACCTTTGACATCCATATTGAGTATATTGCCTCTCCCTCGATTGAGGGAAAGACGCTCATCCTGACCGACCCGATGCTGGCCACGGGGGGCAGCATGGAACTTACCTACCGGGCACTGCTCACCAAGGGAAATCCTTCACACATTCACATTGCCACCATCATTGCCAGTCAGCAGGCCATTGATTATTGCATTCAAAATTTTCCTGAAGAGAAAACCACCATATGGGCTGCAGCCATCGACCCCGAGCTAAATGATTCCTCCTACATCGTACCGGGCATCGGTGATGCGGGTGACCTTGCTTACGGTCAAAAGGACTAATTGTAAAATTTCTTTTCAAACGCCCTGAACTCACCCCTTTTAAGGATTAAACGTTTCCAGACAGCCGCAAGAAAGCCGCTGCCGTATCCGGTGAGTTGTATCCAGGCGGCTGCGATACTGTATAGTGCTACTTTTGCCGAGCGGTTGATGCGTGCTGAATCTAGGAAAACCAGCAGGCAATAGAGCAGCGGGAATAAAAGAAGTGCAGGCAGCAGAAATGAGACAACCAGCACGATCCCCATACCTGCAACAAAGAGGGCGGGAAGCATGTGTACCAGCCTGAGGGATCCGGGATGAAGCAAATGGAGGTTTATCCTGGCTATGCCTGAGTTGTAGACTTGTTTGAAAAACTGGCGGAAAGTGGAGCGTCGCTTGTGATAGACATAGGCTTCACGGATGAGAGCAGTACGGAATCCTGCTTCTATGAGTCGCAGACTGAAATCGATATCTTCCCCAAAACGCATGGTGCCATACCCTCCTAAGTGGTTGAATACATCTCTCGATACCCCAAGGTTAAAACTCCGCGGGTGGAATTTTTCCATTGATCGTTTGCCGCCTCGAATGCCACCCGTGGTAAAGAAGGAGGTCATTGCATAGTTGATAGCTTTCTGTATAGGGCTGAAGGTTGGGAGGGCAGCATCAGGACCACCGAATGCATCTGTTTGATTTGTTTCAAGAAATGCATAAACCGTTTTTAAATAGTGAGGAGGTATGATGCAGTCGGAATCGAAAAAAATGAGATAGTCGCCACTGGCTCTGAGTGCACCGGCATTTCGGGTGAGACCGGGGCCGCTGTTATTCTTTTCAAAGTAGTTGATCTTAAGCCGATCCGTATATTTCTTCACGACATGGTCTCCTTTTATAGTCGAACCATCTTCTGCTACGATCACTTCAAAATTATCAAAATTCTGTTTGCAGAGACTTTCCAACAACTCATCCAATTCATCAGGACGATTATAAAGGGGGATCACAATAGAAAAATACATAGGCTGACAGCAATTTGGTGATGCAAATCTAATGAATTTCATCCATATTCTGATGGTACTTTGGAGGATTCGGGGTTGAGATAAAAAATAAAACAAAATAAATGTGAAAATGTTTGAATATTTAAAAATAGACACTACCTTTGTCTAATTGGAAGATTGGGCGGTTGCTACGCCTAAAAGCATATCGAATTGAAATAACAGTTCTGAAAAAACTGTGGTTATCTATGGCAAAAAGTTCAGGCATACTTTTTTTTCTTGTCACCCTTTGGATGGCGCTCTCCTGCGGCAGCCCTGAGGGAACCTTTATCAAGGGTAAAATTGGGCATCTGGACTCAACCTACATTCTTGCTACTTACCTGTCGTCCGATTCTCTGGCGATTGACACCATTCCGGTAGACAGTAAAGGCCGTTTTAACCATGCGGTCAACCCCGATACCCTAACCGCTTATTCACTCTATCTCGATCATTATGAAAGTGCGGTAGTGGTATTTGCGGACAAGGATGACCGTATTACGGTGAACGGTGATGCACTATTGCCTGATCTGATCAAAGTCAGGGGGAACGAAGTGAACGATGCGCTCACACTATTTAAATCAGAAAATGAGGATCTGCTCAAACAACGCGAACTATTGCTCGCGAATCTGCGGCTAAGCAGTGAACTCGATACAGGTAACACTCTTTCACGTTCACGACAGGAGGAGTTGTTGAAACTCAATGTGCTGAATCATGAATTGGCATTAAGGGCGGAAGAATCCATCAAAGCCAATCCTGCAAAATTGTCAAGCCTCATTCTGATCAACAGTTTCTTTGTTCAGAGTGACAATCCCACGGTTCTTGAACGTGTGCTTGGTTACATGCAGGGAGAAATAATGCAAAGTGAGCTGGCCCTGAAACTGCAAGCATATTCCGAAATGATTAATCGCTCGGCTGAGGGTGCCAGGATGCCCTATTTCACCCTGAAAGATGAGGAGGGTGAGGAGATCCGATCGCACGATTTCAGAGGGAAGTATCTGTTGTTGTCATTTGTCTCTACTGCCGGCGATGATTCCCGTGAAATGATAGAGTTGTTGAAGGAGGAGTATGATCAGATGGATGAGGAAGAGGTGGCATTTGTCACCATCTACATCGACTCAGATGTTTATCCAATGGGTTATAGCGAGAGTGACTCTCTTGCCTGGATTACCATTCCCGAGAAGAGAGGCTGGGGAGCAGATATCGTGGAAAGTTACAACGTACAGTACATACCCTACAACATTCTGATTGATCCCGACGGGATTATCAAGGTGCGTAACATCCCTGCTCATGGTATCGCGGAAGTGATCGCGGAGGCTTCCGGAGAGTAAGTTTCATTCAAAACCCGGTTACATGCTGGTCAAGGTATTCGGAGCGGCTGTACAAGGTATTCACGCCACACTTATCACCATCGAGGTGAATGTCTCACGCGGCATCCGCTTTCTTCTGGTTGGACTTCCCGATGCATCTGTAAAGGAGAGCCACGAACGAATTGTATCTGCACTGGAGGTGAATGGCCTCCGTTTTCCCCGTCAGCAAGTTGTCATCAACATGTCACCGGCAGACATCCGCAAGGAGGGATCGGCATACGACCTACCCCTGGCGGTTGGAGTACTTGCTGCTTCCGGTGCGATCAGCAGCGATCGCCTTGCAGACTCATTGATGATGGGTGAGTTGTCACTCGACGGGAAGATCCTGCCCCTGAAAGGAGCCCTCTCCATTGCTGTGATGGCAAAAGAGCAGGGTTACACCAATCTGATACTTCCCGCATCCAATGCCAGAGAAGCTGCCGTAGTGGAGGGGATATCTGTTTACGGCGTGGAGAATATTCTTCAAGTGGTAGCGTTCTTCAGCGAGGAGAACAGTTTGCAACCTGTTGAGGTTGATCTGGAACATCTATTTCTGGAAGAACGACTCTCCTTTGAGTATGATTTCTCTGATGTGAAAGGTCAGGAAAACGTGAAACGGGCATTGGAGGTGGCTGCAACGGGTGGCCACAATCTGATCATGATTGGTCCCCCCGGTTCAGGAAAATCGATGATGGCCCGCAGGCTGCCCTCCATCCTCCCTCCTTTTGCGCTGGAGGAAGCACTTGAGACAACAAAGATACACAGCGTGGCCGGTAAAATGGGACAACACCTCGCATTGATGGCCCGACGCCCCTTTCGCTCTCCTCATCACACCATCTCCGATGTGGCAATGGTGGGAGGTGGTTCCTGGCCACAACCGGGAGAGATCAGCCTGGCCCACAACGGTGTTCTTTTTCTGGACGAACTTCCCGAGTTTAACCGCAACGTGTTGGAGGTGATGCGTCAGCCGTTGGAGGATCGCAAGATCGTCATTTCACGAGCCCGTTCTTGCGTGGAGTATCCGGCCAACTTCATGTTGGTGGCAGCAATGAACCCCTGTCCATGTGGCTATCACAACCATCCTGATAAAGAATGTGTATGCACTCCCGGTGCCGTACAACGTTACCTCAACAGGATTTCGGGCCCTTTGCTCGACCGTATCGACATGCATGTAGAGATTGTGCCGGTACCATTTGAGAAAATGGCTGCCAAAGGAGAGACCGAAAAGAGTGAGACAATTCGCCAGAGAGTAATACGTGGACGTGAGATTCAACGCGAACGGTACAAAAAGATCAGTGGTATATACTGCAACGCCCAGATGAGTAACAAGATGCTCCATCGATTTGCACAGCCTGATGAAACGGGGCTGAAGCTGTTGAAAGTTGCCATGGAGCAACTATCTCTTTCAGCTCGCGCCTACAGTCGCATTCTCAAAGTGGCACGCACTATTGCCGATCTTGCGGGTAGCGAGTCGGTCAGGCCAGGACACCTTGCGGAAGCGATCAGTTACCGTAGTCTCGACAGAGAATCCTGGATTGGTTATTAGTTTCTATCGCTTCTCGAAGTGATGATCATCGTAATATTTCGAGAAACCGTGACCCCAGTAGAAGCCTTTCTCGGCAAAAGCCTTCACAACCGGATGGCCGGGGTAGAGCGTACCGTTGACGGTGGTGTCGGAGAGTGCTCCGGAGGGTTTGTTGGGGCGATTCACTTTTTTCCATCGAAGAGGATTGAAGCGAGGATTGATATCTATTGCCATGCCATGCGCATGCTTTGAATAGGTGATGTCACGGAAGCAAAAACTGTAACTGTTGTTGTCAGCCATCGAGAGGCTGTCATTCCAGTTGTACCTCACCACCGGAATTGCTTTCTCAATCACAAAACCCTCATCCAGCATAAAGGTGAAAAGATTCCTGATGTCGGCTGATATGTTCCTGTTGCACAGGATCTGTCCCTTGTGAATCTCTCCATCTACAGAGAGGTAAAGGACTTCCAGCAGTTCCAGTTGAGCAATGATCTCATCGGGTGCTTTCGTTCCCGCGATGGCTTCTTCGAAACTGTAATTGGCATCGACGATAGTGTCTGCCGGACTAACAATTGTCTCAACAGCTGTTGTTTGCAGTTCAGGTGACTGATCTGGCTCTTTTTTCTCTGACCCACTACAGGCATGGATGAGAGGCAACAACAACAAAAGATGAAGTGTGGTTCGCAAGGGGTAAATTATCAATGTGATAGACATGTACAGGTGTAATCACACCCGACAGAAATATTAACTCAGTTCGAGTCCAAACTCATCAGAAAGCTTCTGGAGAGAAGAGTTCTGTTTAGTCATCTCGTCAAAGATCTCACGAGAAGTGAGTGCCTTGCGGATGGCATTTCCCTCAGCAATCCTTATAGACATGGTGATCTCTCCGTTGTCTAATTTCTCCCGCAGAAAGGAGAGAATGGAGTGACTGTTGTCGTTGAGGTATTGACTGTTCAATTCCGTGTTCACCTCCACTTCGAAGAGCTCCTCACCAATCAATCGTGGCAGATAAAGCGACATGGTGTTTTTTAGCAGCTTTTCATCGGTGAGTTTCTCTGCAAATTCTTTCCAGGCTGCCAACAATTCCCCTTCGCTGAAGTGACGCGATCCGGAGATCTCTTTTACCTCACCAGTTGATTCGGGTTCACTCACTTTATTTTCGGAGAGTGAACTGAGTGAAACACCCATGCCGGAAACTGAGGTGTATCTTTTTTTCTGTGAATTACCCTTCACGGGAGGGGGAGCTGCAGCATAGGCTCTTCCTTCAGGATCAATCACTGTCGGTTGTGAGGTGGTAAGCGCTGTTGTATTTTCTGGTGGTTTATCTGCTGTGGTAACCTGCTGCGTTGACTCCTTGATGGGTTTGCTTGTAGCGATTGTAGCAGATTGGTTGCTGCTATTTTTGCGCCCTGTCTCGATCGGTTTCAGACCCTTTTTTTTTTCATCCTTCACCCCTGTGCCTCTTTCGGTGAGCTGGCACATTTTGATTAACATCAGCTCCAGCATTAGGCGCTTGTTTTTGCTGATTCGGTAGTTGAGGTCACAATCGTTGGCAATGGCAATTGCTTCGTAGAGAAATGCATTGCTGCATCTTTTAGCCATCCCGGTATAACGGTCCCGAATGGAAGCTCCCACCTGGAATAACCCTGCAGTTACCGGATCCCTGCTGACCAGAAGATCACGGAAATGTGAGGCAATGCCGCTGATGATGTACTGTCCTTCAAACCCCCTGTTGAGTATGTCGTTCAGTATCAGAAGAGATTCACTCACGTTCCCTGCCAGTATTGCCTCAGTAAGATTGAAATAATATTCGTAATCCAGTACGTTCAGATTTTCAATCACCGACTGATAGGTGATCTTTCCACCCGTGTAGCTTACCGTCTGATCGAAAATGGAGAGCGCATCGCGCATTCCCCCATCAGCCTTCTGAGCGATGATGTTGAGTGCCTCTGCTTCGGCGGTTACTCCCTCTTGCGCTGCCACATGTTGCAGATGATCCACGATGTCACCGATGCTGATACGGTTGAAGTCATAGACCTGGCAGCGGGAGAGAATGGTCGGGATGATTTTATGTTTCTCCGTGGTAGCCAGGATAAAGATGGCATGTGCCGGCGGCTCCTCCAGTGTTTTTAGAAAAGAGTTGAACGCTGCCGGGGACAACATGTGCACCTCATCGATGATGTAGACTTTGTAGCGACCAATCTGAGGAGGTATCCGAACCTGGTCTATCAGTGTGCGGATGTCATCTACCCCGTTGTTGGAGGCGGCATCCAACTCGTGGATGTTGTAGGAGCGTTGCTCGTTGAAGGCTACGCACGATTCACAGGCGTTGCAGGCTTCATGTTCAGCTGTCGGATTCAGGCAGTTGATCGTCTTGGCAAAGATGCGGGCACAAGTGGTCTTACCCACTCCCCTGGGACCACTGAAGAGGTAGGCGTGTGCCAGTTTGTTGCCGGCAATGGCATTTCTCAGTGTGGTGGTGAGTGCATTCTGACCCACTACGCTATGGAATGTGGAGGGCCTGTACTTTCTTGCTGAAACGATGTAATTATCCATGTATGAATCGGACAAAGTATGAGTTACAAATATACGAAAATTATTGGTTCTCTCAATTGAGGCATGCTTCATTCATCCACTTATCTCTCTTTTTTTACTACCTTTACTCCCGTAACCACATAGCATCAAGGATAATGAAAAACCTTACCTACTTTGCCTGTTGCACCTGCTTTGCCATTTTTGCCCTCCTTGCCTGTTCATCGAGTAAAAAGAGCGGATTGGAGACACATCAGGTTTATGAAACACAAACAGTGGTACCCGATACCTTTGTGTTGCCGCACCTGCCTGAAACGCTTACCGATCCTGACGAAAGAAGAGCGTTTCTGATAACACATTACTGGGATCGGTTCGATTTTTCCGACAGCACCCTCACTCGAAAACCGGCAATCACGGAACAGGCTTTTGTCGATTACATCCATATCCTTGGTTTTTTGCCTGCCGGTGAATCCGACGGACCACTTATCAATACTCTGGACAGGGCGCAAGCTGATACCAACATGTACCTTTACTTTGTCTCGTTGATGGAGAAGTATTTCTATGATCCCAATTCTCCTTTTCGCAACGAAGAGCTTTATATTCCCGTGTTGAAAGAGTTCAGCAGCTCCCCTCTGCTTGGTGAGGCTGACCGCTCTCGTTACCTCCTTCAGCTCGAGATGACACAGCTCAACAGAGTGGGTGAAAAGGCAAACAACTTCACGTTCATGCTACCATCGGGTGAATCCCGAAACCTGTGGGATATCAATAGCCAATATCTGCTGCTACTCTTTTCCAATCCCGGTTGCCCCACCTGTGAAACTGTCATCCAATACCTGGATGGTTCACCGGTCCTGAAAAAAGCCTTCTCGTTGAACAGTCCCACACGGAACATGCTTACCGTTCTAACCATTTACCCCGACAGTGAACCGGATGAGTGGAGAGATCATCTGCCTCAGATGCCGCAACAATGGTTGCATGGCTACGATCCCGGGATGGCAATTACACGAGACAGACTTTATGATATCAAGGCGATCCCGACCATCTACCTGTTGGACAGCGACAAGAAAGTGATTCTCAAAGATTGTTCCCTCGAAGCTGTAGAGTCCTTCTTTTCCGTAATAGATTGACAGTGAGCCGTTAAATAGATAATAAGTAATTATATTAACATTCATAAGGTTTCTTTTTGGGGAAAATGTGCGTTCGTAAGCAAAAGTAAGCTACTTTTGCAGACCAATTTTACCTGCTTTTAGCGAAAAGTAGGTGTAGACAAGAGGTTTAGCATGCTGCGAGAAGCAACAGCTGAATCTGAATAGTAATCAAATTATTTTTTTATGAAGTATGTGAACTTTTGCCTTGCAGCAATTCTTTCACTTGCGCTCTCATCAGGATCTGTAAAAAGAGATCTGCCATCCATAGGTTATCATCCCGGAGAAATGTTTCCTGACATCATTTTGACGGACTCGGAAGGAGAGAGCCTTGCACTGCATGAATTGAAAGGTAAAAAAGTTGTGCTGAATTTCTGGGCCAGTTACGATGCCCAATCCCGTGCAGCCAATGTTCAGCTCTATAATTTCCTTTCAGGAAACAACACAGATGTCACATTCATTTCGGTATCCTTTGATGAAAACCCGAATGTGCTGGAGCGGACACTGGCTATGGATCACCTGGAGAAGATTCTCTGTTACCGAGAAACCAGCGGTGCAGGTTCTGAGCTCTACCGGAATTTCAGCTTCAAGAATGGTTTCAGGAGCTATCTGATCGACGAACAAGGTGTGATCACCGCAATGAACATCGATCCGAATGACCTGCAAACTTTCCTTTGAGGTTTAACGAAAAAGTAAAAGGGTTGTCTCTGTAAAAGAAGACAACCCTTTTTTTATAGTCATATTTTGCTGCTCGTTAATTCCATTTGCTGAGGCTCTTTTGCTTCTTCACCTCTGTAGCAACAGCTGCCGGAAGTTTACTGAAAAAGGTGAATCCTGTTTCCTTTTCCAACTCCTCCACAGAGAGCACGCTCCTGGTATAATCGATACCGGTAGTGCTGTTCTCCATCTTGAATGCGATGGTGTTGTACTCGCCTGTCTGCTTGTTCATTCGGCAAAGTGTCTTATAGAGGTATTTTGGAATGGCAGCTTTTCTACCGGCAGCATCCAGCGCATAGTTGATCGCTTCAGGCGGGGATGGCAGGATAGATCCGGTAACCACATAGAGGGTATCATACCCGGTCTGTTTGCTCCAGTATCGTACTTTCTCCTCAAGATCATTCCAGGTGGTGGCATTCATCTCGCCGTTCTGAGCTACCATATTGGTGAAATAAAAGGTTGTCCTGTTCAGGTTCAGACTGGCACTTCTACTGGCACTGGGCAGCATGTGTCCCCTGCTTACCGTACGTGTCTGCCATTTGGATGAGAGATCGGGTTGATACCCCACCGGTATCAGCGGGTCATATTGCCAGTCGTCTGTTCGATTGCCCGAACGCATGAAGGAGGGATGAAGGGGATAGGCTACCCAAACTGGATAAATATCTTCTATATCATAATGAATGGTGTAATTCCTCACCTCACCTGTGGCATTGCTGTTGTTGAGCCAACTGAGATTGCTGATCATGTGGGTCACCTGGTACCTGTCAGAAGGGATGGTTCCGCCGGCTGGCACTGGTGTCTCCATGAAGATCTGTGCGGCCGTGAGGTCACTATCACCCGAATCGGCAGGGATAACGGGAGGAGGATTGGAGCTACTCACCGGATACAAGGTATAAGCCTCTTCACTACTCCCTTCATCAAGAGGGGATGACACTTTCAGGTTGCCCTCACTGAGCTCCACGCCATAACTGTAGACATAATTTTGCTTCCTCGTCAGGGGAATGATCCATTTGTATAGTGACGCATCCACCGTGATGGTCAGTTCCACACTGTCACCCTCTGAGGGAAGTAAGAATCCGCTGACGATTCTCTCGCTTCCTGTGCCGGTGATTTCCAGTGGGATGATGCCACTGCTTCCCTCCTGCACTGCCAAGGAGCCATCATTCAGAGAGATTGTTCCTTTTGTGTATCCTTTTAAATTGGCCTCCAGATTACCGGTGAACAATGTTTCATCCAAAGTGCTAATCCGGATGTATATCCGCTGTAGCAGATGGACGAAGATCAACTTGTTCACCATGTTCTTGTTTGCAGATGTGATACCTTGTAGATTGTTGCTGTAGAGAATGTCTTGCGGATCAGTGGAGAGGTCGACCGGAAGTGTGTTGCCGCTTAGTCCTGGATTGTACGGGTAGTAGGCGATGATGTTAAACGAATCCTCACCCTTGGGGAAATAGATGGGACTGTTGGAAGAACTGAAATAACCGGTGCCATTCGTGCTGAATGGTATGTTGCGATGATTGGGGTTCCCCTCGGTGTAAACGCCTATCTGTGCGCCCTGCTGCCACTCCATCACTACCCCGGATGGTGTAGAATTCCCTTCAACGATAGTTGAGGGGAAGGCAAGCTGAGTTTCATATTGGGTGACATGACCGGGGTCTTTATCACATCTTACCACGAAAAAGAGCAGTAAGAGTAATAAAAAGGAGGTTTTTTTCATATTTAAGGATTCTGTTGGTTGTTATATCGTTGAACGATGCAATAAAAATAAAACAAATTGATGGAATAACAATTTTTTATTGTTTATTTCCACAATTAAAAAAGTTATGTCGGCAATAGCCGACATAACGAATATTCAAATCTTCCGGAGTCATTATCTCCGGTAATGACAGTAAGAGTGGATGTTCCTGACTTGTCCCCTTCAAATTTAGTGCGGTCATAAAATGCAGTAAATCAGCG